>Ga0209341_10003327_pt1 | contig 15056 bp, 12 predicted proteins | sample RifCSP13_2_FD_184020 | JGI IMG/M metagenome (GOLD analysis project Ga0209341, IMG submission 184020) | Soil microbial communities from Rifle, Colorado - Rifle CSP2_sed 13_2 (SPAdes) (version 2) | ecosystem: Environmental > Terrestrial > Deep subsurface > Rock core/Sediment | place: Rifle...
AAACCGCATCTTCTGCTTCTTGTAGAACTCGGGGTTCTGGAAGGCGGCCAGTCGCTTGATCCGATTGACCAGGGGGGAGGGTAACCCCACCTCTTCCACGAAGAGCCGCTGGGAAAGGACCGCCCGGACCTCTGTAGGCAGGGGGCCCTCGATGGGGACCGCGACGGACTTCCGGGATGGGGAGCGGGTCCACGGCTTCGTGTCGTACTCGTCCTCCGGGATGGCCAACGGCACACCGATCACACGGTCCGTCCGCGCCGCCTCTTCCGCGATGGCCTGAACCGTCTCCGGGGAGAGGCGGGGGAGGGAGGCGAGGTATGCCCACTGGTCCGTATACGCATCGAAATTGTCGTCGACGAAGACGGTGTTCCCTCCTTTCCTCGGTTTCTGCTGGAGAGGGAGGGCGATGAGATTGCCGAATCCTCCGGCAGGGATCGTATCCTGGTTGGGAAAGAGGCGGTCGTACGACGCCATCCCAAGCTGGTGGCGTCGCGACATCGTCTCCGTGAGCAGATAGCAGCCCATCTGCCGAGCGGTCGCGGAGGGGACCGGACCGGAGAAGAAAAACCAGGCGTGGGCGCCCTTTCCCGACCGGGACCGTTCGATCGCAGGCGGAACGCCGATCCTTCGGGAGGTCGCGACGAATGCCGCCACATCCTCCTGCCACGACGACCCGTCGAAATCCGCCGCAAGGAAAAAGCACGTTTCATCCGGAAGAAGAGGATAGACCCCTATCACCTGCCGGCCCTGAAGGTGGTCGAGAATGACCTGGTCTGTGACCGGAAGAAAGGCCCTATGCGAACATCTTCCGCACTTGACGCGGGGCTTTCGGCAAGCCCCGCTCAGCCATTCGTTGGCGCAGGCGGGCGCGTATCCCTTCCGGCCGGTCCTGGTGTTTTCCCACAGTTTTGGGAAGACATCCTCCCTCCCACGAAAGAGGCTCCGGAAGAGGGCGACCTTCCCCTCCGCTGTGGAGGGGATGCTGTGCGGGAAGGGAAGAACGTCGGGCAGGATCGGCGTTGCCGGAGCGGGAGCGGAAATTTCTGTGGCCAGTTTGCCCTTGAGTTCCTGGAGCTTTGCGAGCACTTCCGCCCGTTCCTCCTCGATCCGGGCCAGCCGGGCCTCTTCCGCTGCGATCGCCTGGCGGAGAGTGTCGTCATCCGACATGAGATGCGTTCCTTATTCCACGCCCCATCTCGACCTCTCCGGCGTGTGGGGTCATGGTGCTTTCTCCCGCTCCAGCATTTTCGTCTTACAGCGCGCAAGGTTCTCGCGGGCCAACTGGTCCGATGAGTTCATCAAGACAGCGCGTTCGAGCGTTTCCAAGGCTTCGTCGAGACGTCCGGCGAGGACCTGGCTCCAGCCCAAGTCGTTGACGTATTGCTGATTGCCGGGCTCCAGTTCGACGGCCCTGCGCGAAGCGTCGAGCGCTTCCTCGTGCCGATTCAGGTGACCGGCGCAGCAGCTGCGGCCGGCGTGGAACATGGCCGTGTCCGGAAACCTCTCGACGGCGGCGCGATACAATGCGAGGCCGTCCTCGTACTCCTTCTCCTGGATCAGGAACGTGCCCGCCTCGTCGATAAGCTCCTCGAGGTCGGGGGTGGCATCCGGAAATTTCACCAAGGAGAGCAGGAGCCGGCTCCCTTCTTCCTTCTTTCCGCGCTGGTACTCCACCGATCCCATGGAGAGAACGGCTGGTGGGTAGTCCGGCTTGAAGGAGAACGCCCGTTCGAGCGCTCTAATGGAACCCTCAGAATCGCCGTCGTAATCCAGGAACAGGCTTTCGGCGTAAGCCCTTTCCGCCTCGAACAGGTTCCAGTGGTTCCTCGAATCGTCCCACTCCGAATCTCGCCAATTGTGGATGATCCCGCGCTCCCGGCAGACCGGGCAATCCCACTGGATCTCCGGAGGAGAATCGTCGCCCATCCGCACGCGGATCAAGCCGGTGCACGGCTTGCGGCCTGGACGGCGCCGGCACTTGAGCTTCAATGGTTGCCACTCCGACGACGGAGAGTGCGAGGCCCCCGCAATGATCGAGCCGAGATATTCCGTGAACCGGATGACGGATGGAGGCAGGGGGCCGTCCGGCTCCAGGAGACTGGGCAGGTCGGTGGCGTCCGTGATGTAGACGGAATGTCCGGGTCTACGCAAGACCGTTCCTCGCGCTCTTGAGGCTGAATTTCCTGCCACGGAGGGATTCGCCAAGGCGATACGGAAATCGCTCCATGGCGTAATAATACTGCAGAACTTCGTTGAATGGCCGGCCGTCAGCCCGGGCGATGTCGAGAAGGCGTCGGCGGACGAACGCCACGGAGACCGAAGCTGACCATATCGGGCTGCTTGACAACATTTCAAGTTGATGGGTCGACTCGGCTTGGCACGCCATGCGGGGTCAGGTCGGTTCGCTGGTGTCTTCGGCCAGGACTTTCAGGTAGGCGTTATAGGCGTAGACGCGGTTGCGTTGTCTGCCGGTGGTTTCGGCGAGAATTCCCGCCTTGCACAGGGCATCGATGGCTTTTCCGGCCGTCGGCTTGGTGGTCTTGAGCAATTCCATCGCGTGAGGCAACGTGATGATCGGGTGCTCCGGCAAAAGGTCCAGCAGCCGGATGGCCGTGACGGTCGTCGCCTTGTGATTCGCCACGACGCTCCGGTCCTTGCCCAGGAGAGCAAAGAGGCGCTTGGCGGCGCTGACGCCGTCCTCGGCGGATTCGCGGATGCATTGCAGGAAGAAGTCCGTCCACCGCTCCCAGTCGCCCTGGTTGCGCACTTCAAGTAGACGGCGGTAGTAGTCCGCCCGGTGCCGCTTGAAGGCGAGGCTCAGGTACAAAAGAGGCGACGTAAGAATCCCCCAGTGTTCCAGAAGCAGCGCGATCAGCAGCCGCCCGATGCGGCCGTTCCCGTCCAGAAACGGGTGGATGGTCTCGAACTGGACGTGGGCAACCCCCGCACGGACAAGCGGAGGGAGCGGATCGTCTCCGTGAATCCATCGTTCAAGCTCCGTCAAGGCCTTCGGCACAACGTCTGGGGGCGGCGGAACGTACACGGCGTTTCCGGGACGGGTCCCGCCGATCCAATTCTGAGTAGTGCGGACGGCGCCCGGATGCTTGTCGGCGCCCCGTGTGCCGTGCATCAAGCGCTTGTGGGCTCCACAAAGGAGCCTCATGGAGAGCGGGAGCCCCTTGGACCTGGCGATCTCCGCACGAGCGAAGGCCAGCGCATCGACGTAATTGCAGACCTCCTCCACGTCGGACGGACGATCCGCCTTTTTCGTGGCCTCGTATGTCAGGACATCCATCAGCGTGGCCTGGGTGCCCTCGATCTGGGACGAGATGACGGCTTCCTTCCGCACGAAGCCGTAAAGGAACCAGTTGGCGCTGGGCACCATGGTGCCGGCGACCGCAAGCTTTTCGATGGCGGCAAGCGCCTCCGCGTGGAGTCGGGCAAGGTCGCCCGTGACGGCCAGCGGAGGGTCTTTGGGCGGAAGAGGATTCGGGATGAAGGCGTTGACCTTCTCGCCCCCGACGGCTGTGGTCCGGTATGTGCCTGTGATGCGGGCCATGCCTGGTCAATCCTCCTTTACCGACTCCGATTGCTAGTAAAGATATCTTATCTTGCGATCGGAGTAAGTCAAGGAGACTTTACCAAGATTCCTCGTGGGCAGAGTCGGCGAAGGCGATCCGGTTGCGCCCGGGTTGCGGAGGTTGCGGAAACCATAGCGAATTCCGGGCACTTTCCGAATAGGTATCTATTTGAAATCTTTGATTATTAGAGTGGCAAGACCACCCAAAATTCAAGTGGACAGAGGTTCGGATCCGCATTCCATTTGCCTGGTCTTGCTCCAGCGAACGGCCCTCAACGCCATCCATCGCTTGACGTCGAGCCGTTCACAGATGCTGGCGTAGGGCATCCCCAACCTGCGGAGATGTAAGACCTTTCCTGCGATCTTTACGTATGTCGGAACGGCGTCCTCGTCCTTCAGGTCCACCTCGATGTGGATTTCGGAGACGGTTCGAATTCTTTCAGATGGGGCGCGCCATTTCAAAGAAATCGAACCATCCGATAGAATGGAAGTCGTCTCATTCCTTCACATACGCAGGCGATTCCCGTTCCATGGACCAGAAAGTGAAGTTGGCGGTGACGGTCGTGATAGAGGACCGCGGGAGATCCCAGGCGCCGAGCGTCGGACTCAACTACAGATCTATTACGTCTTCCTGCGGCCCTTCGCGCCCGTCGGATGGGGGTCTTTCTCGACGATGTCAACTTCGAAGGGAATCTCGCCGGTGGCTCGAATGCTTTCGGATAAGGTGAGCCATCCCGACGGGAACGAAACGCCGTGCCGGCGTGCGGTGCCGCTCAGCGGATGACCGTCCCGATTTGTGTTCGGTGGATTCAACCGTCTGGACCGCGGTAGGGGCCCGGAACGCGACGGCTCTTCATCGGAGGTCTCACGGTAGTCCAGAGCCCGATACCCCTTTATCCGCTTTTCGAACATCCGGGCCAGGACCGGGACGTTTCGGTCGACGTAGTCGTAGATCCGTACTTCCCGCTTCTGGGGACTCTGGCGCTGCAAACGTCCCGCGTACTGGACGAGGGTCCCTTTCCAGGAGACGGGAAGTGCGAGGAATAGCGTGTCGAGTCTTGCGTCGTCGAATCCCTCGCCGAGGTACCGTCCCGTGGCGAGGACCAGCCGCTCCTCGCTGGCCGGAATCGAGGCGAGATGCTCCATGACCTCCTTTCGATCCCGGGCGGTCATTCCGCCTTTCAGGACGACCAAGTGGCGGGTGAATTTACGGAACCGCTCGGCCAGTTGATCGAGATGGTTCTTCCTCTCCGTCAACAGGATCGGCGAGCGGCCCTCTTCGAGAGCTTTCAACACGTCGTCGAAGATGAGCATGTTGCGGTCTTCGTCTATCGCGAGCGCAGCGTAGATCTCCTGGATCCCGGCGTCGGGGCCGAGGCGTCTGGCGTCGAAATCCGTCTCCCGGACGATCAGACGTTGCTCGAATGTCCGTTCCTCCGCGCGGACACGGCGGGAGATAGCGAACCGGACCGGGCCCAACTGCATGTGGATGATCGGCTGGTGCCCGTCTCGGCGATACGGAGTGGCGGTGAGGCCCGTGACATAGCGGGCCTTCACTTCCGAGAGGACCCGCTCGAAGGAGACCGCCGGGAGGTGATGGCATTCGTCCACGATCACATGGCCGTAACCCGCTACGATGTCGCTGACCTCTCCCTTTCGCACCAGGCTTTGGATCATGGCGACGTCGAGCCGGCCGTTCGGGGAATTCTTCCCGCCCCCGATTCGGCCGATCTCTTTCGGCTCGATCTCCAGGAACGAGGAAAGCCTCGCGACCCACTGGTCGAGGATCGGTTTGCGGTGGACCAGCACGAGCGTGTTTCGCCCCCGCGCCGCCGTGAGATAAGCACCGACGACGGTCTTCCCGGCGCCGGGCGGGGCCACGAAGACTCCATTATCGTGTGAAAGGAGCGCCTTTGCCGCTTCATGCTGCATCTCCGTGAGGCGTCCCTGGAACCGGAAACTTACCGGCTCCCCCTCGTTCCGTTTCTCCTCGATCGAAAGGTTGACGCCGTATCCGCCGAGCAGATCGACCAGATCGTCCCGGCATCCCCGGGGGAGGGCGATATGTTCGGGATGATCCTCGGCGCAGCAAATGACCCTCGGTGTGGTGGCTGTCGAGAGACGCATCTTCTGCTTCTTGTAGAACTCGGGGTTCTGGAAGGCGGACAGTCGTTTGATCCGGTTGATCAGGGAGGAGGGCAGGTCGGATTTCTCCACGAAGAGCCGCTGGGAAAGAACGGCCCGGACCTCAGTGGGTAGGGACCCCTCGATGGGGACAGCAGTTGGTTTCCGGGACGGGGAACGGGCCCACGGCTTCGATTCGTCCTAGTCTGCGGAGATTGCAAGCAGCACCCCGATCAAATGGTCTTTCCGCATTGCCTCGTCCGCGATCACCTGAACCGCCTCTGAGGAGAGTCGGGGGAGGGCGGCGAAGTAAGTCCACTGGTCGGGGTACGGTTCGAAATGTTCGTCGACGAAGACCGTGTTCCCCTCCTTCCTCGGCTTGTGCTGGAGGGGGAGAGCGATGAGGCTGCCGAACCCGCCGGAGGGCATCGTGTCCTGGTTGGGAAAGAGGCGGTCGTAGGATGACATCGAAAGCTGATGGCGGCTTGACATCGTTTCCGTGAGGAGATAGCAGCCCATCTGCCGGGCGACCGAGGCGATAACCGGACCGGAGAAGAAGAACCAGGCGTGAGCGCCCTTGCCGGACCGGGACCGTTCGATCGCCGGCGGGACCCCGATCCTCCGGCAGGTCGCAGCAAACGCCGCTACGTCCTCCTGCCACGACGGCCCGTCGAAATCTGCCGCAAGGAAAAAGCAGGTCTTGTCCGGAAGAAGAGGATAGACCCCGATCACGTGCTGGCCCTGAAGGTGATCGAGGACGACCTGGTTGGTGACGGGGAGGAAGGCCCGGTGTGAACAGCTGCCGCACTTGACGCGGGGCTTTCGGCAAACCCCGCCCACCCATTCGTTGGAGCAGGCGGGGGCGTATCCCTTCCGGCCAGTCTTGGTGTTCTCCCACAGTTTCGGAAAAACATCCTCCCGCCCCCGGAAGAGGCTCCGGAAGAGAGCGACCTTCTCCTCGGCGGTGGAGGGGATATTGGGCGGTAAGGGCAGAACGTCGGGCGGGATCGTCGTTGCAAGAGCGGCATCTTCCTTGGCCAGCCTGCGCTTGAGGGTCTGGAGCTTTGCGAACGCCTCCGCCCGTTCCTTCTCGATCCAGGCCAGTCTGGCCTCTTCCTCGGCGATCTTCCGACGTAGAGAACCACGATCCGACATGGGTCAGAGGATCTCCTTCAGCGCGTCATCCGGTGAAAGGACCCTGATCCCCTTGACGGGCGGAAAGTGTCTCGGATTCGAGGTGATGATCGCGCACGCCCTTCCTGCTATTGCAGCGGCAAAGAAGATGTCGTCGGAAGGGTCGGGCGATATCTCAGCGGAGTACAAAGGTTGGACCATCACGCAGCCACGGCGCAATGAGGCGATCAGGTTTCCGGTATGCGCCGCCCGGATCTTGAGGCGGTTGAGTACCTCCTTGTACTCGTCGAGAATCTCTTCGGTCAGGACAAGATCGAAGGAGCGCATCTTACGATCAAGCCATCGTTCGAGCAGAAGGCGTGAGGGGTTGTCCAACATGGCATCCTCCTTCCCGGCGGAAGAGAAGAAAGCCTGGATTCCCCTCATGAGGACGCTTGTGTCCAGAACGAAGCGGGATCGCTTACCTCGCCGTGAGGGTGACAACAGCCGTCTCGCCCTTTCCTGTGCCGGACTTGCGCCCTGATCGGACTTCGGAAACGACCGCGTTGATATTCTCCTCGGTGATCATTGCCTCCCGCATCTCCGTCGCGATGGCTTCCGCCGCTGCCCGGAACCGTTTTCTCCAATCGTCTTTTGGGCGCCCCCGGCGGATCGAAGCGATTTCCTCCTTGTCCGACTCGCAACGCCGGATCAAGGCAAGAGGTTGCGACAGGTCGATCCTGATCGTCGTCGGCACCATGGTCTCGCCCTCGGTCGGGCGGAACCGGAGCAGAAGCCATTTCTGCTCCCCCGTGATCCAGGCCCGGTAATGCGGCCGAACATTGTCGACTATCCTGGCAATCCTGCGCGGGGGGAGCCCGAGCTCATAGAACGTGTGTGCGAGGTAGACGTCGTAGACGGAGTGCTCGTCCAGCAACCGCATGCTCCCCTTTCCCCGTCCGGAACGGGTTGCCTTGACGACGCCGGCCTCCAGGAATCTGTTCAACTCCTTCTGGCGAACCCCCCAGCCGGCGAAGAGGTCGACCGCCTTGCCCACTTGGATTTGCAGCATGATATGTAACCCCCTTATGGGTTACATTATCGCCTTGCTCGGCGCGAATGTCAATCCGAAAGAGCTTCTGCTCTTGTGCGATGGGTCTTGCCCCAGCGAACGGCTCTGAGCGCCGTCCACTGTTTGCCCCCAAATGTTCGCAGATGCTGGCATAAGTCATCCCTAACATACGGATATGTAAGGTCTTTTCTGATATTTTCATATAGATTGGAACGGCGTCCTCGTCCGTCAGGGCAACCTCGATTGGTATATCGGAGGCGGATCGAATTCTTTCAGATGGGGCGCGCCATTTCTCCTTTATTAAACGAATAGTTACATAGCGCCATTTTGGCACAGCCGCCTCGCCCCTTGTCTGGTTGCGCGGGGGTTGCGGATTTGGCTTGGTTTTTTTTTACGGACTGCGGCTTCGAGGGCGAACCTGTGAATTGGGCTTGGAAAGAATCACCGCGGCGACGCGAGTTGCATCTCAGGCCGGAGTAGCGCTTTTGACAACACGGAATGACAACACCTTAGCCTCTTGTCCCTCATTTCTGGCCAAGACTTCGTAATTGCCCTCCGTGCCGATCGGGAAAGGGACGAGTGAGATATTTACATACCCCTCATCCTCGTCTGCAAGGTGAGGGGCCTTTATCGGGAAAGGACCTTCAACCTTGCCGTCAGGCTTTCGGATCGCGATATCGAACTTTTCAGGATACGGTCGGGTGGCGTCGAAACACAGGCGAAAGCAGAGCTTGGGCATGATCCCCGGGACGCCGGGCACGATGATCTTGGAGCCGTATAAGCCCACGATAAGGGTCTTGTTCGACTTCTCTTCCCGAATGTCGTCGCATACGAGACCGTACTTGAAACGAGGGAGAAGTTTACCGGTCATGGATGAGGTCCCCGATCGACACACGCAATGCCGAGGCAATTTTCCTAAGATTAGCTACCTTGGGGGTTTGAGCTCCTAGTTTCTCCATACGCGACAGGTTTGGCTGGCTAATGCCGGTCAGTTTGACCAGCGTCTTCTGGTCCATCCCTTTGAGAATTCGCCAACCCCGTATCGGGTTGACCTTCCCGGCGCGAATGTTGTCGACCAGGTTCTGGTCCATGCGGGCTTTCTCGTCGTGATATGCCCGCCTGGATGTCTCATCCGGAAAGAGGATCTCGAAGGCTTCCTCTTCGGTGTAAACCGCCTTCAGCGGAGGGATGATCTGGGCTGTTGTCTTCCTCCGTAACTGCCGATCATCCCGGAACTCGTTTGCCGTTGCCGAGGAAGATGTGAAAGTCGTCATGTAGGCGAGAGTCTTAATGGCCATTTTCCCACCTCCTTTTTTCGAAGTAGTCCCTGACGATTGATCGCAACATGGCCAAGTGCATGGGCGTGGCTTCGTATGCGACGTCGCGCCGTCTCACGGAGATGACGAAAGCCGCATCGTGCGGCTCATCGATCATGTAAAGGACACGGTAATTGGTCGGAGGTTTTTTCACCTTCAACTTGTTGATAGGGGGATCTTCTCTTGCGTAGACACGTATCGGCTCGGATTCGACCTCGACGTCGTCGAAAAGTCTGTTCGGGAACGGTTCGTATTTCAAGGTCTGGATTGCCCTCCACAACGTGGCTCGTATCCCTGCGGGTAACCGTCCCAGGTCAACGAAGGCCTGTGGGGATACCTTAAGCCTCACCAAGATAGCTTATATATCACAGATGATATATCGGTGGGAAGCGATTCTTTCTTAAACGACCTCTCTGGGCAGCGAAGTCCTGTCACCCTTTATCTCATGGTTGTTTCCGGCGGCAGCGCTTCTAAGAGATAATCGAGTAACCCCAAGTAAAACTCGACGCCGGACCAACGCAGTGCGACGCGTGCCCTTATTTTGTCATAAACGGCCAAGGCGACAATCTGAAACTATATCTCGTGGGAGCGCGTTCCGATTTGTTATTTCTTACGAGGTTTGCGGACAAGGGGGATTCCATCCAGGATACTTTCCATCTGTTTCCTTGTGAAATGAACTCCCTCGATTGCCGCGGAGGAAACCACCGTCGTTCGAATCCGGAATCGGCGTTCCTTGGGGTTCTTCAGGTAGGGATTGGTTTCGGCGAGGGGCGGCTTCTTCTTGGGCATGCTGAATCTTACCACGCGTTGCGTTCTTCCCCCATAGGTGTTGCTGGTTGTGCCTGGGCGGCAGGTTTGACCGAGTTCCTGTTCGCGTCAGGGATCGGACTTTTTCGCCTCTTCCAGCCGGCGCTCGGTTTGGTTGCGCGTGGGTGCGGAATTTGATTGTCCTTTCCCCTGTTCCGCGTCACCGAAGAGTGCTCTCACCGCCGACAAGGACCACGTTCTCCCGTTTCGACATGTCGAGCATTGCAGGCGTAAAGCCGCTGCGGCTGAACAGGATGAACCGTTCATTTCTCTTGCCGGCGTGCCATTCCACCAGTTCTGATTTTCTGCGAAGGTCCTGGAATACATCCGTTCCGACTTTCCTGCCGCTCCACTTGCACTCCCCGAACCAGATGGATCGGGATTCCTCGTCAAGCGCGATGAGATCGATCTTTTCATTCTTCGACCACCAGCGGCCCAGGGAAGTGACCGGAATGTTCTCCAGTCTTGCCATGTCCAGAAATATCTCCCGGCAGATCGACTCGTAGGAATCGCTTACGTGCTTGTCGAAGGTGGCCTCGATCTGCTTGAGGACGTATCCCTCGTTGCCGATCTCGAGCCGCCCGCGGTTCGGCAGGATGTACTTGAACCAGAAGGCGAAGAACCGGTCATGCAGCCGATACAGGCCGAGCCGGCTCTTGTCGGGAGACTTCTCGGTGACGGGGATCTCCTTCTCGACGAATCCCAGGGACCTCAGGATGTCGAGGTAACGGGAGAGGTGGGCCTTGTCGAATCCCGTGTCGTTCATGATCTCCGCAAGCTTCCTCTTCCCCTGGGAGATCGCCCGGAGGATGACGTAGTAGTCCCGCGGTTCACGGAGCTCCTCCCGGAGGAGAAACTCCACCTCGTTGTGGAGGAAAGTATTCCGGGAGAGGATCAGTTCGGCGATGTTCCTCAGGACGGTCTCATTCGGCCTGACCTGCTCGAGGTACGCCGGAACCGTCCCGAACGTGGAGTAGATGGCCGCGCGTTTCTTCAGGTCCGCTTCCGGGAAGAACTCCCTCAAGGCGCTGAATTTCAGCTCCTCGACTTTCAGGGAGCCTGTCCGGCGGCCGTAGAGGGGCGCCTTCGAAAAGAGCACCTCGCGCTCCATCATCCCGATGCTTGACCCGAGCAGAATCAGAAGCAGTTTCGTGTCCTTCAAGTGCGTATCGATTCCTTTTTGGAAAATGGAAGAGATTGCCCGGGCGGCACTCACGAGGTAGGGGAATTCATCGATGACAAGGACCAGGCGGGCCTTCGCGTTCTTTTCCCGGATGTAGCGGAAGAACTGCTCCCAGTCCCGGAAGCCTCCTTCGATCAGGACCATGTCTTTGAAATATTCCCCGACGCTTCTGCCGAGGTTTTTCAGTTGCTCCACCTCGGCGACGGTGTCGGAAAGAAAATAGATGGCCGGCTTGTTCCTGATGAACTCACGGATGAGGCGTGTCTTGCCCACCCGGCGCCTGCCGTAGAGGGGGATGAACCGGAAAGACGGCTGCCCGTATTCCCGCTCCAGGAACCCGAGTTCCTCCTGCCGGTCGACGAACCGCATGGTCTCCTCCGATAGGCATACCGATATGGATCCCGAAATGTATAATCCTGTTTAGTCTAAACATGATTATACTGATTGGGGACGATATGGCAATGGTTTGTTTGGAGCGGCTTGTGCAGCGAAACCGTCGTTGGATGAGGGCCATTGGAATCGATTAGAGATATAATGGCAAAAGTTCGACGCCAACGAACCTATGCAATAAATTTTCTATCGGCGTCTCTCACGGGAGGTCTCTCAGGGTTTTCTTGGACAATATTTCCAGTAAGCATTTGTTTTTACTGGTATAACTGTCCAGTCAGATTCCGCAGGCCGGGTGACACACCGAACTTGACTAAATAGGGCTGTTTGACAATTTTCTCAAGTTGCATGTTTCGGTCATGCCAGTTTGGCGCGGCACCTCCCGACCAGGCATCGCGTCCCATATTGCTGGAAACGGCCAAAATCGAGAATAAGGAAATCGGTTATTACAGTAACGGCAAATATGGAGCCCGATTTCGGGAGGAGGGGGCAATTCCCGGATCTCATTGCCGTCACATAACATCTATGGTACGTTGACCCGCGGTATGGATGATCGATTGATACGGTGAGGCATGCGAGCCATGAGAAAGAAACCGCCGACCAGGACGCACCGCCAGATGGTCGAGGCGTGGAAGAAGGATCCCGATTTCAAGGCGGCGTACGACGAGCTGGAAACGGAGTTCGCCCTACTGCATGAACTCCTCGCGGCCCGTCGGCGTGCTGGCCTGACACAGGCCGGCGTGGCGGCGAAGATGGGAACAAGGCCCCCCGCTGTCACCCGCCTGGAAACGGCTCTCTCTTACAATAAGCATTCCCCCACGCTTGCCACTCTGAAGAAGTACGCCCGGGCCGTGGGGTGCAAACTGGAAGTGCACCTCGTTCCGTCCGGGGTCAGGTGACGGAAGTCGGCGACCCGCCCGTCGTCCCGCACAACTTATTATTGCTATTATAAGTTGTGCAATCCATCCACTTACGTTGAGATCGCCTCGAAGCAAGATGGTTCCGGGTGGATGTCCGTATCCACGCACCATCCCGGATCATCGAGCGCATTGACCGCCTTCCGGTTCGCGCCCGGGATCAGGTGGATAATATTACGCTACCATTAATCAAGTTGGCGCTTTTTTGCTTTTGGTTTATTCCACCGTAATAATATATTATAAACCAAAAGAAAGAATGCCAGTATTGTTAATACCCAGAGATATTCTTCTTTGATGCCCAAAAAATTCTTTATGTATGTATAGTATTGAACTGAATATATTCCAATAGTTATCAAAATAAGAATCCAAATGACAGTATAAACGGTTAATAATATATCCACGAAATTTATTTCTTCTTTGCCTAATATTTTTCTCGCTATCACAATGACGAATGCGACAGGAAACAAATAAACGATCAGTAAACCAATTGTTTCAAAATTCATCGCAATCAAAATGAAATACTCTCCTTTACATCCTGTCCGGATACCTGGACTTGACTATTCCTTGGAACACGTGTCAAGGTGCCTCGCCCTTACCAGACGAACCAGGTGGTCTCACGGATCGAATCCTCCAGGGCGCGCCAGTTTACGCCTTGGTTCATCTACCTCTTGTTGCCCTCCTCTCTTCCCCGTTCCATGATGGCTGAAGCCGGAATCGGGAGCAATCCCGGGGGATGGATGCCTCCAAGCGAAATGAGCAGCTTGCGAGGGTGGCATACAGAATAAACTCAGTGCAATGTCATTTTTCTAGCAGGGCGCTGAAAAACTCCTCGTCACCAGGGCGGTTTCCCCCGTGACAATGTTTTCGAGGGTCGCATGAAGCGGTTTCGCCTTACATCTCCGGGATCGTCGCCCCGTTTCGGGGCCTTTGATCCGGTGTATCCACTGCTTCCGCCCGCCTCCGCCCTGTCACTACGTGCTCCCCAGCCCCAGGTTCCGCATCCGCACCAGGTTGTACGCCGCGGCCACCAGCGTGAACTGCCAGCCCACCTTCCTTTGTCCGATGTATCGCGTCTTGCGCATCCCGCCCGTGGTCTTCATCCACCCGAAGATCTCCTCGACTCGCTTTCGCAGACGCAGGCTGATCTTGTACCCGGGATGGCACGTCGTACGCCCGTCAATGGCGGATTCCCGGTTGCTGATGTTCTGGGCCACATGAGGAACCACCTTCATCTTGCGGGTCGCCCTGACGAAGGCGTCGTTGTCGTACCCCTTGTCGCCCCCGACCGTGACCCGGCGATGTTCCTTCGTCACGCCGGGCAACATGGAAAGCGCCGCCTCGCATTCCGCCGTCCCCGTCGCCTGCTCCAGGCGCGTATCGACCACCAGCCCGTGCCGGTTCTCCATCAGCACGTTGCCGAGGTACGACATCTTCGCCGTTTGCCCGTTCCCTTTCCGGTACAGGCGGGCCTGCGGGTCGGTCGTGGAGGCATGCGTGTCGTTCTTTCGCTTCTGCCCTTTGAAGTCCACCGCGTCGTTCCGGCCTGCCGGCGGTTTGGGGTCCTCGTCCTTGGGGCGGAAACTCTTCAGCGACGCCCAGGCCTCGATCAGGGTCCCGTCGACCGTGAAGTGCTCGTCGGAAAGAAGCTTTGCGGAACGCGCCTGCGAAAGAACCTTCTCGAAGAATTTCTTCGCCACCTCCGAGGCAAGCAGGCGCTCCTGGTTCTGGGAAAAAGTGGAAGGATCCCAGACGTCGTCTTCCAGCGACAGGCCGACGAACCAGCGAAACAGGATGTCGTGCTGGATCCTCTACATCAGGAGGCGGATGCTGCGGATCGAGTAGAACGCCTGAAGCAGAAGCGCCTTCAAGAGTTTCTCCGGCGGGACCGAAGGACGCCCGGTGTGGGAGTACATCGCCGCGAACTCGGAGGTAAGGTCGGAAAGAGCCTTTTCGACCATGGTGCGGATCGGCCGGAGGGGATGATCTTGAGGAACGAAGGTCTCCGGGGAGCTGTAACAGAACATCCGGTCGGTTTGGAGATCCGATCCGCGCATAAAATCATCTCCTTGATATTGAAGGGATTTTACGCAGAATTTTATCATGGCGACCGTATCTATGTCACGTAGAAAAGAGGGAGTTTTTCATCATCCTGTTAAATCTCCGGAAGCGGAGGGAGGTGCGTCCCATGGGAACCCGGAAAAGGGCCATTACCCGGCGCGATTTTCTCCGGGCAGGAACGTGCGTAACCCTGGGAAGCCTCGTGGGGCTGCCCCTTTCGGAGAGGACGCACGCAGATCCCACAAAAAAGAGCCGTGTCGTGCTGGTGCGGGATAAACACGTTCTCGATGGCAAGGACCGGATCAACCCCATCCCCTTGGGCAGGATGTTGGACCGTGCGGTCACCGCTCTCTTGGATGCGTCCGATCCGTCATCGGCGTGGATGCGGCTGGTGAAACCCGATGATATCGTGGGGATCAAGACCAATGTCTGGCCCTATCTCCCCACGCCGGAGCCGCTTAACGCCCTGATTCGGGAGCGCTTGATCGAGGCGGGGGTC
>Ga0209341_10003328_pt1 | contig 15056 bp, 11 predicted proteins | sample RifCSP13_2_FD_184020 | JGI IMG/M metagenome (GOLD analysis project Ga0209341, IMG submission 184020) | Soil microbial communities from Rifle, Colorado - Rifle CSP2_sed 13_2 (SPAdes) (version 2) | ecosystem: Environmental > Terrestrial > Deep subsurface > Rock core/Sediment | place: Rifle...
ATAATAAGGGTTTCACCATGATAGAGCTATTAATTGTTGTTGCCATTTTCTCCCTGATTCTTACAGGTCTAACAATAGCATTTATTCAACAGCAAAGACTATCTAACTTTACACAAGAAGCCATAGACGTAGATCAGACTGGCAGGACTGCACTTGATTATATTGCATCAATAGTTAGAAACGCCGCGGCAAGACAGGGAAAGACGTTTTCTCTAAGTTTCGAAAATGGTGGAAGCACTGCGGATCCTAGATGTGAAGATAATACAGGTGATAATGCTGGATCTGTTGACAACACACCAGATTGCCTGACAATTTTTACTTGGGATATAACAAGGGGACAAACTGGGCCCATTTTTCCATCCACTGCTGGGATTGTTACAGTTGCAAGTGCAGGTCCACCCTTGGTCTTACAACTACCACCAGAATGGTTTCAGGGGGTCAATTTAATTGGAGAAACCTCAAACCCTGCTAATAATATACTACTAGGATTTAGATCAAGGGTCATTCTTTGTAACCCGGATGCTCCCGGAATTTGTGTGGCAACTCCTAATTTATGTACTGAGTGCGCTGCAATACTAAGAACTACTGTTGATGGAACTACACAGCAGGCTACAATTGATGATGTTGATAAAATAATAGAACAAAATTTTCAGGACAGTGATTTTGCTGATATGACCACCTTTATTAATAGTTTTTTTCTACCAGTCATCAATACTTATTCTAATGAGATGACTATTGACCAGTCGCACACCTTTACCATTGACACAACTGACAGGCAGCTTCTGCTTCGTCAAAATGAAGCGGGTAACTTTCAACCGATTGCCGGACCGCTCGATGCGAATAATCCTGATGCCTCAGGGATTGTTGACCTCCAATTTGTATTTAATCTACAGAGGGCAGATGGTGGAATGACAAAGGTTGGTGTACCCCTTGATGCAGCGAATTGCAGGTTTCCAAATTTTGATGAGCTTGAAAATGAAATAGAAGGTGACCCTAATACCATGTGTAGGAGCGGTGAAAAGGACATTAGAACTGTTGAAATCTACCTTCTTGTCAGGTCTAGGGTGAGACCCACATTGGTTCAAGGGAAATTTACTCCTGTACAGTCAGTTCCTGCTATTGGGGATGTGCTTGAAAGGGATACGAATCATGCATCTTTGGGGGAGGGATTCATGTACAGGATTTTTTCTACAACCATTTATATAAGAAACATGGCGAGGGAGGAGTTTGGATAACTATTCAGCCACGAAAATGCGGGTAGTGGGTCGGGGATTTCGGCGAAGCCAATTGACACAAATGGACGGCGAATGAAAATAAGCAGGATGCAGGATATAATCGAATTTAAAGAAAGTCTAAGCAGTCATTGCGAGGAGTTAAACGACGAAGCAATCCAAAAAAGTCGAGATTGCTTCGCTAACGCTCGCAATGACAACACGGGAGTGTCATTGCGAGGGAGTGAAACGACCGAAGCAATCCAATACAATATGTCATTTCGAGCGGAGCGAGAAATCCTTACTTTGAACGAAGTGAAAAACCTTAGATATCTCACTAGGGTTCGAGATGACAAGTGGTTTACTTCTTACTGTCTGTTCAGTCGCTTTGCTCCTTCAGGATGACGCTGTGCGTCAGATTGCTTCGCGGAGGTTACACTGAGTTTAACGAAGTGCTCGCAATGACAAAAAGAGGCGTCATTGCAATGGCAGGAGAAAACCTGTGGAATGTTACAAGGTATTATCAAATTAAATCTATAATCGGAGAAGAGTACTAAGGAGGTTCAGATATGAAAAATGTAAAAAGGGAAGACGGGGTTGCGCTTATAATAGCTTTAATAATGTTACTCACAATGACAATGCTGGCGATCTCGGTATCTTTCACCTCAAATATTGATTTTCAGACGATGTCTAATTACAAGCAGGGACAGGAGGCATTTCTAGCTGCAGAAAGGTGCGTTGAGGAAGCCAAAAAGCAATTCGAGACATTTGGAATAGTACCACTTTTTCTTCTACTTCAGGGCGGAGGAACTACAGGCATAGAAGTAGACCTTCCAAACGGAGCTAGATGTAGGACAGGTCCTCGAGACTATGATGTTTCTGATGGACCAATTCCTTTCCCAGAAATTCCGCCTCCAACAAAGGCGATGGGGAGACCTCTTAAGAATACCAGTCTTCCCTCTGGAGGGCTTGGGGGCGCTGTTATGCTTGGAACGAACTTTTTGGTTACGGGCAAGGATGCGGGAGATAAGGATAAGACTGATACAAATCCAGATATAAACACCGGAACTGAAATATTAGCAGGGTTAGAAAGTTTTCTTGCCGGAGGTGCGAGTAATATTTACTAGTCTTGATTTTTTGAAAGATCGTAGGAGCGGCGGGATCTGGGGTAGCGATCAAGAGGGAGGGAGGTCAGGGATCATCCTCCAGCCGCGACTTCAAGTCACACCAGAGCCTGTCCTGAGCAGTGAGCCAGTCGAACTGCCGAAAGAATGGTGCTCCTACGGGATGTTGGGCATAATCGGAAAAATATACAAGCTGATACAGGGTGTCATTCCGAACCCTGTCCTGAGTCCAATCGAAGGGTATGTCCTCAGTCTAATCGAAGGACATGTCACGAGACCTTCGGTTTTGCCAAGGATAAATCTGTTGAAGGAGGCGTTATGAACCCCAAGAATTTTCTTCAATACCTATTCTCTAAGTACATTAATTTATTTGCAACAAGGCTTAGGGCTTTGGCTTATAAGCTTGTAATGACAGTTTGCTTCGCTTCGCTCGCAATGGCGTCACTTTTTGTAGCCGGCGCCCATAGCGACCCTATAATTAAAAACGAATTAGAAGACCTAAATATATTAATTTCCACAGTAATAGGCGGGCAGCCAAATGTCCTCATTATCTATGATAATTCCCTCTCCATGGGGGACAATTTTGGATTAGATCAGCTAGGTAATTGGGATCAGGCTCTTACTAGTACTCCCAGTGATAATGATAGCATTGTAATAATGTGTGAGAGTTTTCAGAGCGTTAACACAAACTATGCAAAGGCACATTGCATTGGAAATGCCTCAGGAACAAACCCGTGTGGGAGCACAGCGTGTACGGGTTCTAGAACCGGCACATGTGAAGAGCCCGACGATTTCGAAAGATTCTTAGTGTGTATTGAAACCAAATACCCAGGTCTCTCTAATAGCGTATATAGTACCGTTTTATCTGATCCTACAGTGTGTGGTGTGGGTACCAACCCCAGAAGTATATGTGGTGATGATACAGAGCGCGCTCATGCGGCGGCGGCAATAGACAATGAAGTACTTATACAAGCTGGTGTGTCAGCAAATTTTAATTGTGGCGCTGTAAATTGCGTAGCGGATGCGGATAAATCATGTAACATTGCCGCTGAATACACTAACTATAAGTCGTGTATGGGCTCGTTAAGAATACAGCCAACTTCAACAGCGTGTGGAAACGGCCAACTATGCTCTAAGGGGATATTCGGTAGCACCCGTATGGATATGACACAAGCCGCATTTTTCGATGTACTAGATGCCGACAACTCGCTAGCAACGAAGATGTGCGATGACCCGAACAGGCTATTTGATGACGTAAATACATCTATTAAATGTAGCGATTTCATGTATACACCTTTTAGAGATGTCGGTCTAATAGCTCAGGGAACTGGAGGCGGTGTGCTTCCTTTAACTGGTTTGGATGACACCGCCCTGATTAACGAATTAACCCTGGAGGATGCGGATATATTAGGCATTATACCCAATATCATGACGTATGGAGGCGATGGTTCTAGTGTAACCAGTTGCACAAACAATGCTGATATTCAGGGTGACCAGGGAGGGTTTGCAGGGGGTAGCATAGAAGCACTAACTAAGGTCTGGAGGGGAATGAGAGGAAAGAAAGCTGGCGGCCGCTCCCCACTGGCGTTGGCTTTGGGTTTTGATGATAGCAATCTTTCAAGTGACAATCCTCCTTTAGTCAAAGAGGATGCGCTTAACACATATGATATTGCGCTTAAAACCGACATAGCAATCTCATGTAGAGCAGAGTTTATAATCTTAATCACTGACGGCGGGGATACATGTTCTGGGGACTGCGCTGCTTTGCCAGGGTCTGCAGCGCAGTCAGCGACCTGTACTGCAAATCCGGCTGTGACCGGCAATGCAAACCGAAGGAGTTCGATTCAAGCTTCAAGTAATGCTAGAACATTCTACGCAAGAGATCCTGTGATAAACGGCAATTTTCCTGGACAGGAATTTAAAAAAGAAATCATTATATTCGTGATTGGAATAGGGATTAACGATCCTCAAGATGTAAGGGCACTAAATGGTGTGGCTCTTACGGGCGGCACTCATACGACTGGCATCTTCAAGCATGTAGACGCAAGCGGCAATTTTATTGGAAACACCGATATAGATGATACTGTGAAAAATCCTTTCTTTAGTGGATTACCCGATATTTTTAAGGACATAGCGAAGGCCGAGGGTATTGATTCAAGTCCCTCTAGCGCTCAGCTTCAAGGTTGTTTGATGCCTGATGTGAATGAGCCTACCGGTGTATGTAACTATCAAGGCACTGACGTTTTTGATAATACCTACTTTAACACCACAATCCACTTAACCTTAGACTCTACTGTGGTAGGTGAAAGTTTTGCCTTTTTTGTAAATACACCTGAAGAATTTGTAGCGGCTCTTCAGAGCATATCTGGTTTTCTTCAAGCGTTCAGCACGTCTGGTGTTTCACCTGCGACTCCACAGTCGGTAGCACAATTCACTTCTAGAGATAGAGCGTTTGTTTCAATTCTTACTCCTCTTTCTGGTGAACGCATATGGCAGGGCAGATTGGGGCTTTATGGGTTCATAACCGACCCTACTAATCCTAACGCTAAGATAATTGTTGATAAACAAGGGGATGAGATATTCGACGTTGACGGTTCTTTGGACCTGGATGCTGGGGATTTCTTCTGGGAAGCTGGTAAATTGTTGGCTGAGGGGGATCCAACAACACGTAGACTCTTTAGTGTTAATACTATACCTTCTGGCGATCCGAATCCAGATCCAGGCGAGTTGGATACTACTACAGTTGACATATTTACGAGCGGGAGTGACGTAGTCGGAATAAGGTATAAAGGAGAGCGGGCCGATTTTGATACTAACCTCGCACCAGAGCTATTTGGCATAAGCGATGCTGATGTGACTGACCCAATTCCTACTTTTTGTACAGCAGATCCACCTAATGGAATAGACGATTGTACTTCTGATTGCAGTACTCCTCCTTTAACTGACCCTCCCTGCGACACATGTATCAAGAACTGTATCAGGGATAAGGTTGTAGAGTTCATGAGAGGCGATACCGAGATTCAGGCAATTGCTGATCCTATGGGTTTACCAACTACTGGTTCGCAATCTTTTGCTCCCCCCTCTATGGGATTTGGCTGTCCCGACCCGGATAACCCAGGCGTTGGGAGTTTAGATACTTGCTCAGTTCGACTAGGACCAGTATTCCATGGATCTCCTATAATAGTTGGTTCACCATCTCCTATATTCTTCGATATCGGTTTTCAAAACTTTGCAAGGGAGTTTAAAGATAGAACAGCCGCTGTATATGCGGCGGCTAACGATGGGTTTATACATGCGTTTAACGCTGGAGATTTCGTAGATACTACTGATCCCTCCTTAACGGATGCACAAAAAACAAATCCATTTACAGGGGAGGTTGAGACCATCCCGTTCTTTACTGCAGGGGATGGCACAGAGTTTTTTGGTTTTGCTCCACCTTCTTTTCACCCAGACGCAATAGCTCCTCCAACTAAGGAACCCGAAACACCATCTGATACTACACCGCCTGAGTATAGATTCGGCGATTTTAAGACATTTGTTGTGGATAACGAGTTTGAAAGGTCATTCATGGATGGGACGCCTTTGATTGCGGATTTATATATTGATGGGGAACAGAATGGAATTCAAGATAATTCCAATTGTTTAAGTAATCCAGGTCTTGATGGGGTTATAGATCCATGTGGAAAGGAATGGCATACGATTCTTCTAGCAGGTTATAGAAACGGCGGTGGCGCTTATACAGCGTTAGATGTAACAAACATTGACAGGACTCAAACTGCTTTGAAGAAACTCAGTACTGGTCCCGATTACCCAAGGCACCTCTGGACTGTGTTCGATAAGAATTTTGGGAACACATGGTCTGAACCCACAATAGGCAGGGTAAAAATGCTAACTGAAGATGCGGATGGTAATGCCTTAACCGTAGATAGGTGGGTGATGTTTGTAGGCGGTGGGCTTGATCCACTTGACATCGACCCGAGAGATACAACCCCTGCAGGGGTTAACTTTGGGAACGCATTTTATGTAATAGACATTACAACGGGCAACATTATATATAAGTTAGCAAAAGATACTACAAGCGCGCCAAATGCCACTGACACCGACTCTAGAATGGTTTGTGAGATGTCAAGCAAGGTTGGGGCATTTGACTACAACGCAGATGGATACATAGATGTTGTATTTGACGGTGATACCTGTGGTAGGCTATGGAGGATAGACGTTTCAGAAGAGATCGTTGATAACGGTGGTGACATTTCTGCAACCGGTCTTCGGGGGAATGCAGATATAAGCGCTCCCAACTGGACGGCAGATATAGCCTTCTGTGCAACGGCGAATATAGACCAGTGCAATGATCCATCTCTCATTCCGTTAGATCCTCTCACCCTAATAAGCCAGAGACAGCCCATATTCTTTGCCCCAACTGCCGTTCTGGATGACCTGGGTAGAAGACACGTGATATTCGTAACAGGGAATAGGAGGCACCCAAGCAGCGGTGGGGACTTTGGTAAGCTCTATAACTTTATTGACGACTTTGTACCTTCATTTCTAGCGGGCGGAACTTCTATATCGGCTACTACTAAGACTGAGGCTGATTTTACCATAGGTGAGATTATTGACCTTGTTCCTCAAGGGGGGTTTGCTCAACAATTTACGACCAGCGGAGGCGCTGATGTCGAGGGTGAGTTTATAGTAAATTTCCCTAGTAATATTCCAACTCCATCAGGTGAAAAGGGATTCGGTTCCCCCGTAGTAATAAGCAGCGTGCTTGTTTTTACAACATTCGATCCCGATCCTTCGTTAGATAACCCCTGTTCAGGTGGGATAGGGAATGGAAGGGTCTTTGCACTCGATTACCTCACTGGCGAACCTGCTTTAGCTCTGATTCCTGGCGCACAAAGCCTTATTCAGGGGAGTGAAAGCGAACAGGCTCAAACTGCTGGACTTACTGCTGCATCAGGAATGCCGACACCTGCACAACTCACCTTTGGTCCTTCAGGTAATGTAGTCTTTTCAGTTGCATTTACTGGTAGCGCCGCACTTGGTGGATCGTCGTTTTTGGTCTGGGAGTTTGCAAGACTTCCAGCAAACACGTCAACTCATTTCTGGGAAGAGATCTTTTAAAAGGGGGAGATAACATATGCGCTTAATAGAAAAAAGAGACGGGTTCAGCATAATGGAGGCACTTGTAGTGCTTGGGGTTATTAGTATTCTTGTTGCTATGGGGGGCTCGCTTGCCGTAAACTTTTCTATTAGGAAATCTGTTGATAGGATAACAGGCGATATTTCTTCCTCACTTCAGATTGCAAAGCTGAAGGCTGGGAGGCAGGGTGTAGAGTATAGGACGCTATTTGCAAGCTGCGCTGAGGATTTAGATACAACTGACCCAAATTGCTTCGTCTGTCCAGATTATACTGACTATATCGCTGGCGATGAAACATTGACTATTATTAGAGAGAGAGGAAATAGCAATAATGGTACTCCAGATGATGGATGGTGTGTCGAAACTACTATAAGAGATAAAATTCCAAGCGTAATAACCCTAGACCTAGCAACTCTGGATAATCCCCCCTATCGCTATGTTTTTAACCCTAATAACACGCTTGGTGGTTCAAGTGGAACAATTGATATAAAACCAACTGGTATTAGTTCTGAGAATAGGGGCAAGAGATGTGGAAAAATCGTTGTCAGCCCGTTTGGAAGAATCAGGGTTATCCAGGGGAACTGGATCGAAGTTCCTGCGCCAGGTGATTGTCAGCCTATAAACTGATCTGATAGTTATTTCCATAAAGTAGGCACGAACTTGTTCGTGCAAATTGCATCGCACAGACAAGTCTGTGCCTACAGGTTAAAAAAAGCGACGTAAAGCAAAAAACAATATTGTAGACACGAATTTGTTCGTGCAAATTGCATCGCACAGACAAGTCTGTGCCTACAGGTTAAAAAAAACGACGTAGATCAAAAAGCATTATTGTAGGCACGAATTTATTCGTGCAAATAAGCTAATCATGAGAGGCTATTTATCACGCAAGGTCGAACTTAAAAGGTTTTATTTGACAGATCAGCTTTATTTTATCACATCTGTCATCGAAAATCGTGAACCTATATTTTTAAATGAGAACTGCATTCAAATCCTGCTTAGAGTTTTAGACGAATACGCTAAAAAGTGTTCTATTGAAATTATTGCTTTTGCTGTTCTTCCTGATCACATGCATCTACTTATTTCTCCAAAGAGCCAGAGGCACACGATCTCAGTTTTCATGAAGTCTATCAAAGGCAAATCAGCGATAGAAATCAATAGGGTTACAGAAAGGAAAGGGCGTCTTTGGCAACATCAATTTCTCGACCATATTGTTCGCTCAAAGGAAGATTACCGATTGCATATTGAATACATACATTACAATCCAATAAAACATGGTTTATGCGACAGGCCTGAGGATTACAGATGGTCAAGTTATCGTTGTTATGCTTTTGATTAGGATCTTGGCGTTTCAGTCGCTAAAGTCCCAATATGATAAATTGTAGGCACGAATTCATTCGTGCTAATTAATCCATTCGTGCAAATCATATAGCACAGACAAGTCTGTGCCTACAAATTACAAAAAAGGACGTGCAGCAAAAGCAGTATTGTAGGCACGAACTTATTCGTGCAAATCATAAGGCACAATCAAGTCTGTGCCTACAAACCTGGTGGTGATAATTTCTTGACTTTAACCCCTCGACTTTTTATCCTTCTCTCCTTATGATTTCACCTAACTTTTCTGAATTCAAGGAAAAACTGAGACATGGAAATGTTATACCTGTTTGGGGGGAGATTCTTGCTGATTTTGACACGCCCGTATCAGCCTTAAGTAAGATTGATAATGGTGATTATGCCTTTCTTCTTGAGAGCGTCGAAGGAGGCGAGAAATGGGGGCGATATAGCTTTCTTGGAACAGATCCATCTGTGATATATAGATCAAAGGGAACTAAGATAGAGATCATTGATAATGGAATGATAAGAAACCACGAAGGAAACCCGATCGAATCTTTAAGGGAACTTCTTTCAAGATACCGTCCTGTTATATCTCCTGATTTGCCACGATTTCACGGAGGAGCTGTAGGATATTTTGGTTATGACATTGTGAGGTTTTTTGAAAAACTTCCATTAATTGCCAATGATGATTTAGGGCTCTGGGATTCTGTTTTTATGATAACTGATTCAGTTCTTGTGTTTGATAACATAAGCCATAAGATAAAGATTATCTCTAATGCATTTGTTTCCGACTCGGATAATGTCAAAAAGATTTATAATAAGGCGGTAGAGAAAATAGAGTGCATAATAGAGAAACTCCGCTTCCCTGTCTCACCGTATAAGACCGGAGAAAAGAGGGTCAAAAGAAAAAGCCAGCTTGAGTTTAAATCTAACTTTGAACCAAAAGAGTTTATGGAGGCAGTAAAGAAAACAAAGGGGTACATACAGGCTGGAGATATAATTCAGGCTGTGATTTCACAGAGATGGAAAATCCAACTAGACGTCTCGCCTTTTGATTTATATAGGGCGCTTAGAATTCTAAACCCCTCGCCCTATATGTTTTATCTCAAAATTGGCGAGGATTTTCTTGTAGGTTCATCTCCTGAGGTAATGGTTAGGGTTGAGGGAGACAGGATAGAAACACGTCCTATCGCTGGAACAAGACCAAGGGGAAGTGATGAGAAAGAAGATGATCGGCTTGAGAAAGAACTTCTTTCAGACCCTAAAGAGAGGGCTGAGCACATAATGCTTGTTGACCTTGCAAGGAATGACCTAGGGAGGGTCGCAGAGGTAGGAACGGTAAATGTAAATGAGCTTATGAGCGTTGAGAGATACTCTCATGTCATGCACATAGTCTCAAACGTAATCGCTAAGCTTGATTCAGGAAAAGACGCCTTAGATGTTCTAAAAGCTACTTTCCCCGCAGGGACGCTTTCTGGCGCTCCAAAGGTTAGGGCTATGGAGATAATAGAGGAAATGGAACCAAGCAGAAGGGGTGCATATGGAGGTGCAGTAGGTTATGTCAGTTTTTCAGGTAACATGGATACATGTATCACCATAAGGACATTTGTCATAAAAGGGGATGAAATATTCATTCAAGCAGGAGCGGGGATTGTAGCAGATTCAGATCCTGAAAGAGAATACTTCGAGACAGTAAATAAGGTGAAGGCGCTTGTAAAAGCGGTTGAGATGGTAAAGAAGGGGCTATGAGAGGTAATAAGAATAAGTGGAGAAACCACTTACTGTCATTGCGAGCGTAGCGAAGCAATCTGCTTAGATTCCTCACTATCTTCGGAATGACACGGGGTGTTGGATTGCTTCGTCGTTGCCTTTTATTTCCATTTCTCGCGCACTGTGCTCGAAATAATTCGCCTCGCAATGACGGTTATTGAAATTCGGGATAGAATTTATTCTAGTATGAAGATGGGGTTAGAAAAATGATTCTTATGATAGATAACTACGATTCATTTACATATAATCTCGTCCATTATCTGGGTGAGCTTGGGGAGAAGGTTTTAGTTTTCAGAAACGATAAAATCACGATCGAGGACGTGGGGAAATTAAATCCTGATATGGTTGTGATTTCTCCTGGCCCATGCACGCCTAAAGAGGCGGGAATATCTGTAGACTTAATCAAAGAATTTGCGGGACGAATACCAATTCTTGGGGTTTGCCTTGGTCATCAGTCTATCGGTTATGCGTTTGGCGGAAACATAGTAAGGGCAAAAAGGCTACTTCATGGAAAAACATCACAGATTTATCATGATGGTAAAAGCATTTATGAAGGCGTGCCAATGCCCTTTGAAGCCACGAGGTACCATTCGCTTCTGGTTGAAGGCAGTTCACTTCCAGATGAGCTCGAAATGACAGCCTGGACTGATGAGGACGAGATAATGGGAATAAGGCATAAGGAGTATTTGATTGAAGGGGTGCAGTTTCATCCAGAGTCAATTCTTACAAAACACGGAAAAGACCTTCTAAGGAATTTTGTTAGAATTGCAAAGGGTAACTAGCAAGTAGTTGTCAACCCCCTCTCATCCCTCACCCTTTAAGGTGGAGGGTAAGGGTGGGGGAAGGAGTAGTATCATGCGTTTATTATTTAGACCGAGTGACCCTAAATATGTAGGTAAGGGAACCTTACCCTTTGGCACATTTGATGACACATCAGAATGGCTTCCTATTACTAAAAGCCTAGAAAAGGGCGCCCTGATGTTCCCTGATAAACCTATGTTCAAGGTTGCAGACAAGGATGGCAATATTGCTGAAACATATTCCTATAAAGAGACAAATGAGTGGGCTAACAGGATATCTAATGGTCTAAGGCAAAGGTTTGGTGTCAAAAAGGGCGATAAGATTGGCATGTACATGCTTAACTGCTCTCAATACGTCATATCAATCATAGCTATTCACAAGGCTGGAGGGGTACAGGTACCGATCAACAAGGATGAGAAGGGTGAGAGACTAGTCTATGTGATTAACCACTCAGAGATGGTGGCATTGGTAATAGACCCAGAAAGCCTTCCATTTATACAGGACATTGCAAAGGACTTAACTAATTTAAAGACCATATTTGTGACAGGGGATCCAAAGGTTGTACCGGATAGCATAAATGTGATAAAGGCACTACCATTCAGTGTGTTTAAAGATTATTCAAGTAATAACCCGGGGGTTGATGTAACCATTGCTGATCAAGAGCGCTGTATGTTTACCTCAGGCACGACAGGAATGCCAAAGGGAGTTATAAGAAACCACGGAGGCGTGATATTAACCGTAAGGGGCTACCTCCAGCAGCAGGGGGTGCGTAGCGAGGATGTTCTCATGAGCGTTCTCACACTAGGTCATGCCAATGCTCAGGTGATGTGTCTATTTAGTGCGATGGGATCAGGGGCAACTGCTGTCTTCTATCCACGTTTTTCTGCAACTAGTTTTTGGAAATGGGCTACAGAGTGTGGGGCTACATGCATAAACATGCTCGGTGCAGTTTCGGAGTATCTATGGTCAGCACCACCAAGTGAATGGGATAGAAAACATAGGGTGCGAAATGTTCTTTCTGGACCCGCCCCAAGGAATCTACTGGAATTTCAGGAGAGGTTTAATACCAGAGTGATAGACGGATATGGATCAACAGAGATGGGTATGGTTCTGTGGAAAGACCCGGAAGACCAACGCCCAGGCTCCTCAGGCTATCCTATGGAGGGATACTATGTTGAGCTACGTGATCCTCAAGATACAAATAAGGTTCTTCGTCCTTCTTGGGATCCTTATGAGAATCCCACACCACCGGAGGAGGTCAAAGGATTACTCTTCATTAGACCACTTATTCCACATACAACACTAAACGAGTATTTCAAGGAACCTAGGAGGACAAGAGAGGCGTTTGATGACGATGGATTTTTTAACTCAGATGACATATTTGCCAGGGGGATAGACGGGAGGTATTACTTTGTTGGAAGGTTTAGCAGGATAAGGGTGTCCGGAGAGAACGTAGACCCTATAGCGGTGCAGGATGTAGCGATGAGGTATCCAGCTATACAAGAGGCTATAGCGGTAGGGATAAGGCTACCAAATGTATCGGATGATGAGATAAAGTTAAATATCACACTTAAGCCTGGGGAGACATTTGATCCAGTGGAGTTTAGTAAGTGGATGGCAGACTTGGTAATGGTGGCGATGGTACCAAGATTTATAGAGGAATACAGTGAGGGATTTCCTGTGACAGCGACACAGAAGGTGAAGATGGGGGAGCTTAAGGAGATAAGTGATAGGACATGGGATAGAGCAAAGACAGGGCTTAAGTTTAGCGCACGGAAGTAATGAAGCTCCCTGCGGCAAGCCGCAGGGTATCAGCATGGAAAAGTTAGTCTCTTTGGTAACTGCAATGACAACACGGAAGTGTCATTGCGAGGAACAAAGTGACGAAGCAATCTAAATACGGGATTGCTTCACTTCGTTCGCAATGACAGTGTACACCCTGTAGCAAGGAGGCTGTCCGACAATTATGGATGGTAAGAATTTGACCCCTCAGAATGCCCCAGGATCAACGATCGGCAACCTGGGAGGGGTTTTGCTACCCCCCAAGAATGCCGATTTTTGCATTTATCGGACAACCTCCAAGCTACAGGGAATTCTCAAGTTAAATCGGAAGTACAAAAAAGATCATTTTTACGCTTTAGATCCAATCGAATTTTGTTGTAAGAATAGGTAATACCATTTTAAGATAAAGGTTCTAAATGTTTTAAAGTAGAGACGCCATTAATGACGTCTCTACAGAATATCAAGACAACGAGTTTTTGGAATTTATTTTTTAATGATATAAGTTTGTAAATTTTAGAATAAGTGTTTTAATTAAATCCCTTGCGAACGGGGACCTAGGTTACACTTTAAACCGGGAACATAGGTTACACTTTTTCTCCTTTCTTTTCATCTTCTTGGTGAACTCCGACCTTAGGTCGGAGTCCTGTATAATCAATGTCATACAGATCTCCCAAAAGTATGTAATCAAAGTACACCTGGTTATGACCCTCTTCAACCTGTTTTATTCCCACCATTACACCTTTTAAAGCTGCTCCTACAAATCTCATCTTCCCTTTCCATCTAATCTCTCCACTCCTCCTTACTCGTCTTACTTTATATCCCTCAGGATACTTGATCTGTGTTTTCTTATTTATCCCTCCTTGATACACTCTTGTGGAACGACGATACCTTTGAGCAGGCACTCTCATCTCAAGTGCTTCGTGCGGCCGCTTCTTGTTAAATTCCTCCCTCCATATATCAAATCTCCTCTGCTGCTCTATTAAGTTCCTTGACGCTGGAACAGTAGACTCATTCTTCAATGTAAGATGCATCCTCTCATGTACCCCGTTCTGCTCAGGATGCCCCTTTGCTATAAATTCAGGCTTTATCCCTAACAACACCCACCATACACTTAGCTTGGATAGACCCCCAGCTCCCCTTGAGGCAAAAGGCTTACCATTATCACTCCGTATTACCTCTGGTAATCCATACTCCTCAAATACCCTCTCAAACACTCCCCGTGCCTCCTCATAGCTCTGATCTCCCAATGCCTTAGCTTCCAGTACATACCTACTATAAATATCACTTATGGTTAAAGGCTCACAACGCACTCCATCCCTAGTCCTAAACCACCCCTTGTAATCTACTGCCCATACATGATTCGGGTACTTTGCTTCTGTCAATGGACCACTATAATAGGTTCCTCTACGCCTCCTCCTCCGTTTACTTACCAACCCAGCTCTCCTTAATATATCCCCTATTGTACTTGCCTGAGGAACTCTTCCATCTAAACCCTTCCTCTTAAGTAGTTCTCTAATCTTCTTGGGACCCCAACTTGAATGTCTAACTCGCTCTAAGATAATTCTCTCCTCCCACTCTGGGTTTGTCTTATGTGGACATCTATTGGGCCGAGAACTCCTCTCTCTTATGCCGTCTAGTCCCTGAGCCCTATAGCGCCTTATCCACTTATACCCTGTCTTCCTACTTACACTGTAGCGACGGCATAATTCAGCTACAGACATCTCAGCTTTTTCAACATCTAATACAAATCGAGCTCTTTCATCCATAGGTAACACCTTCTTCCATGCCATAGATCACCTCCATGACATGTAATATTGTGTAACCTATGTACTCGGTCTATTCTGTTACCTAGGTGCCCGGTTTAGACCCCTGTAGGCACCCCCCCATTTAACCGGG
>Ga0209341_10003329_pt1 | contig 15049 bp, 16 predicted proteins | sample RifCSP13_2_FD_184020 | JGI IMG/M metagenome (GOLD analysis project Ga0209341, IMG submission 184020) | Soil microbial communities from Rifle, Colorado - Rifle CSP2_sed 13_2 (SPAdes) (version 2) | ecosystem: Environmental > Terrestrial > Deep subsurface > Rock core/Sediment | place: Rifle...
CGTCGCTCTGTCCGGCCGGCCCTATTCAGTCGAGGGGCATCGGGCCCGAAGCGGTTTGATCCATGAAGGCAGCCGACATGAAGGGCGTATTGTGCGCATGTCCGACGCGCCCCTGGTGGTCGATCAGGATGATCCCCCCTTCCCCCCACCGTTCCAGGATCCCGATCGCCGCTCGCGCTGCCTCCACGGGATGGCGTCCGTCGCGCAGAAGCTCGACGGCCGTCTTGGTTAAGACGACCCGCATAATGGCCTCGCCATTTCCCGTGGCCGAAGCTGCGCCCAAGGAGGCGTCGGCATAGGTCCCGGAGCCGATCAGGGCGCTGTCCCCGACCCGGCCCGGCCGCTTGCCGATGAGGCCTCCCGTCGAGGTGGCAGCCGCGACGCCGCCGGTCCCATCCATCGCGACCGCACCCACCGTCCCGGCCGCGCCGCCCTGCCATGCTTCCCACCGCGCCCGCTGCCGCTCCGTGACGAGCTCTTCGGGGGCGCACGTGGCCGCCCCGACCTCGGACGCAAATCGACGGGCTCCCTCTCCGACAAGCAGGATGTGACGGCCGTCTTCCAGGATCCGCCGGGCGAGACGGATGGGATTTCGGATCGCCCGGACCGCCCCCACCGCCCCGGCCTCGAGCGTCCGTCCCGCCATCAGCGAGGCGTCCATCTCGACCTCGCCCTCGGCGTTACACACAGAACCCTTTCCGGCGTTGAAGAGCGGATGATCCTCCAGAAACACCACCGCCTCCTCGACGGCATCGAGGGCCGATCCACCTCGGAGGAGACACCGCCACCCCTCCAGGACGGCCGCCCGGCAACCCTTTCCTTGCTCCTCCTGATCCCGCTCAGGGAATCGCCCCGCCCCGCCATGCACCACGATCACGGGACTCATGACGTCGCCCCTTCGGCAGCCGTACTCTCCCTGTCCACCCGCCGGACGCCGACCTCTAGAGGGGTCAATACCAGCGAGCCCCCCCTGACCTCGACCTCGAGGAGATCCCCCGGACTCAGCATGAGATCCTTCCGGACCCTTGCAGGGATGGTGATTTGACCTCGTTCTTTAATAGTCACGCGCATTTATGTATCTCCTCTGATATTCAGAATTACTGATTTTCTACACTTTTTTTTGCCCAGGTCAAGCAAAATGATCTTGCCACCCGTAAAGTGGTGGGGTACGCTTATTGCACCCGCAGGACGGTATCCGAAGTGGCTCCGGTCGCAGGGATCAAGACCATTCCAGACCCCTAGGCGTTCCGAAAGGCCTTCGTACACCGGGAAAGTCGAACGCAGCCAAAGGCTCGATTTGTAGGTCGGGATCGGGAAATGGAAATCTATCTAAGCGAAAATGCCTTCGTCGGCCTCCTCGTCTCTACCATCGAGGTCTACCGCCGCGAGTGCTTTGGCATTCTTCTCGGCCACAGCACCTCGGACCGTGTCTTCGTCGAGTTTGCCGTCCCGTACCAGACGGCGAACCGCAAATACCGGGAAGTCCACATGGACTGGAAGCGGAGCCAACGCGTGGAGGAGGCCGTCCGCACCACGACCCGCTGGGAATGCGTGGGTGACTACCACTCCCATTCCATGTATGGGACGACCCGGGCCACCACACAGCTCTCCAAGGACGACAAGCAGTATTTCAGCGACGGGACCGTCGGGCTCGTGGTGGCGATCAACGATGTGTCCAAGACGAGGCCCTGGGGGTACGTCAAGGGGAAGACCCTTTCGGGCGCGGTCAACGGCTACTCGATCCGACTCGCCGCCTACTACAAGTCCAACGGGCAGATCGAGAAGGTCCCCGTCATCTGTCCCTATGCCATCGGTTTCATGGAGAAAAGCCAGGATCTGCTTCGGGAGCGCAAAGAGAAGCAGGGATGAGGGGCCGACGGGATCGGGCAGCCCTCAAGGCCACCCTGGATCGCCTCTACACCACCTACGACCTGACGTACCTCCACACCTCGGCCCTCCAGTTCCCCCGCCGCTACCATCGACCGGAAGACATCGAGGTGGTGGGGTTCATCGCCAGCTGCTTTGCCTACGGCCGCGTGCAGGGATTCACGCCTGCGATGGACACCCTGCTCGCGGGGCTCGGGCCGGATCCGTACGAATTCCTCCTCCGGTTTGACCCCGGACGGGAGGCCGATGGCCTCCGGCGCTTTCGCTACCGCTTCAATACCGCTGCCGACGTGCTGTGCCTCTTCTGGTTGCTCCGACAGGTCCTCGAGTGCTACGGCTCCCTCCGGGCGTGCTTCCTCGCGGGCTACAGTGATCGCGACCAGGACACCCGTGCCGCCCTCACCGCCTTTGTGGACCGGCTCCTCCTCCTCGATCCGCGGCCCATCTACCGGAAGGGGTGCCTCTCCGCGGGGATGCGCCACCTCCTCCCCTCCCCGAGGCGCGGGGGAGCGTGCAAGCGCCTCCATCTCTTCCTCCGATGGATGATCCGGCGGGATCACATCGACTTCGGCCTGTGGTTGGACCCGAGCCCGACGAAGCTGATTATCCCCCTCGATACCCACGTGGCGCAGGTCTCGAGGTCTCTCGGCCTTACCCGCATGAAGAGCCCGGGCCTGGCGATGGCCCTGGACATCACCGAAACCCTGAGGCAGTTCGACCCGGAGGATCCGATCAAGTACGACTTCGCCCTCTGCCGGCTCGGGATGCTCCGGGATGGTTCACGGTTCATGGTTCACAGTTCACGGTAAGAGCCCTGCTCCGTCCGGCAAGTTAAACCCGGAGGTCTTCAACCATCAACCATGAACTCTGAACCCTGAACGCCCACCTCGACCGCGGACGAATGGTATGCGACCCGTAAAGCAAAGTCCAAGCGCCACGCTGACCCGGGGGGGGCCTCGCCTGGGGGCGCACATGTCGATCGCGGGGGGCCTGTCGACGGCGCTGCTGCGAGGGCAGGAGACCGGCTGCGACACGATCCAGATCTTCACGAAAAACAACAACCAGTGGAGTGCCAAGGCCCTTACGGAGGCCGAGGTTCGGGCCTATCGGGAACTTCGGCAAGGGACCGCGATCTGGCCCATCCTCGCCCACGACGGCTATCTCATCAACGTGGCGTCGCCCGACCGGCGCCTCTACCAGAAGTCTCTGACGGCCCTGGGGGGCGAGGTGGCGCGGGCCGCCACCCTGGACATTCCCACCCTTATCATGCACCCGGGGGCGCACCGGGGCAGCGGAGAGGCGGAGGGGATCAGGCGCGTGGCGGAGGCGCTGGACACCGTCCTGGCAGGGAGCACGGCCTCTCCCATCAGCATCTGCCTGGAGACGACCGCCGGCCAGGGGTCAAGCCTGGGCTACCGGTTCGAGCACCTGGCCGCGATCCGCGATGCCGTGACGCAGCGAGAGCGCGTGGGGATCTGCCTGGACACCTGCCACATCTTCGCCGCCGGCTACGAGATCCGAGGTCGGAAGGCCTACGAGCGGACCATCCGTGAGCTCGATGCGGTGATCGGCCTCGCCCACCTCAAATGCATCCACCTCAACGACTCCCAACGCGAGTTGGGAAGTCGCGTGGACCGTCACGCCCACATCGGCCGCGGGCACATCGGCCTGGAAGGATTTCGACTTTTCATCAATGATCCGCGGCTTCGGCACATCCCGATGATCTTGGAGACGCCCAAGGAAGGGGATCCGGTGGGGAATGACCGCCGCAATCTGGCGGTCCTGCGCAGCCTCGCCGCATTGCGCCTCCGTCGGGGACGCGCACGGTGACGGGGCATCCGGCGCTAGCGGCCGCGTGAGAATCGTGGGTGCGGGGAGACCAGGCGGTCGGGCACAATCACTCGTCCGCGGGAGAAACCGGACCTGGACCGGCCGGGGCAAGAAAGAAGTCCATCGAGGGGCGCGAGGGGAGCTCTCGCGCCTCTTCTTTTTCGGTCAGTCGAAACGCCGACACGAGCCCCTTCCAACTCTCACCGGAGACCGCCAGCGCATTCTCGACCTTGGCGACGACGGGGTCCGGCACGCGCGTCATCAACTTCTGCAGGAATTCTCGCTCCCTCTGGGCAGCAGTTTCCGCAATGCCCGTCGCCCGCCGGGCACCTTCTTCGGGGGGAAACACGCCCTCGCCGACCCGGTCGAGGAAGAGGAGGATACGATCCCGCGAGAGCTCCAGGGCCTGAATGATCTCGATCACTTCGATCCGCAACTCATCCGGGACAGCCGACGAGACCCCGATCAGCGCCGTGGCGTTTTTCCGGGTGAGCTGTTGTGTCGTGTGCTTGGCGTTTTGCACGTCGAAGGTGGCGGCCAGCGCCACACTCCCGAAAAGCACAGCCGCCGGGAGCGCGCCGACCACTACCCAGGATCGTTTCCGTCCTCTCATCCCTTCATCCCTTCAACCCTTCGTCCCTTGTTCCCTTCATCCCTTGATCCCTTGGTCCCTTCAACCCTTCAACCCTTGATCCCTTCGTCCCCCGGGGCCGCCTCATCGACCTTGGCCGCCAGGATGAAATCGCTCTCGGTCAGGCCGTCGATCTTGTGTGTCCAGAGCTCGATCGTGGCCCTCCCCCAACCGAAACAGATATCGGGGTGATGCCCCTCTCGCTCGGCGATGGCGCCCACCCGATTCACGAACTCCAGGGTGGCCATGAAGTCCTTGAAGCGAAAGGTCTTGCGGAGGTGGTGGGCCTTCTCGACCTCCCACCCCTCGAGCTGTGCGAGGAGGGGCGTGATTTCAGCGGCGGTGAGCGGCGGCGTCCCGCCTTTACAGGGGACACACGATTTTTTTGCCAGCTCCGACACCATCAGACGCCCAGAGAGCAAGACGGTACCCAGTCCCCGAATATCACTATCATACCGGTCCGTGGCAATCGCAGCAAGTGTGGTCTTCCGGGTACTCTGTCACGGCCCTCCGGATACAGCCGGGTCCGATCGCACAGAGCCGAACGAAACTCACCGGCTAGCAGAACATAGGAAAATCCAGCCTTGGTCGTAAGTTACATTATAACCTCTCACTTCGCTTCTAAAAAATCCTTGCACTGTGTTGGATTCTCTGTTATAAGCCCACTGCTGAATGGCAGAGGGACCCCACGGGACTCGGGGGATTACGGGTAGATGAACCGACTTCTCAAAGGACAGCAGCGCGCATCCCGCGTGTATCTGGGAGTCGGACCGATCCTCGGTCTCGCGGGATTCCTTTTCCTCTCTGCCTTCATTGTCGCCATTCTCCTCTCGTCGCCCGATGGCGCGCTGGAAGTCGCACAGCCCCCGATAGAGGGCAGCGATCTGGACGCGCCAGGCACCGCATCTCCAGAGCCCGCCGACTCGCCCCCCACGGAGCAGGTCATCCAGGGCGAAATTCAACGCGGACGGACCTTTGCCGAGGCCCTGACGGCCAAGGGTCTCCCGAGCCGACTCACCCATGCGATCGCCCTCGCGCTGCGGTCCCATGTGAACTTCCGCCGGGTCCCCTCGGGAGCAACGTTCCGGGCCACGCTGGACGAGCGCGGGGATCTGCGTCACTTTCTGTACGAGGCATCGCCCGTTGAGGTGTACGAGGTCACCGCTGACGGCGGCACTTACCGGGGGGCCCGGCGCGAGGTCTCCATCCAGCGGCGGGTCGAAAACGTTGCGGGATCCGTAACCTCCTCGCTCTTCGAAAGCATGGAGGCCCTCGGGGAAAAGGCGGAACTCACCCTGCGGTTTGTGGACATCTTCCTCTGGGATTTCGACTTCAACAGCCACGCGCGGCCCGGCGACCAGTTCCGCCTGCGTGTCGAAAAGGAGTACAGCGGGGACGCGTTTGTCGGCTACGGGAAGATCCTGGTCGCCGAATACGAAAACCGTGGCAAGGTCTACACCGGGATCTACTTCGAGACCGCCCCGGACAAAGGCGATTTCTACACTCCCGACGGGCGTTCCGTGCGCAAGACGTTCCTTCGGTCCCCGCTCCGATTCACTCGGATCAGCTCCGGCTACACCCACCACAGGCACCACCCGATCCTGGGGGGCGTGCGACCCCATCTCGCCATCGACTACGCCGCCCCCCACGGGACGCCCGTCTGGGCCGTCGCGGACGGCGTGGTCCTGGCGGCCGGCTGGGACGGCGGGAACGGCAAAACGGTCCTCATCCAGCATCGGGCCGGCTACAAGACCATGTACAACCACCTGTCGCGGATCCCCCCGGACATCCGAAAGGGGACCCGTGTCCGGCAGAAGCACGTGATCGGGTACGTGGGCTCGACGGGGCTCTCCACGGGACCCCACCTCGATTACCGCGTGATCAAGGATGGGAACTTCGTCAACCCCCTCACCCAGAAATTCATCCCCGGTGATCCTATTCCCGCCTCCCGGCAGGCGGCATTCCGCCGCCATCGTGACCAGCTCCTCGACGAGCTGCGCTCCCCCACCGACAGCCTTCGGCAGCGGACCAACGGCAGCCAGCCTCCAGATCGCAAGGCTGACAGCTAGCCGTCGATCCCCGAATCCCCACCGCTCGCTTCACGGTCCCCATCTGAGCCCATGCCGAGCACCGGCGGCGCGCCTCTCCGATGCGGGAAGGGCTGGCGGAACGGATCACGGCAAGCGCCGGAGGTAGATCTCCCGGCCGGAACTGTATACGCCGTACGAGGTGCCCGCAGCGAGCTCCCGCCGCTCGACCCGGGTCCGGACCGCAAAACCCCACCGCTCGTACCGGTCGGCCGACCGGGCAAGATGGGCGAGCACCGCACGGCTCACGGGATCACGCCCCACGGGGACCCGTTCGACCCCCTCGAGCGCCAGGAGGACAATCTTATGATACCCGAGCGCTGCCTGATCGACCTGCAGGTACTCGATGCCGACGGCGGCCCCTCGTACAGGGACGCGGAGGTTGCCGAAGGTCACCTCCTTCCCTTCGCTCCGCACGGTCCCCAGATAGCGCCCCTCGACGGGGGCCGTCGCCGAGGCGACAAAGACGAAAACCAAGACGAAGCCGAGGGCGGAGCAACCGAAAAAGAGATTGGAGAAACGGCTCAGGCCGCCGGCCGCGTGGAGGGAGAACGCACGCCGAAAGAGGGCACAGCAGGCAACCAGGGTGATCGTCCCGATGGCGATGAAAAGCTTGCGCAGGTCCGGACCCGGCCAGAAGAGATCCAACGCGTAGACAAAGGAGCCGGTGAAAACATAGAAGCCAACCAACCCCAGGCCGTGGTATGCCCGCCCCGCCCACGACGCCAGCCGTCCCATCCGCCACGCCCTGAGGAACAGCGACAGGCGGAGGAGCGTTGGCAGCTCGAGATCGCGGCCGCAGTGCCGGCAGCTCACGCCAGACGGGACGCCCGCGTACCCGCAGTGGAAACACTGCACCACGGTCCCGTCCTGGACGCCGTAGGCGGATCGCCAGCGGCGGAGGGCAAACAGAACCGGGGGGAGCAGCCACACCCCCGCGAGGAGGGCGAGCGCGGCGATGTGCAGGACGCTGGCCACGCCTGACAGGCGTCCCCCCAGCGCCGATTGGACGATCTCAAAGAGGAGACGGAACATCAGCACGCCTCCCGCACGGACGCCATTCTCCTCCACCGGCGGCCGGCACGGACCGAGCCTTGACTGGGAGGGGAAGGCAGGAGATACTGGGGAGGCTCGACCCCCGGCGTCATCGGAACTCTGCCATCACGGAAAGGGCGTGCATGACGAAGCGAGTGCACGAAATCCTCGGCTGGTACGAGAGCGACAATCCGGGGACGCGGACGAATCTGGCCCGCATCCTGAACCACGGCGCGCTCGGCGGCAGCGGCCGCCTGGTGATTCTTCCGGTGGACCAGGGCTTCGAGCACGGTCCGGCCCGGAGCTTCGCCCCCAATCCCCCAAGCTACGATCCGCTCTACCATTTCGAACTGGCCATCGAGGCAGGATGCAATGCGTATGCCGCGCCGCTGGGCTTTGTGGAGGCGGGTGCCGCGCACTTCGCCGGCGAGATTCCGCTGATCCTCAAACTCAACAGCCACGATGTCCTCCTGGACGAGAAGGACCCCGTGCCGGCCGTCACTGCCAGCGTCCGGGATGCGCTCCGGCTCGGGTGCGCGGCGATCGGATTCACCATCTATCCCGGGTCCGCCGTGCGCCAGCAGATGTACGAGCAGCTCCGGGCCATCGGCGAAGAGGCCAAAGGCGCCGGCCTCGCGGTGGTCGTGTGGTCGTACCCCCGAGGCTCGGGCCTGTCGAAGGCGGGAGAGACCGCCGTCGACGTCGTGGCGTATGCCGCGCACATTGCCGCCCAACTCGGGGCGCACATCATCAAGGTCAAGCTCCCGACCGCGCACGTGGAGGTCGCCGAGGCGCAAAAGGCGTACGGGCGCTCCTCCATTCCGATCCAGACCCTGGCGGATCGCGTCCGTCACGTCGTGCAGAGCACCTTCAACGGACGTCGGATCGTCATCTTCTCGGGGGGCCCCAAAGAGTCGGATGACGCGCTGCTGGAGGAGGTCCGGGCCGTCCGCGACGGGGGCGGCTTTGGATCCATCATCGGCCGGAACTCCTTCCAGCGCGAGCGGTCCGAGGCGCTCAAGCTCCTGAGCACCATCATGAAGATCTACGCCGGAAAGATCAGCTAGCCCCGCCCACCCGCCTGCGGATCGCGGGGCCCCACAGATGCTGCCTACGTCCAGTATCCCCTCGGGATGATCACCCAGCCCCCAAAGGCCTCCCTGGCCTCCTGATAAAAGGTCTCGGCCTGCCCTGTGTATCGCGGAGAGAAATGAAAGAGGACGAGACGCCGCGCCCCCGCCGCGCGCGCAATCACCCCGGCTTGTCCGGCGGTGAGGTGCGCCCGCGCGGCGGCCAGCGGGACATCCCGATCGAGGTACGCCGCCTCGCAGTAGAGGGCATCCGCGCCCTTGGCTATGCTCACAATTCGCGCCACATTCTCCGGCGAGTAGACGGCATCGGTCACATAGGCGAGCTTTTGCCCCGGGGTGATGCTCACGATAGCGGTCTTGAGCTCCCCGAGCGCGTACTGCGCCGTCCGCCCACCCGGCCACCGCACCACCAGCGGCGTGTCGTCGGAAGCGCCCGCGCGGACCTGCGCCTTCAGCTCGGCGAGCCAGGGTCCGACGGGCAACGCGAGCGCGGCGAGCCCCTCCGTATCGATGTTGATATGGTAGGGCTCCTCTACGGCGAAGGCGAGGCAGGGGATCCGATGATCGAGATGCACCGCCCCGACCCGAAAGCCCGGCTCATCCCAGAGGACGCCTGTAAACGCCCGCACCCCTGACTCTCGGCGCTCGAAGGCCTCCGCGCACGCGAAGCGCGCCCCCCGGACGGTGTCCCGATCGATCTCAAAGACCTCGAGGCAGAGCGGGTAGCCCTGCACCAGGTTCCAGGTGTATCCCCGCAGCTTCCCTTCCACGTTCCCGATGATCCCCGGGGGGCCGAAGAGACTCAGCGTGCGGTCGCGGCCCAGGACCGTCCGGAGGAGGTGATCGAAACCGACGAAGTGGTCGAGGTGGGTATGGGAGATGAAGACCTCGCTGACCCGGAGGAGATCCGCGGATGGGACGGGTGTCAGATCGCCGAGATCAAAGAGGAGGGACCGCCGCGCCCACCGGATGCGGACGAGGAGGGCCGGGTCTCCCCACGGCCCGTTGACGAGTTGGGCCTGGAAGGTGGGTTTCATGTGCGAAGCACCGCAAGTCAGCAGGCGACGGTCAGTCGTCGCAGGACTGAGCGATGAGGACTGAGCCGTACGGCAGGGTAATCCTTACTCGGCCCTCAGTCCTCAGTCCTCAGCACTGTAGTTGGACTAGCTCGGCCAGCCCACGAACTGGCCGTCCTCCCAAAGCTCGACGAGCCGCTTCACGATCGTCAGACGATCCTCGAAGCGCTCGCTCTGGGAAAGACCCCTGTCGTGAGGCCAGACTTCCTCGAGGAAGGGACGCGCTTCTTCCGGAATCGCATAATACGCTTCGCAGAGTCGTGCCACCGTCTGGCGATTGAATTCCTGAAGGTTGGCGGCGGGGACGATGAGGGGATGCGGGTTGTCGTAGAGGCTCTGCCAGTGCAGGCAATCTCTCAGGTTGGCGCCGACGAGATCCCGGATGACGCGGGCAAACTCCATGAACCAGCCGATGGTCCGCTCGCACACCAGACACCCGGGGCATTCATCGGCGACCGCGACGGGGACGTACGCCTCCCCCCGCAGCGGCCCCCCGGGGAGAATCCAGCGGACCGACCGGTAATGGCGGAAGCGTGCGTTGCTCACGGTCAGTTCAGGCACGGCCCGTCTCCACCCCTTGTCCGTCCCGCCACGGTGGTCGTCCTGCCGTACTGTACCAGAGGACGAAGCTCCGCCGCAAACCGTCTCTCCCTCCACCGCCGGGCGGATGTCTCGCGCGTATCCGGAGCCTTCCCGCACCTCTCTTCCGTCACCGCGATCCAGACGTCGGGGTAGCCCCAGGCGAGGAGTCCCCGGCCGCCTCTACCGCGCCATCCGCTCCAGACTCGGGCGCGCCATGAGCAGACTCGCGAGGGACATGCCGTCCTGGATGCGGTTGCGCTTCACCCGGCGGTACACCTCGCGAATCCGCATCGTGATCACCTGAATGAACTCCCGATCCTCCGGATGCCGCCGGCCCGGTGTGAGCCCCGTGGCCAGGTACACATAGCACACCTCGTCGCTCATGCCCGAGTACGGATGGAAGTGTCCCAGGCGCCTCCATCGCCGGGCCCGATAGCCGGTCTCTTCAAAAAGTTCCCGCTTTCCCGTGGACAGCGGGGATTCCCCTCCCGTGTTCCCCCCCGGGAGCTCGTAGTTGAACGATCGGGTCGGGTATCGATACTGGCGGAGGAGCACCACCCGCCCGTCGGCGGTGATCGGCACGACCATGACCGATGGCGGGATGGTGACGTAGAAGTAGTCGATGACCTGATCGGTGGGGAGCCGGATGCGTTCCCGGGCGACGCGGTACCATGGGCAGGAAAAGGCGACCGACTTCCTGAGGACGCGCCACTGCGTCAGCCGATGCCGCCGCGTCATCGCTCCCCTCGCTGGAATTCTAGGAGGCTGGGACGAGCGTACGAACCTTCTCGCATGCTCGCATGCTAGCCGCCCTCAGACGGGCCAGGCTTCCATCCGCCAGCTCATCTCCCAGAAGGCATGTTCATACCGGGCGCTGAGCAAAGCGTGCTCCTCCATGCGGCCTTGCTCCCACGACCCCGCGTGCTCTCCGAGGCCGTCGAGAAGACCGCGGATCCACCGTGCCAAGGCGGCATACTCCGGCGAGGCGTACACCCGGATCCACTCCGCGTACAACGGCTGGCCTCGTGGTTCCCCTTGCCTCGCGAGCGCCGCCCCGATCTCGTAGTAGCCCCACTGGCAGGGAAACAGGGACGCGACGATCTCTCCCGGGCTCCCGAGGGCCGCAACGTGCAGCAGATGGCGGGTGTAGGCGACGGTCGTGGGGGCCGGCTGCGTCTCCTCCAGCTCGCCCCGGCTGATGCCGAACTTCTCGGCGTACCCCCGGTGCAGGGCCATCTCCGTGTTCAGGGTCGCGTGCAAAAGCTCCGCGAACTTTTCCATCGTCGCCAGATCGGGGCCCTTGGCCGTCGCGAGCGCGAGCACCCGGCTGTACTCGATGAGGAAGACGTAATCCTGGCGAATGTAGAACTTGAACTTTTCCACCGGCAGCGAGCCGTCCCCGATCCCCCGCACGAAGGGATGGTGGAGCGTCTGTTGCCAGACCGGCCCGACCTTTCTCCAGAGGGTCTCAGAAAAGCTCAACAGTCTCCCCCGTCAGAGCGTCCTCGCGTGCTCGCTTCCCAGCATCCCAGCTATTAGATGTGGAATTCGATCACGTCTCCTTCCTGCACCAGATATTCCCGATGGACCTTCTGCCCGTCGAACTTGCCGGCGCCCCACACCCGCGCGAACTTGAGCTTGGCGACGAAATCCTTATGGACGACCTCGGCCGCTTGGAGCAGCGTACTCCCCCGCGGCAGGGCCACCGGTTGGGAAAGGTTCGCCGCCTTCCCCGGTGGCTTGGTATAGACGCGCAGCACCTCCAGCGCCTCGTACACCTGCGGCCCGATCTGGTCCGCGCCGGCCCCCGTGAGGGCCGAGACCATCACCAGCGGAAGGCGGTCCCCTACGTGTTCCTGGAGCAGCAGGAACCGATCCGCCGCCCCGGGCAGATCCGCCTTGTTCCCCACCATGATGCCACGTTTCACGACCTGGCCCGGCTCCGTGACTTCGACCTTCTCCTTGGGCCCCCGAAGGAGGGTTTTGCCTTGGACGAGGATCCTTTCGGTGGCCCCCACCTGCTCCAGCAGATCATCAGATCCCAAATCCAGGACCCAGAGGATCACGTCGGCGCCTCGGACAACACCGAGGACCCATCCCTCGGTCAGGCCCGGCGCCACCGGCGGCATGTCCACGAGCTGGATCTTCACATTCTCGAATTCCAGCATCCCAGAGAGGGGCCTCCGCGTCGTGAAGGGATATTCTCCCACCTCGGGGCGGGCGTTCGTCAGCCGACGGACAAGGCTGGATTTCCCGACGTTCAGCCCACCCACCAGCACCGCCTGCCCGACCCCTTCCCGCTCCACATAGATCCCGGTCCCGCGCTTGGTCGCGGGGCGTCTCTCGAGTTCCGTCTTGTGCTTCGCCAGCCGCCGCTTCAGATCCGCCTGGAGCTTCTCGGTCCCCTTGTGTTTCGGGATGACCGCCAGCATCTCTTCCAGGGCCCTGATCCTCTCCGCGGGATGGCGCGCCGCGCGGTACCGCCGTTCGGCGTCGAGGTACTGTGGGGTGAGGTTGGCCGGCATGCTTTTCTCCAGCCATGTCATGTCAGGACTGAGCGATGAGGACTGAGGCTCGGCCCTCAGCACTCAGTCCTCAGTCCTAAGCACTATGCGCGGAAGGCCGACAGCTGACAGCTTCCGGGCGCTCGCGCCTGCGGCGTTCGAGATACACGAGGAGAATGGACAGAGCGGCGGGCGTGACGCCGGGGATGCGGGAGGCCTGTCCGATGGAGGTCGGACGGATGACGCTGAGCTTTTCCCGCACCTCGTTGGACAGCCCGGGGACCGCGGCGTACTCCACATCCGTGGGGATTCGCCGTGTCTCGAGGCGTTTGAATCGCTCCACCTCCCGGCATTGCCGCTCGATGTAACCCAGGTACTTCACCTGGACTTCCACCTGATGGGCCACGTCGGGGTCTCCGCCATCCACGTCACCGGCCATCGCGACGAGGTCCGCGTACCGAACCTCGGGTCGTCTGAGCACTTGGATCATGGGCGTGACCTCGTGGAGCGGAGTGCTCCCGAGACGGGTGAGTACCGCATTCACCTGCGGGGTGGGATGGAGATTGCGCGCGTTGAGGCGCCCCATCGCCTCCTGGATCCTCCGTCGCTTTTCCTCCAGGCGCCCGTACTGTTCCCGGGATATCAGCCTGAGGCGGTACCCCTTTTCCATCAGGCGGAGATCCGCGTTATCCTCCCGGAGGAGCAATCGATACTCCGCCCGGGACGTGAGCATCCGGTACGGCTCGTTCGTCCCGCGGGTGACGAGATCGTCCACCAGCACCGCCATGTAGGCCTCGGACCGGTCGAGGAGGAACGGCGGCCGGCCCTGCACTTTGAGGGCGGCATTCACGCCGGCCCAGAATCCCTGTGCCGCCGCCTCCTCGTAGCCCGAGGTCCCATTGATCTGACCGGCCGTGTAGAGCCCCTGCACCCGCTTCGTCTCCAAGGTGAGCGTGAGTTGATCGGGATACAGAAAGTCGTACTCGATGGCGTAGGCGGGCCGGAGAAATTCGGCCCGTTCCAGACCGGGCACCGAGCGGACGACCTCTTCCTGCACCTCGAACGGCATACTGTTGCCCAGACCGCCCGGATAGAACACCTCCGAGTCTCGCCCCTCCGGTTGCACCACGATCTGATGGCGATCCTTGTCACAGAACCGGACCACCTTGTCCTCCAGGGAGGGGCAGTACCGGGCCCCCGTCCCCTTGATGGCACCGCCGTACAGCGCCGAACGATCCAGGTTCTTCCGGATGACCTCGTGCGTCCGCGGGGTGGTGTACGTGATGTGACACGGCACCTGCGTAACCTCGAGCCCCTGCGTGGAATAGGAGAGGGGACGCGGCGGCACATCGCCGTCCTTCCGCTCCATGCGATCGAAATCGAGCGACTCCCGCTTGAGACGAGGGGGCGTTCCCGTCTTGAATCGGCCCAGGCCGAGGCCCAGCTCCCGGAGGGAATCCGAAAGGGTGTGGCAGGGGCGCTCGCCCATTCGCCCGCCGGAGAAATTGGTGGACCCGATGTGAATGAGCCCCCGCATGAAGGTGCCGGCGGTAATCACGACGGCCCGGGCGCCGCGGAAGGTCCCATCGTGATCGACGAGTCCGACGATGCGCCCCCCCTCCACCACCAGCCGGTCCACGCGTCCCCGCATCAGATCCAGGCCCGCCTGCCCCTCCAGGACCGCCCGCATAGCCCGGTGATACTCCCGCTTGTCGCACATGACGCGAGAGGACCAGACCGCGGGGCCCTTGGATACGTTGAGAAGCCGGAATTGCATCCCACTCCCGTCCGTCACCCGGGCCATCTCCCCCCCCAGCGCATCCAGCTCCCGAACGAGCTGTCCCTTCGCCGTCCCGCCGACCGAAGGGCTGCAGGGCATGTGAGCGATGGTGTCGAAGTCCAGCGTGATGAGGAGTGTCGTGCACCCCAGACGGGCCGAGGCCAGCGCCGCCTCACAGCCGGCGTGTCCCGCTCCCACCACGACGACGTCGTATGCCGGGTCGGACATCATTCCCTCAAGAGCTGCCAGCCATGTCAGGACTGAGCGATGAGGATTGATCAGCACTGACATCTTACCAGACCGCTTGAACCTTCAAACGCGGTCGAGTAAGATACGGGCGCTATGATATCAACTTCGGAAAGGCAAACCAAGCGGTACACCGATCTCCGCAGCTTCCTGCAGCGGCGATTCGGCTGCCGCGTTCACAAGATCACCCTGGATGCCCATTTCACCTGTCCGAACCTCGACGGCACCAAGGCGGTCGGCGGCTGCACCTTCTGTCACCAGGGCTCCGGTCACTTCACACACGGCGCCTACAGCATCGCC
>Ga0209341_10003334_pt1 | contig 15044 bp, 13 predicted proteins | sample RifCSP13_2_FD_184020 | JGI IMG/M metagenome (GOLD analysis project Ga0209341, IMG submission 184020) | Soil microbial communities from Rifle, Colorado - Rifle CSP2_sed 13_2 (SPAdes) (version 2) | ecosystem: Environmental > Terrestrial > Deep subsurface > Rock core/Sediment | place: Rifle...
CGCGGCACCGACTGATCCGAAAGCGGCAATCAAGCCGGGCAGTTTCGCGGCCGCCAAAGCCAACGCCCCACCCAAAGCAATCGTGATGCTCGTCGCTCCGAAGAATGTGGAGCTCAGGTCTTGCGAAACCTCATCCAGATCTTGCCATTTCACGAGACTGGCGGTGATCAGATCCACGGCCTCCGCGTAGACCGGAAGCCATACCTGGCCGAGAATGACCCGGCTGTCTTCCAGATGGCGATCAAGACTCAGGACCTTCTTTCCGACCGTCGTCATCGCGGTATCGTAGGCATCCGCGATATTGACGCCGGCCGCCAATACCGCGGTCGTTCGGGCTTGGACTTTCTCCAGTTCAGTCAGTTCGGCGGTCGTCTTTCCGAGCGATTCGGCCGTAGCTTGATAAGCATTCTCGAAACTAACTTGGAGTCCGAGATTGCGGGCCATGAGCACATTGCCCGAAGTGATGACATCGACCAGGCGCTCAAACGCATCCGTCGAATTGATATTGGCGATGACAGCCGCGTTCTGGGCGAGACGGGCCAGATCCGCCGCGTGAGCCAGATCGACATTGGAGCCGATCATCTTGGCGATGGCTTGGCGTGAACCCTGGACCGTGATGCCGAGCTCCTGAACGCTCTCTTCCAGCGCCCGGATTTCGGGTTCGGTCTTGCCTACATTTCTGCCGAGAACTGCGGTAACGACCCCGAGGGTTTCGACCCGAGCGGCTAGTCTGGTAGAACTGGCAATCAGGGCGATTCCAGCGCCGCCTACCGCCGCCAACGCGAGGCCGGTTTTCGTCAGATCGCCTTCAATGTCGCGAAGACCACGGGAGGCTTTCTTCGTCGCCGGGGCGATGCCCTCAATGTTCCCGGTGACTTCCTTCAGCCGGCGGTTGATCGCGTCCGCGTCACGATTGAAGGCTCCGATTCCCTCGATGACCGCCCGGACCCCGATGTTCTCAAATGCCATTTACTTCTTCGGCCTCTTGGATCGGAAGTGGGTGTCTAGAGCCTCGGCCTCATGGAGACCGATGTGCCGCTTGACCCGGAAATGAGCAACGGCCTCCGCCCGCTGCCAGGGCTGGAGGCCGTTCCACTGCTCTTGATTGTAGTTGGCCTCGATCATGGCGTCGTACTCCTCGAAGAACGGCACCGCTCCGGGGAGCTGGATGCCGTAGGTGATTCCGGTATCGACGCTGCTATTTGACCTGAGGCTCTCGATCCTCGTCCCGTGCCGTAATACTCCGAAAACGCTGGACAGCATCATCGACGTCTGCTTCTGAGACGCCGGTGAGCCGTCCGACCTCCCCCAGGAGCATGAGGATGTCGTGATCCGTCGGCGCGGCCACGGCCTTGATCCAGGCCAGATACCGCGCCCGCGGGTTATCGCGCATGGGCATACGCAGAACTTCCATCTCCTGAATCCAGATCGTGTCGTCCGGGCCCGGCACAGTCTCCGGCTTCTCGGAGATCTCGGTGCCGCGCAGGAGCGCCACGTCGGTAGCCGCGTTGGCGGTCTCGACGACGTAACGCTGGATGGCCTCCTGATAGTCCGGGTCGGCCGGGTTCTCTTCGTCCCGGCCCTTGTCATTGTTGAGGACAACCGGAACCCGCGGCCGTTCGAAGGCGCGCGTTGCTTCATAGATGAACTGCTTGGGTACCGGGCGGAGATTGAGAACCACGCCGGTTGAGAGCGTGATCTGGGCCCGCCCATTGGTCGAGACCGAGGCCGCCCTGGCCTCGGCCGCGATCACTTTACGGGTCGCTTCGTCGCGTTGATTACGACGCTTTGACGAGGATCCCGTCTGAGCCATTGTCTCCCAAGCCGCCGCCCCAGACCACGTTCGGGCTGGCGCAGACCGCCACGCTGTTGATGTCATCGTTCGCAGGGATCGAACCCGCCCGCTCCGGCATGGTCTGGAACGTCTGGCCCCCGTCGATCGTGCGGAGCATCCGGCCGGCCGGACCCGCCACGGTCACGCCGAGGTATCCGACCACCGAATCGAAGAACCGGATGTCGTTCACCGCCGTCGGGGTGATCGGGAGCGTGATTTCAGTCCATGTCACTCCGGCATCGGAGGTCCGCCACAGATCGCCGTTGGCGTCCCCCACCAACCAGAGCCGGGCATCGTACATCCAGACCGCGGTCAGATTGACACCCACGGCTGGGCCAGTCAAGCTCTGCCAGGTCGAGCCCCCGTTGGTCGTGTAGACCACGGCGTTCAGGTCCCCGACCGCCACCACGTTCAGCTTGTCGAGAGCATGGATGGCTTCCAGATCCTGAATGGTAGCGACTCCTGCATCTTGAACCGAGACCCCGCCCCGCGGGTCATCGGTAAAGTAGATGTAACCCCCGGTGGCGCCCATCCAGGTGTGGCTCGGGCCGACGCTGGTGATCGAGAGCGGGCCCTTGGCCGCCACGAGTCCGGACGTGATCTCTACCCAGTTGTCCGTGCCGTCCAGGATGTCCTCGAAGTCATTGATATGGATTCCGCCGGCGCCCGCGACGATCACCATGTCTCCGCCGACGCAGACCGCATCGCCGGGCGTTTCGTTCGAGAACAGGGTCGAGATCGCCAGGCTGTCGCCGGTGGCCCCGCCGTCATCGGAATAGACCACGCTCGGGCTAGTGCCCGGTGTGGCCCCCACCCCGATCTGGAGCGCAAAGACTTTCTGGCAGCCGTCGGACGGTTCGTCACAGTCGCCGCATTCGATCGTGTCGCAGGCCAAGACCTTGGTGATTTCCCGGGCGATGACGGTCGAGAGCTGCTCACCGAAGAGTAGCGGCTTGACTTCGTACATATCGTCGGCCGAGAACTCGCCAGTCTCATTCGCCGCCGCCTGCTCATCCGAGGCCAAGGCACCGAAGTTCTCGCCCGAGTAGCTGGAATACTTCACGTCGGTGAAGACCAGTACCTTGTCCCAGTTGGCATCGAAGTCTTGGGGGTTGGCACACTTGCCCAAGTGGACCTGGACTCCGGAAGCGCATCGCTTCCGGCCAATCCGGAGGAGCGAACTGAGATCCGCCCGCGGATACCGGGCGATGATCGAGGCCGTTGGCCGTTCTTTCGCGCCCTGGATCGAATCGATCTGATCGAACTCGTTGAACCGGGTCTCCGAGGGAACCTCGACCCGTTCAATATCTCCAAATCCGAAGGTTGGATCCCCAATCCGGGCGAACCCGAAAAATTCTTTCCCGCGCCCGGGTCCGAACCCATCCTCAAACAACCAGACCCGGCTCTCTCCTGCTTTCAGTACATCACCAGCCATGAGATCCTCCTATCCTCGTCCGTTTTGCTGCTCGAACGGGACTTCCATTTCAGCTTCGGCATAGGCTTGCATTAACAGATGGACATCGACTTTAAGCGCCGATTGGAGCGCCCCGAAGATGGCTTGCGGATTCTTGCGGATGTCGCGGGCTCGATACAGACCGCGTTCGTGGAGCGTGTTGTGCAGTCGGGTCGCGAACGGCTCAGGCAGTTCCAAGAAATCCACCGCATCGGGCGGCCCGAGCGGAATCCCCATCGGGGCTTCGGTGTCGTTTGCCTCATCGGGTAGGATCACCCGGTACTTGCGGCCCCGAGCATCGATCCAGTCGGCTTGCTTCACTTGCGGATTCTCCGGCCGTCGCGCTGAACCTGCCGCCAAGCATAGACCCCGCCTCGGGAAGGACCAAAGGGATTCAAGAGATCGGCCTCACTGATTTGATAGCTCACGTCGCTTCCGGTACGGGATAGATCCTCCCGCCAATACTCCACGAACTTCTCGACATTGTTGCACGAACACAACTCGCGGTCAAGGAGCGCGGCCGATAGATAGACGATGGCCTTCTCCCAATACGGATCGAGCTGCACCCGCGGGCAGGACACCCGCGGATCGGTGGACTGCCAGCCCGCATAGTACCAGACCCGGAGCTGCTCGGGGTCTCGCCCGACCGAGAATTCCGCCACATCGAACTGCTCATCGACCGAATCCCATGTCGCTGCTCGGTAGGTCACTTCGCCCAGACGTTCGTTGCGGACGGCGAGGCACCCGGTTTGAGTCGAGAACGAGCATTCCACACAACCCGAGCCGTTGCAGTTCGAGCATCCAGACGGCTCATGCTCCCACAGGAGATTGGCTTGGCTTTGCGGATCGTTCCAGACCCGGTAGACATCAATGGTCGTTTCGTAGGACGCATCGGCGTCCCCGTCGATCCGCTGATCCGGCTGCTCGGCATCTAGGCGATCTTGCAGTTCAGGAACGACCAGTTGCCAGCGGTTGAAGGTGATGGTCGCGACCCCAGCCGCAATCGTGACGGTAATCGGGCGAATCTCGTAGGCGAAGCTCCCGGCCTGGCCGGGGAGGAAGGCCCGGATCTCGCAGGGAGAGGTTACGGCGGTCGCCACGGTCGCGACCGCTCGCTCATCGTAGCCGTCGCCGTCCACATCGGAAACCGTGACCGCCACCGCGTCATCGATCAATACCTGCGCCCGCTGCCCGCCTGAGATCACATAACCCCAGTCGGTCTCTATCGACTTGGCAAGGCCTCGAACGTTGACCGAAGCTCTCGAGAACAGCTCAGGCCGGGCCGGGCGGATCGTTTGTCTGCGCTCGTCGGCCACCCAATCGGGAAGCAGAAAGTAGCCGATTTCGGATGCAATCTTCATCTCTGCGTCCCGGATCGCCTGAGCCAGATCTTCGCGAGACGTGAAGTTCGGATTCTGATAGGCGTTCTGAGTCCACGCATCGTTGCAATTGCTGGCAGGAACGACGGCCGAGAACATCTGATTGAAATGGATCGGGTTGATTCCGAGGATCTGGGCCCAGCGATCCAGCGAAAGCCACGTCGGAGTCGTTGCCCTAGCCATGATTGACGCGCTCCACGATGATCGCCAAGCTACTCAACGCAAGGACTGATGATGCGACCATAGTAACTGCGGGCCAGAGAGCGAAGGATCCAAACCAGACCAGACCAATCCAAAGCGACAAGCACCACACGCACACGAATAACTTGGCAAGCTCTCCGTGAATCCCATCGGTGACTGGAGTTCCATCATCAAAGTGGCTGATTCCGACGAGTGAACGAAACTTGATGAAGATAGCGAAAGGTCCTCGCTCATAGGAGATCAGCGCCGAGACTCTCCAGACTGCCAGGCCCCCGATGATAAGCTCAGGCAGGCTCGGGACTGGCACGTTCGGAAAGCTCTGTCAGTTTCTCTTCAAGGATCCGGATCGCGCCCACCCGATTCTTGCCCGCCCGCTCTTCCTGCAGCCATTGTAGTAAGGTCGCGTCCTCCGCGTCAACCGCCGCGTTCGCAATCTGGGCAATGGTCATGTCGTCGGTCTTGCGAGGATCGGGGCCGGGCATCTCCGGGAAATCGGGCATCGCTGGCGGGCCTATAATCTCGACCGGGACCCGGATGCGCTGACGCTCCGGAGCCTTCTGGACGGTCAGGAAGTCGGGTTTGCCTTTCCGGCTCCGCCCCAAGAGGACCTCGGCATCGCTGGAGATGACGTATTTTGGCTCGTTGCGATGGAAGACGTAGACCGTGTTCGTGATCGGACCCCGGATCGTGACCTTACCCTCCCCCGGACCCTGATAGGCGAGGAGCGTCATCGGACCCTCTAAGGCCGCTTGCATCTTGGCTCCGAGGCCCGGATTGGAACTCGGATTGATGCTGGCCTTCGCTTTTCCTGGACAGCCTCCGCAAGGCATGGTCTTTCTCCTCTCGTAGTAATCGGCCCAGTTGCGCCGGATCATCTTGAGTATAGCGTCTTTCTTGCCGAAGCTGTCCTCCCGGATGGTCCCGGTCCGAAACCGGTAGATAAATCCAGGGATCGGCACCCGGTAGCTGCAGACCCCCGCGGCCTGGAGGGCAATCAGATAATCCCAATCCTCCCATCCGGGCATGGTCTCGTTATAGCCTTCGACTTCCTCGTGCGCCCACTTTGGGATCAGGCAGGTCATGGCGTGCCGCATCTTGATCAGCACGTCCCCGCAGCGGAATTCGTCGGACTCGACCAGCTGCATCGGCTCCCGAGGATCCGGTTCTGCTTTCAACCAATCGGTGTAGATCAAGCCGCCGCCGGTCCCGATGTGGTAGGCGTACATCTCCTCCAAAGCGTTCGAGAGCAGCATGTCATCCGCATCAAGCAGGAAGATGGCTTCGGAAACCGCGTGGCGGGCGGCAAGGTTCCGGGCCTGGGACGGCCGCATGAGCTGTCCGGGATCGATCACCTTCGCCCACGGGCAACCGGCCACCGGGGAATCGAATTGGTCTGCGCTCGGCCACGGCTTGCCCGTCGCGTTGACGACGATCACTTCCCAGTCCTGAAACGTCTGGGCCAAGACCGAGTCGAGCGCGTCGATGACGTACTTCTCGTGTCCCGGCCCAACCGGAATCAGGACCGAGACCCGGGGGGCCACCCGATCCGGAACCGGCCAGAAGCGCACGCCGGGCGGAGGATCTCCCTGCGCCGACCACGGCACCATGTCCTCGTTCGGATGACCGATGCTGGTCCGCATGAGCGCCGCCCCGTCCTTGCCATTGTCGGCTCCTAATCTCCACGGGAATTCCAGCGTCCAGTCCCCGTCGCCGGGCTCGCCCTGCGACTTGGAATCGGACCGCCAGCGATAGATCAGGGTCGCGGCCTCGGTGACTTTCTGGATCTTGAATCCGAAGCTCGAAGCCAGGATCCACAGCGGCGCGTCCTCGGCCCGCCAATGGCGAGATCTATAGCCCCCGGTCCGCTCCATGACCTCCCGCCTCATCAGCGCGGAGTAGGGGAGTTGATTGAGATGCGCCATCTGCGCCCGCCAGTTGTACTGCGCGAACGGCCAGGAATTGCGCTGCCGATTCGATCCGTCTTCGCTCACCGTGTCCACATGGCCGTAGGCAATATGAGTCGAGGGATCCTTGTCCAGCGCGCCGGTCAAAGTCAGGAGCGCGTGTTCGGCCAGCATGTCGTCCGCGTCCAGGAACAGGATGTACCGGCCCTTGGCGTGAGTGAACCCGAAGTTTCGGGCGCCGGGGAGCTTCAGGTTCTCCGGAGTCCGGAGATAGCGGAAGCGGGAATCCTCAAGTCCTCTGACGATGGACTGTGGGTTGTCCGTGCTCGCATCGTCAACGACGAGGCACTCCCAGTCCGGGAAATCCTGCGCCGCCACAGAAGCCAGGCAGTCGCCAAGATACCGACTGAGATTGTGAGTCGTGACCACCACCGAAACCTTAACCGTCTGGGCATCCCACCAAGACCTCGCCCGTTTGAAAAGATCCGCATACTGTTCGATCCTCCTCTCCCATCCCCAGCGGGCCACGACGTCGTGACGGGCATTGGCTCCTAAGACATCCCGGTTCTCCAACGCCCACTGCAGGCCCTCGGCCAGGGCCTCATAATCGCCGGGCTCGGCCAAGAACCCGGTCTCAGTATGCTTGACGATCTCTGCTTGACCGCCCCAGTTCCAGCCCACGACCGGGATTCCACAGCTCATCGCTTCCAGCGTACCGATCCCGAAGGTTTCCCGGGCAGTTGCCAAGTAGATCCCGGAGTTTCTAACCACCTCCCGCATGTCCCCGACCGGCATGATCCCGAGGATCTGGATGTTCGACGGCGCGGGACCTGGCGCGATGGTCGATTGGAACGCTACGTTTGGGAGGCGTTTCGCGAGTTCGATAAGATCATACGGATCGCTGACCGGATCGGCGCGAGCCTTGTTCCAGAGCACCGTCGGCCGCCAGTTGCCGGAGGGGGTCCATTCCTCGGAATCGACCCCGTGATGGACGACCTCGGGGTAGACCAGCATCCCGCGCCGGAGAGCCTTGGCGACCCATTCGCTTGGCGCGGTGTGAAACTGGGCGCGGGCCATCGCCCGGACCACTCCCCGATTCGCCTCGTGGGCCCAGTTCGGCCAGTCGTAGCGGCTCCAGTAAAGTCCGTGATTCACGTTGACAATCGGCCGGTCCGGCGGCATGTCCACGACCATCGTCCCATGCGTGCAGACGACATCGGCCTCCCGCCAGCCCGTGACCGGTTCGATCCCGAACTGCGGGAGGTACTTCCACATGGCTTCAGAGACCCGGCGAATTCCTCCGTCGCCGTGGTCCGGCTTGGCCCATGTAGGGATGATCGCGACTTTCATGCGGTCTCGGGCTGCTCGGCCCGTTCGAGCTTCCAAGCCCGAACTGTCTCCGATAATCCTTCCGCCAGCTCGGTCCAAGCAGCCCAGTTCAGCTTTTGCCAGGCCAGGCCCGTGTACATCACGACTCGGCGCAGCTCCCCCGGCATCGCGGGTCCGAACGGGATCGGATCGGCGTAGCCGGTGACGGTCCCGAGCTCATCGATGATCTGATTGACCGAGGTCCCGCGCCCAGTCGCGATGTTGAATGCGCCTTGATCCTCAGATTCCAAGGCTTTCAGATTGGCCTCGGCCACGTCCTTGACGTAAATCCAATCTCGTACCTGCTCGCCGTCACCATTGATCTGGAACGGCTCATGATCCAGCATGTGCGCCAAGGCTCGAGCGATCAGGATGTTCTCGCCCAGCGGCTTCTGGCCGGGGCCATAGACGTTCCCATAGCGCAGAGCTGCCCACGACAGACCGGAGCAGGCGCAATACATTTCGCCGGTAGCCTTGGAGACCCCATAAGGACTCTGCGGCGCAATCGGATCGGTCTCCAGATATAGTCCATCCTCTTTCGGCCCATAGACCGCTGAGGTCGAGGCCATCACGATCCGTTTGCAACCGGAGCGAGTCGCCGCCTGCAGGATGGAGAGTGTCCCGAAGATGTTGTGGTGGGCATCATAGAAGGGAGTCTCTATGCTCTGCTGGAGGCTGGCGTTCGCCGCGAGGTGCAACACCGCGTCGGGCCGGAATCGCTTGAAGGCCGTCTCCATCCCGGAATAGTCCGTGATGTCCCAGGCCATCGGCTTGTAAGCTCCAAACGGATCGCCGGTGTAGGCGGGCAGATTCCGATCAATGCCGAGGATCCGGTGCCCAGCCTCGAGCAGTCGGCGGACCGTGTGGCGGCCCACGAATCCGGCCGATCCGGTGACGACGATCCTCATGGCTGATCAATCCAGACCAGAAGCGTCTTCCCGTTATGCCCGTGGATTTTCATCAAGTCCTCAAGGCTATCGTATATGGCTACGGATCGAAACTCAGTCGTCCATTGCAGAGCGGCCTTGCCAGTTGAAAATAAAACTCCCTCAGCCACATCGCCGACACCTGATATGCCTGTCTCATCCTCAAGTCTTCTGAGTTGAAATCTACGCATCAGTAGCTTTGCTCTTGGCCTATATGAGCAAAAATTCCGTAGCCGCCGACCTGCAACGGCCACCAAATCTCGGGGCCGCCCGGCTTTTTTCGGACCTGAGCATCGTAAGCGACCTCGGTATCGCCCGGACTCTTGCCCTCTGGAAACGAACCATAGAACTCTGCAAAGCGCCGATGCCGAATCGACGGATTGCCGCTCCATTGATAGGACGTTGTGGGTTCAACCCGCAGATAGTGAATGCCATCGTACCCGACGGAATGAAGATCCAATCCCACAGGAAGACCGCCCAACCGGATCATCCCGACCTCGGTCTTTTCGAGTAAGAGTTTGACGAATGGGCGCACATCCAAATCAGCCATCAACTCCCAATCATCTTCAAGATTCACCAGCAGATCGCAATGCTCCAAGGCTTGTTGGACGGCCCGATTCCAAGACTTGCCTGCTCCAAACTTTTCAGAATGGGACCCGAACACCATCGCGCCTTTATCTTCCAGCGCGGCGAGCACGCTGAAAAAGTGCGGAGGATCGGAGCCGTCATCGGCGACGTACCAGGCCAAGTTCGGATACTTCAGCCGGTCGCAGACGGAGTTCACCGTCCGCACCGCGTACTCGGTGCGCTGGTAGGTCAGGAGGCAGGCCGCCATCCGCGGCCACTCGTTGTCAGGCATTAGAAATCCGAGTCATCCCGATAGACCACCTCGCTGCCCGGCACACCGTACTTCACATGAATCCGTCGCAGCTTGATTGCGTGATCCACCGCCTCCAGCCGATCCTCGGGTACACAGAACACGAAGAACCCGCCTGCTCCCGCGCCGCACAGCTTCCCACCCGTGGCTCCGGCACCTAGCGCCCGATTGTAGACGAGATCGAGATCGGGAGTAGACACCTGATCCGATAGTCGCTTCTTGCGCTGCCAGGATTCATCCAGGACGTAGCCCATGTCCTTGATCCGCCCGTCGATCAGCATTTCCCGGGCCTGGCTCGCGAGCCCGGCGATCGCCCGGGTCTCGGCCGCGGTTCTGTCGTTCTTGCGGATCCTCTCGGACGCGTTCCTGAGTACGTTCTGGGCCTGACGGTGGATGCCCGTGTAATAGAGCGGGAACCAGCGGCTCATCTGAGCGAGCGTACTCTCAGGCAGGTTAAGGTTCTCAATCCCGATGGGACCGTGGGGATTGAAGCTCATGTAATTCACGCCCCCGAACGCGGCCGCGAACTGATCTTGTTTTCCTCCATCCTGCTTCAGGCGGGTGAGTTCGACTTCGACGGCATTGTTCGCAAGCCAGGTCGGCGACGGCCGGGCTCCGAGATAAGACCCCAGTGCATGAAGAACCGCGACGGCGGTACTGCTGCTGGAGCCCAGTCCAGAACCTTTTCCTGGAATCTGACCGACGCTCGTGATCTCCAGTCCCATCCCTGCGCCGGTCAGTTGGATCGCTTCCCGAACCAGATCATGACTCAGGTAATCCAGCCGGTCCACATCCTCGGTCACGCTGTAACTAAGACGAATCCGGTTCGGATGCCAATGGCGGCTCAGGGTGACGTAGACATAAGCCCCGATCGCGGCATTGACGACCGCCCCGCTCTCGCCCCTCTCCAGCCAGGCCGTGAGGTCCGAGCCCCCGCCGGCGAAGCTCACTCTCAGGGGTGTCCGAACGACGATCATCAATCAGCGGGACGGTAGATGTCTGTCAGCAAGTCACGGACCTGTCCGATGATCGGCCCCCAGCGTACATCCCGGCCTCCGCTCGTCTCGGCCTCAGGATGGACCCGCCACCAGTAACGCGGGCTCGTATCCACCGCATAGAAATTGCCTTGGAACTGACCGCGTTGCTTGGCCCGAAGTAGAGCCGAAATGAACATGGTGTCGCAAGCCCCGACCGCTGATTCTGGGGCGAAGCCGCCGGTATGCTGCCAAAGCCGCTTGGTGACGGCCGCCGCATGGCAGGGCGTGTTCTGAGTCCGGCCATCAGAATACTCCACGCCCAGATAGTAATACCCCAACGGATCCCGATGCCGCGCCCAAGCCTGGCGAACCGCCTCCAAACATCCGGGCAAGATCCGATCATCCGATCCCATCAGGAGACACAATTCCGTGGAGGCGGCCGCGATGCCCGCATTGAAGGCGACGGGAAGCCCCAGAGCACAGGGCATCGAATGCTTCTCAACTCGGGAATCTGAAAGATCGGCAAATCCTTGAGCCCCGTTTATCAGTAGCACGATCCGATCCTCGGGCCGAGCCTGTTCAAGGATGCTTCCAATCGCCTCGTCCAGCCAGCGGACGTGATGAGGCTTGGACCCGACCGGGATCACCACACTGATCGGTTCTGTTGCAGACACGCCAATTCCTCTGTCCAATCGGGAAGTTTGGGCAGGCCCAGCTCGGCCCAACGAGTCGAGATCAAGCGCCGGTCTATGACCAGTCTATTACTAACAGACTTGATCTCAAGATTCAGACCGAGTTCTTTTCGGAGATCAGAAACGAGAGCGAAACGGTTCATTTCGGTTCCGGGCACATGGAGCAGACCGCTGATCGAGGGCAAGATCGCCAGCTGAACCAGGAGCCACGCAATCCATTGAACGCAATGGCCGGTCCACCGTTGGTTAAGACTGGCCCGATAGGATAGACCCAGCTGCGAGACTTGCCGTAGCTCTGCGAGGAGACCCCGCTTTCCTTCGCCGATGAATGACGTACGGATCGTGAGGTGCGGATGATCCACCTCGCCGACCAATTTGCTCCGCCCATAGAGTTCGATCGGAGCCGGAGGATCGTCTTCCGAATGCGGACCGGGTAGCCCGTCGAACACGCAGTCGGTGGAGACGTGGATCAACCGAGCCCCCACCCGCTCGCAGGCCTCGGCCAGCCGCCAGGGCAGAAGACTGTTGACCCGGATATACGACTCGGGAGATTCGACGCGGCCCTTGACGATGCCCGCACAGTTGATAATCACATCTGTCCCGAACCTCACGGGAAGATCATCATTCACCCGAACGGCGAGCGGCGAGGCTTCATGAGAGGCATGAACCGCTGCGGCCAGGACCGCCTGTCCGAGCATCCCCGTGAAGCCGGCGACTTTGATCCTTATAGGTCCTCAAGTGGAGGTTTAGAGAAGATCTGGCAATTGGCTGCGAGCCACATTAGGGGCATAGGTATCAGCTGCCAGGCGAGCTTGAGCTTGATCGTCAAGTCCTCTCGGTAGTGCAATCGTCGGCCATCGAACATCGTCCGCCAGTAGTCGGCACCCTTAAGATTCACGTGTCCGTTCCCGGCCTGGCCGGGCGAGGCCGCGCTGAAGATCAGGAGTCCGCCTTCAATGACGTGATGGGCGATATTCCCGACGAGGGTCTCGGCATACATCTCGGGGATGTGCTCGGCAGTCTCCAAGCAGAGGACGTAGGCGAACTGCCGGGCCAGATCAAGGGGAGTCGCGAGGTCGGTGCGGTAATCGGGGGGCCTGGCGATCTGATCGACTCCAACCGCCTCCACTCCCAAAGACCGAGCGAACTCCACCATCGCCCCGGTCCCGCTCCCGATGTCCAGCAGCGTCGGCGGGATCCCGAACAGCGCAAAGATCCCCAGCAACGCCCGGCGGTTCCACGGATCGAAGGGCCGCAACAGATCCAGCCATTCGTCTTCGGTCGGCTGGTTGCTCACTTGTCCCACCAACAATTGTCATAGCCAGCGTCGGCGCCGGTGAGGCGATCCCAAAGTTCTATTAGGAGTTCGAACGGGAGAGAGACCCAAAGGCTGAGGCGTTGACGAAACCGCCTCCAGCGGACACGCAGGAAATCTTGTGCGTCGGGTGATCGTTCCAAAAAGAAGCCCGAGGCGCATTGTAGCACGCCTCGGGCTGTGAACAACCTACGGAGTTTCTAGTTCCAGTCGGAGTACAGACTCGGAGGCGTCCGAGACGTTACGCCGCCGTCCACGAAGTACGGATCCTCAGGATGAACGTCCCGCGGGTGCTGCAGCGGTTCATAGCGCACGTTCTGGATCCGGCCCGCGATCTGCGGGGTCCGGAGCACGATCCGCGGCTCGATCTTGGATTCCCAGACCACGCAATAGTTCACGTTGTCCCAGGTCCAGAGATACATGCCGTCGTCGGTCCAGAACTGATTGGTGAGCCGACCCTGAACCATCGCCTGGGTCGCCCCGGCCCGATAGTCGAAGTGCTGCCAGAAGGTCACGGGGGTCCCGCCCATCGCGGTCAGGGGAACCAGGTAGATGTCGCTCGCGAACTGGCCCGCATTGATCGCCGCGGCATCGGCTTCGGTCTCTTCCAGGATGAAGTCATCCAGGATCACCGGCACCCGAACCCCATCGACCAGCAGGTAGTTGCCATTCCGCATCGCGTCCCGGAGCGCCACCTGATCCGGGCCGTTGATCACCAGCCGTTCGTTCCCGGTCGTATTGCAGCGGTAGCTGTAATACTCGCAGGCCCAGATGTCGGTGATCTCCCAGAACAAGGCGGTCCGCATGACCCAGGTCCAGCGCACCGGATTGAGGCCGGTCGATTGGGCGATGTGGTTCACGAATCGCCACATGGTCGTCATCACCCGCACGATGTCTGGGCTCGCCGCCGAGTCCGTCACCAGCGTGTAGTTAAAGTTCTTTACGTCGGATCGGAGGCTTGGGCAGTCCTGCCCCGTGATCGCATCCTGCTTGTTCGTTCCGATCAGGAGATCAAGACCTTGGAACTCCTCATAACCGCCGCCGGCGCTGTTATTGGCCGGAGACCCGACGTAAGTCTGGCGCCCGATCCGATTTGAGAATGCCACTCCCAGCTCGAGCATCCGGGCGAGAACCTCCGCCCCGGCCGCCAGCTGCGCCTGTCCCGATAGACTCGGGAAAATCGTAGCCCCAAGTTCTGGAGCCAGGGGATCGTTCAGGAGCCTCAGATCATTGAACTCCCCGCGACTGATCAGTTGCCCGACTCGGTTGAGTTCCAGTTCTCGGGTCATGAACGAGTACCGCCCGAACGGAGCGGTCTGGAGACAGCTCTTGAGCTGGCCAGCGGTCTCCGGGTCATCACAGACGTTTACCGGAACGGTCCCCGTCACGTCCTGAAATCCGGTGATGTAGCCGAAGAGCGGATGCGTGAACTGGCTGGCAAACGTCGGTAACAGCGCCGCCAGTCCATTGGGGCTGATCCGGGTATGGAATAGATCGCGCTCGACTCCCTCCACCCCAAACAGTCCACCGGGGCCGTGCATATAAGCCCCGACCGGAGTTCCCGAAGCCGTGACCTTCTGTTGGAGCGAACCCCCGTTGAGGATGAGTTGCTTCAGGGCTTCGGTGACTTGCTCTTGAGTTGCGTTAGGGAACATGAGTCCACCTCATTTCAGATTCTCGGATTGGATGTTTCTTGGTCGTCAGCGCGGGATGGCCGCTGCCTCGCTCTTCGGAGATCCCAAAATCTCCGTGACCCAGGACTGCTTGGGCAGGCCGGGCTTGGCCTCAATCAGTTCCTTGTCCTTGGGTTTCTCCTCATCAATCCTGGTCTCGTCGGCTTGCGAAAGCCGTTTCGACCAGCTGGGGATGAACTCCTTGACATCCGCCCGCGGCCGGAGGGTCTCGGCGACCTTCTCATCATCGCTCTTCGCGAGCTCGGTGAGGGCCTTGCCCATTGCCAGGATTGTCTGCGACTGGTCCTTCAGGAGTTCACTCAATTCCTTGAGTTCCAGCTTCTGGGCAACCGCGGCCGCGAGTTGATCGACATCGACCACGGCCTTGATCGGCGAGTCTTCGGGATGGCCGCCGTCGACCGGTTCCTCGTCCTCGCCGTTGCTG
>Ga0209341_10003335_pt1 | contig 15039 bp, 7 predicted proteins | sample RifCSP13_2_FD_184020 | JGI IMG/M metagenome (GOLD analysis project Ga0209341, IMG submission 184020) | Soil microbial communities from Rifle, Colorado - Rifle CSP2_sed 13_2 (SPAdes) (version 2) | ecosystem: Environmental > Terrestrial > Deep subsurface > Rock core/Sediment | place: Rifle...
GCGCGCATCGCCGTTCTGCTCGACCGCGTCACGCACTTCGCGCTGATTGCCTTCGATGTCGAGCACCATGCGGCTTCGAAAGAGGATCGGGGTCCCGTCGGCTTTGAAGCCGTTGTGCGCGAGCGTGACGAACGCCTGTCCGAGCGCGTCGAAGAGCGTCGTCGCCGGAGTATCCGCGTGGGCCTCGGCTTTCTGCGCGGCGATCTGCTCGTGCTGACCGAGTCCGCCGACGATCCGCTGCTGGTGCCACGTCTGCCACGCATTCGGCTGCGTTTTGAAATACTCGGCGACAAAGCCGCTGATGTCTGGGTCCGTGCGCGGATCTCCCGTCTGGAGACCTCGCGGCGCAACGGTATCGTTGACGTCGTACGTGGTTTTTCCCCAGGGGTTGAACACCACCTTCTCGAACGTCTGGTTCGGATGGAGCGTCGCGACCGCTCGCCCGACCGGGTCGTAAAACAGGATCGGACTGACGCCGACCTGAACGCCTCGTTCGAACTGATGGCGCTTTGCGGGGAGCTGGCTGAAAAACGGGAGGTACTGGCGAACCGGTTTTCCCTTGTTGTTGAAAATCGTCCAGCCGCTGCCGACCCAGCGAGGGCTGACGATGGGACCGCCGTCGACGAGCGGACCGGGCTCGGCCTGGAGTTTCTTCTGGATCTCGCGGCCAAACCCGTCCGAATAGGAGAAGTTCACGTGGATCCTCAGCCCCTGCGGGGGCACGGGATCGCTGACGTGTGTTTCGCGAGCCAGCGTTGCGGCGTACACGGGCAGCCATGCGGCCGGATCGTTCGGGTGCGCGAGCCGCGTTCTCCAGAACCGGTGCGTGTCGCAGATGAAGCGCGACGTCGCACCAGCGAGAAGGTTGATTGCCGGCACATGCGGGTCGGCGGCGTCGAGGAACGCGTCGATGCTGGCCGGCGTCAAGTGACGGGCGAACGCCGCCAGGGTGTCGCCGACGGCGTCGATCTTGCCCTTGTCCGCTGTTCCAACCGGCATCCCAAGCGCATCGAACGCGATCTCCTTCCGGTTGCCGTTCGGATCGGTCACGAGGCGCGATTGGAGCGCGCGGTAGTCGTGCAGAGCCGAGACCGTATTGCCGACGGCGTCGGTCGTGGTGGCAGTCAGCAAATCGTGCACGTAGTCGACCGTGACGGATTGGCCGAACGGATTGACGAAGAGTCGAGGCAGGAAGAAGTGCGCGCGCGCTTCGGCAAGCTCCTGCACCGCGGTGTTTGCCGGATTCGCCCGGTCGACGTTCGGCGCGAAATACGCTCTGCCGGACGGCATCCACCAGTCGGCGTCGCCGTCGCTGTGAACGTACTTTCCTTCCTGCGCGAGGATTCCGTCGAGCTGGGCCTGGGTCAGCTTTCCGCTGTCCACGAACAGATGCCGTGCGAGCTCGGCGGGGAACGCGAGCTGGAACTGCTCGCCGGCGAGTCCGAGCGCGTCGATCGTGCCCAGCGGATAGAGAGCCGTCAGATCGTTCCGCCGGTACAGCGTGCGCGCGTGTTCGATCAGACGGAGCCGCGTATTCGGGAGCGCCCCGTTGACGAGTCCGCCCGGTGCCGCTTGGGGATTCCAGGCCGTTCGCCAATCCCACTGGCCGTACGGAACGCAGTTCGCGGCGGGCGGAGCGTCCTGGCCGGGCGGGACGAGCGCGTTGACGAGGTCGCGCAGGCCGCTCCATTCGAACCGTGTCGCAGGGGTTGGCGGCTTCACGACTTCGTACGACCGCGACTCGACGGGCAGCCCGACACGCCGCCAACCGGCTTGATCGTCGCGGTTGGCGACGCGGGTCAGAGCCAGGATGATGTGCGTCTGGCGCTGCTCCGGTTCCGAACCGGGCACGTTGCGACGGGGATACGCGACGGCCGCCGATCGCAGAACGTTGCCGAAATCGTCAACCTGGAGCGTCAGCGCATGGTGAACGCGCGGGTCCGCGGGGTTACGCTCGTAGTTGTAGTCAATCGCCTCGCGCGCGTGCACGAAGAACACCGCGTGCCGATTCGCACCGCGCCGCTGCACGCGCTCGATGGTGAAATTGTGTTCCATGACCGTGTAGGGATGCTCGTTCGCCTGCGCGCCGTCGAGCGCGTACACCTCCTGCCGCAACATCGACCCTTTCAGCGCTCGACAGGCCTCGCGCTCTTCGTCAGCGGTGAGGTCGACGGGCAGGACCGTATCGGGCAGGAGATTCGCTCGAACGGCAGCCGCGTTGTTCCACGCCGGCTCGCGGTAGTACTCGTCGAACTTCCGGCCGCCACCCTCGTCGGCCAGGCCCGCAAAGACATCGGACACGTGATCGCGGCCCACGTACGCGCCCGTGTGAAACCAGGTCTTCGTATAGACCGGCGGCACGTGCGACACGGGGTCAATGTTCGTTCCCAGCCAGTCTCCGGCCGGGCCGACTGTTTCGAACTGCTCCGTGTCCCATTGCTCGACGAACGCGAAACCGCGGAATTCCCGCTCCTCGCCGTCAAAGTATCCGTGGTGATACGCATGGCGGGACGCGAACCGATTGCGGCTCACCCAGTCGATCGTCTCCACGCGATCGACGACGTGCACAGGAAATGGCAGCCTCGTGATCCACGGGCGTCCGTCGTGTTTGTCCTGCAGGTAGAAGAACGTGGACGAGACGTAGTGGAGGCGGGTCTCGGCGCCCAGATTGTTCCTGGCATTCAGCAGTAGATGGGGCTTCTGCCCGCCCATCAGATCGACGTAGCGCATCTGCCGGCGTGCGTCGCTTGCCAGCGGCGACGACCAGACGAGACACGCCGTGCCGTTGCCGAAGAGATCCACGGGCACGATCGACGAGACGTTGTCGAGCCGCGGAAAGGCGCTCAGCGGACGCGCGTCGCTGAACCGGTTGCCGGACTGGTTGAAGTAGATCCGCGGACCACCGGCCGCCAGGTAGATGACGTCGTTCGTGCCCGAGCCGTCGACGTCGGCCAGACGCACGCGGCGCTGGTCGAACTGGTCGGGACGATCGAACCATGGAGCATTGTCCATGGCGACCTTGCGTGAAAAACGCCCGTACCCAATGTTCGCCCAGTAGCAGATCTCACCATTGCGGATCCGCACGAGATCCGTGAGACCGTCGCCGCACATGTCGGCGAGATACACGGCCTGCTCGCCGTCGGCGAACACCAGGCGCGGGCCCTCTTCTTCGTCGAGCACCTGTGCGACTCGAAGCGCCGGCCCGAATCCCTCCTCCGCGCGCGATGGGTGCCACGTGAAGACGTGGTCCTCCGTAATCAGCACGTCGGGATGGCCGTCGCCGTCGAGATCCACGAACCGCAGATTCGGTTCGTCCCAGTCGATGTCGGGCAGCGTGACGAACGGCGTGAACGGATCCCAGTTCTCGTCGAGCGTTCGCTCGTAGAATCCGGGCATCGGGCCGCCGAACTGGGCGAGGTCGAGCTGCCCGTCGCCGGCGAGATCGAGCAACTGCTGGCGGCCGCCGCGAAGCGCCGCCAGCGACGGCCTGGCGGCCATCGGTTGCGGCGCGCCGAATCGCGCGCCTCCCAGATTGGGCGAATAGAACCAGGCGTCGGCCTGCTCGGTCAGGATTCCGGACAGCCCTTCGCCGTCGAGATCCAGCCACCGATACGCGCTGCCGTCGAGACCCGCCGGCAGATGCTCGAGGCTCTCTGGATCGAGCTCCTGCACCGCATCCTGAATGCGCGGCTTGCTGTACTCGAACTCCAGCGGCGGCAACGCCGCTTTCAGGTACGTCAGATAGGTGACGCCGTTGCGCACCACCGGCGCCTGCGCCTCGTCGCGGACGAAGCCGGCCTGCGTGATCGATCGAATGAACGACGCGTAGCGCGTGCTGCCCTGATGCGCGAGCTCCGCGTCTACCGTGGACGGCAGCGCGTAGTCGAAGTCCGCGTAGTCGAACTCGGTCGCGCGCACGAGGCACGGCTGGTCGCCGAGCTCGTCGAAGCGATGAAACATCAGCACGCGCTGGCAGCGGCGGTACGTCCGCTGCTCGAATCCGCCGCGGTGCGACGAAAACGGATCGGGCCGCACCGGCCAGTCGCCTTTTGCGCCCTCAGCGGCGCGCACGAATCGATGCTGTTCGGCTTCTGGCACTGCTCCATTCAGCGGAACGTCTTCGCAGTGCCCCTCGCCGTAGTCGAATACAACCTCGAACAGGAAGGGCGTGCCCTTCAGGTCCTGCTGGACGAGCCGCGACACGCGGTTGCCGTACCGGATCCGCTTTGGATACCGGTTGGCGGTCCGCATGCGGTTGCGCTCGTGCGCCTGCGACGTGTCAACCTGCCTGTCGTTTTCCTCGGCGTACTCGTACAGGACCGCGTTGCCCTTGTCGTCGTAGGTTTCGCACGCGAGCCAGCTGAAGACGCGCGTCGGATGCGCGGGGTTCGGATCCTCAGGGTCGAAGACGCGCGCGTTGTTGTCGCGCCCATAAATCGTCGTCACATTTTCGCGCGTGATCGACCGCCACCGAATCTCGCCGGTGTCGTTCGCGGTCCACCGCTCGATGCGAGAGAACGACCCCTCGATCCGCGGACGATAGCGGTGGATCGTCGTGCCGGGGGCCGAGACCGTGTCCACGAAGCGCGAGTGGTCCGGATTGAGGACGGGCACCAGGTCGTCGGCGCCCGAAAACACGTACACGTCGGACTCAGCCGCATCGTCGTACAGCGGCAGTCCCTTGTCGGTCTTTCGCGTGATCGCCGGCACCGAGAGCATCCAGCCGAAGCCGAACGGACCGTTGCCGGCGCCGGAGTCGTAAGAAAGCGCAAGCTGCGGCCCGAAGCCCGATCGGCCGGGGCTGGTCGTAATCGGAACGGACATCGCGCCCGTGCCGGTTACAGGATTGGCGGCGAACTTTTCCCCGATGCCTCGAATAGCACCGCCGCCGGCTGGAAGCGAGATGGATGGGGCGTCGAGGCGTGTCTGCTGAGTGTGTTCCTGCTTGGAGTCCAGACCCATGCTCGTTCACCTCCGCGCAGCTCGTTCTTCCACCGATTTAACGTGCCCGTGCCGTAGCGGAAGTTTCTGGTGCCCGCCTGACTCTGGAGCGGCCAGACCACTTCGGCGGAACCGTCCGCTCGGCCTGGTGCTCATCGCCTTCGGGTACGACCATGACGATGTGGCGGGTTGTCGGGGTCCCCTCTGGGGCTACAGCGATCCTCCGGGCATCTGCAGGTGGAGGTGACTGGCGTTCGCGCATGTGAGACGACGCGCGCGGGCGTGCAAGGCGTGTGCCCCGGCCGCTTCACGTCGCCGCGCGGCGTTTCGGTCGGGAACCGCCCAATAAGCTTCCCCCCAGCGGGCAATCCGCTGGCCGGAGGGGCCAAATACTGACTGAGCCGTAGCTCGGTGCACAGACGGAAACACGTACGCGCGAGGCGTTGAGTTCGCGGCAGCCGCCGCCCGCGCGTCGCAGCGCCCCGGCTAGTCCTCCAGGTTCATCTTCCGCAGGAGCGCGTGGAAGCGCGGGTCTGCGCGGAGCGGATCGAAAAACGGATAGGTCTTGATCGGCATCATCATCGGATCCCGGCCATCGATCGCCCGATCCATCCAGGTGAAGGCGTCGTCGACATGGCCGAGTCCCAGGTGAATCCACGCGAAGCTGCTCGGGGGGACGTACGCGGCCCGGGAGATCTCTGACAACCGTTCCAGCAGCGCCTCCGCACCTGCCGTGTCGCCAGTTCGCGCCAGCGCCAGGCCAAGCCACCCGAGCATGAGGGGGACGTCGCCTGACAGTTCGGCCGCCCGGCGGCATTCGGCGACCGATTCACCCGCTGTTCCTTCGTCCATGCAGATCAATCCCAGCGCCCAGTGCCCGACGTAGTACGTCGGGTCGAGATCGATCATGAACCGCGCTTGCTCCATCGCGCGGACATTGTCGCGCGCGAGGTAGTACATGATCGTCAGCCACCAGCGGTTGAACAGCGACAGCGGGTCCGATGTGAGGATGCACTTCATGTCCTCTACCGCCTCTGCGATCCGTCCCAGCGGCATGAAGCCGCTGAGCGCATTGCGCAGCCGCACGGTGGGCGAGGATGGGTTCAGTTCCAGCGCGCGCTGCATTTTCCTCTGAACTTCCGGCCAGTTGTAGTCCAGTTCCTTGCGGTACATCCCGATCAGCGCATGCGTCTCGGCCAGCGTGTCGTCGATTTCGACGGCGCGCAGTGCCGCCCAGATTCCCGTCGAGAACGCCTCCTTCGGCGGACGCATCCCGAAAAAACCGATGTACCAGTAGAATTCCGAGAGGGCATCGTACGCGAGCGCAAAGCCTGGATCCCGCGCGACCGCCTGCTCGAGACACACCCTGGCCCTCGCGAACCCCTCGGGCGTCCACTTGGACAAGTGGTGCCGGCCCTGAAGATACAGGTTGTACGCCTCCAGGTCCTCAGTCGGCTGACGGGTCGTCCGCGGTGCCTGTCCGATCCCGACCCGCAGCTTGTCCGCGATCGCCTGTGAGATCTCGTCCTGGATGGCGAACACGTCCGTCATTTCGCGTTCGTACCGCTCGCTCCATATGTGGCAGCCATCGCCCACGTTGATGAGCTGTGCCGTCACACGGAGCTTTTTGCCGGCCCTCCTCACGCTGCCTTCGAGGATTTTGTCCACGGCGAGCCGGACTCCGATTTCGCGGATGCCCTGTTCCCTGCCGCGGAATGTGAATGCGGACGTGCGGGCCGTCACGCGCAGGCCGGCGATCTTCGTCAACGCGTTGATGATCTCCTCGGTCAGCCCGTCGCTGAAATACTCGTCGTCCTTCTCCGCGCTCATGTTTGTGAACGGGAGAACGGCGAGCGCAGGCACGGGGGCGGAACGGCCGACCTGCTGGAGTGCGCGTTGCAGCTCGTCGGCGCGCTGAAACCGGTCGCCGGGGTTCTTGCGCAAACAGCGGCTGACGATCGCCGCCAGCTCCGGCGGCGCGTTGCCCAACGGGGGCGGTTCCTGATACAGCACCGCCGCCAGCGTCGAGATATCCGAGTCCCGCTCGAACGCCCGGATGCCGCTCACCATCTCATACAGCACCGCGCCGAGGCTGAACAGGTCGCTGCGGCTGTCGACCGGCCGGCCCTCGGCCTGCTCGGGCGACATGTACAGCGTCGTCCCCATGATCGTGCCGGCAGCTGTGACCGCCTGAGTAGTCTCGGCACTGGATGCGCGAGCCAGCTTGGCCAGGCCGAAGTCGAGGATCTTCGCCATCCCGCGGTCGGTTACGAATATGTTGGCAGGCTTGATGTCCCGATGGATGATGTCTTTGGCATGTGCGGCCTGCAAGCCATCCGTAATCTGAATGGCGATATCGAGGAGATGCTCGATCTCAAACGGCTTGGCTTCGATCTGCTGCTTGAGTGTCTTGCCTTCGAGCAGCTCCATGGCGATGAAGTGCTGGCCCTCGTACTCGTCGACGTCGTGGATGGTGCAGATATTGGGATGATTCAAGGCCGAAGCGGCCTGAGCCTCGCGCTGGAACCGTTCAACGGCCTGGCGGTCTCTGGAGAACTCGGCAGGCAGGAACTTCAAGGCGACGAAACGGTGGAGCCTGGTGTCTTCGGCCTTGTAGACGACACCCATGCCGCCGCAGCCCAGCTTCTCCACAATCCTGTAATGCGAAACCGTCTGGCCGATCCCGGGCATGCAACCCCCGCAATTCAGCTCTGAGATCCGAAGCAGAGGATAGGCCGGATGCGCGGCCCGCTACGACACACGGATACTACACCCGGCCCCCGCTACGCCGAGCCAACGCGGTCGAACGCGTACTCGCCCTGGAGCAGTCGCGACTGGCCCGGCCGCGCGAGTCCGATGCGGAACTAGTGTCCCGTCCCCGTGGTTCGTCACATAACTCCCGGGCGGGGCATTCCGTCTGGCTGCGTTGCTCCTTCCTCAAATACACCCAGTATTCTCGGTCGTCGCGCCTTGCCAGCCAGGCGCCGCGCTCCGGGATTTATGCCACGATCCACGGGGACGGGACACTAGACGCCGATGGCCTTCAGCGCGTCGTCGGGCTCACATAGACGAGCACGCCTCCACGACGGCCAGAGTCGCAGTATAGTGACCACATGACGCCTCTTGAAGCGGCCCTCGAACGCATCGTGGCCGTGGCCAAACCGGATCGCGTGATCCTCTTCGGATCGGCCGCGCGCGGCACGGAGGGTCCACACAGCGACCTGGATTTTCTCGTCATCAAGCGCGGCATCGCGAGCCGGCGGCGACTGGCCCAGGCCATTTATCGCGCCCTGGTCGGCATCCGAGCGTCGGTCGACGTGGTGGTCGTGACCCCCGAGGACGTCGAGGCTCTCAAGGACGGCGTCGCCACCATCATCGGACCGGCCCTGCGCGAAGGCCGCGAAGTGTATGCCGCCTGAGGGCGCGAGCCCCGAGGATCCGCGCGAGTGGCTGCGTCGGGCGCGCAGCAATCTGGCCAGAGCGTCCCAAGGACAGGTCGCCCCCGACGTTCTGTTCGAAGACCCTTGCTTCAATGCGCAGCAGGCTGCTGAGAAGGCGCTCAAGGCGCTGCTCGTGTTGAAAGGCGTACAGGTGCCCGGACGCACTCCATCAGCGAATTGATCACACGACTGGCGGAGTTGGGATTCGACATTCCCGTTGACGTGCAGGAGGCGTCCGCATTGACTGACTATGCCGTCGCCGCGCGCTATCCTGGACCGTCCGAGCCCGTCCTCGTCGAGGACTATGAGAAGGCGGTCGCGACCGCGAGGGTCGTCGTGTCCTGGGTGGGCGGCATTGTCACCGCACAGTACGGACCCTGACTGCACCACCACGCCGCTCGACCGCGCGTCACCGACACGCTCCTCGCCCTTTCTCCCCTGGACCATCTCGATGCGCACGCTTCCCGAGCCGTCGACGACGCGACGCTGAGGTGTGTCAATCGGTCCAGGGCGATCCCAACGTGCCTGCGCACCCTGCTCGATCGACTGACGGCCGGCGACGTACTCGCCGGCGCCTGCGCGTGATGAGCGCGAGGCCCGCGCCGTCGCCGCGCTCACCACGCGCGGCGACCGGGCTTTCCCGTGTACGATTACAACCGTCGTCGTTGCGATTCGAGCGCGTCCCACATCTGAACGACGGACGCTCGCAACGCGGCGGTGTGCTGCTCGTACTTGTCGGACCCGGCCGCGAGGGCAGCGCCGTCGGAGGGGATCGGCGGTCCGAACTGCACGTCGCAGCGTGTGCCCGCCCATGGCCACAGGGTTCGCCACTGGAGACTCTTCCCGCGGGGCCAGATCTCGAACACCCCGTGAATGGCCACCGGGACAATCGGCACGCCCGCCTGGAGCGCGGTGATCGCCGCGCCCTTCTTGAAGCGCCGCGGGGCGCCGTCCGGGGATCGTTCGCCTTCCTGGAAGAGCGCGAGCACGCGGTTGCGGCGCAACCCGAACGCGCCCGCCTGCATCGCGCGCAACAGGTTGGCGTCGGGATCGACCGGCACCACGTTGATCCACTCCGCGAGCGTCCTCCTGAGGGGGGTCTCGAAGTACTCGCTCGCGCCCACGAAGAACAGCCGCCGGAAAGTGGCGTAAGGCAACGCCCCGACCAGCAGGAAGCCGTCCAGATAGCTCTGATGATTCGGGCTCAGCACGAACGGTCCTGCCGCGGGAATGTGCTCGCGCCCTGTGACGCGCAGGCCCGCGAAGACCCGTGCGCATGCGTGGAGGGCTCTCATCACGAGAAACGCGAACGTGCCGAAAATCGGTCTGGGCTTCAGAATGGACGCGAACACTTCATCCGATTCGTCCGCGGCGAGTGTCCTCGCCCAGGGATCGGCCACGGCCGCGGACGCCTGCGCGCCACTCTCGCCCGTCAACGGATGGACGGCGTCCACCAGATCCCGCACGGTATAGATCCGCTGCGCCGCCTCCTCGGCGACGTCCACCCCCATTTCCTGTTCGAGCCTGGAGAACAGTTCGACCCGTTCCATCGAGTCCAGACCCAAGTCGAGTTCCAGGTTCGCATCGGGCGTGACCGCGGCGCCGTGCGCGGAGGCGCGGATCGCCGCCAGGATCCGCGACACCCGGGGGTCCGCCGCCCAGACCTGATCCGCGTCGCTCCAGTCGGCGCCCGCCGACCTCTGTTCCGCGGCAGTGTGTCCGTCGCGGTAGCGGCGCTCGATCTCGTGGCGCTTCAGCTTCCTCGTCGTCGTGCGCGGGAGGTCCTCGAGCCAGATATCGAAGCTCAGGACCCGCTTGTAATGAGGCAGTCCGAGGGCGAGTCCTTCGATATCGAATCGAATGACCTCCCGGAAGTTGACGATGTGCCGCTCGCGCATGAGATCGACATTCGGCACGACGATGGCGTGCAGCCGCTCGGCAGACGGCTCGCCGGAGAGCGCCACACCCATGACGCAGAGCTCGCGGATGAAGGGCGACTGCGCGTAGTGGGCTTCGATCTCCTCGGGATAGATGTTCTTCCCGGAGGCGAGCACGATGATCTCCCTCTTGCGGCCCGTGATGTACAGCCGCCCGTCTTCGTCGAGGTAGCCGAGGTCGCCGGTGTGCAGCCAGCCGTCCTCCAGGGCGGCCGCGTTGACGTCAGGCCGATTGTGGTACCCGGCCATCACGATGGGTCCTTTGATCAGGACCTCTCCATCGGGATGCTCCCGGTCCAACGGGCTCGCCGGGTCGGGGAGAATCCGGATCTCGACGCCAGCGAGCACCTGCCCCACCGCCTCGACGTGCGGGTCGCCCGGCCTCAACAGCGTCGCCGCTCCGGAGCATTCCGTGAGGCCGTAGGCCTGCAGGATATTGAAGCCCATGGCGTACAGGTCGCGCCCGATCCGGCTGTCAAAGCGGGACCCGCCGGACACCATGACGCGCATATGTCCGCCCAGCGCGTCGTGCGCTCGCTTGAACAGGCGGCGCCCGAGGTTGAGTCCCAGATGCTGCCGGAGCCGGGCATTGGCGGCGAGCAGCGATCGGAAGGCGACCCGGGCGGGAAACGGCGACGAGGCCACCCGGTCCATGATGCGCTGGTGCAACAGATAGTAGAACTGCGGCACGACACAGAACGTGGTGATCTGACGTTCCGTGAACGCCCGCATCATGTCCGTGCTGGTGATCGTCTCGAGGAACACCACGCGGGCGCCCGCGGTGAACGGGAGCAGGAGGTTCGCCAACTGGGCCAGCGCGTGGAAGAGCGGCAGCACGCCGAGAATCGCATCGTGCTCGGTCAGGCGGACCACCGTGAATGCGGCTGTCTTCTCGGCCAGGAGATTCCCGTGGGTCAGGACCACGCCCTTGGGATCGCTCGTCGTTCCCGACGTGTAGAGCATGACCGCCGCGTCGGACGAGGTTGCGGGGCACGGCGGGAGACTCGAAGCGACCCCGGCGCCAAGCGCGGTGTCGATGTCACGTACACCGGGAGCCGTGCCCGACAGGAGCAGGACCTCGGGGGCCGGCGACATCGCCGCCGTGGCTTCACGCGCCGTCGCGAGATGCCGGGCCGAGGTGACGAGTACCGTGGCGCCGCTGTCGGCCAGGACGGTACGGACCTGCGGCGCATGATAGGCGGTATCGAGCGGGACCGCGATGGCGCCGAGGCGCAGGATGCCGAAGTAAGCGCCACACCAGCGGGCGTCGTTGTCAGCCAGGATCGCGCAGCGCGCGCCCTTCGTGATGCCTGCGCCGGCAAGGACGCCGGCGACCTGGTGGGCGAGGGCGGACAACTCGGCGTACGTGCAGCGCTCGACGTCCGCGCGTCGGCAGAACTCCACGGCAACCTTGTCGGGGAACCGCTCGGCGACCCTGGCGAAGTCTTCGAAGACGTGGGGCATCCGGGAACTGGATGCCGATCATATGTCAGACCCCCGGCGGATCGCTCTGGTCAGGCCCTCGGGCCCTCGGCGGGCCGCGCGCCGGCCCGATTAGGTCTCGGAACTCCGGCCAGCACGAAAGGTCGGCGAACCTAAAGCCTCACGTGCTCCGCGGCGAACGTGGAGCACGTACACGACGGGTTCCGCGTTGTCGATGGAGAACAGAATCCGGTAGACGTGGCGGGCGCGCCCGTAGTGGAGCACGCGCACCGGGCGCTCAGGGTCGACGCTCTCAGGCGCGAGCGGACACCGCTCAGGATGGCGGTCGAGGGAGAGGATGGCCTGCTCGAGCCCATTGAACCACGCCGCGCCCTGACGAGGAGCGCGCTCGACGACCCAGAGGTACAGTTCTTCGAGGTCCGCTTCGGCGCCCTTCGCCAGTTCAACGCGGAATGTCATGCTTCCGGCGCAACCGATTGAACACGCCGCGCGCCGGCTTGGTACGGCCGGCCTTCACGTCAGCGAATCCGCGTTGCAGAGCCTCAATCGTCTCCACCCGATCAAGCAGGTCCTGGTAGGCTTCCGCATCCTGGACCACGACTTTCGCCCGCCCGTTGATCGTCAGGACGAGCGGGTGTCCGGTGCTCTTGAGGCGATCGAGTAATTCCGAGGTCTTCCGCTTGAAGTCGCTCAGCGAGCGAATGTCGTTCGCGAGATCCAGCATTGGTTCCTCACCATATTTGCATCTAATTCAATGATCGCACTCGCCGCCGGAGGAGTCAACGGTCAGCCGGAACGGCCATGGTCCGTTGGATGTCCCAGCCGTCCGCCACCAACTGACAGTCGGCAGCCCTCGTCCAATCTCCGGTGACCGCCTTCATGAATAGATGATTCGCGTCGGGATCGAGCTTCACGGTCACCCGCGCGTTGCCGCCCTTGGCGAACGCTGCTTCGAGCTGGCGCCAGATGCCGACAGCGGCAGCGCCCGCAACCACCCGTCGCGGCGACGTGAATCGCTTGGGAGACCTGGAAGGCCCTTGATGAGACGGACCAGGTCATCAGCCGCCCGATGCCGGTCCGACGTGCTGTCCTCGGACATGTTGGTGCCTGGGACGCGATAGCGCTAGACGCCGATCGCCTTCAGCGCGTCGTCGATGCGGGGATCGGACGGCAGGAGGCGCGAGACGTTCAGGCGCCAGAACGGCAACGATGGATCGTGGACCTCACTCGCCCGGAGGACGTTCGCCACGCCAGCCTCGATGTCCCCACGCGCAAGGTCCACGAGCGCGAGCGCCGTCGGGCTCACATAGCGGAGGTTCGCGCGCTGCCGCATCTCGTCATGAATGGCGTCACCGCGCACGGTGTCGCCGCTCAAATACACCAGCGGGCCCAGCACCGCAAGCGCCTGGGACGCCGCACCGGAAAGCGTCACCGCCGCTTCGGCTTCCGCGCGCGCCTCCTGCAGCTTCCCGCCAAGCGCCAGCAGAATGGCCATGTTCCAGCGCGGCATCCAGTACGTCGGATTCGTTGCGGCGATGGCCTCCAGGTGCTGCCGTCCTTCATCGTACATGCCGACGCAGGCGAGCCAGAGCGCCGCCCACGCGCTCGTCGTCGGCGACAGCGGGTCGAGCCGCAGCGTGATTCGCCCCTCGAGAATCGCGTCCGCCGTCCGCTGACGGATGAAGGAAAGGCCCATCTGGTGCAGGTGCACGAACGCGAGGCCTGGCCCAAGGCGCAGGCCGGTGCGTAAGCACTCCTCGGCCAGGTCCCACCGGTATTCGAAGTAGCCGGCGAGGATCCCGCGCGCGGTGTGCGCTTCGGCGCACTGCGGATCGAGCGCGAGCGCCTGCTCGACGAGCGGAAGGGCTTTGTCCAGGGCCAGCGCCGGCTCGACGTCCGCCCAGAACGCTGGCGACGCGTGCGCCTGGGCCAGGAACACGTATGCGGGCGCGAACTGCGCGTCGAGGCGAATCGCCTCTTCGAACGACTCGCAGCTCATCGGAAACGCATCGGGCGCCAGCCGGTTCCAGTGGAAGAGCCCCTTCAGGTACGCGTCGTACGCGCGCAGGTTCATCGCCGGCCGGCGCGTCATCGCGGCGCGTTCTCCCGCGAGGACGCAGACCTTCAGGTTCTCGACGACCGCCAGCGCGATCTCATCCTGGACGGCGAACACATCGGTCCCAGGGCGATCGTACTTCTCCGACCACAGGTGGGATCCGTCGCCGACACCCACGAGCTGAGCGGTGATCCGCAGGCGATCGCCGGACCGCCGCACGCTGCCTTCGATGATCAGCCCCACGTCGAGGCGCCTGCCGATTTCCCGTACGTCTTCATGCCGTCCCTTGAACGCGAAGGAGGAGGTGCGCGCCAGCACGCGCAGACCGTCGACATGGACGAGCGCGTTGATGATCTCCTCGGCCATCCCGTCGCAGAAGTACTCCTGTTCGGGATCGGCGCTCAGGTTCGCGAACGGCAGCACCGCAATCGACGGGCGCCGATCGCTGTGAGCCGCCTCGCCGGCCGCGCCGCCGGGGCGGGCAGACGTCGCGCCGTGCTCACGCAGGGCGAAGGCCAGATCCGATGCCGACTGGAACCGCCGGTCCGGCTGCTTCTCGAGGCAGCGCGCGATTACGTGCTGGAGCTCGCGCGGATGGGGAATGGCGGCAACAGGCAGGTCCGGCGCAGGATCTCGGAGGATCGCGCTCAGCGTGTCCGCAACGCTGCGCCGGACGAACGCGGGCTGTCCGGTCAGCAGCTCGTAGGTGATGCAGCCGAGGGCGAAGATGTCGGTGCGATGATCCGTGGCCTCACCGCGGACCTGCTCCGGCGACATGTAGCCCGGCGTGCCGAGGACGGTACCGGGCTGCGTCTCGAGATTGGTGGTCGTGGTCTGCGCGCCGCCCCCGGCCACCGACGTGATCGCGGCCAGCCCGAAATCGACGACCTTCACGCGGCCGTCCGGCGTGAGCAGCACGTTCTCCGGCTTGAGGTCGCGATGGACGATGCCCCGCGCATGCGCGGCCGACAGCGCGCCGGCAATCGTGGCGGCGATCTCGACGGCGTCTCCGGCCACCAGCGGTTCCCGGCACAAGCGGGCGCGAAGGCTCTCGCCCTCGACGAGCTCCGTGACGGCATACGGCAGACCGGCGTCCGTCTCGAAGGCGTAGATAGTGAGAATGTTGGGATGCGCGAGCGCGGCCAGCGCCCGGGCCTCGCGCTCGAATCTGGCGAGCCGATCGCGGTCAAGCGCGACCTGATCGGGCAGTACCTTGATGGCG
>Ga0209341_10003336_pt1 | contig 15038 bp, 20 predicted proteins | sample RifCSP13_2_FD_184020 | JGI IMG/M metagenome (GOLD analysis project Ga0209341, IMG submission 184020) | Soil microbial communities from Rifle, Colorado - Rifle CSP2_sed 13_2 (SPAdes) (version 2) | ecosystem: Environmental > Terrestrial > Deep subsurface > Rock core/Sediment | place: Rifle...
GAGGCTTTCTGTTTTCGCATCTTGGCTCTCTTTGGAGTAGTTTTTCTAACTCCTAACTTCTTCTTTTTGGCTGGCATTCTCTATATCCTGCATTTTTCTTAAAACATCGTCAAACTCTCTGAGTAACACAAGAACTTTTTTATCGTCTCCTCTGTCTTCAGCAACAGCTATCTCGGCTCCGATCGAGGCGCGTTTTTCCCTAAGCTGTTCAAGCATTAGCTCTTTGAGTAAATTATTAAATTCGATCTGCAGTTTTTCCTCAGGAATTAAATCGAACAGAAAACCGGATCGGAGGACAATCAAATTAACCAAGTTTTGGACCTGCGGGTCTTGCACAACCTCGCCGACCCCAGAGATTATTTTATAAACCTCTATGTAGTGGGATGGCACGAGATCTCCGCGAGACTTCATCTCGTTCTTGAATCTATCGTCCCCGGCCGCGAGACTTAATATCTGCTCGACCACAACATCTCGCCTCTCGAGTTTTCGCTTTTTGAATTCGTCCTCAATAACATCGTGACCTGGCTCTACAGACACCAGCTTTAATTTCTCCAATTCCTCTATAAGGTCGTTCTCTTTTATCCCGGATTCACTCGCAAGTTCGTGAATCCAGTGCGATCTTTCAACTGGGCTCCACAGAGCCTTGATTTTCATAAGCAGAACTCGTATAGCCAACTTCTTCTTGCTTATATTCTTCATTGTCTCTGGTGTAAGATATCTCTCGAAGTAATACTCCATACCGCTTATCGCGTCATCCATCGCCCTCTTAATAAACCCAGGCTCGTTAACAGCTGCATCGGCTGGGTCTTTGTGCTCACCAAGCGACATTATCCGAACGCTAAAGTCGTTTGCTCCGGCAAGGTCGATGCTCCTCTCGGCGGCCAATTGCCCCGCCTCGTCTTTATCAAACCCCATTATGATATTGCCCGTTATTCTCCTTAGCGTTCTAAGGTGTTCGCCCGTTAGGGCTGTCCCGGATGTGGCAAAAACGTTTCTAATGCCATCTTGCCAGGCAAGGAGAAAGTCCATCTGCCCTTCGACGAGAAGCACTTTATCTTCATTGCTAATATCCCGTTTGCTCTGCCAGAATCCATATAAGAGCCTCGACTTATTGAAAATCGGCGTGTCTGGACTGTTTATATATTTGCCTACGTTTTCCTTATCGAATTCGGGTAGAATTCTACCGGAGAATCCGACAACTTTCCCAAAATGATTGTGAATCGGAAACATTATTCTTCCCCTAAATCTATCGAAATATCTCCCTTTCTCCGTCTTTATGGTGAGTCCGGCACGCACGATGTCCTCAATTGCAAAACCCTTTCTTAAAAGTGAGGTCGTAAGTTCATCCGCCTCTGCTGGAGCATAACCTACCGCAAACTCTTTGGCCGTTTCTTCTTTTAGCCCACGCCTTTTAATATAATCCTGGGCTGTCTTAGATTTTGGGAGCGCCTCCTCAAAAAAATCTGCAGCTGCGCCGTTCAACTCGTACAAAATTCCAAACTGACGCTGATCCTCAGGGCTCACGCTCCTTAGCTCAACTCCAGCACGCTCCGCCAAAACTCTTAGCGCTTCGTAAAACTCGAGGTTCTCATAACGCATGAGGAATTTAAAAACGTCTCCGCCCTCCCCGCATCCGAAGCAGTGCCAAATTTGTCTTTCTGGAGAAATTACGAACGAGGGGGTTTTCTCGTTGTGAAAAGGACAGAGCGCCTTAAAATTCTTACCAGCAGGCCTGACTTCTATATAGCCTTTTATAAATTCGACTAAATCAAGTCGATCTTTTATTTCCTCACTTGGTCTCGCCATAAATTTTATAGATCCCCACACCCACTATACTCGCCCTGGGTGTTAGGACAAACTCCTGAGAAGCAGTCCGTGTTTCCTCAGCCCCGCCTCGATAATCCTATCAAAAAGATCGCCGAGAGTTATTCCGTGGGCCAGTGCTGCCCGCGGGAAAAGCCCGTTTTCGGACATATCGGGAATTGTATTAATTTCGAGAACGTATAGCTCTCCGTCCTCACCGATAATCATGTCGGTTCTCGACATACCCGAGGCGCCAATAGCTCTGTGTGCTGCGACTGCGGTTCGCTGGATTAGTTCTGCTCCCTCATCGGTCAAGCGCGCCGGTGTGACTTCGTCACGCGCGTCGCGAGTGGATTTTGCAAAGTAGTCGAAAATATTTCCTGACTTACGAATAATTTCCGAAACAGGGAGTGGAACGACATCGCCGAGTCCATCATCGAGAACCGAGCAAGTCACTTCATGCCCTGGAATATATTCCTGTACGATCGCATCCCTGCTAAAACGGAAAGTATTTTGGAGAGCGACGTAGAGTTCTTCCGGGACCCTTACGACGCTGACGCCGACAGACGAACCGCGGTCGGCGGGCTTAACAACAACCGGAAAATCGAAATCTTTAAAGGGGTCGACTGTCTTCTCGTGTTTATGTACAACTACAAGACGCGGCACAGAAATTCCGTGAGATGCCAATAGTCGCGAAGCTAAAATCTTATTCATAGCCAGTGCGCTTGGGAGAACATCGCTTCCAGTAAACGGGATGCCTGCATCGCGCAAAATTTCCTGCACAGTACCATCTTCTCCATACTCGCCGTGCATGGCGATAAAGGCGATATCTATGTCATCCGCTAGATCGCTAACTTCAACAGGCCAACTCCCATCCCTGCCTATCACAACCGGAATAACTTCGTACTTCGAGGAGTTTAAAGATTCACGAATAGCCTCAGCGCTAGAGAGCGATATATCATGCCCCGCAGAAGGCCCCCCCATGAGAATGCCTACTCTTAATTTGTTCATAAAGGAAGCGGCTTTGAACGATCTCCGTGGAGATCAGGATCTATCGTCCTCTCAAAGCACACTTCTCCAGTGCCGTGCCCCCAACTACCGCTTTCATATGGGTAGTACGCTGGCTCCGTTAAATATTCACTCGAGTCGGTGAGGAAGGTGGCACAAATCTCGAAGACTTTATCCTCGACAACACGATAGGAATATGATTCCCCTGTTTCCGGATCGACTGGCACCCTTACCCCCCTCAGATCATCATTTACCAACGAGAGATTCTCTGGAAGCGCGTTCTTGCCCTGCCAGTAATATGTCACCTCAGACTGTATGAATTGAAGATCTTCAACACGCCTTGAATCAAGCCTACGGTCTTTCTGCTCGGTGGGAGAGCCAGCTACGAAAAAACTCGATAGGACTACAATCCCAACCAAAGTCACTATGCCGAACTTGAAGAATTTGAGAAAGTTATTTTTCTTGTCGCGCAAACCCGCGAGATAGTAATAGAAAACAGAGGCGGCGATAAGAAGAATCGCGACCACTTTAAGAACAAACCTCGTAGTGACTTCTCCATCGAGAAAACGCAGGACAAGCGCAACTAGATCACCGATGATAACAAGTGCGGCAATAAATAGCGTGAGGTAAACAAGCCATTTGTGAATTGCGACTCCCTTCTTCTCTGGAGTCTTAGCGTGTTCCTTTTCTAGAAATCTCGCGCTCCATACATAAACAGGGAAGACAACTAAGAGCGATGCAACCGGAAAACGCATAGCCATATACGGATCTCCTCCGTAACCGACTTTATCGAGCACATCCGGGACAAGAATATTAATAAATTGGACAACCAAAATCCCTAAACTCGTTGCGGAGAAATAAAGAGTGACTATAGAGAGGAGATTTAAGAAAAAGTCGCGAGGGGTTGTTTTCGGTTTAGTTTCATTCATAGCAGTAATAATACAGCGCAAAATGTTACTCGGCAACACAAAAACGGCAAGCATTATGGCCTGCCGCTTTTGCCTAAATACTAGCCGCTATAGGCTAATTGCTGGATGCCTCGGTAACGATGACTCTGCCGAATTCAGATGACCTAAGGTGATCGTGGTATCCCCACTCGCCTACTTCGTTAAACGTGAATACGTAAGAGGCTCCAGGAGCAATTCCCACGCAAGCGTCAAAAATTGCACCTGCTCCGTCCGTCCCGCACTTCTCTATACCGGACCCTGGGTAAACTTTATGTGTCGGGTGCATAGCTGACGCAGGCCAGAAGTTTCTCGAACTCGAGTTCACGAACGTAACTTCAGTTCCGGCCTCAACAGTAAGTTCCGCTGGAGAAAAACCGTCGTCCGTATAGGTTATAACTGACTCCATAACTTCCCCACCGTCCTCGACAACCATTTCCTCCACTCCATTCTCTCCTGGTACCGGCATCTCGTTCGACACCGAGCCATCCGAATTATCGTTTTCTGTGTTTACACTCTCGCTCTCTGGATTCGGAGATTGATCTGCAACGTACCTACTTCCAAACGCAAACCAGCCAGCCGCCAAAATAACTAAAGCGCCGACTACCACCCAAATATTTTTGTTCATTGTTTCACGCTATTAATGTTGATTGACCTTTTTGTATGACCCATATTATATCACAGCAACTAGCGTTCGGTAGCTAGGTTCTAGTGATTAGCTATCAACACTGTGCCAGAGGGCAAAACATCCATATGATCTGTATGGTTTCCACTTTGCGGTAATTTTGTCAGCCTTCTTAGCGTCTGGGATTTCTTTTAATCTATAAACTCTTTTCATCCCGTTTCGTAAGCCTTGATCCGCGTGAGAGAAAACATCCTCGCGACCGAGGGCAAACATCAGGAACATTTCGGCAGTCCACGGGCCTATGCCTTTGACTTGCGTCAATTCTTTCGTCACGTCCTCATCCGTCATTTCGTGCAGTTTAGAGTAACCTATTTCTTTCCTTATAGTTTTTCCAGCCAAATCTTTAAGGAACGACGCTTTTGACCAGGACATCCCGACTGCGCGCAACTTCTTGTCGGGAATCTTCGCAAGTTTCTCTGCCGTAATCCTCTTCTTAGGAAATAGTTCCTCGAAACGCTTAATAATTGTAGAGGCAGCCTTGCCAGAGAGCTGCTGTGAAATAATTTCGTAACAGAGATGCACAAAATAGTCTCCGTGCCCTTTCGGTTCTTTGTACCAATCATTGAAGTTCACGCTCTTCAGAACCACATAAATCTTCGGGTCCGCTTCTTTGAAATGCGCTTTAACTCTTGCTGGTGAGGTACGTTTCATTTGTCGTATCAGGCCTCTCCCAACGCTTTCTTAACATCGTCGATGCTGAGCTCCACGCGATAATCACGCACAAAACTGCCACCCTCGTCTCTCTCGTCATCGTTAATGAACATCTTTCTTGGAACTGCCCTATAAAGTCTCTGTGGACCGTCTTCGCCATATATAGAAATGTTTTTCACCGACTTGCCATTCCTTTTCCCGAATACTTCGATGACGTGCTCAAACTCATCCGCGCCAACTTCGTCCGCAACCGCTTCAATATATACGCCTTCGCCCTCGCCGCTTCGAGCATTCGAGTCATACACAACCAAAAATACATTCGAATTCTTAGCGATGTTCTTTGAGTGTTGCGAGCTGGGACTCGAGGACCAGTAAAAATTTAAGTCTTCGTCAAACGAGAAATATACTGGACTATTCCAGGCCTTGCCTTCTGGAGTCACTGTAGCAACTGAGGCATAAAATATTTTCTTCAGAACCTCGGCCACTCTCGATATATAATATTCCTTCTCCTTCATTTCACCACACTCCCGGGCGGGACTTCCTCTTCAGGATAAAGCAAAACGGGTTTATCGTCTGCCCCAACCGCCAGAATCATACCATTGCTATCGAAGCCCCTTAGTTTACGCGGCTCGAGATTTACCAAAACCGGCATCTCCTTTCCGATTAAGTCTTCTGGATTGTAATATTCAGCAATTCCGGCAATAACCTGCCTCGTACTTGGCTCGTCCGAGTCAAGGCGGGCCTGGCGTTCATGATCGCCAATATCAAAAACGAGTTTTAAAAGTTTATCCGCGTCAGGTATCCGCTCTGCGGAAATGATTTTCCCAATCCTAATATCTAGCTTCTTAAAGTCTTCGAATGAAATCATGCAAAGATAGTACCACGTAGGTGGCACAAGTATACTCTCCTCACATCCGGTTTATTTTTTAATCTTCTGCCAGAGAAAGACGATGAGGAGCACCCCAACGGTTAGGAAAACTAACCATGTTAAAAGACCGAGGAGTCCCATTCCTCCGCCCCATCCCATCATCGACCCATAACCGTAATTCATCATACGCGTATTATATCATGCCCAACCCGACGTTAATTATTACTGCCTTTCGCGAGTAGCTCTAATGCCAAGGAAAGATATAACGACCAAGATAACATACATGAAAAACCCATATACGCATGCCGGGTATCCAAAGACCGTTCCTGGCGCACCAGGCGCAGGACAAGAAGCGACAGTAGAGCCGAATAGTTCCTTATATGTCAAAGTTCCGGAAAACAACACTCCAAAGAGAGAGATAAAGAATATAGTCTTCAGCGCTGACTTGGGACTCATGCGGTTAGAAGACTTTCTTCCCAGAAGCTTTCCAACTCTTCCAAAGCTGCCACGCGGACCAGAGATATATTACACCGACTACAGCAAAGACAATTCTGTTTGAGCTTATTGTCATCCCTATATTTCTTCCCCCAAGGCCTACGATACCGAGATTTACCCCGGAAACGACACTCACAAGAAAAGCGCAGAGGTCCAATTCATTTTTCTTACCGAAAAGGGACCTTCCTCCCTTGAGCCATCTGTAAGCGAGAAAGGCAGACGCGACTCCGGAGGCAATCCATGAAAGCGTGAGAAGCGTTGCCAAGAATCCAAACCCTTGCGCTGTGGGAAACAGAAAATACAACGCTGGCACTCCGCCTGCAAAAAGCGCGACCGCCGCTATTAAAAGCCTGACCTCCGACCACATAAAACTATACCGATCCAACTTTTGTTTGTGTTTAATCATGCGTTTATTATAACAAATTCCTAACTTTTCCAGGGTTCACTCTGCATAAGTAAAGCTGGGCTTATTTACGCTGGAAATTACGATGCTTACAAAAGAGGCGCGCCGCCGAGCACATGCCCGACGGCGCTAAAAAACGGCTTCGGCTCCGTCACCGCAAGGTGAGGGACCCGAGGCCGGTAGGTGCCGGCACCACGTTCGCCAGCACCAGAACCATCCACACGAGCGCGGCGACGAAAAGCGCCACAACGACCGTCACGAAGACCGTAACGGCCAACGTCCGGCGCAGCGGTACCAACTCCATCGGTACCAGCTCCAAAGGTTCAATGCGGATTTCCCCACCGTTGTTGATCATTCCATCCCCTCCTATCGACAAGGCCTTCCACTACTCACATAACACTATAAGGGAAGTTTTGTAAACCCGCCTTGACTCGGCGCAGGCGAGGTAGGTATCCACCAAAAAGCACCACCACAAAAAGTATTTCGCACGCACATCACTAAAATCCAGGTTACTTGACCACACGCCCGGAATATTGTAAAAATTGCTTGTACCTTAACTAATCGTTTCTGGCTATGTGGACATTAAATCTAGTGTCCAGATAGCCAGAAACCCCCACACAAGGAGAAGTGGCAATGCATTGCTTGTTCTACATCGTGAAGGAAATCGTCGAAGGCAAGGAACGCTTCCACGTCTCTGCTTTTTGGACGAACCCTGCTCCGACTCTCGAACGCTGGGACATCGGGATTTTCGAGTCCGAGAACGCGGCGCTTATAGCGCTCGCTACTGCGTTCTTCGTCGCCGTGAACGCGGATGTCGAGGTCGAAATCGTGACCGAGAACCCGGAGAAGGCCAAGAGATGGCTTCGCCCGTTCTTCACCGACTACCCACACCTCTTCGCCTGCCGCAACGCGGCATTCATCAAAGCAAGAGGTGCGAAGTGACGCTGGGAACGAGAATCGCGGTCATCGATGACATCCGGAAGAACCCACTCGATCACGTCCACCGCGATCTCGAATCGCTCACCGCATGCGCGACAATCGGCAGGGCACTCGACCCCTCGATCGTCGAGGCGCACAGCAAGTACACGCCGCTCGGGAAGAACGGCGGTCGCAACTGCGACGTGTTGAGCGGCCCGTGTTCATGCAGCGCCTGGCATTAGCAGTCGAAGGGTCTAGAGAATGGAGAAGCCATGAGAGCAACGGAGTACCCACTGGCATGGCGGGTAGCCGTCGAGGAGAAGTCTCTGACCGACCCCGAAGTTCGCAAGCGGTTCGATGAGTTCTTGGCTGTCCGGGGTAACGCCGCGGGCATCGTCAAGCAACTCGGCGGCGAAGCCCCGGGCAAGCGTGTCCGGAAGTACCTCATGCAGCAACTTGTCCAGCTGAGGCGGAGAGAGAGGGTCTGCGCCCGACGGCTCATCGCCCTCGTCCCGCTGAATGCTACGCCCTCGTTCAAGGGGGAGGTAGACGCCTAGCCCTGTGCTAGGCAGACCCCGCCGCCCTTACGAAAAGCACGACCCCGTGCGTTCGTAGGGACGCGCGGGGTTCAGTGCTTTTATGGGGAACACAATAATCGTTTGCAATCCATTAAAGAAAAACTAAACTTACCAGTGATGGAAGGATGCCGGAGTGGTCTAACGGAACGGCTTGGAAAGCCGTGACTCGCAAGGGTTCCGTGGGTTCGAATCCCACTCCTTCCGCATATGCAAAAGTAACTTCATGTGGAACCGCACGTTGTAGAATGTATATAACCAAACGCTCGGATTAGGAACCAGGCGCTGCTTCTGCGGAGGCGGCTTTTACTTTCTACATTCGAGGAAATTATCAAACACATGGAAGAAGAAAGACCAATAGTAACAAGGAAAGCCGTAAGCCGAGTTCTTAGAGCGTATTGGCAAATGTATAAATCGCGGCCCGGTTATTCGCTCGTAGGGCTGTTTTTACCAGCGATTGGGACAATATTGGGTTTTTTTGTCCCGCCACTTATTGTCGCGGACCTTATTAATACATTCGCAAGAGAAGGAGAAATCGCCCTGAAGACAGCTGGACTGTCCGTAGGATTGTTCGCAGGTCTATGGCTTGCGGGCGAAATATGCTGGCGAATCGGAACACACTTCGTCATCAAGGTTGAGGCCGAGTCCGTGCAGAAGCTAAACAGAACCGCTTTCAGGTGGCTTATTAACCGAGATGACAGTTTCTACACCAACAATTTTGTTGGAACACTGACAAAAAAGGGGCTTGCGTTCGCGAGGGGCTTTGAAATTTTCACAGACACACTGCTCTTCAATGTAGTCTCGAGCATAATTCCGATGCTTTTCGCGATTGTTGTTCTATGGAGATACTCACCGTGGATTCCAATGGTTTTGCTTTTTTGGATAGCAGCGGCGCTGGCTATCGGCCTGCCAATCATTAGAAGAAGATCGAAGTTAGTTGCAATACGGCATGACGCAGGAAGCAAGATGGCCGGCAAACTGGCGGACGCAATGACAAATATGCCTGCGATAAAAGCTTTCGCAAGTGAGAAACAAGAAATGGATCTTTTCGGCAACTACGCAGACGACCTCGCGAAGAAAGCAAAGCGCACCTGGGACTATCAGAATCTTCGATTCGACGCAGCAATTTCGCCGATATATGTAGCATCAAACGCAGCTGGGCTAATCTTGGCAATACTTTTTGCCGGACGCTTAGAGCTCGAGCCAGGAATGATATTCGTTGTATTTTCATACTACGCGCAGGTGACACAGAACTTCTGGCGAATTACCCACGTTTACAGAAACATAGAATCTTCGGTAAACGAAGCAGCCGAGCTAACACAGCTCTTCTTAAATCCCCCGTCGGTACGCGACAAAAAAGACGCCAAACCGATAAACATAACAAACGCTGAGATAGAGTTTGAGAACGTAAGTTTTAGATACGTAGACAACGTAAACGAACACGCACCGTTTCTAAATGGATTCAATCTCAAAATATCCGGAGGAGAAAAAATAGGCCTGGTTGGTCCGAGCGGCGGCGGTAAATCAACGATAACAAAATTACTATTGCGTCTAAGCGACGTGCAGTCTGGAAAAATAAAAGTAGACAGCCAAGATATAAGCACAGTCACACAAGAATCATTACGCAAGGCGATAGCATACGTTCCACAGGACCCGCTTCTTTTTCATAGATCGCTCTTCGAGAATATTGCCTACGGGAGCGAAGATGCCACAGAAAAAGACGTAGTGAATGCCACTGAACTCGCGCATGCACACGAGTTTATTTCTAGTTTGGCGAAGGGATACGGAACGCTTGTTGGAGAAAGGGGTATAAGGCTCTCTGGCGGCCAAAGACAGCGCGTTGCAATCGCAAGAGCCCTGCTTAAAAAGGCACCGATACTAGTACTCGACGAGGCGACAAGCTCGCTCGACTCCGAATCAGAAAAGTATATCCAAGAGGGGTTGTGGGAACTTATGAAAGGTAAAACAGCGCTAGTTGTAGCACACAGGCTTTCAACAATAAAACACCTCGACCGAATTGTTGTGCTTGATAACGGCCACATTGTTGAAGATGGAACACACGACGAATTAATCGAGAAAGATGGGCTGTACGCCAGGTTGTGGCGACATCAATCTGGGGAATTTATCGGCGAGGTCTAAATTCTTCCTCAAGCTATGTTCGCTATTCGATAATCGTTCCCTCAAACGACTGGCCTTCCAGCATACGATTAAAATTGCCTAGCTTTCGTCCATCGATGACAATCGCTTTAAGTTTTTTCTTCTCCGCAAATCTGGCTCCAACCGGATCAACCGGCGCACTCGCTCCAGGCACCCACTTCGCAGGCACTAACCGCCTGTATTCCTTCCACGTCAGATGTTCAAAAGCTTCTGCATTTTTATACTTGTGCGGGTCTTTGTTATAAACGTGATCTGGTTTACCGGCGACAACGAACTCCCCCATTCCTAAATCACCAGCGATAGCGGAGGTAACAAAATCGGTTGACCAGCCTGGCTGCCAACCACTGCCGATAGTAATTGGGTATCGCAGTCTCTTTAACTTTCCGCGCTTATCAAACACAATGGGCTCGGCGAGCTTGCCGAAAACAGCGTGAAGAAGCTACGAGTCGCATGAATCCCTATCCAGTCTTTATCTCTATCGGATAGATTTGCGACCTCGCGGCTGGCTTTTTGGTAAAGCCTAGATAAGTAACCGCCACCAACTACAATCACAAACTGTTTGCCTAAACCCACTTGTTCTTCGATTAGACGCTTAAATTTTTTAATGAAAACGACGTCTATTTCACTTGGAAAAACAATCGAGCCACCCAAAGCAATCACGATTCTTTTTCCAAACGGATAGGTCATATCAAGAGGCCGAAGAAAGCTTGAAATGCGAATGCGACAGAAGATGGGAGAGTGTCGTAACTCTTTTTGGTTGTTACAAGCGACACGCCGAACATCAGGGCCGCGAGAAGTCCAAAAAGTATTCCCATCATTACGCTATACGCCCATTTCTCTAAGTGCCTTTATCCTCTCCTCTGTTGGGGGGTGCGTCATAAATAATTTGTGCAAAAAGGGTCTTCTTTTTCCATCCTCATACGGATCTTCGATCCACAAATGAGACGTTGTATTTGTAACGGCGTTTATCGGCGTAGTATCTTGGGCGATTTTTTGAAGCGCACTCGCTAGGCCTTCCGGATAACGCGTAAGCAATGCGCCGGACGCATCCGCCAAGAATTCTCTTTTACGAGATATCGCGAGTTGCATAAGCGTCGCGGCAATAGGAGCCAGAATCGAAAGCGCTATCCCAATTAAAATTATTACGCCTCCGGAATTTCCCCTATCTCTTTTTCCACCACCGTGGAACATCGAACGCATAAATATGTCGGCGAGAATAGAGATGAAGCCGACGAGAACAACGACTACAGTACTGACCAGAATGTCCCTGTTTCCGATATGCGAAAGCTCGTGTGCAATCACACCTTCAAGCTCTGTTCTATCTAGCTTCTCGAGCAGTCCTTCTGTCACAACAACAACTGCATGCTCTGGGTCTCTCCCGGTCGCAAAAGCATTCGGGGCTTTCTCCGCAATTAAGTAAATCCTTGGAGTTGGGAGGCCTGCTGTTATCGCAAGATTCTCAACAACTCTATAGAGCTCTGGAGCGTTCTCGGAAGTAACTGGCTTTGCGTGAGTCATCGCGAGAACAATCTTGTCAGACTGCCAATAGCTCAAAATACTCATAAAAACACTAAATATTACTGCGAAATACAGTATCGTCGGATCACCGTACGCTTGAGTGAAAACCCAGCCAAGACCGATGACGATAACAAAAAAGGCGCTGAATAGCACCCACGTTTTCCGAATATTACTTGCTTTGTGTGTATATAGGGAAGCCAACTTAGAACTCTACCTTGACGGGTTCTTTCTCCTCTGCTTTCTCCGTCTCAAAGAATTTCATCTCCTTAAATCGCAAGAGCCCTGCGATTAAATTGGTTGGAAAAGTTTGTATCGCGGTGTTTAGATCGCGGACGGTCGTGTTGTAAAACCTTCGCGAGGCCTGAATCTTATTTTCCGTATCTGCTAGCTCTCTCTGTAAATCCAAGAAGTTTGCATTAGCTTTTAAGTCTGGATAATTTTCTGCAACTGCAAAAAGTGTTTTGAGGGTGCTTGAAAGAATATTCTCTTTCTCCGCGTTCGCGAGTGGGTCGCCGCCGCCGGCAACAGCAGCACGCGCCGCTGTAACATTTTCGAGAACGCTCTTCTCGTGTTGCATATAACCCTTAACGGTTTCTACTAAATTAGGAATTAGGTCATACCTTCGCTTCGTCTGAACGTCTATGTCAGAGATTGCCTCTTTAGCTCTAAATCGCATACGAACCAAGCGGTTGTATGTAAAAACGAGCCACAAGAAAACCACACCGACTACTACGTAAATTATCGTCAGGATATCCATCTTGTTAGTATCTAGTATTTAGTACCTAGTATCTAGTATAGAGTATTTTATTTAAGTCACCAGTGTTTCCGTGCACACTAAAAATCCTAGTTACTAGGTACTATCAGCTAGGTGCTTCCGCCTACATCCCCATTCCAGGCGGCATACCGCCCATCGGACTTTCCTCTTTGGGAATTTCAACGATTGCGGCACCAAGGGTTAAATAGTTACTCGCAACTGAAACAGCGTTAGTAAACGCAGTTTTTACCACCTTGAGAGGATCAATAATTCCGGCCTCCTTCAAATTATCGATCTTGTTACTAAATGCGTTAAACCCCGTCCAAAGGTCACCCGATTCCTTGGCCTTTTCAAGCTCGCGGATGCTCTTATCGCTTCCACCGCTATTTTCGATTATCGCCTCGAGCGGGGCCATAATGGCCTTCTCAATAATTACACGTGCGGCATCTCCTACTTCCTTATCCTCTGCGTTCACATATTCGAATCCGCGGGAATTAAAAAGGGCAATTCCTCCGCCGGGGACAATTCCGTCTTCCATAGCTGCCTTCGTGGCATGAACTGCATCCTCAACTCTATCTTTTAATTCCTTTTGTGCCGTTTCGGTAGCTGCGCCAATTTTGATTACTGCAACACCGCCGGAAAGTTTACCAATCCGTTCTTGTAACTTCTCTTTGTCAAAATCAGATTCACTCTTCTCGTGTTGAGACTTGAGTTGCGAAACCCTCTTCGCAATATCATCCGCGTTACCGACTCCGCCCACTATGGTTGTGTTGTCTTTGTCCGCGACAACTTTGGCGGCACTGCCCAAAGACGTAACGTCTGTAGTTTCGAGTTTTTTCCCAATGTCCTCCGAAATTAATTCCGCGCCCGTAACGGTCGCAATGTCCTGAAGCATCTCTTTTCTCCTATCCCCGAAGCCAGGGGCTTTTACAGCAAGAACGTTAAAGACCCCTCTGAGTTTGTTTACGACAAGCGTCGCTAGGGCCTCGCCCTCTACGTCCTCGGCGATTATAACCATATCTTTCTTTCCACCTTTCATAACTTTTTCGAGAAGCGGCAATAGATCATTTATTGAAGTAATTTTTTCATCCGTGACGAGAATATAGGGATTCTCGAGAACCGCCTCCATTCTCTCCTGATCCGTAATCATATAGGCCGAGATGTATCCCCTATCAAACTGCATACCCTCGACAACCTCATAGGAATTACCTATTGCGTTAGAGTCATCAACCGTGACGACTCCATCTTTTCCAACTTTCTCCATAACTTCGGCGATGAGCTTTCCGACCTCCTTGTCTTTCGAAGAAATTGAAGCAACCTCCTCTATTTTCTTGTTGTCGTCTGTCAATTCCTTCTGCTTGTCTAACTCCGCAATCACAGCCTGGCTAGCTTTATTTAATTCCTCAGCGAGTTTTATAACGTTAAAGCCTTTTTCGGAGATTACCCGTTCCCCCTCAGAAATCATCGAGTGCGCCAGAACTACGGAGGTTGTCGTACCGTCACCGACGTTGTCAGCGGTTTTATCCGCTGCTTGTTTCAAGAACTGCGCCCCAAGATTCTCATATTTATCCTCGAGCTCAATTTCCTTAGCAACCGAGACGCCGTCGAACGTTACCTGCGGCGCGCCGTAAGATCTTTCAATCGCCACGGAACGACCGCGTGGACCAAGTGTCATTATTACCGAACGCGCGAGCTTATCCATCCCCTTCTTTATCGCCTCTCGTGCGTCTTTATCGAACTTTATATCTTTTGCCATGATTTCCTTTTGTTAGGTTATAGATTTGAATTTTGACATTTGAGTTTTGACATTACTCAATTATCGCCAATATATCCGTTTCTTCGCCGACTAAATATTTCTTGCCATCGACTTCGATTTCATCCGGCCCGTATTTCTTGAAAAGCACAATGTCTCCGATCTTCACGGACATCGGGATAAGTTTTCCATCCTCGTCCCTTCTCCCCTCTCCAACAGCAACAACTTTGCCCTTCATTGGCTTCTCTTTATCGGCAGTGTCTGGAATAACAATGCCGGACTCCGTCTTAGTCTCATCGTCGACTGGTTCTATAAATACGTGATCTGAAAGTGGTTTTATATTACTCATGCGATACTTTGTATATCAAAATGCACTATGCCGTGTCAACCCCTAGATCTCTCCTTTCCTTAGCTTCTCCTCAATTCTTTTTGTGTCGCGATAAAGTTCCAATTTCTCATCGCTCCAAAACACTCGCGGTTTGTATCCAAGCCTGGCAGGATTTTGG
>Ga0209341_10003338_pt1 | contig 15030 bp, 16 predicted proteins | sample RifCSP13_2_FD_184020 | JGI IMG/M metagenome (GOLD analysis project Ga0209341, IMG submission 184020) | Soil microbial communities from Rifle, Colorado - Rifle CSP2_sed 13_2 (SPAdes) (version 2) | ecosystem: Environmental > Terrestrial > Deep subsurface > Rock core/Sediment | place: Rifle...
GCGCCGCCCGAGCCAGAGCGCGACGAGGCCGCCGGTCAGCGTGAGGGCGGATTCGTAGAAGAAGAGGGGATGGAAGCCGGTCGTCTCGAGCGGGAACGTCGAGCAGGGGTAGGCCGCCACCCGGTGCGCGCAGTCGATGGCCAGGCCCCAGGGCAGGTTCGTCGGCGGGCCGTACAGCTCCTGGTTGAAGAAGTTGCCCCAGCGCGCGATGGCCTGGCCGATGAAGAGGCTGGGCACGGCGGCATCGGCCCAGCGCAGGAAGGACTGCCCGCGCCGTCGCGTGTACAGGAAGACGCCGACGATCCCGCCGCCCACGCCACCGTAGAGCGCCAGGCCGCTGTAGGGCGGCAGGACGATCTTGAGCAGGTCGTCCTGGTAGATCTGCCACTGGTCGATGACGTGATACATCCGGGCGCCGATGACGCCGCAGACGACGACGAGGATGAGCCCATCGCCGACGATGCTCGCGTCCAGCCCGCGCCGACGGGCCTCGACGCCGACCAGCCAGACCCCGACCGCGATGGCGACCGCGTAGCCGATGCCGTACCAGGGCAGGGCGAGCGGCCCGAGCTGGAGGGCCGTCGCGTCGGGGGTCCACTCGATCATCGGCGCAGGATAGCCGCTCCTATACTTGCCGGCGCATGTCCGACCCCTTCTCGTTCTGGATCTTCCTGGTCCTGCTCAGCGGCGCGGTCGCGGTCATCTGGCTGCTCACCGGCCACGTCGCGCGCCGCGATGAGGACCTCGCGACCGACGAGCGCGCGATCGAGGCGGCCTGGATCGCCGAGACGATCGAGCGCTGGGGCGGTGACGTGCCGCTGCCGGTCGTGGAGCAGGTGCTCGACCTCCACCGCCGCTATCTCGAGGGGCCGCCGCCGGAGCTGCCCGCCGAGCCTCCGGCGCCGTCGTCGGCGGGGACGACGCCCTGATGCACCGCCACGACGCCGGTCGAGAGGCGCCAGAAGCGGACGTCGGCCAGGCCGGCTGAGCGCATCGTCGCGGCCAGGTCGTCGACGGTCGGGAAGCCGTCGAGCGAGGCCGGCAGGTACTCGTAGGCCGACGCCCGGCCGCCCACGAGCCGCGCCGCCGCCGGCGCGATGCGCCGGAACGTGCCGTGGTAGGCGCGGGCCCAGAGCCGCGAGGGCGGCAGCGACAGCTCCAGGCAGACCACCCGCCCGCCCGGTCGGACGACCCGGGCCATCTCGCGGACGCCGGCCTCGAAGTCGGACAGGTTGCGTAGCCCGAAGGCGATCGTCGCCGCGTCGAAGGTCGCGTCGGGAAAGGGCAGCTCGAGGGCGTTGGCGACGCGGAAGCGGAGCTGGACGAGCGCACGGTGCTCGGCCGCGGCGCGCGCGACCATCGCAGTGGAGAGATCCACCGCTTCGACCCGCCCGAAGGGGCCCACGATGCCCGCCAGCGCGAGGGCCAGCTTGCCCGTGCCGCAGGCGACGTCGATGACGCTGTCGCCCGGCGACAGCTCCGTGGCCTGGGCGGCCCGGCGACGCCAGCGCGCGTCCGCGCCCAGCGTCAGGACCGTGTTGAGCCGGTCGTAGACGGGCGCGATCGCGTCGAACATGTCCGTCACGTCCGGCTCGGGGATCGTGTTGCCGCCGCGCACCATGTCGCGCATCGTAGCCGCCCGGCCGCCGGCGGCGGAGCCGAGCGCGCCTACGACCCGCCGACCAGCACGGGCACCCCGTCGCGGCCCTCCGTGACGAGGAAGCGGTCGCCGGGTCGCCAGGGCAAGGCGATCCCCGAGACCGGGCCCGACCAGTAGGCGAGATCGGGGCTCCAGTGCATCCAGCCGATCCACGTGCGGACGCCGCCGCGCTCGATGAAACACTCGTAGCGCAGACCCGCCGGCAGGGCGGGCAGGGTGCTCGAGAAAGCCACGAGCCGGCCGCTGGAGGATCCGATGAGGACGCTGCCGCTGCCGCCCGGGCCGGCGAGATCGATGCGCACGAACGCCGGGTCGGCCAGGATCGCCTGCGTCGCGGCCATGAGGTCGCCGAGCTCGGCGACCTGCCGGTCGGCCTCCTGCCGCTGGCCGACGAGGGCCAGCCCGCCGGCCAGGCCGGCCACCAGCACCACCACGGCAGCCATCGCCGCCACCAGGGGAAGCAGGCGCCGTCGCGGGCGGAGGGGGATCGGCGCCGCCGCCGGGGCGCCGGTCTCGCCGACGGCGGCCATCACGCGCTCGCGCAGAGAGGGCGGCGCGGCAAGGGAGTCGGGCGCGGCGGTGGCCAGCAGCGCACCGATCGCGCGCAGCGCATCCAGCTCGCGGGAGCACGGCGCGCACGCGGCGAGGTGGGCGCGGAGCTCGACGCCCGTCGCGCTCGGATCGGCGAGAGCCGACTCGAGCCCACCGTCTCGCGGGGCCAGGAGGGCGTCCGCGAGTCGTTCGCGCGCTTCAGCGTGGTCCATCTATCCCTCCCGGCGGGGCCTCGCCCGGCAGCGGCGTCGGGGCGACACGGGCGCCCAACTCCGGTCCGAGCGTCTCGGCCAGCGTGCCGCGCAGCCGCAGGAGCGCACGGCGCGTACGCGTCTTGACCGTGCCCAGCGGCCATCCCAGCCGCTCGGCGATCTCGCTCTGCGACAGCTCCCCGTAGTAGGCCAGCTCGATCGCCCGGCGCTCGTCGGCGGGCAGGCCGGCCAGTGCGGCCAGCACCGTCTCGCGGATGCCGGCGGCGTCCACGACGGCCTCGGGCTCGGGCGGCATCGGCGCGGCCGCGACGAGTCGCCCGCCAGCCAGCGCGGCATCGAGCGCCGCGCCGTCACTCCCGGCCGACCCGCCGGCCGCACTCAGCGACAGCAGCGCCGGCCGCCGGCCGCGGGCACGCAGCCGGTCCACGGAGCGGTTGCGGGCGATCGTCATCAACCAGGCCGGCAGGGATGCGATGCGCGGGTCGTAGAGCTCGGCCCGGTTCCACACGGCGAGGATCGTCTCCTGGAGCACCTCCTCGGCCAGACCGCGATCGCCGAGGAGCCGGTACGAGAGGCGGAAGACGGCGTCCGCATGACGGTCGTAGAGGACGCCGAGCGCCGACTGGTCGCCGGCCAGGATGCCGGCCATCAGCGTGGCGTCGGAGCGCTCGTCCACGCTCTGTTCCACCGTGCCCTACGCCTCCCGCGAGCCGGCGGTTTCGCGCGCCACGACATCCACGGTACGCGGCGAGCTCAGGCGCCGACGCTGACGCCGATGACCGTGCCCACGCCGAAGGTGACCGCGGCGGCCAGCCCGCCGATGGCCACCTGGCGCACGCCGCTCCAGATCGCCGAGCGGCCGGTAAGGAGGCTGACCCCAGCCCCGACGGCCAGGAGCGCCAGCATCGAGAGCCCGAGCGAGCCGACGAAGGCCGGCGTTCCGCTGGCCAGCAGGAAGGGCAACAGGGGCACGAAGGCGCCGACCACGAAGGCGACGAAGGACCCGATGGCGGCGCCCCAGGGCGACCCGAGCTGGTCGGGATCGAGCCCCAGTTCCTCGCGCACCTTCGTGTCGAGGGCCATCTCGGGATCGTCCATGAGATGGTGGGCGAGCCGTCGGGCGTCCGCGTCAGGGATGCCCTTGCGCCGGTAGAGACCGGCCAGCTCGAGCTCTTCCTGCTCGGGCATCACGCGCAGCTCCTCGCGCTCCAGCTCGATCTGGCGCTCGAACAGCTCGCGCTGGCTCTGCATGCTGATCCACTCGCCGGCTGCCATGGAGAAGGCGCCCGCGAGCAGGCCCGCCACGCCGGCCAGCACGATGATCTCGTTGCGCTGCGCCGCACCGACGACGCCCATGACCAGCGAGAGGTTCGAGACGAGGCCGTCGCTGACGCCGAAGATCGAGGCGCGCAGCGTGCCCGTCTGGCCGGACACGTGCCACTGCTCGTCGCGGGCGTGGGCCGGCTCAGCGGGCAGGGCAAGGGCGCCGCCCGCCCCGCCGGCCGGCGTGATCGCCTCCAGGGCCGCTGGGACGGCCTCCATGTCGCCCGCATCGAGGCGGCGCCAGATCTCGGCGTGCTCCCGCTCGTCGTCGATGATGGCCGCGACCTCGGGGTGGTCCTGGTCGCTGTAGGCCGCCTCCTCGTCGCCCTCGAGGGCGCGCACGAGGTCGGAGACGGCCTTCGTGCCGAAGAGCCGGGCGATGAGCAGGATGAAGCGGATGCGCGCCCGGGGGCCGTCGGCCGGGGGCACCTCGACGCCCTCTTCACGCAGCCGGGTCGCCCAGACGTCGGCATGGCGGCGCTCGTTGGCGGCGATCGTCCGGAAGGCATGGGCGCGGTGCGGGTCCCGCTCGATCGCGGCCAGTCGGTCGTACAGGGCGATGGCGTCGCGCTCGAGCTTGAGGTTGGCGAGGCTCGTCTCGCGTTCGGCCGGGGTCACGCCCGAATCGTAGCCCACGCTGGCGCCGAACGGTGTCCGCGGCGTACCCTCGCATCGTGCCCGAGCTGCCGCCCCTCCGCCACCTCGCCGCCGCGGACGTCGAGGCGGCCATGCCGCCGCTCGAGGAGCGGCTCGTCCTGGCCGAGCGGACGCTGACCGCCCTCGTGGCCGACGCGGAGCTGCCCGCGAAGATCGGCGTCCACCCGCGCTCGCCGGCCTCCTTCGGGCACGCCATGCCGGCCTACCTGCGCGGGTCGGACCCGGACGGCGCCGACGATCTGCTGGGCATGAAGTGGGTGGTCGGCTTCCCCGCCAACGGCGTGCTGGGCCTGCCCGCGATCTCGGCGCTGGTGCTGCTCGACGATGCCCGCACCGGCCTCCCCACGGCCATCCTCGACGGCGCCCCGATCACCGCCGCGCGCACGGCGGCCGTCTCGGGCGTGGCCATCCGCCATTTCGCTCCGCGCATCGCGGGACGGGCGCCGCGCGTGGCCCTCGTTGGCGCCGGCGTGCAGGGCCGCAGCCACGTTCCGGTCATCGGCCATCTGCTGCCCGGCGCGGAGCTGCACATCCACGACCGGCAGCGGGAGCGCGCCGACGCGCTGGTGATGCTCGCCCGCGCGACGGCGGGCATCGGCCTGGCTTTCGCGGAGCCGTCGGCGCGCTGGGCGATCGAGGAGGCCGACGTCGTGGTCACGGCCGTCTCCTTCGGGCCCGAGCGCCAGGTCATGCCGAACGAGTGGCTCGCGCCCGATGCCCTCGTGGTGGCGGTGGACTACGCGATGATGGCCGCCGCTGAGGTGGCGCGCGATGCCGCGCTCTTCATCGTGGACGAGCGCGGCCAGTTCCTCGCCAACCGCGACGCGGGCAGCTTCGACGGCTACCCCGACCCGGCGGCGACGCTCGGTGAGGCGATCCTGGCCGGCACGCCGCGTCCTCTGGGCGGCCGCGTCCTCGTGACGCACCTTGGCGTCGGGCTGGCGGACGTGATCTTCGGCGACGCGATCCTGCGCGCCGCCGCGGAGCGCGGCATCGGGACGCTCCTCCCCCGCTGAGCGACGCGTCGGCGGCCGCGCGCATCCGGCACACTTCACGGAGCCAGCCGCAACCCTGCGGCGCGAGAGGAGACTCCCGTGGTCCGACGGGAGCTGAAGGTCGCGCTGGTGCTCGTGCTCGTGCTGGTTGTGGCGGTCGGCGGCCTGCTGGGCTGGGTGATCGGGCGCGACTTCCCCTAGCGCGAGGGGATGGAAGCCTGGCCGGCCTTTCGGCCGAGGTGACGGTGATTCGGGATGCGGCCGGCATCCCGCAGGTCTAGCCTCGTCCGCCGGCGACCTGTTCAGGGCCCAGGGCTGGCGCCACGCGCCGGACCCGGGGTCGGGACGCTCGGGCTGACGCCCTGATCGAGCCGGGTCGGGGGCTCTGGGCGCTGGCCTAGCGCTCGGCCCATCGGGGCCCTGTCCGTGATGCCACTCAGTGCATCAACCTGGCATGCAGCCGGACCCGCATCCTGGACCGTCATCGACGTGATGCTGCCATCGGCATCAGCGGGGACGGAGATCCACTCGGCCCGACCCGCAGGCCGCTCGGACGCGCCGTACACTCGCCGCACGATGTGGCGCCGGCGTCTGGCTCAGCTGATCGTCGTCCTCATCGCCCTGGCGATCGTCGCGCTGGTCGCGTTCGCGACGCTCAGGCCCTTTCGGATCGGGGCCCTGACGCTGGCGCTCGTGCCGGAACTCCTCGGTGCGGGGCCCCAGGCGCTCTCGGCGCTCACGCCAACGCCGACCCGGATCTCCCTGACGTACGGCGGGGCCCGGTCCGATCGACTCGACCTCTACCTGCCCGAGCCTCCCGGCTCCGCGGCAGAGCCGCGGCCCGCCGTCATCCTCGTGCTCGGCGTGCACCAGGTCGCCCTCGACCACCCGGCGGTCGTCCGAACGGCGATGGCGCTGGCGCGGATCGGGCTCATCGTGGCAGTCCCCGCGGACACCGAGCTGGCGGCTGGACGGATCGGGCCGGGCGCGCCGGCCCACCTCGTCGAGGCCTTCCAGGCCGTCGCCGCGCGGCCGGAGATCGACCCCGAGAGAGTGGGGCTGGCCGGGTTCTCTGCCGGCGGCAGCCTCGCCTTGATCGCCGCGGCCGACCCCGCTATCGCCGAGCGCGTCGCGTACGTCAACGCCTTCGGCGCCTATGCGGATGCGGCGACCCTGCTGGCCGAGATCGGCAGTCGGTCCGTCGTCATCGATGGCGCGGCCCGGGCATGGCAGCCCGGCGAGCTGTCGCGGCGCGCCTCGCTGGAGCTGATCCTGGGCGCCATCTCGGACGAGACCATGCGCAGGCTCCTGCGAGACGAGCTCGCGCCCGTCGTGACGGAGGGTGGTCCACCGCCCACCTTCGACCCGGCATTCGCGGCCCGGCTCGACGGCGACGCACTCGTGGCCTACCGGCTCCTGACCGCGACCTCGCGAAGCGCGGCGGATGCCGCTCTGGCCGACCTGTCCGCCCCGGCGCAGGCGGTCCTGGCGGCGCTCTCACCGGTCACGGTCGCTGCGGACATCCGGGCGCCGGTCTTCCTCATGCACGACGTGGGCGATGACGCCATCCCGTTCGCCGACTTCGAGCCGCTGGCCGCTGTCATCCCGGCCGCCTCGCTGCGGCGGGCGACCGCCTTCGAGATCTTCGACCATGTGCAGCCCGATGCCGGCGGGATCGGGCTCGAGCAGGTGCCGGACCTGTGGAACCTGTTCGTCCACCTTCGCGACGTCCTGGATCTCGCCCTGTGACGTGGATCGGCGGCCCGCCCCCGATCGGCTACTCGTTGACGGGGATGGGCCCCTCGGGCAGCTCCAGGATGAGCCGGCCGCCTTCCACGACCACGGGGTACATGGCCAGCGGCAGCTCGGCCGGCGGGTCGAGCGCCTCGCCGGTGTCCAGGTCGAAGCGCGACAGGTGCAGCGCGCAGGTCAGCGAGTCGCCGGTGAGGAACCCCATGTCCAGCTCGAAGTACTCGTGGGAGCAGATGCCCTGCATGGCACGCACGCGCCCGGCGAGATTGACGAGGAGGATGCCCGTGGCGTCCACCTGGACCATCTTCATCGTGCCCGGGGCGACCTCGTCGAGCCCGGCCACGTCGACACGCCGGGTCACGCCGCCGATGACTCCTCGCCGGCAGCGACCGCACGGCCGTGGCCCTCGGCCCATTTCGCCTCGAGCAGCTCGCGCAGGCGCTGCTGCGCGTCGGGCAGCGGGATGCGCGCCACGACCGGCTCGAGGAAGGCCAGCGTGATCGCCTTGCGGGCCTCTTCCATGGGCACGCCGCGGGTCATGAGGTAGAAGACCTGGCTCTCGTCGATGGGCGCCACCGAGGACGCATGCGAGGCGCGCCGGACGTCCGGCTGGTCGATCTCCAGCGACGGGATCGTCACCGAGCGCGCCTTCTTGGAGAGGAGCATGCCGAACTCGCCCAGGTACGAGTCGGTGCCGTGGGCGCTGCGCTCGATGGCGATGAGGCCCTTGAGGTGGCCCCGCGCGCGATCCTGGAAGACGCCCTTGACCAGCAGGTCGCCGGTCGTGTCCCGGCCGATGTGGCGCGTGTAGCTCGACAGATCGAAGAGCTGGCTGCCGCCCCCGAAGGCGATCTCGGCCTGGTGCACGCGGCCGCCCCGGCCCACGAGGTGGTTGTCGATACGACTCTTGGCGAAGAGGCCGCCGACCTGGGCCAGCGCCCAGCGCAGGATCGCGTCGTCGCCCACGGTGGCCTGGCGCGTGACGAAGCTCGCCGTGCGCGGCCCGAGGTCCTGTTCGCCGGCCACGTCGAGCGTGGCGCCGTCACCGAGCGCCACCTCCATCGTCCCCCACCACTGGCTCTGGGGGGCCTCGGGGTCGGCGGTAGTGCCGGCCCCATCGACGGCCTCCAGCTCCTCCAGCAGGCCGGCCCGCGCGCCCGCGCCGAGAGAGACGACCGTCCGACTCACCAGCGCCCGGCCGGGAGCCCCGACCGACCAGCGCAGGACGATGGGCCCCGACAGCTCGACGCCGTCGGGGACGTGGACGAGGATCCCGATCGCCGAGAGCGCCCGGGCGACCTGGCCGAAGCGGTCGTCACCGGGGAGGCTGCGGCCGCCCTCGACGACGGCGCGGAGCACGTCGGGACGGTCGCGCAGCGCCTCCGCGAACGGGCCCACGAAGACGCCCGCAGCCTGGGCCTCGGGGGAGAGCGCTCGCGCCACGATCCTGTCCTCGCGGACGTGCAGGAACGCGGCGGCGCCCTCGGGGAGCGGCGCCCGGGCGGCGTCGGCGGCGAGGCCCACGGCCTCGTACGGTTCGACCTCGCCGAACTTCACGGCGCGCAGGTCGAGGTACGTCGTCCAGAGCGTGTTCGACTCGTTGGGCAGCTCGGCCACGCGGCGCACGGCGTCCAGACGCTCATCGAGGAGCCAGTCGGGCTCCTCGAGAGTGCGGCTTCGCTGGCGGGCCGTCGCCTCCGTGGCGGCGGCCAGCAGGAGGGGGTCGGTCACCCGATGGCGCCCTCCATCTCGAGCTTGACGAGGCGGTTGAACTCGATGGCGTACTCCATCGGCAGCTCCTTGGTGAAGACCTCGAGGAAGCCCTGCACGATGAGGTTCTGCGCCTCGTTCTCGGTCAGGCCGCGGCTCATCAGGTAGAAGACCTGCTCCTGGCTGATGCGCCCCACCGTCGCCTCGTGCGACATGGAGGTGTCGTCTTCCTGGATGTCGATGTACGGGTAGGTGTCGCTGCGGCTTTGGTCGTCGAGCATGAGCGCGTCGCAGCGCACGCTGGCCACCACGTTCGTGGCGCCCGGCGCGACCTTGAGGTGGCCGCGGTACGAGGTGCGGCCGCCGTCCTTGCTGACCGACTTCGACACGATCCGACTGCGCGTGTTCGGGGCGAGGTGCACGGCCTTGGCGCCCGTGTCCTGGTGCTGGCCCTTGCCGGCCACCGCGACCGAGATGATGTCCGCGGTGGCGTTCTTGCCGCGCAGATAGATCGACGGGTACTTCATGGTGAGGCGGCTGTTGTGGGCAAAGATGCCGTTGGCGATGAAGTTCGCCGTGCCCTCGACCTCGATGTCGTAGGTCGCCTGCTCGCCGGCGTACTTGATGTCGGTGAGCGGCACGAAGTCACTGACGCTGCCATCTCCAACGATCGCGAGCCGGTCGCCTGCCACAAGCGAGGCGACCGGAAGCCAGATGGCTCCGTCGGCACCAGATCGATGCACCAGGAATGGATGGTTCGGTGTGGCTCGAACGCGCCGTCCGCCATCGAGCTCCACTTCGAATACCGGCTGTGGTTCGTTGGCCTTGGCGGCAGTGACCAGACTGCGCTCGAGATCGAGCTTGGGCCCGAGGGCGTAGACCTCGTCGCCTACGCCAACGCGCCCGATGGGCAGCTGGCCGCCCGTCGTCGCAACGAGCGTGTCGCCAGTCAAACAACCCGTGTTCGCGTCGATCCATTCGACCGTGGCGTTCTCGTGGGCGTGAGCACGCTTGGTGACGAGGTTGTAGACGTCGTTCGACCAGTTCTGGATGGTCGTGTAGCGGACCTTGGCGCCGGGCAGCGCGATGACCTCGACGACGGCGACATGGAGGGCGTCCGTGGCGTAGAGCGGGGCAGTACACCCCTCTATGTAGTGCACGGATGCGCCCTCGTCGACGACGATGAGCGTGCGCTCGAACTGGCCCGTGTTCTCGCCGTTGATGCGGAAATAGGCCTGCAACGGCAGCGGCACGGTCACGCCCTTCGGCACGTAGACGAACGAGCCGCCCGACCAGACCGCGGCGTTGAGTGCGGAGAACTTGTTGTCCTCGGCCGGGACGACCGTGCCGAAGTACTTCTGGAAGATCTCCGGATGTTCCTTCAGCGCCTGGTCGGTGCCCATGAAGACGACGCCGAGCTTGGTCAGCTCCTCGCGCACGGAGTGGTAGACGACCTCCGAGTCGTACTGCGCGCCGACGCCGGCGAGGAACTTGCGCTCCGCCTCGGGGATGCCCAGCTTCTCGAACGTCTTCTTGATCTGGTCCGGGACGTCGTCCCAGGACTTCTCCTCGCGTTCGGAGGGCTTGCGGTAGTAGACGATCTTGTCGAAGTCGATCTTCGAGAGGTCGCCGCCCCAGGCGGGCATGGGCCGCTTGAGGAAGTGCTCGTAGGCCCGCAGCCGGTACTCGTGCATCCAGGCCGGCTCTTCCTTGAAGGCGCTGATCTCCTCGACCGTGTCGCGGGTCAGCCCGCGTTTCGTCTGCTTGAGGTAGACGACGTCGTCGTGGAACTCGAACTTGGAGCGCTCGTCGCGGACGATGTCACGCTGCGGTGCGGTCATCAGGCTCTCCTGTCGAACCGGCGGTGCGCTCACGACCTCCGCCTAATCCCGACCCCCATTATCGGATTTCCGGGGCAAGGCGTCAACGGCCCGCTGACCAGGGGGAGGCGGGACTGGGGCGAGCGTCGCCGCCGGCCCGCCGCTCCGGGCACCTGTGCACCCGGCGTTCAACATGGCGGACGAACGAGCCCGGAGCGTCACCCCTGCTCGCCACGCGACCGGAATGACGAACGAAGGCCGCTGCTGGGCGTCGCCGACGCCGCGGACGGTGCTTCGTTCGCCGGTTCGCTCATCGGGTGCACAGCGGGCCCTGGCGGTCCCGCCGACCAGGGGTCCGATCAGCCCCTGATCGGCCTCACCCGGCCCAGGAGATCGGCCGCCGGCGCACCGATGGCGCAGCGCCAGCCGACGAGGTCGGGTCGGCGACCGAAGAGCACGACGACCGATTCCGCGCGCGCGCCGCCGGGCCGCAGCCCGCCGTCCACGCGCCAGCCGCTGCTGCCGGGTCGGAGCGCCGCTGACGGCGCGCGCAACCGGGTCGCGCCGCGGGCCCGCAGCCGGCGCGCCTTCGCCTGGCATTCCTCGTAGGTGTCCCGTCCTCCCGTGAGGACCGCCCGCGTGAGCTTCGGGCTCGCTTCGGGCTCGTCATCGGGCACCTCGATCGCCCAGATGGCCCGCCGGATGGTCGCCAGGTCCTGGGGGTCGTCGATCTCTTCGTGGCGCAGGAACTCGGCCCAGGCCCCGTCGGGGGTCTCCGCGAGATAGTGGGCCGGCCCCTCGCCGTCGCCGTGCCAGCGGCCGGGCGGCTGGTCGGGGCCCTCCCAGAGGAACGGGAGGCGGGGATCGACGTGCCGGTAGCCGATCACGTCGCCGCGGAGGCGTTGAGCGAACGGGCGATGGCCAGCACGGCGCCCGGGCCATCCGCATCGGGGTCCCAGGCGCCCGCGAGCAGCTCCTGTGGTGTCCGATCGTCAAGGGTCGTGCGCCGACGCTCGAACCAGCGCCGGATGCCCTGGTCGTTGTACGCGCCGCGCAGCTCCCCGACGATCCGGGCAAGCACGTGGAGCCGGCCGGCGACGTCGTCCGGGGCCCCGCGGACGCCGGCCGCGTAGCGGCGCAGGCTGATGGCGGACGCCCCGGCCAGCTGCGCCAGCCGGTCCGGCCCGAACAGCTGCAGCAACGACCGCGCCTCTGGCCGGGGAGCCGGCGACTCCTCCAGCGCCGCGCGCAGCAGCCCGAGGGCCCGGTGCCGCTGTCCATCCGTGGAGCGCGGGTCCACGATCACCCGGGCGAGGTCGCGCCCGATGCCATATGCCGCCGCGGCCTCCGCCACGCGCCGCAGGGCCTCCGTGCCAAACTCTTCGAGCGGCCCGGAGGGCTCGATCAGGCCCATCGCCTCGACCAGCCGCATGACGTGGACGGCGTCTTCCGCTACTGCGATGGGAGCGACCGGATCGCCATTGGCTCTGTTTCCGAGTAGCACCATGGTCCATATTCTATCCGACCACGAGCCGACCGGTCAACCTGGACGAGCTCATCCTGCCCGATGCGGACGCCTGTCCCGGCCTCGTCGAGGGCCGGCGGGTGAGTCCGTCGAGGCCCCGAAGCGGGCGACCTCGCGCTCGATGTCGAGCGTCCGTACGACACCGCGACGCTCGTCCTCGCCCCATGCCTCGCGAGGCACGGCCCACATGATCTCGAACTCGTTGCCGTCGGGGTCGCGGCCGTAGAGCGACTTCGAAACGCCGTGGTCGCTGGCGCCGGTGAGCGCTCCGGCCGCCGACAGCTCCTCGGCCGCCGCAGCCAGCGCCTCGATCGTGCCGACCTCCCAGGCCAGGTGGTAGAGGCCGGTCGAGCCGCGCGCCGGGCGTGGCGCGGCCGGACCGACCGAGAAGAGACCGAGGTCGTGGTGGTTGTCCGCGAGCGGCGAGCGCATGAAGACGGCCTGCCCGCCGAACTCGCGACCGACCTCCTCGAAGCCGAAGACTCGCGTGTAGAACTCCGCCGCGACCGACGCGTCGCGGACGTAGAGGACGGCGTGGTTGAGGCGCGTGACGGGGATCATGGGCTCGGGTCCTTCTCTTGGCTCTTGGCTGAGGTGGAGCAGTATCGCCCCGGAACGACCGATCGGCAGCCGCCGCGCCCGCGACCCGGGGTGCTCCGGGGGGGCCAAGGCCGCGAGCCGACGAACCGATCCCTAGCGCGCAAGGACCTCGGCAAGCCCCTCGGCCAGCACGTCGTACTCGGCGGGATCGTTGTAGAGCTGCGCCGAGAGGCGCACGAGGCGGCGGCGCGCCATGTCCGCCGAGAACCCTGGCGTCCAGGGCGTCGGCCAGGGGAGCACGGGGATCTGGATCCGAAAGCGCTCCTGGAGCGCGAGCTGGATGGGGTCGGCGTCGAGCGGGGAGAGGGCGGTACTGGCGGCCGCACCCGCATCTTCGGGGAGCAGCACGGCCGCCATCGAGCCGAGCATCCCGTCCGGGACCGGGGGCGCGACGCCGAGCCGGCGGCAGACGGTGTCCCGGCCGGCCAGCGCCAGGGCGTGGTTGCGGGCCATCACCTCCGGCCAGCCGCCGGGCATCAGACCGCCCACGAAGTCGATGGCGGCCGGCGCGGCGAGCCAGGCCGTAGGGTCGTCCGTGCCCATCCAGTCGAATTCCAGGCGAAAGCGACTGCGGTGACGGCGCGGGTCGTTCGCGCCGTGGGAGATCGTCAGGGGGCGGATGGCGGCCTGGCGATCGCGGCGAACCCACAGGATGGCGGCACCCTTCGGCGCACAGGTCCACTTGTGGAGGTTGCCGGTCCAGTAGGCGACGCCGCTCGTCTCGAGCGCGCGCAGGTCCACCGGCAGCATGCCCGGCGCATGGGCCCCGTCGACCAGCACCTCCACGCCGCGGGCCGCCAGCTCGCGCGCCAGCTCGGCCACCGGCAGGACGACCGCGGTGGGGCTTGTAACGTGGCTCAGCAGCGCCAGGCGGGTGCGGGGCGTGACGGCGGCTAGCACGCGCTCCACGACCTCTTCCGGTCCGGCCACAGGGAAGGGCAGCGCGGCCACGACGAGCCGCGCCCCGTCCCGTTCGGCCACGTAGCGGGCCGCGTTCAGGCAGGCGTTGTACTCGTGGTCGGCGCCGAGGACTTCGTCACCGGGGGCGATGCGCAGCGAGCGCAGGACGGTATTGACGCCGCTGGTCGCGTTGTGCACGAAGGCGAGGTCGTCGGGGTCGGCGCGGAGGAAGGCGGCGACCCGAGCGCGCGCCATGTCCAGGGCCGGCTCCAACTCGTCGACCATGAAGCGCACCGGCTCCGACTCCAGCCGGTCGCGCCAGGCCCGCTGGGCCTCGAGCACCGGCGTGGGGCAGGCCCCGAACGAGCCGTGGTTGAGGAAGACGACGTCGGGGTCCAGCGACCAGTGGGCGGCGAGAGGCGACGAACGCGGCACCCGCCAACTGTGCCACCATCGGGGCATGTGCGGCAGGTTCACCCAACAGCGCCCCACGGCCGAGCTGGCCGAGCTCTTCCGGGCCGAGCCGCTCGTCGAGGATACCGGCGCACGCTTCAACGTGGCGCCCTCGCAGGGCGTCATCGCCGTGGTCCAGCCGCCGGACGACCGGCGGCTCCTGACCACCTTCCGCTGGGGCCTCATCCCCTCCTGGGCGCAGGACCCGAAGATCGGCTACCGCACGATCAACGCGCGGGCCGAGACGGTCTTCACGAGCCCCGTCTTCCGCACCAGCATCCGCAAGAAGCGCTGCCTGATCCCCGTCGATTCGTTCTACGAGTGGCGCCGTACCGAGGATCGGCCGAAGCAGCCGTACGCCATCCGCCGCCGCGACGGCGCGCCGCTCGCGCTGGCCGGCCTCTGGTCGTCGTGGAAGGACCCGCTCAGTGAGGAGTGGCTGCGCAGCTGCTCCATCGTGACCACGACGCCGAACGAGCTGATGGCGCGCATCCACGACCGGATGCCGCTCATCCTGGCGCCCGGCGCCTGGGAGACCTGGCTCGACCCGACCCTGGAAGACGTGGCTGAGCTGCGCGGCCTGCTCGTGCCCTCCCCGGCCGCGGACCTCGAGGCGTACCCGGTCTCGACGCTCGTCAACTCCACGCGCAACGAGGGCGCGGCGCTGATCGAACGCATCGCGGGAGAGGTCCTCACGGCATGACCGCGAACGGCTACGGCGACGTCAGCTTCTGGCTCGAGACGTGCGGCGACGACCTGGCGCCACGCCCGCCGCTCGACGGCTCGATCGATGCCGATGTGGCCATCCTCGGTGCGGGCTACACGGGGTTGTGGACGGCGCTCTACCTCCTGCGCCGCGCGCCCCGCCTGA
>Ga0209341_10003341_pt1 | contig 15022 bp, 13 predicted proteins | sample RifCSP13_2_FD_184020 | JGI IMG/M metagenome (GOLD analysis project Ga0209341, IMG submission 184020) | Soil microbial communities from Rifle, Colorado - Rifle CSP2_sed 13_2 (SPAdes) (version 2) | ecosystem: Environmental > Terrestrial > Deep subsurface > Rock core/Sediment | place: Rifle...
GCCCTCGCGGCCGCGCTTGCCGCCTACGTGATGGTCAAGTTCTTCGGCGTGATCTTTCTCGGTCAACCGCGCGAGAGCTCGCTCGCCCGTGCCCACGATGCCGGCGTACTCGAGCGCATCGGTCTCGCCTGGCTGGCCCTCGCGTGCTTCGCGCTGGGGCTCCTGCCCACGCACGTCATCAGCGCGTTGCGCAGCGTGGGCGCGCAGCTGACCGGTGTGGCCCTGCCGAGCGAGGAGGCTCCGTGGTGGCTGCTCGTACCGCTGCCAAGCAGGCAGGTGTCCTATTCGCCGTTGATCTTTTTCGTTGCACTGACGGCCGTCGTACTCGTAACGATGCTTGCCGTGCGGCTCTTCTACCACCGCCGCGTGCGGCGCGGAGCGCCCTGGGACTGCGGGTTCGTCCGCCTGGATGCGCGCATGCAGGACACCGCGGAAGGCTTTGGTCAGCCGATCCGCCACATCTTCGGGCCCTTTTTCGCGATGCAGCGCGAGCTGCCCTCCCCGTTCGATCGCGCGCCGCGTTATCGCGTCATCGTCGGGGACCGGATCTGGCGCGGACTGTATGAACCGCTCGGCGCGATCGTGCAGCGCGTTGCGGATGCCTTCGCGTGGCTGCAGCAGGGACGCATCGCGACATACCTTCTTTATAGCTTCGTGACGCTCATCGTGCTGCTGGCGCTCGTCCTGTGAGACCGATCGAGATCCTCACCCAGGTGCTCGAGCTCGTTGCGGCACTCGCCGCGGCGCCGCTCTTCCTCGGGTGGATCAATCAGTGCCGCGCCTGGCTGCAGAACCGGCGCGCGCCAAGTGTCTGGCTCCCCTATCGCGGCATCCGCAAGCTCTTTCACAAAGACGCGGTAATCGCCGAGAGCGCATCTGCCCTCTTCCGGGTGGCGCCCTACATCGTGTTCGCTGCGATGGTGGTCGCCGCGGCCATCATCCCCTCGATGGGCACCCGATTGCCGATTACTCTGGCGGCGGATGCGATCGCCCTCGTGGGTCTATTGGCCACGGCACGCGTCTTTCTTTCGCTCGCGGCGATGGACATCGGCACCGCCTTCGGCACGCTCGGGGCACGGCGCGAGATGATGGTGGGATTCCTCGCCGAGCCCGCCCTGCTGATGGTCATCTTCGTCGCCTCCCTCATCTCGGCGACCACGGCGCTGCCGGCCATCACCGAGAATCTCGCGACACAGACCCTTGGCCTCTACCCGAGTCTCGCCTTCACGGCCATCGCCTTCACGATGGTGCTGCTCGCGGAGAACGCGCGCATTCCGATCGACAATCCCTCCACACACCTCGAGCTCACGATGATTCACGAGGCGATGCTGCTCGAGTACTCGGCGCGCCACCTGGCGCTCATGGAGTGGGCGGCAGCGCTGAAGCTCTTCAACTACGCCTGCATCGGCTTTGCGCTCTTTATCCCGTGGGGGATCTCGACAGGCGAAGGCGGTCCCGCAGCCCTGCTCGCCTCGATTCCGCTGCTCGCCCTGAAGCTCGTCGCGGCAGGCGCCGGGCTCGCCTTCATCGAGACGATCTCGGCGAAGCTGCGCGTATTCCGCGCCCCGGAGTTTCTCGCCGCCGCGTTTCTCTTCGCAGTGCTGGGTCTGCTCGTGCACCTGTTACTCGGAGCCTGAGCCATGGCCGGTACGCCCCTTGATCTGCAACTGCTGAACCTCTGTGCCGCGTTGTTACTGCTGCTCTCCTTCGCAATGCTGGCGCAGCGGCGCATCGTGACGCTCGTGAACCTGCTTGCAGTGCAGGGCGTGCTGCTCCTCGTCGCGACGCTGCTGCTTGCCTGGCGCACGGGGCAGAATCACCTGTACATTTCCGCCGCGCTCACCCTCGGGCTCAAGGTCATCTTGCTGCCCTGGCTCCTGCACCGTCTCATTCGCCGCCTGCAGGTGTACTGGGACACCGAGCCGCTGCTCAACATCTCCGGCACGATGCTCGTCGGCCTGCTGGTCGTCGTGTTTGCCTTCGGCCTTGCCCAGCCGATCTCCGCGCTTGCCAGCACCGCCACCCGCAGCGCGATCGGCATCGCGGTCGCCGTGATCCTCCTCTCCTTCCTCACGATGATCACGCGGCGCAAGGCGACCTCTCAGGTGGTCGGTTTTCTCTCGATGGAGAACGGGCTGTTCTTCGGCGCGATGAGCGCGACCTACGGCATGCCGATGATCGTCGAGTTCGGGGTGGCGCTCGATGTGCTGGTGGCCGTGCTCGTGCTCGGCATCTTCTTCTTCCAGATCCGCGAGCAGTTCGACAGCCTCGATCTGCATCACCTCGAATCGCTGAAAGAGAACCGTCCCACAAGCTCGAGACAGCCATCCGAGGGGGGTCACTGACGTGGAGTTTCTCCTGCTGCTCGGCAGCCCGCTCGCCGGCTCGCTCGTTCTCGGCGCATTCGGGGCCCGGCGCTGGGCGCCCGAGCTGAACGTGGCCATCAGTCTTGCGACCTTTCTCGCCGCCTGCGCACTCACCGCACGCGTCATCGGTGCAGGCAATCTCGTCGTGGCGCATGAGCAGTTCTTCATCGATCCCTTCAACGTCTTCCTCGTCGCGCTCACGGCGTTCGTCGGGCTCACCACTTCGCTCTTCTCTCGTCCCTACATGCGCGTGGAGATGGAACACGGGCGCATCAATTCGCGGCGGCTGCGCCTCTACCACAGCATGTATCAGCTCTTCATGACGACGATGCTGATTGCGCTCACGACCAACAACATGGGCCTGCTGTGGGTCGCGATGGAGGCGGCGACGCTCTCCACGGTGTTGCTCGTCACGCTTTATCGAACTCCGGCGAGCCTGGAGGCTGGCTGGAAATACTTCATCCTCTGCGGCGTCGGCATTGCCCAGGCGCTCTTCGGCACGATCCTGCTGTACTTTGCGGCGGAAAAGATTCTCGGCGCGGAAGGCGTGAGCGCCCTGCTGTGGACGCACCTCGATGCGGTCAAAGGGCAGCTCGAGCCGGCCGTGCTGAGTCTCGCGTTCGTGTTCCTCCTGGTCGGCTACGGAACCAAGGTCGGACTCGCCCCGCTTCACAACTGGCTGCCCGATGCCCACGCCGAAGGCCCGACCCCGATCTCGGCGGTGCTCTCGGGCCTGTTGCTGAATGTGGCGATCTACGCGGTCGTACGCTGCAAGGTGCTCGTGGAGGGTTCGCTGCAATCCTCGCTCCCCTCGCAGATGCTCATGGGTTTCGGCTTGCTCTCCGTGGTGCTCGCGGCGTTCTTCCTGTGGCGCCAGCGCGATATCAAACGGCTCTTCGCCTACTCCTCGATCGAGCACATGGGGATCATCACCTTCGCCTTCGGCATGGGCGGAGCGGTGGCGAACTTCGCAGCGCTGTTGCACATGACGGTGCACTCGCTCACGAAGTCCGCGATCTTCTTCGCCGTGGGCCACGCCGCCCAGAAGGCCGGCTCACAGCTGATCGAGGACATCCGCGGACTCATCACGCTCAGTCCCACGATCGGCTGGGGCTTGATGATGGGCTCACTCGCGATCCTCGGCATGCCTCCCTTTGGCGTCTTTGCGAGCGAATTCCTGATCCTCACCACGGCCATGAAGGAGCAGCCGTGGGCGACACCGATTCTGCTCGCGGCGCTCGGGGTCGCCTTCGCAGCGATCTTCGGGCGCGTTCAACCGATGGTGTTCGGCGAGACCACGGCGAAACGCCTGCCGCACCCACCCGCGCTCCTGCCCGTGTTCACGCACCTCGCCATCGTGCTGGCCCTCGGTATCTACGTCCCCCCCTATCTCGCGGATTGGTATCGCGCGGCGGCGCGCCTGATCGGAGGCGAGTGAGATGACGCTCCGAGCCTGGCTTGCGCGCAGCGAAGCACAACCCGGAGCCCCGGGGTTGCGAGCATTGACCGTCTCGCGTGAGCAGTGGCGAGAGGCAGCGCAGGATCTGGCCGCGGCAGGGGGGAGCCTTCTCACATTGTGGGCCAGCCGCGACGAGCGCGCGGCACCGAAGATTTGCGCCGCATTCCTCGCCGAGGGCGGTGGACTGGTGCTGAATCTACCGCTCGCCGATCCGGACGCGCTCTATCCGGGGCTCGAGGAGCTCTTTCCCTCCGCCGCGCGCATGCAACGCGCGATGGCGGACCTTTCGGGATTGCGCTCGAGCGATCCCGACATCCGTCCATGGCTCCGCCACGCGGCATGGCCTGCCACGTATCAACCGCTGGTCGATCCGACCGCCCCGCTCGGCAGCGCTGAGCCGGCGGTCGATGCTTACGAATTCGTGCGCGTCGAGGGCGAGGGCGTTCACGAGATTGCCGTCGGTCCGGTGCACGCGGGCATCATCGAGCCGGGCCACTTTCGATTCTCCGTGGTGGGCGAGAAAGTGCTGAAGCTCGAGGAGCGGCTCGGCTACGTGCACAAGGGTATCGAGCGGCGCTTTACCGAGCTGCCGATCCTGGAGGGACATCGGCTCGCCGCGCGTGTGTCGGGGGACTCGGCCGTCGCCTTCTCCTGGGCGTACTGCCAGGCGCTCGAGGGTATCTCAGGGGCGCAGATTCCGGCGCGCGCTGCGTGGTTGCGCGCGCTGTGCCTCGAGCTCGAACGCATGGCGAACCACCTCGGGGACCTGGGTGCACTCGGCAATGATGCGGGATTCGCATTCGGGCTCGCGCAATTCTCGCGCCTGAAGGAACAGCTCCTGCGTGCCACACACGAGACGCTCGGGGCGCGTTATCTGCTGGAGGCCATCGTGCCGGGCGGCACGCGGCTGGACCTCACACCTGCCGGCGCCCAGCAGCTCGGCACGTGTGTGAGAGCACTTGCCGCGGAGGTTCTCGCGCTGCGGGCCATCTACGACGAGCACGAGGGGGTGCGCGATCGCTTTACGGGCGCCGGAGCGGTGGCGCCCGAGCTCGCCGCGCGACTGGGACTCACCGGCCTGGCCGGCCGCGCGAGTGGCCAGGCATTCGATCTTCGCGTCGACCTGCCGTGCGAGCCGTACGTTGCGCTTGCGCCTGAAAAAATGGGCCGCAGCGAGGGCGACGTGGCCGCGCGCGTCGCCGTCCGCTTCGATGAGCTGCAGGAATCCTGTCGTCTCATTCACCGCATTCTCGAAGTATTGCCCCCCGGGCCACACCGCGGCGCCGTTCGAGTCCCGCCCGAGGGCACGCTCGGCGCCGGATTGATCGAAGGCTGGCGTGGCCCCGTGTTCATCGCGCTGGAAGCGGCAGCGGGCGGCGCCATTCGCCGCTGCCATCCGCACGACCCATCGTGGCAGAACTGGCCGGTGCTCGAGCACGCGATCATCGGCAACATCGTTCCGGACTTCCCGCTCATCAACAAGTCCTTCAACCTCTCTTACAGCGGCCACGACCTGTAGCTCGCACTCATGCTAAAGACACTCCGCCAAATCGTTTCGATCGGTATCGCCACCGAGCCGACGCCACATGCCGATCAGAGCTTGCGCGTTCGCGACGGCTTGCAGCAGCGCGTTCTCTCCGTTCTCGGCCGCGCGTTGTGTATCCGTCATGTCGATGCGGGCTCCTGCAATGGCTGCGAGCTCGAGATCCACGCCCTGAACAATCCGCTCTATAACATCGAGGGGCTCGGGATTCGCTTCGTCGCCAGTCCCCGCCACGCCGATCTGCTCCTGGTCACCGGCCCGGTGTCAAAGCACATGGAGGTCGCATTACGGCGGACCTATGAGGCGACGCCCGATCCGAAGCTCGTCGTCGCCATCGGTGACTGCGGCTGTACCGGCGGCATCTTCGGCGAAAGCTACGCCAGCCGCGGCCGCGTCTCGAACGTCATCCCGGTCGATGTCGCCGTGCCCGGTTGTCCGCCGAGCCCGACCCGAATCCTCGAAGGCATCCTCGCGGCCCTCTTGCGTTCGCCGACAGCGCCGAACAGTACCGGCCAAAGCGCGAAGCTTGCCGTCCTACCGCCGTCATGACCCTCGCCATGGAACGCAACATTCCCCCTCTTTTCACAGCTCGGTTTCGCGCAGACGCGAAGCCGAGATACCGGCCGTGCCCTCTTCCGCCTGGAGGCCGAAGCCATGAGCGCGATCCACACGCCCAGCGCGAGTTACTTACCGATTCTGGTGGTCGACGCGAATGGCCCGGCTGCACAGCAGTTGGCCGATCAGCTGCGTCACAGCGGCTTTCAGACCGATGTCGCCAGCAGCTATTCAGCGGCACAGACTGCGGTACACACCCGACATTATGGGTCGCTCGTGGTCGTGGCCGATCTGAGTCAGCCTGCCGACCTCGACTGCCTCGCTGCGCTTCGCAAGAAAGCACCCCGCGTGTGGATCATCGCGATCAGCTCGACTGCGCACGCGCCGGCACAGCAAGTGCTCCTCGACGGCGGCGCCGACTCGCTCCTCGTCGCCCCGTTTTCCGTGGAGGATCTCACCGCGCGACTGTCGGCATTCGCCCGCCGATCACGGCCGCCTTGACCAGCGCAGTTTGTCGCACGCGCGGGCAGGGCATGACTCCTCGCGGCTGTTCAGGTGGACGTACATGAGCGGGCGTGTGCCGGGACTCCTCTCGATCGAGAGTCCGTTCCCGGAGGAACACAGCATGCTGCGCCTCTTGGAGGCGCCGGAGAGTTGCCGGGACTCGCTCTGGAAGCGGATCTTCGATGGGTCCTACGACAAGCCGTTCATCGTTGACAGCGGGCTCAGGCGCTTTCTGCATTTCGATCTCGACTGCGTGCAGAGTGCGATGTATCTGCGGGATCCGTACAAACTGAGCCTCGCCTACACGCGCAAGATGATGGCGTTCCTGCTTTTCAACAGCGCCCCGCAACGCATTCTGCTGCTCGGACTCGGCGGGGGGTCGCTTGCGAAATTCTGCCACCGCTGCCTGCCCTCGGCCGCCGTCACCGCCGTCGAAGTCAACCCGGATGTGATCGCACTCCGCGGGGAATTCTGCATCCCGACGGACGATGATCGCTTTCGGGTGGTTCGCGCGGACGGGGCAGCCTATGTCGCTTGCCTGCAGCATCACAAGGACGTGATCCTTGCAGACGCCTGTGATCGCGCAGGCATCGCGCCGCAACTCGACGCGCTCGAGTTTTACCGCAACGCCCGGCGTTGGCTGTCGGCAGAGGGCGTGTTTGTCGCCAACCTGTGCGGCGAGACGCACAGCCGCGCCGCGCACCTGGCGAAGATTCGAGCTGTATTCGGAGAGGGCATCGTGACGTTGCAGGTGAGACCGCAGGGCAATGTCATCGTGTTCGCGTTCAAGGAACGCGGTCCCGAGATCAGCTGGGAGCGCCTCAATGGCGCTGCGGTCGATCTCAAGCGGCGATTCGGCCTGGACTTCCCCAGATACGTCCGGCGGATCGCGCTCGAGTGGAAGCTGCGACGATGGCAGCCCGTATCCCGATGAGAGCGCCCGCGACGAATCGTCTCGTCTGAATCGGAGTCTGGAGAGTATCAGCCATGTCCAATCGTCAAACGATCCGCATGCCGGCCCCGGCCCACGTCGAACACGAGCGCCTGCGGCAGTGGGTCGCCGAGATCGCCGCACTCACGCAACCCGATCGAATTCACTGGGCTGACGGCTCGCAGGAGGAGTGCGACCGCCTGTGCGCGGAGATGGTCGCCTCCGGCATGCTCATCCGGCTCAGCCCGCAGAAGCGTCGCAATTCCTACCTGGCGCGCTCCGATCCTTCCGATGTGGCGCGCGTGGAAGAACGCACGTTTATCTGTTCCGCACATCAGGCAGACGCCGGTCCAACGAATAACTGGGAAGACCCGGCGATCATGCGCAAGACCCTCACAGCGCTGTTCACAGGCTGCATGAAGGGCCGCACCATGTACGTCATTCCCTTTTCGATGGGACCCATCGGCAGCCCCATTGCGCACATCGGCGTCGAAATTACCGACAGCCCCTACGTCACCGTCAATATGCGCGCCATGACACGCGTGGGACGTGACGTGCTGAACGCCCTCGGCCGCGACGGCGAGTTCGTGCCCTGCGTGCATTCTGTGGGCGCACCGCTCAGGCCGCGCCAGAAGGACGACCGCTGGCCGTGCAACCCAAAGAAGTACATCGTGCACTTCCCGGAGACGCGCGGGATCTGGTCGTATGGATCGGGTTATGGCGGCAATGCGCTGCTTGGCAAGAAATGCTTTGCGCTGCGCATTGCCTCGAATATGGCGCGCGAGCAGGGCTGGCTCGCCGAGCACATGCTGATTCTCGGCGTAGAGAGTCCGGCGGGTGAGAAGACCTACGTCGCGGCGGCCTTTCCCTCCGCGTGCGGTAAGACGAATTTCGCGATGCTGATACCTCCGCCTTCGTTCGAAGGCTGGAAGATCTCCACGGTGGGCGATGACATCGCCTGGATCAAACCCGGCCGCGATGGCCGCCTCCATGCCATCAACCCGGAGGCGGGCTTCTTTGGCGTGGCACCCGGGACCTCCGAGCGGACGAATCCCAATGCCATGGCGACGCTCCGCGAAAACGTGATTTTCACCAATGTGGCGCTGACCGATGACGGGGATGTGTGGTGGGAAGGGATGTCGGAGGAACCTCCGGCACACCTGATCGACTGGATGGGGCAGGACTGGACGCCGGAGATCGCTGCGGAGACGGGCCGCACGGCGGCGCACCCGAACTCGCGCTTCACCGTCCCCGCTGGCCAGTGTCCGTCGATCGACCCCAAGTGGGAGGATCCGCAGGGCGTCCCCATCTCGGCCTTCATCTTTGGCGGCCGCCGCCGCACCGTCGTGCCGCTCGTATATGAGGCATTCAACTGGAACTCGGGGGTTTATCTGGCCGCCACGCTCGGCTCGGAGACGACCGCGGCTGCCGTGGGCGAGAAGGGGGTGGTGCGACGGGATCCCTTCGCCATGCTGCCCTTCTGCGGCTATCACATGGGCGACTATTTCGCCCACTGGATCCGGATCGGGCCCGCCATCTCGGACAAGCCACGCATCTTCTGCGTCAACTGGTTCCGCAGAGACGAGCAAGGTGAATTCCTGTGGCCGGGCTTTGGCGAAAACATGCGCGTTCTGAAGTGGATTGTCGAACGGGTTCGTGGCCGCGCAGGAGCCACCGAAACCGCCCTCGGGTGGATGCCCAGATTCCAAGACATCGACTGGACGGGCCTCGCAATGAGCGAAGACGATTTCGCAGCGCTGACGCAGATCGACGTCACGGCCTGGCAGAGTGAGCTCGAGCTGCACGACGAATGGTTCGAAAAGCTGAAGACTCGTCTGCCGAAGCCGCTGCAACTCAAACTCGAACTGTTGAGGCTGCGCTTGTCGCGAAACGCAGCGTAGTGATGGCGTGTCGCACCAACGACGTGCTTACGTCGTTCCAAGCACCTGGCCGAGTCCTTGGAGCGTGACCGATGTCGGGCGGCGCGGTCTCACGGTTTCTTGACGCGTGAGGCAACGTGCGCGCCGAGACGACTGAAGTGCCTGCCATTCCAGGTGTAAATGACCCGCGCGTTCGCCTTCAAGGCACACTGCGCGATGATCGCATCATACGTGGTGCCGCCGGAGATACCGGCTGCGGCGGCAGCCTCCAGCACCTTGAAGTATTCGCCTTCATTGAGCGTAACCATGGTCAGTCGCTCACGAACGTCGCGCAGGAAAAGCAGCGCTTCGTCGGCGCTAGCCCGATCCTTGCCCGGCATTCCGGTCACCACAGAATAGGCCTCGGCCAAGCAGTGCGCCGCCGTGCAACCAGTCGACTTTTTCTGCTGCAGAAAGAGACTGATGCTCGGCTCGTGATGCTCGTGTTCACCATAAAAGGTGGCAACGAGCACCGAAGTGTCCAGGAAAACCTTCACCCTGACGAACCACGTCCTGCGCGATCACGCTCTTGCCGCAGACTCTCAAGCACGCCATCCGTGTCAGCAGCCGAGAGTTTTCTGCCGCTGCGGAAGACCCAAATTCCATGTTCCTTGCGCAACGCAGATGCGGAGCGCACCGGACGAAGCATCACGCGTTCGCCGTCGGATTCCAGGGCAAGCGTGTCCCCTGGCGCGAGCCGTAGCTCGTCACGAAGTGTCTTCGGGATGACTACGCGGCCGGCCTTATCGAGCGTAACTGTGGCATTCATGAATGGCATTATGAGGTGGTAGAACCCATTTATCCACTGGCATCAACCGCGCGACCTTGGAGAAATGGAGCGTGAGGTCGAGGCGACGCAAAGGCGATCGGCAGTTTACGGCTTAAGCTAAGCCACTGAATTGTCGATGGATTTCCAGGGTGTCGATCCAATACATTACCGAAGCGCGCACACGATCCTGGCTGTCACAACAGCGCTTTGCAGACCTGCCATGTGTCGGCACGCACGCTGCAGGTATGGGAACAAGGCCGTCGACAGCCATCAGGGGCCGCCCGCTCGCTGCTTGCCGTTGCAGCGCGGCGCCCAGAGGTTCTGCGTGAGGCCGCTGCTCCATGCAACCGAAACGCTGCGTAGCAGCGGACGGGCCGCAAATCTTCTCGTATAAGTCGCGCATGGCCAGTGTCTACCTCAACAAAGCGCCGACGCAAACGGACCTCGCGCACCTTCGAGACCGGTTATCGTATCGGGCACGTCGCGTTCGTCTCCCGGCACCAGGATTGGACCATGCTGGCTGCACGCATCTGCGAGGCTCGACCCGGGAGACGCAGACATGGCCAAGCACGACACCGACCAACTGTTCAGCGGCTCGATTCCGCTGCTGTACGAAACGCATCTGGTGCCGCTGATCTTCGAGCCGTACGGACGCGACCTCGCCACGAGGCTGGCCGCGCGGTCGCTGACGCATGTGCTCGAGGTCGCGGCGGGCACTGGTGTGGTCACCCGCGCGCTCGATGCGACGTTGCCGGATCACGTCGCCATCACCGCGACCGACCTGAATCAAGCCATGCTCGACCAGGCGGCGACGGTGGGAACGAAGCGCAAAGTGCAATGGCGGCAAGCGGACGCGATGCAGCTGCCGTTCGAGGACGCGACGTTCGACGCCGTGGTTTGCCAGTTTGGCGTCATGTTCTTTTCCGATCGACCGCGAGCGTATGCCGAAGCGCGCCGCGTCCTGTGCTCGGGCGGAATCTTCATCTTCAACGTGTGGGATCGGATCGAAGAAAACGAGTTTGCCCACATCGTGACCAAGGCGCTGGAGCAAGTGTTCCCTGCGAACCCGCCGCGCTTCCTTGCGCGCACGCCGCACGGCTACCACGACCGGCGAATCATCGGGCAGGAGCTCGTTCAGGCCGGCTTCAGTTCAACGCCCGACACGATCACGATGCAAGCCCGCAGTCGCGCTGCATCAGCGCGAATCCCCGCAGTCGCGTACTGCCAGGGAACGCCGTTGCGGAATGAGATCGAGGCACGCGATGCGGCGCGTCTTGGTGAAGCAACCGACACTGCCTCCGAAGCGATCGCCCGCCGGTTCGGGCACGGCGCCGTCGACGGCAGGATTCAAGCCCACGTGATCGCCGTCACGAAGTGACGCTCACCTGGGCCGCTTGCCCGTGCCTGAAGGCTAATCGCCGCACCACCCATGTCGTTCATGCGACTCGAGCTGCGCAAGGAACGCTCGACGGCATCCCCGCCGATAGTTTAGTATTCAATAGACTACTTGACTGGATGGATGCGGAGCATGCGCGATCGTGACATGAAGGACGGCGTCTACGGCCAGTTCGCCCGGATCGGCAAGGCGGTTTCTGCGCCGAAACGCATCGAGCTGCTGGAGCTGCTCTGCCAGGGGCCACGCACGGTGGAGTCGCTCGCGGGACAGGCGGCCATCAGCATCGCGAACGCGTCGCAGCACCTGCAGATATTGCGTGGCGCCCGGCTCGTGGAGGCGCAAAAGAAAGGACTATTCGTCGAATACCGTCTCGCCGATGAGGGAGTGCTGCAATTCCTGCACGCCATGCGGCAGCTCGCGCAGGCACGCCTCACCGAGATCCGGGAAATCACGACTGCGTACCTGAAGAAGCGCGGTGCCCTCGAGCGGGTCTCCGGCAGGGAGCTGATGCAGCGCGTACGGGGCGGAGAGGTCACCGTCCTCGACGTGCGTCCCGCGGAGGAGTATCGCGCTGGACACATCCCGGGCGCCCGTTCGGTGCCGGTCAATGAGCTCCGAAGGCGCCTCTCCGAGCTGCCCAAGAACCGCGAGATCGTGGCGTACTGCCGAGGTCCACACTGCGTGATGGCAATCGAGGCGGTCGAGCTGCTGCGAAAGGAAGGATTCCGCGCGCACCGCATGGAACAAGGTGTCATGGAATGGCGAGCGCACGGTTGGCGGATCGAGAAATCACGACCTGAGGCGTAGCTCATGATCTTCAAGCCGTACTACTACTTCGAGACCGGATGCGCCGCGTACGTTTTCGGATGCGGCACGCTCGGAAAATGCGCCGTCGTCGATCCGCAGGAGCACGACGTCGACGCCTACGCAGACTTTGCGGCCTCCAGGGACATGCGCATCACGCATGTCATCGACACGCACGTGCACGCGGACCATCGCTCGGGCGGCCCTGCCCTTGCGCACAAGGTCGGAGCACTCTATTGCCTGCACGAGGCGGCGGACGTAGAGCTTTCCTTCACGCCCCTCCTGGACGGCGAGGAGATCGAGCTCGGCAACACGCGAGTGAAGGTGCTGCACACCCCCGGACACACCCCCGAGAGCATCTGTCTGGTGGTGACCGACCTGCGGCGGGGGACCGAACCGTGGTTCGTGTTCACCGGCGATACGCTCTTTGTCGGTGCCGTGGGCCGACCTGATCTGCCAGGCTGCGCTCGCGAGAACGCACAGCAGCTCTACGCGAGCATCCACGGGAAGCTTCTGACGCTTCCGGGAGAGCTCGAAGTGTTTCCCGGCCACTTCGCGGGCTCTGCGTGTGGCGCCGGGCTGAGCGGCAAGCCTTCGAGCACCATCGCCTTCGAGAAGCGCTGGAATGCTCTCCTGTCGCGCTCGACGACGGAGTTCGTCGAGTCTCTCGTCGATGTGCCTCCACAGCCACCCGGAATGCAGCAGATCCTGCGAGCCAATCAGGGGCGAGAGCAGCGCATGCCATGAGCGAGGCCCGTCTCGGCCTGCGCGAAAATTGGCCTCAGTTCGCGCTCCTGGTCATCGTCAACGCGTTCGTCGGCGCGATGGCCGGCATGGAGCGCTCGATCCTGCCGCAGATCGCCGAGCAGGACTTTCATCTCGCGGCGAAGACCGCGGTGCTCTCGTTCATCGTCGTGTTCGGCCTCACCAAGGCGCTCACGAACTATCTGGCCGGACGGCTCTCGGATCGCTTCGGCCGCAAGCACGTGCTCGTCTTCGGATGGTTCGTCGCGACGCCCGTACCGTTCCTGCTCATGTGGGCTCCCGAATGGAGCTGGATTCTCGCTGCGAACGCGCTGCTCGGCGTAAGCCAGGGGCTCACGTGGTCGACGACGGTCATCATGAAGATCGACCTCGCCGGACCCTCGAGACGCGGCCTCGCAATGGGGCTCAATGAGTTCGCGGGCTACTGCGCAGTGGCGGGCAGCGCGCTCGCGACCGGAATCCTCGCAGGGCGGTACGGGCTGCGACCCGAGCCGTTCTATCTCGGCGTCGGATTCGTCGCATTCGGGCTCCTGCTGTCCGTGCTCCTCGTACGGGAAACACAGCACCACGTGGCAGCCGAATCGAAGCTGCGCGGCCCGCCAGAGGGCGTCGCGACTCAACGCGAGATCTTCTGGCGCACGACCCTTTTCGACAAAGATCTCTCGAGCGTCACGCAGGCCGGTCTCGTCAATAACCTCAATGACGGCATGGCGTGGGGGCTCTTCCCGCTTTTCTTCGCGGCGGCGCGCATGGATCTCGAGCAGATCGGCACGCTCGCCGCAATCTATCCCGCCACGTGGGGCATCGCGCAGCTCGTCACGGGTGCGTGGTCCGATCGCGTCGGCCGCAAGTGGCTCATCGCATGCGGCATGTGGGTACAGGCAGCCGGCATCGCGATCGTCGTGCTCGCGAGCGGTTTCGCAGGATTCGCGACGGGCGCGGCGTTGCTCGGCCTTGGCACTGCGATGGTTTACCCGACGCTCCTCGCGGCGATCGGCGACGTAGCCCACCCTGCGTGGCGGGCCTCTGCGGTAGGCGTGTACCGCTGGTGGCGCGACCTCGGTTACGCCATCGGCGCATTGGTTGCCGGCGTGACAGCCGATGCGCTCGGCCTTCCTGCCGCAATGTGGCTCGTGGCGACACTGACCGCTGCGTCCGGCCTCGTGGTGGCGCTACGGATGCGGGAGACGCTGGTCGGGATTCATGCGGAGCGGCGCGACACGCTGATCGCACACCAAGCATCATCGGGCCGATGAGTCATGAACCGGATCTATCTCGACTACAACGCGAGCACTCCGATCGATCCGCGCGTCGCAGAGACGATGTGCGCGGCATTGAACGACGGCTATGGCAACCCATCGAGCTCGCACTGGGCGGGGACATCCGCGAGGAAGATCGTGGAAGAGAGCCGCCGGCAAGTGGCTGCCCTGCTCGGCGCCGCCCCTGAAGAAGTCGTGTTCACGAGTGGCGGGAGCGAGGCAAACAACTTCGCACTCAAGGGCGTGTTCTTTGCGCGACGTGCCCGCGGCGCGCACCTCATCACGACGCAGATCGAGCATCCGTCGATCCTCGCGCCCTGTCGCTTCCTCGAACGGCAGGGCGCCCGAGTCACGTACCTGCCGGTCGACGGCACTGGTCTCGTCGACCCGGATGACGTGCGGCGCGCGCTGACGCCGGACACGATTCTCGTGAGCATCATGCACGCCAACAACGAAGTCGGCACGATTCAGCCGATCGAACGGTGCGCGCGCATCGCCCGCGAGCACGGTGTGCTCTTTCACACGGACGCTGCGCAGTCCGTCGGCAAGATTCCGACGCTCGTCGATGAGCTCGGCATCGATCTGCTCACGATCGCCGGTCACAAGCTCTACGCACCGAAGGGCGTCGGTGCGCTCTACGTGCGTGCGGGAACGAAGCTGGAGTCGCTGATTCATGGGGCGGGACACGAGGGCGGGAGAAGAGCCGGCACCGAGAGCGCGATGCTTGCGGCGGGACTCGCAGCCGCGTGTGC
>Ga0209341_10003343_pt1 | contig 15018 bp, 17 predicted proteins | sample RifCSP13_2_FD_184020 | JGI IMG/M metagenome (GOLD analysis project Ga0209341, IMG submission 184020) | Soil microbial communities from Rifle, Colorado - Rifle CSP2_sed 13_2 (SPAdes) (version 2) | ecosystem: Environmental > Terrestrial > Deep subsurface > Rock core/Sediment | place: Rifle...
TGCCTCGATCGCATCCAGCACGCCCGGCGCGGGCTGCGATCGCTCCACGCCCAGGAAGCTCACCCCTCGCACGGCGTCGCGGGCTCCATCGCGGACAAGATACTCCTGAAGCGGTTGCGGTCCCTGGTTGGTGAGGACGATCGTCGCGACCGGCTCGTTCGCCATCGGGAGGATGCGGGCCCGAACCCCAAGGGAGCGCCTGATTGCGTCGGCGGCGTCAGTGAGTGTCAATCCCTGCCGAAGCAGGGCGGTCCGGTGCAGGTGGGTGGCGAGGTCTCGGTCCCCAAGAGTGAACCAGACTTCGCGGCCATATCGGCCAAGCCAACTCAGGGCATTGAAGGTATCGCCGTCGATCCCCCATCCTCTCTCCGGATCGGCCAGCCCCGCCAGGGTATAGGTGACGGTGTCCAGGTCGGGGCAGATGCTGAGGCCGTGCAGGACGAAATCATCTCCCGTGTTGACGATGATTGTCAGCTCCGCCGGATCGATCACCTGGCACAATCCAAGAAGCAGCTTGGAGCCGCCGACCCCTCCGCCCAGTGCGACGATCATATCTCGCTCTCCGGAAGGCCGGTGATCCTGATGCCCGCCTCCTTGGTCTTGTAGCGCCGGTTCAACTCCAGGAGCAACGGGGTCAGTCCCTCGACTGTCCTCGCGTACTGCGCCGAGCCGGCATCCACGGCCCGAAGTCCAACTTTCGAGACCAGCGTGAGGGCGAGTCGCTTCGCGTGAGGATCATCCCCGCAGACCAGCACATCGGAGTCGATCATCTTCTTCGGGTCCCTGAGCAAGCGATAGGAGATATTCTGGAAGGCTGCCACCACCTTGACGTGTGATCCCAGAAACTCCTGCGCCTCCTCGAGCGCGGATCTCCCATTCGACAGGACCAGCCGGCCGGGTGTCTGGGGATCGAGCGAGACGGTGGTGTCGATCAGGAGTTTTCCGCGCAGCGCGTCTTTGACCTCCTTCAGCGTGGCGAGGTGGGCGGCGTAGGGGACCGTCAGGACCACGATGTCAGCCTCCTCAGCGGCCTGTCGATTCGACATCCCGCGGATGGTCGCGTCTCCCAACGTTCGACTCAAGTGGTCCGCCGCCGCCGCCGCTCGCTTCTCGTCCCTCGACCCGATGATCACCTCTTCCCCGGAGGCGGCCCAGCGCAGGGCGAGGGCTGTTCCTTCCCGGCCGGTTCCGCCAAGGATCGCAATCTTCATGGCAGTCTCAAATGCGTTCACCGTTCACGGTTCACAGTTCACGGACAGGAGAGAGTGTTCACAGTAGAACGAAAAGCGTTCATAGTTCACAGCACAAATAAGGGATTCTAGGAGCAGACGGACTCACCACCTTGTGAGTTACGGTCCTCATGGAGTGTGAACAGTGAACTGTTACCCGTGAACTCTGGGCCGTGAACTGTGGACGGTGAACCGTGAACTACGAACTCTGAACTGTGAATTGTGAACTCGGATGCCTGTACCGGAACCTGTCAGAGGCGGTCAGCTTCCGGTACGAGCCGAAACGCTCCTCCGGATCATCGATCCGATCGAGAGGCCCCTCCTCCTCTTCCGTGCCATTGTACACCTGTAGGAGCTGGTATGTTGTGTTCCGTTGCGCCGGCACACGCTCAAGCTCGCGGATCATGCGGCGGAGCTCGATCGGCGGCACGAGTTGACCATACGGCGCGCCGGCGGAGGTGGAGATGCTCTCATTGATCAGGGTGCCGCCGAGATCATTGGCCCCGGCGGTGAGGAGGTACTGGGCGAGCTTCGGCCCCTCCTTGACCCAGGACGCCTGGATGTTCTTGAAGGTGGGTCCCAGCATCAGGCGCGCCAGCGCATGCATCTTGACCACTTCGCTGCCGGTTGCGCCCTGGCGCACGCCCTTCACCAGGTTGCGCCGGTACATCGGCGCCTCCTGATAGATCAGGCTCAGCGGTACAAATTCGGTGAAGCCGGACGTCACCTTCTGGATATCGCGCAGAAGGGCCATGTGCCTCACCCAGTGGATCGGCTGCTCGATGTGGCCGTACATGATCGTGGAGGTGGTCGGGATGCCCAGGGAGTGGGCGGTGGTGACCACCTCGATCCACTGGCGGGTAGAGATTCGACCGCGGGAGATGGTATCGCGAATCTCATCGTCCAGGATCTCGGCGGAGGTCCCTGGGAGCGTCCCGAGACCCGCCTCCTTGAGTGCCATGAGGTACTGCCGGATGGGGACTCCCGATCGCGTGGAGCCGTACAGGATCTCCTCCGGTGAGAAGGCGTGGATGTGGATTTCGGGCAACTCCTGCTTGATGGCGCGGCAGACGTCGATGTAGAAGGGTCCATCCAGTTTCGGCGGGAGGCCGGCCTGAATGCACACTTCCGTTGCGCCCAACTCCCAGGCCTCCCTGGCCCTTCTCACCACCTCTTCCAGGGGGAGGAAGTACGCCTCCTCCTCCCGGTAGTCCCGGCTGAAGGCACAGAAGGTGCAATGCTTGATACACACATTGGTGAAGTTGATGTTCCGGTTGATCACGTAGGTGACGGTCTCTCCCACCTGGCGCCGCCGCATCTCGTCGGCCACAATGACCAGGGCCTGGAGATCCAGCCCTTGCGTCCGGGTGAGACACACCCCTTCCTCCGGGGAGAGTTCTCGCCCCTCAAGCGCGGCCTCTAGGAGGCGCGCGACACTCGGTTGGATCCGACGAAGAAGCCGACCGGGATCTTCATCGCGTGTGGAAGGCTGCTCCTGCTCCATGCTGTCTCTCCTCCTTTGGATACCCGGCCTCGTCCACCAGGGCCATGATCCTGGGGGCCAGGGTGGAGGGGATGAACCCCTCCTTGTGGACGATGTACTCGGGATAGATCGTGAGCCGCTCTCTCAAGCGGTAACCGAAAGATTCGGTCCCATCTCGCAGAACCCCGATCTGCGGCCAGGGCGCCTCCGGATTGATGAAATCCTTCGTCAGTGGTGAGATCCCGCCCCAGTCGTTGATCCCCGATAACAGGAACAGGGGGTAGGCGTCGGGCGTCAGGTTTGGCGGGGCCTGAAGGTTCATCTGCGGGCCCAGGACCAGGCGCGCGACGGCAAGAGTCCTGAGCATGTCGAGCAGCGTCGGTTCCGGATGGGCCCGCATCGGAATCGTCGGTTTCGCACGGAAGTTTTGGATGATCACCTCTTGAATGTGGCCGTACGTCTCGTGGATCGCCTTGATGGCAAAAAGCGAGTCGATCCGCTCCTGGTGCGTTTCGCCGATCCCGATCAGGATCCCGGTCGTGAACGCGATCCGGAGCCGTCCGGCCTCCTCGATAGTCCTGAGGCGAAGGAGGGGGTGCTTGTCGGGGGCGGGATGGTGCGGCCCGCCCGGCTGGGTGAGCCGCGTACTCACCGATTCCAGCATGAGCCCTATGCTGGCATTGAACTCCCGCAGCATCGCCATCTCCTCGATGGTCATCGTCCCTGGATTGGCATGGGGAATGAGCCCTGTCTCTGCCAGCGTGAGCTGGCAGACCGATGCCAGGTAGTCGATCGTCGTCCGATGTCCGCGACCGGCCAGAAAGCGTCTGGCTTCAGGAAAGACCAACTCGGGCTTCTCGCCAAGGCTGAAGAGCGCCTCCTTGCACCCAACTCTGGCGCCGGCGGAGGCGATGGCGAGGACCTGCTCGGGGGTCATGAAGCCGTCCTCCGGCTCGCCAGGGTCCCGGCGGAAAGTGCAGTAGCCGCAACGATCGCGGCAAAGCCGTGTCAATGGAATGAACACCTTTTTTGAGAAGCTGACCGTCCATCCCTTGCCGGTATCGCGAAGGGCGGAGGCCAGATCCAGCAGATGGAGCAGGTGGCGGCCTGAAGCGCGGAGCAGAGCGACAGCGCTCTCTCGCGTGAGGGGTCGAACGGAGCTCGCCTCCTCGAGGGCAGCCTCAATGGCGAGGGTGTCTAGCCCTGGCGCTGACTCGCAACCCAGCAAGCCCAACCGCCCGAGGGAGACGCTCGCAGGAGTTGACACGCGGCCTCCGGGGAGTTCAGAGTTCAGAGTTCACCGTTCACGGTTCACAGTTCGTAGCGGAATGGGTTCACAGTTCACTGTTCACGAGGACCGGACTTCACCCGGGGCTGCTGATGCCCCGTCTTCCCAGTAAGTTTCTTCGTTCTACTGTGAACTATGAACGCTTTCCCTTCTACTATGAACGCTCTTTCCTCTCTGTCAACTGTGAACTGTCAACTGTGAACGCTCTTACTCGAAGTTGCCCCAGGAGATGATTTCCTTGGGGGTGATGACTATCACGGGGTTGATGACCTCCGCCAGGGCCATGGTTCGGTACTGGGGATACTTCTTGCGGAGCAGGTTGACCGCGCGGTTGTGTTCCGCCCCGGCGGATTCGATCCCCGCGGTCCCACGAATGATGGCGAAGCGGAGGCGACTCCAGTCCTCATCATACTCGTCGATGATCAGGCAAATCCGCGGGTTGGCACGGATATTCACTAGCCTTCGCAGCATGCCGGGTTCGACGCGTTTGGGTTTTTCGTCCACCGCCGAATAAAAACGGGATCCATCGTATGCGTAACAGATGGGGACGATATGAGGGAATCCGGCAGCATCCACGGTGGCCATTCTGGCCACCCGACTGCTCCGGATGAACGCCTCGATCCCTTCCGGGAATTTCACGGGGTCGCTCCAATCTGATGGGATCGCACATGGGGACCAAAAGGCGTTCACAGTTCACAGCAAGAATGAGAAGCAAGAATCAACGTCCTACCGTGAACCGTTAACTGTCAACCGTGAACCCCTTGAAGGGCGAAACCGCGCAGACGTTGACTTTATAGCATCGGGCGTGTAGAGTCGTCAACAGCAATCCCGGAGCGCAACGGTTCACGGTGGAGCGAAAAGCGTTCACAGTTCACGGACAGGAAAGAGCGTTCACAGTAGAACGGAAAGCGTTCATAGTTCACAGCAGAGACAAGGGACTTACTAAGAGAAGAGGTCTTCAGCACCGCGGGTGAACTCCGGTCCTCATGAACTGTGAACACCGTTCTCTTGCGGGAGAAAGATGCCAGCAATAAAAAAGAAACTCGTGATCGGCCGCCGCCCGCCGGATTTCGCCCTTCGTGCGACCGGGGGGAAGTCCGTTCGCCTCAGCGACTTCAGGGGGAAGAGGCAGGTCGTGCTGGCCTTCTACTGCCTTGACTGGACTCCCGGCTGAGCGACGGAGATCCCTTCGTTGCAGGCGCGGATCGCCGACTTCGACAGGGAGGATGCCCAGGTGCTGGGCATCAGTGTGGATAGCGTCCCATGCCACGAGGCCTGGGCCGCCTCCCTGGGGGGCGTCTCATTCCCGCTTCTGAGCGATTTCCACCGGCGGGTTAGCGCGAAGTATGGCCTCCTCTGGAAGCTGCACAATATCGCCAGGAGGGCGGTTGTCATTGTCGATAGAGCCGGGAGGATTCGGTACATCGAGATCTTTCACAAAGGGCTCCCAGATCCCGATCGCCTGCTTGCCGTCTTGCGGGCCACCGGCGCTACTGCGCCGAAAAAGGGTCGGGGCATCGAATGACGCCGGACGCGGACGGCATCATCGAGGGGTGCCCGCGGTGCGGCGGCCCGCTGAGCGTCAAGGAGCACGATCTCAAGCCTGAGCTGTGCACCCTCTACGTGAAAAGCGGGCCTGGGGCCAAGGCGTATCGTCGCCCTCTCATCGCCTTCTGCGAAAACGAAATCCTCATGACCTGTCCTGCCTGCTCGTACTGGGTTGCCTTCCCGATTTGCTAGTGCCGTTCCAACTATGTACGCCAAAATGGCGAGGCTAGGGAAAGCGATAGCTCTTAGCAGGGCTCCTGTCGGCCATTGGCCGCAACAAGTTGGAACGGCACTAGCGTGATGTCTCGTCCAACCGCAGATCAGATCCGCACTGCTCTTGCGAGACGGCAACGAAAGGAGCTTGCGGAACCGCGCCTCAGGAGGGCGGCGGTCTTGATGCCCGTCTACGAGCACGCCGAGGGCCTTTACGTCTTGCTCACGCGGCGAAGCGAGGCGTTGCCGCAGCACAAGGGGCAGATCGCCTTCCCCGGCGGCACCCAACAGCCCGGCGATCAAAGCCCGTTGGCGACTGCGCTGCGGGAGAGCGAAGAGGAGGTTGGTCTAAAGCCGTGCGATGTGCAGATCCTGGGCGCCCTGGACGATACGGTGACTGCGACATCCAACTACGTTGTGACGCCGTTCGTGGGCCTGATCCCCCATCCGTACTCGTTCCAGGTGAACCCGGGCGAGATCGTCGAGCTGATTCCGCTCCCCCTGGCTCTCCTGTGCGATCCTTCCCGCTTCAGAGAGGAGCTGTGGGACCGTGACGGCGTGAAAGTCCCTGTATACTTCTACATGGTCGGTTCGCACGTGATCTGGGGATTGACCGCACGGATTCTCAAACAGTTCTTGGAAGCGGTCTTTCCCGACGACACGATGGCGCGCTGATGCAGAGTCGCCACCCTTCGTGGTGTCGCCTGGTTTCCCTTGCATGCTCCTGTACGCTCCCGTAGAATGTGAATGGCGGCCGGGAACCAGTTCATAGTTCAGGATTCATCGTTCACGGCCAGGACACAAATTCGAAGGCATTCTAGGTGTTTAGTTCTCAACTCTGACCTACGAGCTACGAAGCTTCTATCTCTGGGTTGCCAGCATGTGAGGAGTGCAACGATGATCGCGAGTCTGGTGAGAGACCTGCTGAAGGAGATCGGCGAGGACCCCGATCGGGAAGGCTTGATCAAGACCCCGGAGCGGGTAGAGCGGATGTTCAAGTTCCTGACCTCCGGGTATCGAAACCAGGTTGACGATGTCCTTAATGACGCGGTGTTCCAGGAGACCTACGATGAGATCGTCTTGGTGAAGGACATCGATTTTTACTCCCTGTGCGAGCATCACCTGCTCCCCTTTTTTGGAAAATGCCATGTCGGGTACCTGCCGGACGGCAAGATCATGGGATTGAGCAAGCTGGTTCGGCTGGTCGAGATGTACAGCCGCCGGCTTCAGGTCCAGGAGCGCATGACCTCCCAGATCGCCACCGCGATCCTGGACGCGTTGCGTCCACGGGGCGTGGCTGTTGTGATCGAAGCCTACCACCTCTGCATGATGATGCGCGGCGTGGAGAAGCAAAACAGCAAGGCTGTGACCTCATCCATGCACGGAATTTTCCGCGAGCGGCTGGAGACCCGGACCGAGTTCATGCAGTTGATCCGACCCCACAACATATGAGGCTGAAAAGTGCGGAGTGTGAGGTGGAAGATGCTTGACATTCCATGCCTGGCTCCTTAAAGTTGTAATTAGCAGGAAAGTTCAAACTGGTGATGAAGGATGAGAGGAACGAAGGGGGTCCTAGAGCGAAACCGGCCCGGTCACAGCCTGGATGCTGAGGTTGATCTGCCGGTCTATTCCATCGGGGTGGTCGCCGAGCATTTCGGAGTCAGCGGCCAGACGCTCCGCCTGTACGAGTCGAAGGGCTTGTTGAGGCCGGCGCGACGAAACGGCGAACGCTACTATTCCACGTGCGATATCAGGTGGATTGAATGCCTCCGTCACCTGATTCACGAAGACAAGGTGAGCGTCGAAGGGGTCCGGCACCTCTTGCACTTTGCGCCCTGCTGGCGGGTGGTCGAGAACATTTGGGTCGGCGCTAATGCGATATGCAGGGATTGCCCGGTCTATCTCAAGGGCACCCTGGAACTCCGGGCACGTCAGCGGTATCGTCCCCGCTCGAGTGCTGGGGCGGTCCGACGATGACGCATGCCTGCCCTGAGGGCGTCGAAGGGAAGGGGGAGACCAATGGCTAGCGAACAGCAGAGAGGAGCCATCCCGGGCGTCAGATACCCCATCGCCATCGCCAGCGGCAAGGGTGGTGTCGGGAAGTCCACGGTCGCCGTGAATCTGGCCGTGGCGCTCGGGGCGACAGGGGCAAAGGTCGGATTGCTGGACGCCGACATCTACGGGCCCAGCATTCCCACCATGATGGGGGTGCACGGGGCCCCGCGGGGCGACGGGGAGAAGATCGAACCGCTCGACGGGTTTGGCATCAAACTGATGTCGCTGGGCTTCCTGCTGCCGGACAACTCGCCGGTCATTTGGCGCGGGCCGATGGTGGCAGGCGCCATCCAGCAGTTCCTGCATGACGTGGCGTGGGGCGATCTGGACTATCTCCTGATCGATCTGCCGCCCGGCACGGGGGACGCCCAGCTCACCTTGGCTCAAACGATTCCGCTGACCGGAGTCGTCATCGTCATGACGCCCCAAGATGTCGCCATACAGATCGATCAGGAGATGTTCCGCCAGTTGAAGGTGAAGGTGCTGGGCATCATCGAGAACATGAGCTACTTCATCTGCCCCCACTGTCATCAATCAACCGAAATTTTCAGCCGGGGCGGGGGCAGGAGGGCCAGCGAGCGACTGGGCGTCCCGTTCCTCGGGGAGATCCCGTTGGAGGAGGAACTCCGCGTTGGCGGCGACATGGGGCAGCCGATCCTTATCCGGTCCCCGGAATCACCGACGGCGGGGACCTACCGCAAGCTGGCAGAGGCGCTGGCCGAGCGGGTCAAGGTCGAGACTCTCGCGGCCCCTATCATCCACATTCGTTGATGGTTTGGAATGTACCAGATCATATGTCGCACGGTTCATACAAGGGCCGGTCCGGACTCCTCGGGGCCGACACGAGTTGCGCGTCACGCAGAGGAGGGTCGGGTCCGGCGAAGGGAGTGAGACCCATCATGCCAGTCGAGAGTGAGGATGTCTTGGAGCGAATACGGAAGGAACTGATCTCCATACGTGAGCAAGGGAATAAGATCACCGAACGCGACCTGTTGCGACTGTCGGCATTGACCGGGATCGACTATTCCACTATATTACGTATCGAGCAGGAAATTCCTCGGAGATAAGCGATACGCCATGGGTGTTCACGATCATCACGCAGAGGCGAAGAAGGTTGGACCGGTCCGATATGTCAGGCTGAGCATCACCGATAGGCGCAAGCCGCAAGAGGATCACTCGGGCCGACTCATCGAATCGCTGTTGAACGAGGCCGGACATTCTCAGGTGGCCTCTATGATCCTGAAGAATGATCCCAAAGGTCTGAGGGAGGTTATCAAAAAGCTGTGTGAGGAAGACGTGGACCTGATCGTCACGACCGGTGGGACCGGGCTCAGCAGAAAGGATCAGACGATCGAAGCCATCAGCCCCCTTCTGGACAAGGTGCTGCCGGGTTTCGGCGAGCTATTCCGGAGTCTGAGCTTCCAGGACGTCGGGAGCGCCGCCCTGATGAGCCGGGCGCTCTGTGGGACGGCCAAGGGGAAGGTCATCGTGTGCCTGCCGGGTTCGGAGCACGCCGTGCGTCTCGCTCTGACGAAGCTCTTGATACCCGAGGCGCAGCACCTCGTCTGGCAGGCGGCCCGGTGAGGTAGGAAGGAGGGAAGAGGGATGGCTGAACAGGAACGGAAGCAGAAGCGCGACGCTGGTGGTCCCCCGCCCGAGGCCGGCCAGCCCAATCAGGAGACCACGAAGAAAGGAAAGAAGCTGAAGGAGGATCTCGACAAACTCATGGATGAGATCGACGAGGTCCTCGAAGAGAACGCTGAGGAGTTTGTGAAAAGCTACGTCCAACGCGGCGGGGAATAACCCGAAGGGCGCGGTCACAGATGCCGATCTATGAGTTCCTCTGCTCGAGCTGCGGGCGGGTGTTTGAGAAGCTCGTCCTGCGGAGCGATGTGGTCGTCGGGTGTCCGAGCTGCCCCGGCGCTTCCGTGGAAAAACAGTTCTCCGCTTTCAGTGTGAAGGGCGAGCGGGGCTTTGTTGGCTCCGGTGCCGGGTGAGGGGGATGTGCGGCAGGCGGCTGAGGCTGCGCGCACTGACCTCGGCGGGTTCGAGGTGAAGGGAGTTCGAGGCAAGACCTTCCAGGCCGATCGAGCTCGACCACGCTCTTCGACATCATTCTTTGTTCAATTCTTTCCAATTTCTCGGACTCATCAATGATCAGAGGACTGAGCGTTTGAACCGCTCAGCCTTTGGTGTTTTCGCTCTCTGAGTTGATCAACGCCATTCCTCTCGTGGACGCTTCCTCTGGCGGAGCGGGGGCGAGGCAGTCGCATCATGCGTCAGATAGGGCCGCAGATCACCCATGGCTCGGCCCGGTTTCCTCTGACTGCAGGCGCATCCCTCCATCAGAGACAGGAACTCGCGTCGTGAAAGGCCCGGCGATCAGAGGCCGGCGGCCCGACTGTGTCACACCACTGGGTCAACGGTACAGCTCCAAGTCGGCCTTTACCATCATCTCGATCAGCTCCCGGAAAGAGACCTTCGGCTTCCAGCCTAGATGCATCCTGGCCTTGGTGTAGTCACCTTGCAGCAGCTCGACCTCTGCAGGTCGAAGCAGCTTCTGATCCACAACGACGTACTGCGTCCAGTCAAGGCCGGCGGCGCTGAAGGCGATCTCAACCAGTTCTCGGACCGAGTGGGTCTCACCAGTGGCGATGACGTAGTCATCTGGTGAGTCCTGCTGGAGCATCAGCCACATCGCTTCGACGTAGTCGCCTGCGAAGCCCCAGTCACGCCTGGCATCGAGGTTGCCCAGCCGCAGTTCGGTGGCCAGGCGGTGGGCGATGCGCGCGGCGCCATCTGTCACTTTCCTGCTGACGAATTCTTTGCCACGTCGGGGGGACTCGTGGTTGAAGAGGATCCCGGAAACGGCAAAGATCTGATGGCTTTCCCGGTAGTTCACGGTCACCCAGTGCCCGTAGCTCTTTGCTACCCCGTAGGGGCTTCGCGGATAGAAGGGGGTGCGCTCGTGCTGAGGCACCTCCAGCGCCCTCCCGAACATCTCGCTGCTGCTGGCCTGGTAGAAGCGAGCCTGCGGCCGCTCCAGCCGGATCGCCTCGAGGATCCTGGCGACCCCCAAGGCCGTGTACTGGGTGGTTGCAATCGGCTGCTGCCACGAGGCGGGGACAAACGACTGGGCCCCGAGGTTATACACTTCGTCGGGCTGCACCGCCCTGACGATCGAGATCAGGGACGATTGATCGAGGAGATCGCCAGTCGACAGCGTGATCCGTCCGAGGAGATGCCGGATCCGTTCCAGGTTGTCAGCACTGGAGCGGCGGACCATCCCGAAGACCTCGTAACCTTTCTGAAGCAGCCATTCAGCGAGGTAGGAGCCGTCCTGTCCGGTGATCCCGGTCACCAGAGCCCGCTTCACTGCCTGCCACCAGGGCCTGCCAGGCCACTGCTCGTCGATCGGATAAGCAATGGGAACTCCATCTCCCGCCATTGGTGAACCCCCGCGTGGAGCATCTCTCCCGCCCGCAACAGCCTCCATCGGGCCCCCGGCCAGGAGAGATTGACAAGTCGGCAGCAGACACGGTCGACTCGCCATTTCGGGGACATCTCGAAGTCCCTCGTCGCGTGGCCGGTCACGGCAGTCTCCTACTCGATGTCATGGGCATCTTCATGGACCGCTGCCACGTCCGGATTGGCGGGCACATCAATGGCCGCCCTCGACAGGAAAGGGTTCAGGCCGATCATGGGGTGGCACCGAGCGCGAACAGGTGTTGCCGGATACCGTACAGCATCTGGGGGCCAACGACGCCGCTGATGAGCGGCGCCGACGGGCGGGAGAGCCGACCGATCGTGCCCGGCCGATTTGGCCGCTCCCTGTTCGTGGGAGCGCAAACCTTGCCAGCTCAGCGTCCGAATCTTGACCGCGTGAGGGTGTGGAAACCGGGAGCCGGGAAGATCTCTGTAGCGGCCGATCACCAACAGCTAGCCGAGTCCTGGCGGTTGATCGCCATCGCTGGGGTCACCGCACAAGACGCGCGCGTGTGCGTGCCGCCCGACCGCCTGGCGCGACAGCGGCTGATCAGCCCATGGACGTGGCTCGTGCTCCGAAGGGCATCGTGGCCCTAAAGTTGAATCTGCTTGTACCAGTCGATCGTCTTCCGGAGTCCCTCTTCGAGGGGCACCCGGGCCTTGAATCCGAATTCCCGTTCCGCTCTGGTGGTATCGAGCTGTCGGCGAGGCTGTCCGTTAGGCCTTGTCGTATCCCATACCACTTGTCCGTCGAATCCCGTCAGAGCGGTGATCAGCGTCACGAGATCCTTGATGCTGATCTCCGAGCCGGAGCCGAGGTTGACCGGATCGGACTTTTCATACCGTTCCAGGGCGAGCACGATCCCTTCAGCCGCATCGTCGACATAGAGAAACTCGCGAGTTGGCGTGCCATCTCCCCATACGACGATCTCTTTACGTCCATCCTTGATGGCGTCATAACACTTCTTGATGAGCGCCGGGATTACGTGAGACCGACTGGGATCGACGTGGTCGCTTGGGCCATAGAGGTTCGCGGGGAGCAGGAAAATCGAGTTGAAGCCGTACTGGGCCCTATAGGCCTGGGATTGGACCAGCAGCATCTTCTTGGCTAGCCCGTATGGCGCGTTGGTCTCTTCGGGATAGCCGTTCCAGAGATCGTCCTCCTTGAAGGGAGTGGGGGTGAATTTGGGGTAGGAACAGACCGTTCCGACTGCGACGAATTTCTCGACCCCAGAGAGGCGGGCATGCTCCATCAGGAAGGCGCCCATGAGCAGATTGTCGTAGAAGAACCTCCCGGGGTTTTCTTGATTGGCGCCGATTCCTCCCACATTCGCGGCGAGATGAACAACGGCGTTGGGGCGAGTATCGCGGTAAAGCCGGATGACATCGGCCTCTCGAGTCAGATCATACTGTGCCTTTCGTGGGATGAACAACCGTGTGATGCCGCGATCGCTCAAGACCTTGACGACCGCGGACCCAAGAAAGCCAGCCCCACCAGTCACGACAAAGGTAGGATCATTGTGCCGGAAGCTTGAGCTCATCTGGGAATCGTCTCTCTCTCCACTCTTGCCAACGACTGAGCACGGGAAATCGTTCGGGTGAGCGAAGAAGGGCCGGCAATTCTTCCCTCTGGGAGGAGAGGCTGGGAACCAGCCGCCCGCCAGCGATCTCCCTCGCTCCGAGACCTACCAAAAATATCTGCCTCGCCCCATAGTGTCAATAAGTTTTTGGACGATCCTCGGTCTCGGTCTTAGCCTGGAAGCCTGCGGGGGTTCTCAAAGAATCCCGGTCGCCGGTGTGCCCCCGCTTGCCACTTGGCGAAGTGACGCGCCCAGCGGGGCCTCGCAAGCACCGATTTGCCTTGACCCTCTTCGGCAGGAATCGTATAGTGACAGCACAGACGTGCGAGAGTCGGCCGTGAGAAGAATCCGATGGCCGGAGGAGGTGGCTGGGGCTTTCGTCCGGGTGTGGGGGAGACTTGTACCATATTTTGACCTGGCCGACCGTAGCCGGGTCCAGCGCTCCGACTCCTCCGCGCTCATTCTCGAATTTCATCCGACAACGGCAATGCTGCCCGATTTCACCGCCATCAGGCGAACCGATGGCGGGGCACCAAGCGTGCAGGATGGCCGTCTCAGGTGTCACCTCTCAGTCAGAACCACTTGACGCTGTCTCCTGAGCTGGTCTATCATTTGCAAGAGGGGGGTTTTCGCCGCGTGCGAGTGAATGTAAATGTATAGGTATGGAATGCGTGAAGGGTGTTCGTCAGGAGGGCAGATCGCGCGATGATGAATGAGCAGAGGGACCGGCCATCCGATCCCCTCGGCGAGATTCTCGTTCGTAAGGGATCGATCACCCGGGATCAGCTCCAACGAGGACTGATCCGCCAGCGGGAGCTCGGCAAGCAGCTGGGCGAAGCTCTGGTGGAGCTCGGCTATGTCTCCGATGAGGATGTACTAAAGGCCCTCGCGCAACACTTTGCGGTCCCTTACCTCTCGCTTTCCTCCCTCTCGATCACGCCTGTCCCGATCCGAGACCGTCTTTCGCCGAAGTACATGCGCGAGCACAAGGTCTTCCCTGTCGAAGTCCAGAACGGCGTCATGACCGTTGCCATGAGCGACTTGAGCGATCCGTACACCTTGGACGACCTGCAGCTCAGCACGGGGTTCGCCATTTCAGTCTGTCTGGCCAGGGAACGCGAGATCCTCGAGGCGGTCGATCAGTACTACGGTGAAGGCCAGACGACCATCGAGAAGATCGTCAAGGGCTACAACGAAGAAGAGGGCGGGGCGTCGGGCGAGGATCGCGAAGACGTCGATCACCTGCGCGATCTCGCGTCCGAGGCTCCCGTCATCCAGCTCGTGAACCTCTTGATCACCCGGGCGGTGGAGGCCAGAGCCAGCGACATCCACATCGAGCCGTTCGAGGATAAGGTTCGGATCCGCTACCGGGTGGACGGGGTCCTGCTGGATTACGAGTCCCCCCCGAAACGGCTGCAGGCGGCCGTGATCTCCCGCGTCAAGATCATGGCGAAGATGAATATCGCCGAGCGACGGCTTCCGCAGGACGGCCGGATCCGGCTCCAGATCCTGGGCAAGGACCTGGACCTCCGGGTCTCCACGATTCCGACGCTCTATGGTGAAAGCGTGGTCATGCGAATCCTGGATCGGAGCACCCTCCTCCTGAGCCTGGGGGAGCTGGGCATGCCGGACGACGTTCGCGTGCAATTCCAGCGCCTGATCCGCAAGCCCCATGGCATGATGCTGGTGACCGGCCCGACGGGAAGCGGGAAGAGCACGACCCTCTACACGGCGTTGAGCGAGATCAACTCGGTTGACAAGAAGATCATCACGATCGAAGATCCGGTCGAGTACCAGCTTCGCGGGGTCAACCAGATTCATGTCAAACCGAAGATCGGACTGACCTTCGCCAACGGTTTGCGATCCATCGTCCGGCAAGATCCCGACGTTATCATGGTCGGAGAGATCCGCGATGCCGAAACGGCGGACATCGCCATCCACTCGGCTCTGACCGGACACCTGGTGTTCAGCACCCTGCACACGAACGATGCGTCCGGCGCGATCACGCGACTCCTGGATATGGGAATAGAGAACTATCTGGTCTCCAGTGTCCTGGTCGCGGTTCTGGCTCAGCGCCTGGTCCGCGTCATCTGCGCAGAGTGCCGGGAACCGTACCAATTGGACGTGGCGGCGGTT
>Ga0209341_10003347_pt1 | contig 15005 bp, 12 predicted proteins | sample RifCSP13_2_FD_184020 | JGI IMG/M metagenome (GOLD analysis project Ga0209341, IMG submission 184020) | Soil microbial communities from Rifle, Colorado - Rifle CSP2_sed 13_2 (SPAdes) (version 2) | ecosystem: Environmental > Terrestrial > Deep subsurface > Rock core/Sediment | place: Rifle...
GACGGATAAAAAACCTGTTCCCCATCTAGATCCAGGCGTCGCTCCTCGCTCCCATCAACGCGGATCAGGAAAAGGTCTCGGCTGTCACTTAGATTGATTCTCCCGTCGCCGTTCACATCCTGGCGCACGCTTGAAAAGGCAATCCACTCCCCATCCGGTGACCAGGCGAAGTTAAAATCGTCGAAATCAGGGGTGACTGTCAAATTTTGTTCTTCTCGCGAGGTGAGATCCAGGATATAAATATCAGAGGCGTCATTGGCAGTGATCCTTCCGTCGCCGGTCGTGTCCAGGGTCGCTCGACTAAACACAACTCGAGTGCCGTCTGGCGACCAGCCTGGCCGGGAATCGGCCCCACTGCTGGTCAACTGCTCCAGGTCTCCGGTGGCAGCGTCCAGCATCCAGATATTGATCATGTTATAGGGCCCGAAAGTTCTCCCTTCGAACACAACCCGGGTGTCCCCAGGGGCTGGCGACCAAACAGGAAACCGGGCCTGCCCGACGAATGCGGTGAGCTGCTCTTCGGTGTCTCTGCGAAGATCATAGCTATAGAGTTCCCAGCCCCCCTGGCTACGGTCGGAGGCATAGACCAGCTTCCAGTTGTCCGATGAGAAGGAAGGGGCTTCATCGATGAACCCATTGTTCGTGATCTGCTGCTGGCTTCCGGTCGCTGGATTCAGAATGCTAATCTCTCGTCCGGTCCCCTCGCCGTATCCAAAGGCGATCCAGCCCGTGTAAGGGAATGCCTGCTTGCTGGTTGGTGTGAGCGTGTGCGTGGGGCTCTGAGTAGCAGTTGCGGATGGGTGGATTGTGATGATAGGATGGGGCGTCTGGGCAGGCTCTGTGGTCGTGGTGGGTGGCGCGGGGGTAATCAAGGCCAGGATGTCCGGGTTTGACGTTGGTTGTTCGAGAATGTAAGCAGCCAGGGCGGCGTTCGCACGGATTGCCGCAACGATCTCCTCCTGCCGGACCCGGCTCTGCTCCCAAACCGCTTGCAGGTCTTCGAAGGCGGAATTATACGCCTCCAGGACGATCAGCACCATTGCCCGATCGAAGAGCACGGAATAGTTCGGACTACCGCGCGTAACGCTTTCTGCCCAGGCGCTGTCGTAAAAACTGACCGCAGTCAGCTCATTTCGTTTTTCATTGGCTTCCTGGCGGCCCTTGATCCAGAATTCGATTTCGGTTTTCAAACTGGGCGCGCCCGCTGCCCCAATTTGCCCCAAAACTGATTTCATTGCGCTCAGGAGTTCGTTGCCCTCGAGGGAGTTTTCATTTTCCTGGTATGTTGCTTCGACCACGATGACAAGCTCTGCAGCCACATTTTGCGGGCTGGATAGAGCGGTAAACAGGCTCAGTTTTTCACGATGCGAGAGGTTGGAATAGAGTTCATGCGCCTGGGAGGCGGGGCGGTCATCCAATTCAAACAAACGGGCCAGGCTGGTAAGTTTGACATCCGGGCTATTGCTGGTTTGAAATTGTTCGGCGAAGGTGAGCGCGGGTTGTATTTGCTGTTGGTAAAGGGCATAACCGGCGATAATAAAGGCCATGATCGCGAGGAGGGAGGCGAGGATAGCAACCCAGCGCGTGCGGGATTGGGGCAGGCTTCTCTTTACCCAGGCATGGTCGAACACCGTCCGGTAAATACGGTTATGAACTTCCAGGCGAGGGAGTTCGCCCTTTCCCTGCGTGGAGCAGCGCACCAAGCCAGTGAGTTTCAATTCGGTCTTAGCAGTGGAGCGCTCTTCATCCACGACAGGCTGCTCGCGCAAGATGCGCCTGTAAATCTGGAGCATTTTGGTTTTGTGCGGACTGCTCTCGATGCGATCACGTATGGCGCGCAGGTTGCTTTCCTTATGGGCTTCTTCGGCTAAGAATAAGCGGGTGACGGTTTGTGCCACACCTTCCAGTGTGCATGGATATTCCGACATACGCATGAGTTCAGCGCATGTCTTTTGCGTCAGGTAGGGTTGCCCGTTCGTCCAATCCAGCACCCATTGGACGCACTCCCACCCCTGGCCTGGATAGACAGCTTCTAAAACAGTTTGAAACGGGTGCAGTTCGGGGAGGGTAAAATCACTCAGGGGGATATGCGTGCCGACGTTGTATGGAGTGCGATTACGGTCGCGAATAAGGTCGGCGGGGCGCGCTACCCCCAGCAAGATAAAGGTCAGGCGCTTGAATTCTGTTTGGCTGGCGCGTGCGTTGTATGCGGCGCGGATGGCAGCAAAAAAGTCGTCGGTAAATGCCATCCCCAGCGCAGAGTCAATTTCGTCCACAAATATGACTAGGGGGTCCTGGATTTCTGCCAGCACCACGTCTCGCAAGAAGTAGCTGAACCGTTGCACGGGGTTATGGTTTGCGTGCATCTCCCACCATGCGTTCTCGTCTTCGGCTAGCCCCAACTGGATCGCCAATTCGTCAAGAAAGCCAAAGAACCAGGCTTCTGGCGTGGAGATGCCGCCGCCCAGGATGCTGATATCCAGGATGGCGGTTCGAACGCCTTCCTCTTGCAAACGGTTAGCCGTGCGGACCATGAGCGAAGATTTCCCCATCTGGCGCGCGGCCAGGACGTCGCAATATTCACCAGCCAGCGTTAACCTGAACAGTTCCTCATCGGCGGGGCGAACGATGTACGAGGGAGCTTCGCGCCAGAGAGTGCCTCCGGCCACGAAGAATTCTTGCAGGGAGGAGTTTGTCTTCATAAAATTTGCCTCTCAAAGAACTCCTCATACAAGCCGCAGCGCGGTTTCCATTGCCCCTTTTCTTGTTGAATCAACCCAACGGCAGATAAACGTTCCAGGAGCGTCTCGTCGGGCATTTTCTGTTCCCGGAGTACCTGTTGAAAGGCGGCCATGAGGGCGGGGGTTTTCTTCAGGCTGTGCAGGTAAAAGAGCAGGTGTTTCCCGAACGGGCCATCGGGAGAACTGGCGACGTCCAATAGATCCGCTATAGATAAACCTTCGCTGATCAATGTGTAATATGCCTGACGCACCAGGTAGGGATGTCCACCTACAAGGGACATCAGCGTGGGGATTTCTTCAGACTTGAGCGGACTATCGTGCCGCTGGTTCAGGTCGGCTACCTGTTCTGGGGTGAAGTCCTTAAGTTGAATGTTCAACCCCACGTTGAACGGGGATAGGCTAACATCGTCGATCAACATATAAGGGTGGGTAGAGATCACCAGGACCAGGTTGAGCTTTCGCCAGTTAGCGTCAAATGCCCGCCGCGAATCCCAGGCGCGCAGCAGGGCAAAGAAGTGTCTTTTATACTCAGCGTCGAGGAGCATATCGGCTTCGTCAATGGCCAGCAAGATCTGCAGGTCGAAAAGCTGAAGTACTTCGCGTTGTAAGAAGCGGTTAAAGGTCTGGGTCGGATTGCGCGCCACCTGCCAGTAGCCGTCTACCACCTCCCATTCCAGGTTGAGCTGCTCAGCTATAGCCTCCGATAAAAACCGCAGGAAACTGGGCATGTCATTCAAACTCGCTTCATCGATCAATTGAAAATCAAGATAAATTACCTGCCTCTGTTCGCGCTGGGTAGCATGTATAGCATGAATTAATAGCGAAGTCTTTCCGGTTTGCCGTCCGGCCTGGATGGTTGTGGTGGTTCCCTGTCCTGCCAGTTGATCCTGGAGCTGGCTGTCTGCGGCGCGTTCGATGTAATAGGGAGACTCGGGTCGCATTGCCCCCGCCGGAGCTTCTAAAGTGGCCCAGGGCTCAACGTGGACCTGCGGCCGTGGGATGGGGCCGGGGAACGGCTCCAGCTTCGAGAATTCTTCTAAGAGCTCCAGCTCATATTCGTAGCGGGCTAACTCTTTCAATTCCTGAAAACTGGGGTTTTTCGTCGCCCACAGGAGTTGGTTGACTTCATCTATGTTGAGGCGCAACGCCTTACCCAAGGCTACAATTTGATACCAGTGCCGAGGATGTGCAACCTCTCCCTTCAACCATCGATAAAGGGTTTTGCGCGAGAGATTGGCCATGGTCGCCAGTTGCTCCACGGGGAGATTGCGGCGTTGGATGAAGAACTGTATTTTTTCGGTAAAAACAGCATTCATTGTCTGTATCTTAAAGCATTGTGGTAAAACTGACCAGCCCCTCGCGCCGAGTGACACAGCAGTGACACATCATTTGCCCAGAAGTAGAGCCGGGACATTCCTCGGTAAATCCTAGAGAGCCAAAAGATTTCACTGGAAAGAGTAAGTATAATCAGGTATATTTTGTTGCCAAAACAATTGGAACCAAGCATCTCGACATGTCAAACAAACCGATTCGCGTCTTATTAGCAGACGACCACGCTGTTGTACGGGCAGGTATCCGCCAATTTCTGGAACACGCCGCCGATATCCAGGTCGTGGCAGAAGCATCGGATGGTGTGCAAGCCCAGAGTCTTATCGCCCAACATCTCCCCGATGTGGCTGTCTTGGATATCCAGATGCCGCGGGCCAGCGGGGTCGATGTCACCCGCTGGATACGCAGCCATCACCGGAATGTAGGCGTCCTGGTATTGACCGCTTATGACGATGACCCCTACGTTTTGGCTGTGCTGCAGGCGGGCGCAAACGGATATGTGCTGAAAACCGCCTCACCCGTTGAAATCATTCAAGCTGTGAGGGACGTGTATGCCGGGAAATCGGCCCTCGACCCTGCTGTAACGCAGAAGGTTTTGGCCCAGATCAGCGGGCAAAAATCCACGCAGTTTGTGGAAGAGCTGACTGACAGGGAGCTGGAAGTGCTTACTTTGGCTGGACGGGGGTATACCAACAAAGCTATTGGCGCTCATCTGGGCATCAGCGACCGTACAGTCCAGGGACACCTGGCCCGAATATTCAACAAATTGCAAGCCTCGAGCCGCACCGAAGCGGTAATGCGAGCTGTGTCTTTAGGTTGGCTGCCTCCCGACCTGGTTGAACCGCCGGCGTGAGTTAGGCATGAGCAGGAAAATCTTTCCCTCACATTTTTCCTGGCGGGGACTGACGCCGGAAATGTTTGCGATCATCATCCTGCCCCTTACCCTGCTTTTGCTGATTATTACCTTCGGGGGTTTGCGGCTTCACCAGTTGTCAATGCGTAATCTGGTGGGCGAACGCGACGTTCGTTCCGCTCGTGCGGCTGCCAACGCCCTTACCGAACAACTCAGTCATCGCAAGTCCGCCATCCAGAGCCTGGCCTTGCGATCCGCATCTGGCTCATCCCCGGAGAGCTTAGCCGGCATCTTGGCAGAATCCAGTCATTTACTCCCTGACTTCGATAAAGGCCTGGCATTCTACAGCCAGGGATATGAATTGCTCGAATACGTTGGGGACAGTTCATTTTGGGAAGGTCTTGATGTTAAGTCCGCTCAAATCCAGGAGAAGATAGCAGGGACGAATGATCCCGTGAAGTTCCTCGCCGTCCCAGGCTCCTCTGGTGTCCCGGTTATACTCGCGGTTTCCACTCCGAAATCCGAGGATCTGATCGCAGTAGGGGCTTTCTCGCCAGACCATTTGATCGGAATGGCGCTGGCAGACGTGTTCAGCCCATCGGGCGCAGGTTATGCCTTTGTTATCGACCAGGACAAACGGTTGCTCTATCAGATTGGCGATCAATCGAATCGAGGCGAAGCCCTCCCCAACCACCCAGGTGTATCTGAAGCGCTAAACGGCGCCAGCGGCTCTACATATTTGCAGATCGGAGGAGACGAGCATGTTGTCGCTTACAGCCCTGTCGAGTCAGTCGGCTGGGCTTTGGTTATCGATGAGCCGTGGGATGTTGTTACCAGCCCATTGTTACGGGTTACGGAATTTGCCCCCCTGGTGTTGATCCCGATTTTGCTGCTGGCGCTGGTGGCGCTCTGGTTTGGGACTAATCGGATTGTGCAACCATTGCGCTCTCTCGAGGAGAAAGCTTCAGCCTTGGGTTGGGGCGACTTCGAGGCCATTGAAGCCCCGGTCGGAGGCGTGGCTGAAATTCGCCGCCTGCAAACAGAATTGATCCATTTGTCACAGAAAGTAAAAGCCGCCCAACAGGGTCTGCGCGGTTATATTGGCGTCATGACACGTGGATTGGAGGAGGAGCGACGCAGGCTGGCGCGCGAACTGCACGACGATACGCTCCAGTCGCTCATTGCCCTCAACCAGCGCGTGCAACTTGCCCGCCTGTCAATGAGCAACGCCCCCGAAAAACAAACGCTGGATGAGATTCAAAAGATTACCGAAAATACTATTCGGGATTTGCGGCGAGTCACGAGGGCTTTGAGACCCATCTACCTGGAGGACCTGGGACTGGCGGCAGCCTTGGAGATGCTCGTGCGTGAGACCCAGCAGTTACACGGGTTGGAGGTGCGCTTTCAGCGTGAGGGAGTCGAACAGCGTCTCACCGAGGAAAAGGAACTGGCATTATACAGGATGGTTCAAGAGGCATTAAGCAACGTCGTCCGTCACGCGGGCGCCGCACATGCCTCGGTCAATATTTCGTTTTCTCCCTCGCTATTAATCATCCAGGTGGTGGACGATGGTAAAGGATTTGTCGTGCCCGATAGCCCATCTGCATTTGCGCCCGGCGGTCATTACGGTTTGCTTGGTCTGTTCGAGCGAGCGGAATTGATTGGAGCCAAGTTGGAAATTCTCTCGGAACAAGGCAGAGGCACTCGGGTCATCGCCAGTTTACCGACCGCTTAGAACCAGGAGAGATTCAGGCGTCTCCGGTGAGAGTGGATCGATCTTCCCAACTAATCGCTCCTCAATCGCGCCCCACAACGAGAGCAGAATAAGGCTCCCGGGAGAATATCCGAACCGCAATCCGGGCAGTAGCGGGAGACCGCCGCGCCACACGATGGGCAGTAATGGTCTTCGTCGCTCAGGGCTTGCCTGCACTGAGGGCAATGGACTGCTCCTTTTAGCGGGGTTTGGCGCCGGCGTTCAATCAACGCCTCGATTTCCTGGTCTGCTGTCTTGCTCTCGGAAATCAGGCTCGCCGCTTCTGATAAGAGCTGGTTCCGTAAGGCTGCATGGTCCTCCGGGACAATTTTTCCTATTTTGTAGTCAAAGTCAAGATCGCGCAGCGCGCTGAGAACCTGTCGTCTCCTCGCCTCAGGATGCTCTCTATCGACAGCGGGAACAACTTGCATTTCGCCCTGCTTCTTTTGGAATGGCCCGATCACAAATATTATCGACAGCAATAAGATTGCCAGACCAATGAGTATCGCGCCTGCGTCCATCAATCGATCTCCCGCAGTTCTTCTTCTAATCTGGCCAAAGTGTCCGCTGAGATCTGGTTCGAAACTGGTATCTGCGCAGTTTCTAGATCTCGCTTACTCTGCCAGCCTTTCAACACTTGATAAACGACGACCAGCCCCAGAACCACCCCTATCAGAGGAAGTATCCAGACAAACGAAGTAAATCCGGAACGCATAGGCTCCCCCAGCACTCGCTCGCCGTATTGGTCCACGAAGTAATTGAGAATCTGCTCTTCACTCCAGCCGGCAATAAGTTGATCGCGTATTTGCGCCCGCCAATCAGCACAGGCCTTTGTTTCGCACACATCTAGCGGCGTGTTTGGGCATACCGGACAGTATAATTTCTTGGCGATGGCATTGACATCGTTGTCGCTGGGATATTGGGGATTCTCGGTCTGGGCCAGGACAGCTTGTGTCAAAACCAGCGAGAACGCCAACGCGAGAGCAGTTATTGTGACCAGGATTTTGTGTAAAAAACGTTTCGCGCGTGAGTTTTCTGGTAACATGGCTCAATCTCCAGATTCAGGCTGGGCTAAGACCCCCCTCAATGCCTCGGGTCTTAATACGTAGGTAACTTCCTGGCGCTCCTTTTTAGGAGACCAGGCAGCAATCAGGGTTCCCAGGATCAACACCACTCCGCCAGCCCAAACCCAATTGATCAGTGGGTTGATATAAATCCTGAAAGTTGCTGCCTCGTGGCTGCCCCCTTCCCAACCGATTAATAAAGTGTAAACATCTTCGCCGGATGTGGAGTACACCCCGGGCACAGTTACCGGTTGTTCCTGAACAATAAAAAAATCGCGCCTGGGACGCAGATCGCGAATGAACTGATTATCTTTGAAGAGTTTCAACTGTGCTTCCACGACATCGCGCCCATCGCTGCCCGGGTATCCACGCAGCCCTTCGAAACGAAACGAATAATCATTGATGGATAGGGATTCGCCGACTGCCAGGGTCCCCTGGGTTTCTTGCTTGAAGTAGCCATCTCCAATGATCCCCAGGGCAATCATCACCACACCAAGATGAATGACGTACCCGCCATAACGGCGTTGATTACGGCTGACCAACTTAACCAGGGCGACAAGAAGGTTTTCACCCCGCGAGGAGGAACGCGCTTGCACACCCTTCCAATATTCGGCCAGGATTGTCAGTACGACAAGCGAGACCAGCCACAAGCCAGGGAGGGATGCCGGATGCATGCGGTGCAGGTAGCCCCAGCCAATCGTGATCGCCAGAGAACCTATGAACGGGTAAAGTACTGCGCGACCTAAATTCCTGGCCGCCTGCTTGCGCCAGGCAAATAGAGGCGCCACGCCCATCAGCAAAACCAGGACAAAAAACAACGGGCCGGTGACCTTCTCGAAGTAGGGCGCTCCTACGGTTATCTTTGTGCCGGTGACCAGTTCGGAGATCAGCGGGAAGACGGTGCCCCAGAAAACCGCGAAGGTAATTGCCAGGAACAGCATATTTTGTAATACAAAAGCTGCCTCGCGTGAAATGAAGTTTTGCAATTGGTGTTCCGACTTGAGCGTGTCCCAGCGCGAGAAGAACAAAGAGAGAGAACCCAGGAATGTCAGCCCGATGAATATAAAGAAGGCTGGGCCCAGGGCAGATTTAGCGAAGGCATGTACGGAGCTGATCACACCGGTACGAGTGATAAAGGTGCCGAAAATGGTCAGCGAGTAGGTCAGGATAATCAGCACCATGTTCCATTTCTTGAGCATGCCGCGCTTTTCGGTCATCATCACCGAATGCAAAAATGCGGTTCCCGTCAGCCAGGGCATGAACATGGCATTCTCCACCGGGTCCCAACCCCAGAAGCCGCCCCATCCTAATACATCGTATGCCCAACGCCCGCCTAGGATCAGGCCTACCGTGAGAAAGATCCAGGCTACCAGCGTCCAGCGCCGGGTGGTGCGCATCCACTCGTCGCCGCGAGATCTACCAGTGATCAGAGCAGCCATAGCGAAGGCGTAGGGGATGACAAATCCGGTGAAACCAACGTAGGTGGTAGGAGGGTGACCGATCATGCCGAAATGGCGGAGCAAAGGGTTCAGCCCCTGTCCATCTTCAGGGGTGTACGGCATGGCCCCAGCCGGCTGAAACATAGCCTTGGTGAGTTCGGCAGCCCCGGGATAGTGCCACAGGCGGGTAAATGGGTTGGTGATGAAGACAGTAACCCCAACAAAAAAAGCCGTGGTAAGCATAGAAACCATGATCACGTAGGGCATCAGCTCGCGGTCGCGCTCCCACTTGCGCACCAATACCAACGCCACGAAACCCGCCATGATCCAGGACCAAAACAGCACAGACCCTTGCTGTCCACCCCACAGCGCTGTCACCCTTAAAAATGGCGACATTGCCCGGCTGGATACATCCTCTACATAGGCTAATGAGAAATCCATCTGGTATAAAGAATATACAACTGTCATAACCGATACCGTGAGCAGTGGAAAAACCAACAGTGCTGCGTTGCGCGCGCTTTCCACCCATACCGGGCGGCCCTTCCACCCCCCGTACAAAGAGGCAAATGTGGCATACGCGGAAAACACGAAAGCCAGCAGCAAAGCCACTAAACCAGTGTCAGCGATCATGCGTAACTCCCGTATAAATGACCATTTGAGGCTGATTGGATTTCATTTCCCTTTATCATAGTTCTGTGTACCTCCACAGCGCCAGCGTTCTTCTTTCTCCGAGGAAACTGTCATTGCGAGGAGCGTTCTTTGCGACGAAGCAATCCCCTCAGTGACGGGAGACTGCTTCACTTCGTTCGCAGTGACAGATCCTTAGGAGCTCTTGACCCTCCGATGGGTGTCTTATGGATATGTCTCTGCCAGTAGCTCATCGATCTTATCATCCAGTTGTGGGGGATAAAGCGGCCCAATGTGAACCCCGCGCAATTGGCCTTTTTTGTCCACAAAGAACGTTTCTGGTACCCCCTGAATGTTGTAGGCCTGGGAGATGCGCGTTCCGATGTCAGGTCCGTTCAGATAGGTGATATCAAACTCGGCGATGTATGCCAGAGCTTCCTTGTCTGTATCGGCGTAATCCACGCCAATGAACACCACCCCTAGGTCCAGGTACTTACGCCATGTCTGCTCCAGGTAGGCAGCCTCTTCCCGGCACGGAGGGCACCAGGAAGCCCAAAAGTTGATGATGACCACCTGGCCGCGCAGTTCGCTCAATGTCGCTGTACGGCCATCGAAACCTCTCAGCGTGAAGTCCGGGGCTAAGCCGTTTTGCACAGGCCCGGCCTGTACTTTTTTCAGACCCCAGGCAAGCAACCCAAGCACCGCCAAGACCAGCGCAAATGCGAAGTAATACCCAATCTGCGAGCGGGGCTGTGTAGATTGTTTCGATTCCAATCCAGGCTGAGCCAACTGTTCAGGGCTAAGTTGCGTTTCGCTCATAGTGGGACGCTCCTTAATTGCAGGTTTCCTCCGGCTGCGAAGCAGAGATGTCGCTCCCTTACCTTCTGCCATCGGTCAGCTCTGGCCGGACCTCAGAATGGTGCCGAGCATGGCTCTCATCATTGCCCATATACTTCATCATAATCAGGTGGGATAGCGGGCACAACAGTATCAATCCAAACCACAATACTGTATTGACCGGGATATTGAAAAGAAATATCGCTCCCAGCCCGACCAGCGGGAGCAAGCAGCAAAGCAACAGGATCAGTACATGTTTCTTCGTCATGGGTAGTACTCCAATGCCTGAGCTAATGCCTGCTCAGCCAGCTCGGTGTCCGCAGCCAGCCAGATGAGCAGGTTGTTAGAAGCGAAATAAAAATGCCTTTGTCCCAGTCCCTCCAAAATGTAGATAGTTCGTTCCCTGACCTGCTCCTCGCCTATGGGTGTGAAAGGCGAATTTCCTTCCGCGATCTTTTCGCGCATATCCTTCAACAACCAGGAGGTCATCAGCCTCATCGGAACGCCGGACACCCACAACGTCACCTGATGTTGGGCGCCATATTGACCAACAGCCCCGGAAGTTAGAGGAAATTCCTTGCGGTGTAAGCGGTTGATCTCCTCAACCGCGCCCCTGCCGGTTTTATATTGACCGAGGGATAAACCAGCGATTTCCCCGGGTAGTGGTGCAACCTCGGGGTGGGTTATCGCGTTGGCGAGAACGGAGTAACCCACCACGAAAATGATCAGGAGAATCCCAGCGGCAATGATGCTAAGAGCAAGATAGCGTCTTGCGATCATGTGTCGAAATTGAAGTCAGGCCTACTTTTCCCAAACAAAAATGCGCTCGGGTGCGTCCAGGTTGACCACGATGAGAGTTAATTTCGTTGCGTCGGTTAATAGAGGAGCGCCATCCACCGTCGCAGGGAAAGAGAGCTTTCCACTCACATGGTGACCTCCCAGTGGCGCCTCCCAGCGAGTTGCCTGAACGGAATAGCCGGTATCCGTTATCAAGGTTGATAGTGCAGCCAGGTCCATACTCAAATCAACCGAATGCGTGTTCAGGCTGATCTGAAAATCGAGGTTCTGGCCAGGGCTGTTCAAATTCAGGGGAGTGATTTCCACAACCACTGCGCCTTGTTCGTCCAGGAGCGGGGCTTGTTCCACCCAGAATGGACTTTCCAGATTCACCTGGCTCTCAGCCTCCACAGTGGGTGAGGTTGGGGTAGGTCTGGTTGAATTATTTTCTGGGGATGCAGGTGCAACCCCTCCAGCAGGTTGGTTGGGCGGGGAAGCGCCGCAGGCTGCCAGCAAGAGGCCAGTAGCGATGATTGCGAATAAAGCGGATATATGCCTGACTATCATATCGACTCCTGCGTAGTGGGGGTCCCTGCGAATAGAATGTGTTGCCTCGCTTTACGCCGTTCTCTGAAAAGGATGAAAAGCATGACCCCAATGCCGGTAAGCGTTGTCCCCAGCCCCACCAGCATGAAAAGCGTTTGGTAATTTGCCAGGAAAGCGGCTGCTGCCGTCAAACCCACGATTGGCAGCACATCTGTAACATGATGAGCGCAACAGGCAACCATCGCAACAGTAGATGTGGTGCCGCCCATGCCGGTCAATGCGCCCGATGGACCGGCGCTGGCAAGCGGCACAAACAGGCGTTTCTTAAGGACGGTATATAGTCCCATTTGCATGCCGAATCCCAGGATGATGGGAATAACGATCCAGCGCTCTTGCCAGAACAGATCGAGAGCATGTTCGGGGCTTTCCGCCCAGGAGACAATTGCGAAGTAAAGTGCGGTCAGAAAAACAGTTCCTGCCAGGCCAGCCCCCAGGGGCCAGAGGATGCGTTGCTTGTTGGTCACAACCACGAGGTCGCTCCTTGGATAAGTTAACGATCTCTTGCTCAATCTTGACCCCATGTTAGCCGATGATAGGGGCTTTGTCATGCGCCATCCCGCGCGATTGTGGATAAGCCTTTTTGCTCATGACAAATGTCATGTGAGTTCACCGGATTCGGAACAGCAGCTTTAGCGCCTGAAGGCCATACTGTTCACGAAAATGGCAGTAATTGCAATGCCTATTCACTTTCATTCGTAACAATGCTATATTTGGCTTTTACAGGAGTTACCGTGGGGTAGTCCACCACGGCAATCCCCGAAGGACCTATCAGGCTGAGGAGGTTATCTATGGAAAAGGAATACCGCTTTGAAACGATCGCCATCCACGCCGGTCAGCCGCCTGACCCGGCGACCGGGGCAATTATGACCCCAATCTACCAGACTGCAACGTACGTTCAGACCGATGTGGGAGTACACAAAGGCTACGAGTATTCGCGCACCGGAAATCCCACCCGCACGGCGTTGGAAACCTGTCTTGCAGCCCTGGAGGGCGCCAGGTTTGGGCTGGCTTTCGCCTCCGGTATGGCGGCTACGGACACACTCCTCCGCCTGGTGCAGCCTGGGGAGCACGTGATGGTTGGAGATGATGTCTATGGCGGCACCTATCGGCTCTTCGACAAGGTGCTGAAAGACTATGGCCTGGCATTAAGCTATATCGATCTGGCAGACCTGGATGCCATAGCGGAGAGTATCCGGCCGGAAACGCGCCTGCTATGGCTGGAGACGCCAACCAACCCACTGCTCAAAGTGGCGGATATCAAAGCGATCAGCGAGCTGGTATCCCGCTTGAATCCGCGCCTTCAGATCGCGGTGGACAACACCTTTGCCTCGCCATTTTTACAACAACCGCTGGCCCTGGGCGCCCATTACGCAGTGCACAGCACGACCAAGTATCTCGGCGGCCATTCCGACGTGGTCGGTGGCGCAATCCTGACCAATGATCCAGACGCTTACCAGCGCTTGAAATTCCTGCAAAACGCCATCGGCGCGGTGCCAGGACCGCTCGATTGTTGGTTGGTATTGCGCGGCCTGAAAACCCTGGCGGTCCGCATGGAACGCCATTGCGCCAATGCGCACAGGGTGGCTGAGTTTCTCGCTAATCATCCTGCGGTGGAGCGAGTCTACTTCCCGGGGTTGCCCGATCACCCCAACCATGCCATTGCCGCCCGCCAGATGCGGGATTTCGGCGGCATGCTTTCCTTCGTTGTAGGGGGAGGCCAGGAGGCGGCGCGCAGAGTAGTGACCGGCACCCGCGTCTTCGCCCTGGCTGAATCGCTGGGCGGGGTTGAGTCGCTCATCGAGCATCCGGCCAGCATGACCCACGCCTCGGTGGCTGGCTCGGAGCTGGCCGTTGACCCTGGGCTGATCCGTCTTTCGGTGGGTATAGAACACGTTGACGACCTGATCGCCGACCTCGACCAGGCATTAGCCAGGCTTTAGTTTTATTTCACCTGGCTTGCCATGAAATCCAGCAAGTCGATCTTGGTGATGATACCCACCGCGACCTCTCTTTCCAGCACAATCACAACCCGATGAGTGGTAAGGATGCTCATCAACGTTTCTAACGGTGTGTCGGAACTCACCGTTGCTACCTGCGTGCGTACCAGCGATTCAATCGTCTCGTCCGGCGCGTGGGTGTGATCGGCAGTCAACAGGTGGTCCAGCAATTCCACCTCCGTGACAATCCCCACGAAACGACCTTCATCTACGACCGGGACCTGAGAGATATCGTGCTCTTTCATCATCGCGATCACTTTGGCCTGGAGATCGTCAGGTCGGGCGGTGTATAATTCCCGAATCTTTTTCGATTGCAGCAAATTTGAGACTTTGAGCTCAGCCCAGGTAGATACCATGTAGCTGTTCTCCCGCATCCAATCATCGTTGAAAACTTTGCTCAAATAGCGGTCGCCAGAATCGGGTAAAACAACTACGACGGTGGTATTCGGGCCAAGATTATGTTCTTGAATATAGTGCAGCGCCCCGGCAACTGCTGCCCCGGATGAACCGCCGCAGAATATCCCTTCCTCGCGCACCAGACGGCGGGTCATCAAAAACGACTCCTTGTCGCTGATTTTGACCGTGTCATCGACAACGGAGAGATCGAGGGTTGTGGGTAGAAAATCCTCCCCAATACCTTCGACTTTGTAGGTGTGCGCAGTAACCGTCTTGCCAGTTTGAAACAAGTCATGCAGTATCGATCCAACCGGGTCAACGCCGATAACCTTGATCTCCGGGTTTTGCTCCTTCAGATAGCGCCCAACACCTGTGATCGTCCCTCCGGTGCCCATACCGGCTACGAAAATACCCACCCGGCCACCCGTCTGGCGCCAGATTTCCGGCCCGGTCGTTCGATAGTGAGTCTCCGGGTTGACCAGATTGTGGTATTGGTTTGCCAGGATAGCATTGGGGGTTTCCGCGACGATACGCCTGGCGACTGAGTAATAGCTGCGCGGGTCTTCTGGCTCGACGGCTGTAGGGG
>Ga0209341_10003348_pt1 | contig 14995 bp, 17 predicted proteins | sample RifCSP13_2_FD_184020 | JGI IMG/M metagenome (GOLD analysis project Ga0209341, IMG submission 184020) | Soil microbial communities from Rifle, Colorado - Rifle CSP2_sed 13_2 (SPAdes) (version 2) | ecosystem: Environmental > Terrestrial > Deep subsurface > Rock core/Sediment | place: Rifle...
GTTGACGAAGTAGATCAGCATGACCAGCGCCAGGCTGGTGATGGCGGTGATGTTCATGACGAAGAAAGCCGTGACCAGGGGGGCGGGCAGGTTGTTCTCCGGGTCCAGGTAGGGTTGGAGCAAGCCGGCCAGGATCACTTGAGCCAGGTAAGCCAGCCACCAGGGGATGGCGCGCCGCGGCACGGAGAGCAGCAGCACGCCAAGCGGGCTGCTCAGCGACCAGAGGATGATCCCGCTCGAGGCTGCAATGCCGCCCAGCATCAGGGTCTGCAAAAAGGGGATGAGCAGACCAAACGTCACCTGGCTGTACAGGAAGAACTGGTAGCGCCGGTCTCTGGCGAAGCGGAGCAGGATGAGAACCGTCGCCAGGGTATAAAAGAGCGAGAGGCCCCCAGCCAGCGGCTCTCGATTGAGCACCAGGAGCAGCCCCCACACTGCGCTGGCCAGCATGACCAGAAAGCTGCTGTAAACCAGAACGCGCTTTTGCAGGGCCAGCTCGGGCGAGTCGCTCGGGTCAGCCCCGAGCGAGCTGAGGCGAGACTGAAGGAGGCGGAAGAAGGGGATATTCATGGGCAATTCCTGAGTTGCTTGATCCTATTGATATTCATCGAAATTGAAGCTCTTCGGTGCAAAACGTCCCGCAGATTCCCCGAAAGCTAGCCCGAGTGAAATAAACCTGCGGGACGTTTATAACCCATTTATAAAGTTCAATACAACGGTGGGTACAGAATGTACCGTATTTCGCCTAAATGGGCAAGTTCGAATGCTATGCATTCCGCCCTGATTGATATTGACAATTTATATATCGTTCGTTATGATATATATCAATTATATGTCATCTTGAGGCAAAACCATGAGCGCTACGAAGAAGAAACCCATACAGATTTACCTTCGCGAGGATCAAATGGAGACGCTCAGGCGGGTCGCCGAGCGGCGGGGCGAGTCCATCGCCGCTTTGGTGAGGCAGGGAGTGGACCTGCTCCTGGAGGGCTTGCCCCCCCAGGAGGACCCCCTGCTCGAAATCATCGCCCTGTACGACTCGGGCCTGGGCGACCTGGCGGAAAAGCACGACGAATACCTGGCAGAAACGATCAAAGGCGAAAGCAGACGTGAGCCATGAGGTGTTCGTCGATACCAGCGCCTGGATTGCGGCGATCGACGGGCGGGATAAATACCATAAAGCTGCCAGGGAGGTCTATACGCGCCTGGTTGAGGAGCGTCACACGCTGGTTACCACCAACCTGGTGGTCGCAGAAACCCAAATCCTGATCCGGCGCACTGGCGGTCACGCCCAGGCGATGCGCTTCCTGCAATCGCTGCGCGGCAGCCCGCGCCTGCACAGGGTCTATTCGGACGCCAGCCTGGAGACAGCCGCCGAGGCGATCCTGGAGGCGCATCCCGACCAGGATTTCAGCTTTGCGGATGCGGTCAGCTTTGCAGTGATGCAAGTGCACGGGCTAACCCAGGTCTTCACCTTCGATCGCCTCTTCGCTGTCCTGGGATTCCAGGTGTTCCCTTAAAGCGGCGCAGGGACACTCCGCCCACCGAGCCGCTCCGGCAAGGTTAAGTGCTTCTATATTTTCGTTGGCGGGACGACCTACCTGGAATTAAGGCAGTTGACGCTTTCCAGGATTTCGGACTATACTTTCCTAAACGGCTTGAGCGGAACGGATGCGCAAATCCCTTCGACTGCTCCTTCCACTTCGTTCAGGATCCGCTCAGGGAGCTTGCTCCACGTTGATTAAGCAGTTACTCATTGCGAGGAGGTAGAAATGAGCGTGAAACTTACCTGGTATGGCCATGCCGCTCTGGGCCTGGAGACCGGCGGCTACGAAGTCCTGGTCGACCCATTCCTCAACGACTGCCCCACTGCGACTGTCTCCGCAGACCAGGTGGGCGCCGATTTCATCCTGCTCAGCCACGGGCACGGCGATCACGTCGGCGATACGCTTGCCATCGCCAGGCGCACCGGCGCCCTGGTCATTTCCAATGCTGAAATTGCCGGTTGGATCAGCAAAAAAGGCCTCAAGGCGCACGCCCAGCACCTGGGCGGTGGCTATCACCATCCCTTTGGCTACCTCAAGCTGACCTTCGCCATCCACGGCTCCGGCTTGCCGGACGGCTCCTACGGCGGCAACCCGGCAGGTTTCTTGCTCACCACCCTGGATGGGTATAAGATCTACATGGCCTGCGACACAGGTTTGTTCGGCGATATGCGCCTGATCGGCGAGGAGGGGATCGACTTGGCGGTATTGCCCATCGGCGACAACTACACCATGGGTCCGGATGACGCCCTGCGCGCGGTCAAGCTGATCCAACCCCGGCATGTCATCCCCATCCACTACAGCACCTTTGATTTGATCGTCCAGGACGCGGACGCCTGGGCGGCCCGGGTGCAATCCGAGACCGATGTCCGGGCTCACGTGCTGACGCCTGGCGAGAGCTTTACTCTGGGATAGGCCGCTCGACTCAACCACCCTGCCGGTTGGTCTCGATCTTGAGGCACTCTCCGCGGCGCACCTGGTAGTGGTCGAAGTCGCGGACTACCCTGGCGTTGGGGAAAATCGCCTGCGCCTCCTCCAGCACGTCTCTTTCGCGGTAGCGGCGTGAGATGTGGGTCAGCATCAGGTTTTGCACGCCTGAGCCGGCGGCCAGCTCGGCAGCTTGCCGGGCGGTCAGGTGGGCAAACTGCTTTGCCATCTCGGCCTCCCCTTCAAGGTAGGTGGCTTCGATGATCAGCGCATCTGCCCCCTGGCAGACGCTTTCCAGCCCATCTACCCGGCCGGCATCGCCAACGTGCACCAGGCGCGTTCCGGGGCGTTCGGGGCCGAGGACCTGCTCGGGGTTCACCTGCCGCCCGTCGGGAAGGGTAACGCTGCGCCCGCCCACCAGCTCGCGCCGCCACGGGCCGGGAGGCACGTTCAGCGCTTCGGCCTGCTCCGCCAGGAAGGGGCGGCGAGCCCGCTCTGCGAATAGATAGCCGTAACAATCCGGCCCGCGGTGGTACACCGGGAAAGCCGAGACGGTGAAGTCCTCTACTTCGAACAGCACCCCCGGCCCGATCTCGCGCAGGTGGATTTCCATCGGCGGGCGCGCCCCACGTAGCACCACCCCGAATAGCAAATCGCGAATGCGCCCCAGCGCCCAAGCTCCACCGTAGATCTCCAGCTCGTCGATCGCTTCCCAGCGCGAAAATGTAGACAGCAGGCCAGCCAGCCCTAGGATGTGATCCAGGTGCCCGTGGGTGATCAGGATTTTGTTCAGGCGCTTGAAGCCAATCCCGGACTGCAGAATCTGGCGCTGGGTGCCCTCGCCGCAGTCGATTAAAAAACGGTGCTCGTCGTGCATCACTACCTGGGCGGATAGCCCGCGGTGGATAGAGGGGGCGGAAGCTGACGTGCCTAGAAATACGATTTCAAACAAGCGGGGATTCCTCTCCTGAGAGTATCGTCTGGTCGTGGGGCTGGATTCGGGCGCATACCCCGAGCGTATTGTACCTTAAAGTAAGTGGAGGGTTGAAAGCCCCAACCCTCCACCTGTTTCCCGGGTCCGCGTGTAGTGCGGGTCTGTTACTTCAAGGCGTAGACCGCTTTGCAGGAAACCTTATCCGTGACCGAGTTCTTCAGACACACGTTGAAGTAGAATGCCTTGCTCAGGTCCCTGGGAAGCACGAAGCTGGTCTCCACGTTGCTCACATTGCGCGTGCGGAGCATCCCCAGCTTGTACCATTTTAAACCATCCACTCTGGCATCGTCCACTTTGACGTAATAAGAACTCTTGGTGGGGAAATCGTACGCCCGGATGACCAGGGTGTTCCCGCTGCGGAGTACCGTGAAGCTGGCCGCTTTTGCTTTGGGCGCCCCACTTACATCGCCCACCTTGTCCTTCGGGATGCACAGCGATTGCCCCACGTAGATCGTGTAGGGAGCGATAATATTATTGGCTTCGGCGATTTTCCGCCAGCTCACATTGTGCAGATCTGCGATCCTGAACAGGGAATCCCCGGATCTTACCGTGTAGTAGGAAGCGCATCGGGCTTGTGAGGCAGAGGCTGCCAGGGCTGGCGCTGGCAGAGCAGCAGCCAGTAACGCCAGTGCCAGGAACAGGCTGAGCGCCCTGATGGCCCAGGGTCGGTTTTTTACATATACATCTTGAGCACGCATGGTATTTTCTCCTTTCGAATATCTATCTGGGTAGCCAATTCTTGAGAGCGCCTTGCGGAAACCGGCTCTAATCTGCGCAAGGCGCTCCTTTTACCTATGGTTACAGTTCGAACCAGAACACAACACTCCCGTCTCTGTCGGTATGGGCTTCATAGCGCCGCCCCCCGGCTGCTTCGAATATGAAGCGATATCCCGGGATGATCACCTCCAGGCAGACCTGGTCAGGCAGGTGCACGCCCAGGCAGCTATCCTTCCACTCGGCTGTTTCCACCCTGATCATGGTCAGGGCGTTGGGAGCCATGCCCAAGTCCTGCGCCACCCTTTGCCGGGCTGCCTGCTGCGCAGCAGACCACTCCGGAATGGGCGTTGGGGCCGGACCGATGGTGCGAATGGATGGCGCCAGCCAGAAAGCGTTCGCCCGGTTGGCTCTGCCTTCATTGGTCACGCTCAAGATGAATTGTACCTCGCTGCCCGCCAGGCCGGTGAGGTCGACATTGATGCGGGTGATCTCTCCGTCGAACTCCTCATACCATTCACCCAGGCTGTGAACCCTGCCGTTGGGGGTCTGGTATTCGAGGGCGAAAGTCAGCGCGCAGCCGCTGCTATCGGCCAGGCAGCCAACATCCGCCAGGAAGTGATCATTTGCTCGGATCGTATATCTTGGATAGACGCCGCTGATCCAGCCGCCGCGGGTCGCTTCAGGCCGCATCCAGATTGTGGGCTCATCCTCGGTTCGGTCGTTTTCCAGTCTTGGCCTATCCAGCATCACCACTGAGCCGTCCTCGCTGGTGGTGTTTCCTGGGCATCTCAAGTCGCCTGCGCTGCTCTCCCATGAAGCTGCACACACGTTGATCGCGAAGTCGTATGGATAAGCTGTGGTAGTTGCCCTGACCCGGATTTCTACCCAGAAGGCATCCCTGCCCTGGTTGCCAATCCCAAAACGGTTTCCCGTGCGGTCGCTGAGCATCCAGAAACCCCGGTAACGCCCGGCTTCGTTAGGTGCCACCAGGTCCACGCTGATATCCACGCGCTCCCCGGGGCGGACGACCTCATCCAGAAGCGCTTCCCTGTCGCCCTGCATCCGATCTCCGCTGACGAATACCAGGGAATAGTCGTCCCATGTGCAGGAACCGGCGTTGCGCATCCGCCAGATCTTGGTAAACCTGGCGCCAGGCGTGAAGAGCGTGCCGTCGACCACAGTCACATCCGTCACGTACTCCGCCCGGTTGCACGGAACGGGAACCGCGGTCGGTGAGGGCGAGACCGGGGTTGGGAGCGCCACTGTTACGGCGGGAGTCGGTGGGATGGGTAAAGTAGAGGTCGCCGTCGGCGCGACGGGCTGGAACGTGGCGGTAGGGGTCGGTTGGCCTGCCGCCTGGGTCAATTGTTTGATCAGGTTGTCAAACGCCTGCTGAGTCAGTTGGGCTTGCAGTGTTTGGATTGCCTGGGTATATAGAGCCTGGTCGTCGGTGCCCGAATCTGGAATCCGAGTGCCGAACAGGCCACAGCCGACAATCAGGAACATGACAACCACCAATAAAAACGGTATCGTGTTTGATTTGTTCATGGTTCTCCTCCGAAAATACCTTCGGCGGTCACGCCGCCGGCGATCACGCCGCTCGACATATCAGACGCAGTATGTGCTGGGCTTGTTCCGTAAATACTTCAACTCGTTTCCAACCTGGTTTCCCTGTCTGACGGTCTGATAATCGCTCTGGCTTATGCAGTCAGCCCAGCTTTTCTATAGCAAAAGATATCCTATTCGGGCGCGGAGGTCATCATTCCTGTGACTGGTTTTTGCCTCCAACTTTTGGCGGAGAGACGCGGACCAGGCTACTTTCGGAGGTTCAGGGCTGTTCCTGCCAGGATGAGGGCAGCGCCCGTCGCGGAGAGAATCGCAATGAACACCAGCACCGGATCCCAGGCGGTGTTTTCGTCTGGCTGCGCCGGCTTTTCTATCTGCGTGTCTGGGGTGGAAGCGGAGGTTGTGGGCGGCGGGGGAGAGGCTGAGGGGGTTGGGCGTGGGGTCTGGGTGAGCCTGGCGGTGGGCGTGGCGACAGGCGTGACAGGGGTTCCAGTGGTAGGGGTGGCTGTGGCTTGCGCCGGCTGGATTACCAGCCTGTCGCCCGGATGGATGACCGAATTCAGACTCAAGCCATTCTGGCTCAACAGTAGGGACAATTCAATCTGGTAAACGGTGGAAATGCCGATGAGCGTATGCCCTGGCTGGACGACATGGATGATCGATCCGTCTGGGCTGGGTGTGGCGGTTTGGTAGAGGATGACCGCTTCTTGGGTGGGGACCGGGGCCTGCGTCCCCCCTGGAGCCTGGGTCGAGGCGGACGATTTTTTGCCCCAGCCATCGGTCCATAAAAAGCTGACGTCGATCCAGTCGTTATTCCCCGGTTCCAGGCCAATGTCAATGCTGACCTGGCGGGCAAGATCGATCCCGAACGGCGCGGTGACTTTGCGCCCATACTGATCTCTGCCGCCGTTATAGCCATCGAAGTAGGCAGCCTGGGCTTCGGGAATGCCCAGGGGAAGGTCGGTGAACATGCGGCGCGGCTGCGGGTCTCTGGTTGTGGCCCAATAATTGTCGTCTACGTTCCAGGGACCAGCTTCCATAACAGTCGCCGCGGTGCTCTTCTCGTAGCTGATGAACACCGAGTAGCCTTGCCCCGCCCGGTAGCCGTCGTCGTCGCATACGTGATAGCCGGCGTTGGCGAATTTCAGGCACTGGTCGGGTAACGCCACGGTGTATGACCCGCCCGAGTCGTAGCGGGTGGCGAATACCCGGTAGGTGCGCGCCGCCACGGCTGGAGCCAGGTTGCCGTGCAGATAGCGCTCCACGATCCAGCGGCTCTCCACCCAGTCGACGATCCTGCGATATGCGGCTTTATCCAGCGCGCCTTCCAGTCTGGCAGCCGATTCTTGCAGGATTGCATCCACTTTCTGGTTATAGCCCAGCGCTTCAATCCCGGCGATCTTTTCACCCAGCGTAAGCGCCAGGTTTTGGGTGATTACCAGGCTCTCTCGCTCCAGGCTGCGAAGCTGCTCTACCTCTTCGCCGGCGATCTGCCTGACGACCTGGAACTCCGCCTCGGATAGTCCCGTCCCGGCGCGCAGCAGATCGACCAGGCTGGGGGTAAACACAAAATAGCCCAGGACAGGCTGCCTGCCCCATACCGGGCTGGCATTATAGGGGTGGGGCTTGACGTCGTTGGAGCGCGCCTCGACCAGGATCAAAATAACGATAAGGACCAGGCCTAGCAGCCAGGCCATCTCCGCACGGCGCAGCCCTGGCAAGCCGGCTCCCCAAACGGCCTGCTTGTATTCTGAGGGCGTTTTGCGGACCAACAGGCTCAAATTTTGTGTTCCCAATCGTGCAGCCGCTCGACCAGGTTCGCCTGGCCATCTGGTTGAGAACGGTATAACCAGAATGTCCCGATTCTTGTGTCACCCTGCAGGTAAGCCAGGATCGGCTCGCGCATCACCTGCCAGGGCAGGGCAGAGAGCGCTTCGATGGCGGATTCGAGCGGCATGAAACAGGCTTCCAGGATGTAATTGTCTGGATCGCCCGGCGCGATTTCACCCTGCCAGCGGCTGGCCTCGAAGATAAAACTTGTGGTGCGATAGCCGGTCGCGTATTCCTTTGCCTGGACTGCATAGATGAGGGAGCCAAGCTCCAGGAGCTGCAAGCCGGTCTCCTGGCTGAGTTCACGCCGCATGGCCTCGCCCAGTGGTTCGTCCGGTTCCACCACCCCTCCAGGCAAGGCCCAGCTTGGAGCAGGGTCTTCGCCTCCTTGCTGTCTGACCAGCAGGATACTGCCCTCCTGGCAAAGCAGGGCAGCGACAACGACCCGATATGGCTGATCGGTGTTCATCTACTGCGCTGCCTCAGCGATCAAGTCTTGCAACGAGATACCCTCAAGTGTAGGGATCTGCCGATCAGCGTGATCTAACGCCATCTGGCGAGTTAGATCGTTGGGCACCGCGATGCAATAGAGACCGGCTCGTTTGGCGGCCGTTACCCCGATGGGCGAATCCTCGATCACCAGGGCTTCATCAGCCTGCACGCCCAGCTCTTTCAGGACGCTCAGGTAGAGATCCGGATCGGGTTTGACCTGGCTGACGTCATCCCGAGCTCTGAGGCAGTCGAAATAATCGATCAAACCCAGGCGCTTCAGGTGGCCCTCCACCCATGCACAGGGGGAGCTAGAAGCTAGGCCGATTTTCAAGCCTTGTTGCTTGGCCTCCTTCAACAGGCTCTCAACCCCCGGGCGGATTGGCTGGTGGGCGATTAATTCCAGCTCGCGCAATCGACGCCTGGGGCTCAAACCGCTCCGGTCGACCGGGCGCCCGATCTGTTCTTCGAGGCTTTCAAAGTGGTCGTATTCGTTTGAGACGGTTCCGATGATCGTTGACCAGCCTTCAAATGTCAGCTCGCCTCCATAGGATTGGTAAAGTTCCTGCCAGGATCGGTAAATAGGGACCTCTGTGTCCAGGATCAGTCCATCGAAATCGAGAATCAGGGCTTTGATCATTTCCCGTCCGCCTGTCTGAAATCGGGCTGAGGTGCTTCAGCCTCGCCGAAACACAGGCCGGACGATCATCCACAGGCCAAGTAAAATCAGCAGGATGGGCCAGTAAGCGCCCAACAGGTTGCTGCCGCCCAGGAAGGAGGCAAAGATGATGAAGAGCACCAGGCTGATCACGATCAGGTTGCCGCCCTCGCGCAGCGATTTGGGCGCTGTTTTCCCCAGCAGCCCTGCGAGGATCACCCCCACCCCCACAAACCCGGGGATCAATGTCCAGGCGTATGCCCAGCTTTCCCAGTTGTTCGTGGCATTTTGCCAGGCGAGCAAAGCGCCGATCCCGCCCACAATCGCCGCCGGGACCGCCATGCCAGGGGTTCCCGTCAGCAGGCCGATGAGCAAGAGCAGCACGCCTGCGCCAATAATAATAAAGGGCCAGTCGAACCAGAAATCTGCCCACGCCTCCAGCCCGGGCACCAGGCGCAATGCCAGAAACCAAAGGCCCAACAATACCAGGACCAGACCTACAGCCAGGTTATTTTTGCCAATCGTATTCATGCACGCCTCCTCCTCGTTCCAGCTCTCGCAGTTGTGTTATCTGCGTTTACCCTTGCGGATCACGAAACGGGTGCCGTAATCCTGTTCAGTGATCGCGGCCACTTTATTGTCCACCAGGTCGGTCAGCAAGCCGGCGGCTTGCATTTGCTCCCAGGTGAAGTCGATGCCGCGCCCACCGGCAAATTTCTTCTTGGGCATAACTACCCAGATAGCCCCATCCGGGTAAATGTGATTTTGCAGTTTGAGGAACTGGTCTGTCAGGCCAAGCAGGCTGTGCGGCCAGAACAGGATCACATCGCAGCGCTCCATATCCTGTTCGGCAACCAGGTCAGCACAAACATCCTGGCAGGCCTGGCGGATAACCGCCACCGCGAGTGCGGGGGCTGCGAGCAGGCAAACTCGGCTGTTTGCTTTGATGCCCAACTTTTTCGCCAGATCACTCACGCCGAATACTCCTTGGGCCAAGCGCAATGATTGCCATTATAGCAGCGCCTGGCGCGCAGGGCAACTGGAAATCGGGCGGGGGGATTATTCCAGGCCTAGATGCTGGCGTATTTGTGTTTCGCCTTGACCATCTTAGCTTAATTGGTTAGAATCCTGGCTGCTGCAGGAGAACGCAGCAGGTAGAAACTATTTGCCCTCGTAGCTCAGTGGATTAGAGCACTTGCTTGCGGAGCAAGGGGTCGCGTGTTCGAGTCGCGCCGGGGGCGCCAAAAACCCTATATGTGACGGTAAGCCAAACTAGAACTCCCATATCTGGCGGTGTGGGAGTTCTAGTTTTCATCGGGACAAATTTCGATCTGCCCAATAGAAAGTCGTAAATGGCATATAATTACAATTTGGAGAAAAATACTATGAAATTCATGCTGCAGTAACGATTTTGAGCTATCGGAGACTGATTAATAGATTTTTCAGGAGGAAGGCTCATGGCAAGCAATTTCATCTCGCGCGGTTTTACAGGTAAAAGACGGCAACCTGAAGTGGCCAACCGTGTTCCACCTGGACAGTACGTTACGCCCGATTTCCCGGTGCTTTCCGCCGGCCCGACGCCGCGAACACCTCTCGACCAATGGACATTCACCATCGATGGGCTGGTTCGGGAACCCGTGAAATGGTCTTGGGCGGAATTTCTTCAACTGCCCGCTCAATCGTTCGTTGTGGACATCCATTGCGTGACTAAATGGAGTAAATTGGACACTCATTGGGAAGGCGTCAGCATCGATATGCTCTTCGAATACATCGACCTGGAACCAAACGCGATGTATGTGACTGCATTCTGCGATGGGGGATATACGACGAATATGCCGCTGGTCGATATCATCAACGGCCAGTCTTTCATAGCCTATCGGTATGATGGTAAGCCCCTCCCGGCAGAGCATGGTGGGCCAGCGCGCCTGGTCGTCCCGCATCTCTACTTTTGGAAGAGCGCCAAATGGATCCGCGGCTTGAGATTAACCGAGAAAGACAAGCCTGGTTTTTGGGAATCGCTGGGCTATAACAATCACGGCGATCCCTGGAAAGAGGAGCGTTACTGGTGAAGCGCATTCTGGAGTGGCAGATCGCAACGGTCAAATCGATCCGTCAGGAGACGCCCAAGACCAAAACGTTCACGCTCAGTCTCCCCAATTGGGTACTGCACAAGCCTGGCCAGCACTATGACGTGCGGCTGACAGCCCCCGATGGCTACCAGGCGCAGCGCAGTTATTCGATCGCCTCGGAACCGGAACGGACCGGTGAAATCGACCTGACGGTGGAAAGGATCGAGGATGGTGAGGTCTCATCGTATATGCACGAGGTGTTGGTCGTTGGAGATCAAATAGAGGTGCGCGGGCCGATCGGCGGTTATTTCGTTTGGGAGGCCAGCATGGGGAGGCCAATCCTGCTGGTTGCAGGGGGTTCGGGGGTTGTACCTCTTATGTCCATTATCCGCCATCGAGCGGCAGTTGGCTCTACTGTGCCCATGCAGTTACTGTATAGCTCGCGAACCCCGGAGGATGTGATTTATTCGAACGAGTTAATGAGGTTACAAAATTCTCAATATGGGCTTGGAATATTCTTCACCTTCACCCGCCAGTCCCCTGCAGGTTGGACTAGCTACGCCCGGCGGATTGATGTTCCCATGCTACGCGAAGTGACTGGTCCATTAGGGAATAAAGCGCAGGCTTATGTCTGTGGGCCGACACTGATGGTGGAGGCTGTTGCAAACGGGCTTCTTCAAATTGGACTCGGGTCGAACCTGATTAGAACTGAGCGATTCGGGCCAACCGGCAGTATTGGATAAGGAGACTATCTCATGGCTATCGACCGAACTGATCTAAATCTTTCCCTCATGCTGGATGGGAACGCTGTCGCGGGCGTCTTGAATGAGATATTCGCCCTGGAGATGACTGCCAGCCCGGTTGAATGCGCCAGTTGTGGCCGTGAGGGTGAAATGGGCACTCTGCTGGCCTTTATGCAGGCTCCAGGCGTTGTGTTGCGTTGCCCAGTCTGTGAAAATACCATTCTGCGCATTGTCCAGACGCCGGAAGCCTTTTATCTGGATTTACGCGGAGCCGTCTACCTGCGCCTGAAGCGCATCTCCGCTGCGTAACTTTTCCAATCGCTGGCGAATAGCACACACAATGGGAGGCTGAGGGATGGTAGTTATTCTATTTGAGTTGAAAAAGCGCCCCGAAGCGGATGTTCCCGAGTATCGGGCAATGCTTGCGCGCATGGAGGAAATCGTCACTGCCATGCCGGGATATATTTCCAGCGAAGATTTTATCAGCGAAGATGGAACGAGGGATTTGAGTATTGTACGCTTCGAGTCCTTAGAAGCGCTGGAAGCCTGGCGTACAAACCCCGAGCACTTAGAAGCGCAGCGGCTGGCGCGCGAGGAATACTTTGAGTCGTATCACATCCGGGTGCTGACGACCGTGAGGGAGTACGCGTTTCAGCGAGGCGAAGGTAGGAAATCGCTTTACCCTACCCGCAATGACCATACCCTTGAATTTCAAACCGCGTAGTTGAAGACCTCGATCCGGCCCAACCACTTAACCCAATACCAACCCCGCCGGCTGGGAACCACTGCACGTAGCGGTGCGCCGTGCAGGTGCTCGAGAGGCTCGCCGCCAACATGGGTAGCCAGGAGAACCTGCTGGGCTTCGACGATGGGCAGGCCGAGGGCATATTCTGTGACCGATTCCAGGCGCACCCAGACCGCTCCTTCGGCTACGCCGGCGGCTTCCATGAGGTCGTACAGGTAAACGCCTCGCCACACCTGGGTTGTGAACCAACCAAGCGTGCAATCCAGCGTAGCGTCCAGCTCCGCGGTGGTCAGGGCCAGCAGCTCGTCGTATGTCCATTCCTTCTTCCGGTCCGCTTCTCCTGCCACCACCAGGCGCCAGGTTGAGGGATTGGTCTGCGCTGTGTCGGCGGCTACGGTGTGAGTGACCGGGAAGCGGTTGGCGGAGTAAAGGCCCTCCAGGCGGGAGCCGGTGAAGCGTCGCGGCTTCTCCGCTAAGGTACGATGGGCAGCAAGCGCTTCCGCTGCCCACGAGGCCGTCAAGGAAGCCGCTCCCAACCCGATCATCTTGAGGGCGGACCGACGCGAGGTGAAATCCACCCTCCGGGGTCGCGGCCAGCGTTTCCAGGCGTGCAGGGCGAAGGGTAGCAGCAGCCCGAGCCCAATAATCCAGTGCCAGGAGACGGCGGTCTGCCCGAGCGGGTAATAATGCGGCCCCAGCCGCCACTGCCAGGCGATCCCCAGCCCAACAACCATCAGGGTGGCTACAGCCAGCAGCAGCGAAGTCAGAACCATCACCCCGCGGTCGAAATTCGCCCTCACTCCGCGTCGCAGCGACCGCAGCGAGATGCCTGTTTTCCAGGGGATTGTGCCGACCAGCAGCCAGCCCGCACCGCGGTGGGCATCGAACATCCAGCCGGGCATCGTCCAAAAAAGGCCGAAGACGCCCGTCAGGGTGAGCAAGATCACCGTGGCCAGGATAACGCTGTTGACGAAGCGGACCAGGCGGAAGTGCATATTCAGAACTCCGCTTCGATTCTATCAAATTGGATAATTTATGTCTATAATTCTCAATTTCCGGGCGATAGGATACAGTCAAGGTGACTCATCAAGTCGCTGGAAAAGGGAGGGTAAAGGCGATCGTCGTGCCGAAACCTACCTCACTGCGCGCCTCAATCACTCCCCCGTGGGCGGCTACTAGGCTCCGGGCGATCGCCAACCCCAGACCGCTGCCGCGGGAATCTGCGCTTTTGTAGAACCGCTCGAAGATGTGCGGCAGATCCTCGGGCGCGATGCCCGTCCCCGTATCGCTGACCGAAATGGTCAGGCGATCGCCTCCCTCGACCAGGTCACAGCGCAACGTGATCTGGCCGCCGGGCGGTGTGTAGCGCAGGGCATTGGTCAGCAGGTTGGAGAGCACCTCGCGCAGGCGCGTCGGGTCGATTTCCATCTGCGGCAGGCCGGGCTGCACCTCGGCTTGCAAAGCGATCTGCGCTGCACTGGCCTGCGCCTGGTAGGCTTGCGCCACTTCCGATACCAGCTCTCCCAGGTCGGTCCTTTCGAGCTGCAGCTTGAGAGTGCCGCCCTCGACCTGAGAGAGTGTGCGCAGGTCGTCGATCACCCGTGAGAGCACGCGCGTCTCCTCAAGCAGGGCTTCCAGGTGTTCCTGGTCGGCTGGGTAGATGCCGTCCAGCAGACCCTCCAACTGACCCTGGATCACGGTTAGAGGCGTGCGCAGTTCGTGGGTAACCTCCGCCAGCAAGGTGCGACGTTGCTCGTCATCTGCCTGCAGGCGCGCTGCCATGGTGTTAAAGGCACGCGCCAGGGCGCGCACCTCGCGCGGCCCACGCTCATCCACCCTGGCGGTGTAATCCCCCTCAGCCACACGGCCAGAGGCATCCAGCATATCTCCTATGGGCAAAGCTGCACGGCGAAGCTCCCGGCCGCTGAAGACGATCGTTGCCAGACTGAGGATAAAAATCACCACCCCCACCGTGCGCATGATCGCCAGCACGCTTTCTGATAGGACCGCCACTCCCGATGCGCTGGCAATCAGCCAGAAAAGCAGGGTGAACCCCCCAAATATGAACAGCATAAACAGCAAAAACCCGCACCCGATCCGCCAGAAGAAGCGCCCGCGCATATTGTGCCAGTAGCGCCGGTTCGGCGGGCCGGCGGGCGGCCATGCCTCCTCGGCCGGCCACCACGGCGGCTGGTGGCGGGGGAAACGCCTGGGCTTCATGACTGGGGGTTACTGCCCTGCAAATTTGTATCCCACGCCATAGACCATCAAGATATAGCGTGGCTGGCGCGGGTTGGGTTCGATCTTGCGTCGGATATTCTTGATATGGGCATCGATGGCCCGCTCGTACGATTCGAAAGCCACTCCGTGCACCGCTTCCAGCAATTGCGCCCGGGTGAACACGCGCCCCGGCTGGGCCGCCAGCACGGATAGCAATTGGAATTCAGTCGACGTCAGCTCGATCTCCTGCCCATCCAGTCTGGCCTGCATACGTGGCACGTCCAGCGCCAGGCCAGCCGCGCGGATGATCTGCGCGCCGGGTTCGGCCATCTCGACCCGGCGTAGCACGGTGCGCACCCGCGCCACCAGTTCCTTGGGGCTGAAGGGCTTGGTGATATAATCGTCGGCGCCTAGTTCCAGCCCCACCAGCTTATCGCTCTCTTCCGACCGCGCCGTCAGCATAATGATCGGCACATTCGACACCCGGCGCAGC
>Ga0209341_10003349_pt1 | contig 14994 bp, 10 predicted proteins | sample RifCSP13_2_FD_184020 | JGI IMG/M metagenome (GOLD analysis project Ga0209341, IMG submission 184020) | Soil microbial communities from Rifle, Colorado - Rifle CSP2_sed 13_2 (SPAdes) (version 2) | ecosystem: Environmental > Terrestrial > Deep subsurface > Rock core/Sediment | place: Rifle...
GGATGGACGGCATCAGCATGTGGCAGACCGCCACCTACAACACGTTCACCCAGCGTTATGAAAACACCATCGACACAACCCTCTTGGTGAACGGCCCCCATTCGATCACGGCCCGCGCTATTGACGGATTCAACAACACGACCACCTCCTCGACCGTCAACTTCGCGGTCGACAACAACAGGCCGCCCACCGTGAGCATCACCAGCCCGGTACCGAACGCTCTGGTGTCAGGATCCACCACCATCAGTGCCACTGCCACCGACGACAAGGCCGTGAGCCGTGTCGGGTTCTTGGTCGACGGGGTCGGCATCGGCACCGACGCCAGCATCGCCGGAGGGTGGAACGTCACGTGGGACACCACAAAGGCAACCAGCGGCCGTCACACCCTGACTGCCACCGCTACAGACGCGGCCGGCACGACGGGTACCAGCGCGACAGTTGCTGTCATGGTTGATCAACGACCCACGGTCGACATCACCGGTCCCCGGTCCCTGGCGGTGATCAAAGAACGTGTGACCATCATCGCCTCGGCCGGAGACGATTTTGGAATCGCGGTGGTCGAATTCTTCGTCGACGGCGCCAGCATAGGTACCGACACCAGCCCAGCCGGTGGGTGGAGGATCAACTGGAACACGAGGGGGGTCGACAACGGCCGCCGTACCATCCGGGCAGTCGCGACCGACACCAACGGCCAGACGACTTTGGACTCTCTCGTGGTGACCGTCGACAACGACCTGATACCGACCGTCACCATCACCAGCCCAGGCGACGGAGCGACGATCTACGGAGTCGGAATCGTGCTGATCTCGGCCAGCGCATCCGACGATGAGAACGTCGAGCAGGTCGAGTTCTTCGTGGACGGTTCGTCCATCGGCGTCGACACCATCGATTCAAACGGCTGGTCCGCCGTCTGGAACCCAACCCGGGCGACCATAGGCTCACACACCATCCAGGCGGTCGCAACAGACAGCATCGACCAGACGGCGGCCGACACCAACGAAATCATCATCCAGGCGTTCACGACGGCCACCAGTCCCCCCGCAACGCCGACAGCTACCGTTTCAACCATCGCGGTAGAAACCCCCGCCCAAGGACTATCGGCAACGGCCTTCTCCTTGGCGCCACCTACCGTGTCGGCAGGTGGCGAGATTGCGTTGACCGTGACCCTGGCTGCCAGCGTCCCCGGCAAGGCCGACGTGCAGTTCCTCCTCGACGGACAACCCCTGGGAGGGCTTGCCACGGTCGACGCAGGCGACGCCTCGGTCGGTACCATCGCCCAGGCAGTCTTCACGAGAACCCTGCCTACCGGCATGGAGATCGGGTTGCACCGGGTTGAAGTAGTGACCACCGAGCAGCCACCTCGGGTCCTTGCCTCCCGGACGGTTGGAGTGGTTGCCGGCCCCTTCTCGGCATCGGGCGATACCACTCCGGCATCGCGTTCCTCCTCGACCCCGCTCGGGTTGATCGTGGCCATCGTCGTCGGCGGGGTGGCCGCGCTGGCGGCTGCTGGGTTCGGGATGGCAGGCTGGTACCGGCGCAAGCTGATCGTCCGCCGTCTGGTCGCCCGAGAACGGTAGACCGCGCCCATTGGCCGGATCCGCCACTATTCGTAGACCAAGATCCTTCATATAGTGGTGGTTGACAGCCTGTCTGACGGGGGCGACAACATGAAGGGGCATCTTTTCCATAGGCGGCCTGTGCCCGGCCGCGGCACCTCGCGCACCACGGCGGGAACGGCGGGGAGGCGCCTGCTGGCGGCCCTGATCACCCTCGCCTGGCTGATGAGCCCGGTATTGGCGGCGCCGGCTTCAGCCGCCCTCACGGCAGATCGGGAGGGCCATACACGGGAGGTGTCGGTGAGAAGGTGCAATTCGATGGCACCGGATCGACCGCCGAAGGCGGCAGGATCGTCGACTACCAGTGGGACTTTGGCGACGGTGCAACCCAACGAGACAGGAACGGCAGCACGACCCACGCCTATCAATCCGCCGGTGTGTTCACGGTGACCCTGACGGTTGTCGACAACGTTGGTGACACGTCCACCGCGGCGACCACCGCCACCATCGTTGAGTTCGATGCCCCGTTGGCTGTGACCGTATCGATCACGCAACCCGCCCCGAACGCGCTCGTGTCGGGCACCGTCTCCATCGCGGCCACGACCTCAGCCGACCTCCTGGTCGGAAGCGTCGAGTTCCTCGTCGACGGCATCAGCGTCGGAACCGACGACAGACCTGCCTGGTCTGTCACCTGGAACACCGCCGCCGGCGCAGACGGTGGCCACACCCTCACCGCCATCGCCACCGACGTGCTGGGTCGTAGTTCACAAGACTCGATTCCGGTGACCGTTGTAAACGACCGAGTGCCGACCGTGCGGATCACCGATCCAGCCCATGGAGCAGTTGTGGCGGGGACCGTGTCGATCGTTGCGGCTGCGTCCGACGACACAACAGGGGTTGGCTTTTTCATCGACGGAAAGAGCATCGGCTTGGATCTGTCTGGTGTCGATGGCTGGTGGGCAGCCTGGAACACCACCGGCACCAGCAACGGCGACCACACGATCGCCGTTATCGCCACCAACGGGCAGGGTAAGGCGGCAACGGACACCATCGCGGTGACGGTCGGCAACGCCCCGACTACGACCACAACGACAACAACCACGACGGCGGCGGCGACCACGACGACGGCGGCGACCACGACGACGGCGGCGACCACGACAACCAAACCCGTACCAACGACTTCCACCACAGTGGCGACCAACGCCACCCTGGAGGTTCTCGGCCAGATGATTCAGGCCACGACAAGAGCAATCGGTTTGTCGGCCACCTCCTTCACCGTGGAGCCCCTCGCCTTGGTCCCGGGTGACGAGATCACACTCACGTTGCAGCTGGACGCAAGGGTTGGCGGAATCTCCCGAGTGATCTTTCTCCTCGACGGGCTAATGCTGGGAGATCCTGCGGTGGTGACGACCGGGGCCGAACTGACCTTCACCAGGGTACTGCCCGCCGACCTGTCGGTTGGCCAGCACCGGATCGAGGTAGTGACCGATGAGGACCCACCTGAGGTCCTGGCCTCCCGGTCGGTCGGCGTCGCGGTGAGCCTGGCCGGACAAGCCGGACCCCTCGAGCCGGTCGTGCTCGGAACGCAAAGGTCGACCTCATTCCTGCTCCCGGTGATGGGGGTCATAGCCATCGCCGGCATGGTGGCGGCGACCTGGCGCAACCGGCGGCGCTTGTTACCCAGACGAACGCGCACCTGAGCGGTTCGGCTACCTACCTGCTGAAGGCGGCGGCGCGCCCGCGCACTGCAGCCATGGTCAATCGAGCTTGACGATCACGCCCTCGTTCGGGCGTAGCTCCAGCTCCGCCAGCGCCACGTGCCCTTCCCGATCGAGTTCGGTTGAGAGCGCTACCCGACCGGACCCCGAGGCGGCCACTATTCCGGCGGGTTGGACTTCACGAGTGAAGTTGAGGACGACCGCCAGGCGGGAACGACCATCATCCCTGAGGTAGGCGAACAAGCCCCGACCCGCCTCGAGAGAGCGGTAACCGCCCACCTGCAAAGCGGGTTCCCGATGCCGGATCTCGAGTAAACGGCGATTGAAGTTCAAGAGCGAATCAGGAATTGTCAGCTGCACGTCCACGTTCCGGATACCGGCATCTTCGGAGAACGGCAACCAGGGTCGCACACCCGGGCCGGTGAAGCCGGCCCCATCAGCGTCGGCCCACTGCATCGGCGTCCGGCAACCATCCCGACCCATACCCGGGACGTTCCGACCCCAAGGATCTTGCTGCAGGTCGGGCGGGATGTCGGCCTGGCCGAGCCCGAGTTCGTCGCCGTAGTAGAGAGTCGGTGTGCCCCGCAGGGTCAACAGCAGCATGGCGGCGATTCTCATCTGGTCCTCACCCAGCCGCGTGGCAATGCGGATCTCGTCGTGGTTGCCGAGCACGTAATTGGGCCATGCTCCTGGTGGTACCGCTCTCTCAACACTGTCGACCACGGTGCGGACCCGTCCGGCGGTCCACGGCGCCTGCAGCATGGCGAAATTGAACGGCATGTGCAGCTCGTTCAGGTTCTCCCCGTAGTAGGAGGCCCAGGTCGGCCAGTCGTACTCGTGGATCTCCCCTACTGCGTACCGGGGCGGCTGATAGCCGTCGAGGACGGTGCGGATCTTGCGGAAGGCTTCGTGGACATCCGCATGACCGCGATCGTTGACGTGTCGCTGGGTGATGTACGCGGCGAGGGCAAAACCGGCGTCGATCTCGGCAACGATCGGGTTGTCGCGCAGTTCGGGGTCCTTCATGATGAGGTGCGCCACATCGATGCGAAACCCGTCAACCCCCCGATCCAGCCAGAAGCGCAGCGTGTCGAGCATCGCTTCCTCAACCTCCGGGTTCCTCCAGTTCAAGTCGGGCTGCTCGGTCAAGAAAGAGTGCAAGTAGTACTGACCGGTCGTCTCGTCCCATTCCCAGGCAGCGCCGCCGAAGGCGGCCGCCCAGTTGTTGGGGAGCGAACCGTCTGGTTTGGCGTCCCGCCACACGTACCAATCGCGCTTGCCGCTGGCGCGCGACGATCGAGATTCGATGAACCATGGATGCTGGTCGGACGTGTGGTTGGGAACCCAATCGATGATCACCTTGAGGTTGCGCTCATGAGCTTCGGCTAGGAGAAGATCAAAGGTGCCCAGATCCCCGAACAGTGGTTCGACATCGCAATAATCCGAGACGTCGTAGCCGAAATCTTTCATCGGTGACGGAAAGAAAGGAGAAAGCCAGATGGCGTCGACTCCCAGAGTATCCGCCAGGTAGTCGAGCCGTTCGATGACACCGGCCAGGTCACCGACACCATTCCCGGTGGTGTCCTGGAAGCTGCGCGGGTAGATCTGATAGATGACGGCGGTCTGCCACCAGAGATGGTCATTCATTTCCCCCCTTGCTTGCCAACCGTTCACCTCAGACATACAGCCCGTCGATGGCGTCTGAGTACTTCTCGTGGATCACTCGTCGCTTCAGCTTGAGCGTTGGGGTGAGTTCGTCGGTCTCGGGGGTCCACTCATCCGGCAGGATGACGAACTTCTTCAACTGCTCGACCCGAGCCACGTGCTCATTGGCGTCGTCGACGGCCTGCTGCACCTCGGCCCGCACCTCGGGAAGTTGCGAGAACGATGCCATGTCGCCGAACTTCACACCCTGCCGCTCTGCCCAGGGTGGCGCCATATCACCGTCGAGCACGACCAACGCCGTCAGGTACTTACGTCGATCGCCGATCACGCAAACCTGCCCGATGAGCGGGTGGCTCTTGAGCATGCCTTCCAACTTGGTGGGGGCGACGTTCTTGCCGCCGGCCGTGATGATCAGCTCCTTCTTGCGATCCACGATCGAGACGAAGCCGTCCTGATCCATCTCGGCGATGTCACCGGTCACCAACCACCCGTCGGCAAGGAAGGTCGCGGCCGTCTCCTCCGGTCGTTTGAAGTACCCGGCGGTCACATTTCCGCCCCGCATCATCAACTCGCCATCGTCGGCCAGCTTCACCTCAGTACCGGCGATCGGCTTGCCAACCGTCCCGATCTTGTTCGCACCCGGCAGGTTGGTGGTCCCGGGACCGCTCAACTCACTCATTCCCCACAGCTCAAAGAGCGGCAGTCCGATTCCCTGGAAGAACATGAGCAGCTCCGGAGCGATGGGCGCGGCCGTGGAGATGGCGATGAATACCTCGCCCATCCCGAGGCCGTCGAGGATCTTGGTCAACACCACCCGTTCCAACAGCTTGTGTTTCAACCCGGTCAGGAACGGAACCGGCGTACCCTGCTGGTGCAGCCGGACGACTTCCTGACCGGTCTTGATCGCGGCCAGTGCCAGTGTCTTCTTCAGGCCTTCCTCTCCCTCGAACCGGGCCATGAGTCCGGCCTGAAACCGCTCGTACACGCGAGGCGCCGCCACGAACAGCGTCGGCTTTGCTTCCTGAACGTACTCGAGCACCTGAGTCATGTCCGGGCAGTACCAGACCTCGCCGGTGTACCACAAGCCGAGGTAGTGGCTGGCGGCCCGCTCGGCGATATGGGCCAGCGGGAGGAACGACACCAAACGAGGATGCTTGGGCAGCTTGATCGTCCGCTCGATCGACTCGACGGTCCAGAGCACGTTGCGGTGCGTGATGACGACCCCTTTGGGCGTTCCGGTTGTTCCCGACGTATAGATGAGGGTGGCGACGTCGTCGGGCTGGAGCTGAGCGGCCCGTCCGTCCACTACATCCGGGTTGGAGGCAAGCAATGCCCGGCCCCGCTCGGCAAGATCGTCCCAGGACAGCACCCAGTCGACCGTCTCGTAGTTGTCAGCACCTTCGATCAGCACGACGTACTCGAGCTTGGAGAGTTGGGGCTTGGCCGCTTCCCAGCGTTTCATGTATTCGAGGTTCTCGAGCACGGCTACCTTCGCCTCACAGTGGCCGGCGATGTAGGCGACCTGGGATGTCGCCAGGGTCGAATAGAGCGTCACCGGCGTAGCCGCCGCGTGCACGGCCCCCAGATCGGCAATGACGTGTTCAGGCCGGTTGGCGGCCATCAAGGCGACGAAGTCCCCTCGCTTCACGCCGAGTGATATGAAACCGGCCGCGACCTCCACGACCCGCTCCCGGTACTGACCCCAGGTGAGGTTCTTCCAGGTCCCGTTCTGGCGCCAATGGATGGCCGGTGCGGTGCTGTGCTCCCCGGCATTGCGGGCCAGCACATCGACAATCGTTCGACCCTCAATCGCGGCGTCGATCTCGCTTCGCTGTTGTGCGGCAGTCGCCATATTCATCCTCCCTCTCGTGCCGGGAACTGTACCGGTTTAGACCCGATCAAGGTTGAGGTGACGCGCAAGAGACGCCCCGGGCGAGGCGCCTCTGTCCGAGGGGCCACCTCGCTACTTGCTGTAGATCTCGTCGATCACATGCCGGTACTTCTTGCCGATGATCGCCCGCTTGACCTTGAGGGTCGGCGTCAGTTCGCCGCCTTCGATCGTGAAGTCCTCTTCGAGGATGCGGAAGATCCGAACCGACTCCGCCTTGGAGACCGCTTTGTTGGCCTCGTCGACGGCCACCTGGACTGCTTCCAGCAAGTGGGGGTGCTCACGCAACTCGGCGATGCTCTGACCGCCCAAGCCCTTCTGTTCTGCCCACTCAGGCAAGGTTTCCGGGTCGAGGGTCACGAGGGCGGCTATGAAGGGCTGGGCATCCCCGATGACCATGCACTGGCTGATCAGAGGATGGGCACGGATGAGGTCCTCCAGGACGGCAGGAGCTACGTTCTTGCCGCCGGTGGTCACGATCAGCTCCTTCTTTCTCCCGGTGATCCGCAAGTAGCCCTCGTTGTCGAGTTCGCCGACGTCTCCGGAATGGAACCATCCGTCGCTGCTGAACACCTCGCTCGTCGCGACCTCGTTGTTCCAGTAGCCTTTGAAGACACAGCCGCCCTTGATGAGGACCTCGCCGTCATCGGCGATCTTCACGGAGACGCCAGGGGCCGGATGTCCAACCGTCCCGATCTTGATATCCCCGGGCCGGTTGAAGAAAGTGGCCGCGGTGGTTTCGGTGAGCCCGTACCCTTCGAGGACGGTGAGTCCGATGCCCCGGAAGAAGTGACCGAGTCGCTCACCCAGAGCTGCCCCACCGGAGATAGCGTATTCGAGACGGCCGCCGAACACATCCCGCAACTTCCCGTACATGAGCTTGTCAAAGACGGCGTGGAGAGCCTTGGTCTTCAGGCTGACCTTGCCCGCCTGTTCTTCCCGAGAGAAATCGATGGCTACATCGGCGCCGATATCGAAGATCTTGCCCTTGCCTTCAGAATCGGCCTTGTGCTTGGCGCCGTTGTAGACCTTCTCGAACACCCGGGGCACCGAGAACACCCAGCGGGGCTTGAGCATCCCCAGCTCCTCGACGAGGTTGGCCGTACCGGTCGAGTACCCGATCTTGACGCCCGTTGTCACACACGCGACCTGCACGACCTGGGCAAATGAGTGGGCGAGCGGCAGGAACATGAGGTTGGAATTGCCGGGTGTGAAGAGATCCGGCAGCGCCGAAACGACCTGCCGCACGTCCCAGATGAAATTGTACTGGGTGAGGGCGCATCCCTTGGGGCGGCCGGTCGTACCCGATGTGTAGATGAGCAGGGCGATGTCATCCTGTGTAATCGCCTTGATCCGGCGGTCGACTTCTTTCCGGCCGTCATCGGTGGCGGCGGCCTTGAGCTGATCGAGTCGTCCCGTATCGATAACGAATTGATGACGGCAATCGGGGACGTCGCCTGCGACTTCATCGAAGATCGCTTTGAGATGGTCGGTCTCACAGAACACCGCGACGGCTCCACTGTCGCCGAGGATCCAGCGCACCTGCTCGGCAGAGGATGTCTCGTAGATCGTCACCGCCGCGCAACCCGCCGCCCATATCGCGTACTGCAGGTACGTGAACTCGTAGCGCGTCCCGGAGTAGATCCCGATTCGCGCCCCCGGTTCGACTCCCAGGGCAACCAGGCCGGCGGCCAGTTCCTTGACCTCGCCCGTGAACTCCTCGGTGGTGATATCAACGAAGCGGTGACCGTCCCGGTAGGCGAGGGCGGCGACGTGCGGATGCGTATCGGTTCTCGTGAGTAACGCCGCGATCGGGCTGTCGCTGGGCGGGACCTTCACCGCACCCGGGCTGGTGTACTCACGCATGGCTGTCTCCTCCGGCCGCAGACCGCCCGATGCTCAGGCCGTATCGCCCGCGGAACACTCGCTGGGCGAATTGTACTCACCGCCATCCCGCCGAAAACCGGCTCGTACCGTTGGTCAGCGAACTGCCCCCGACGCATACAGAGAGGATCGCTCCGCTTCCGAGAACCCGAATGCGGCCAGGACCTCATCGGTGTGCCGTCCGGCGGCGGGTGGGGAACCGGAGATCTCGCTCGGGGTTCGATCGAAGCGCGGACCCGGCCCGGGTTGCGTCACACCGTCCCTTTGGACAAACGTCCGCCGGGAACGATGGTGGGGGTGGTCGGGGGCCTCGCCCATGGTGAGCACCGGAGTCACACATGCGTCGCTACCCGCAAATCGGGCTTCCCATTCATGGCGGCTGTGCTTCTTGAACCTGGCGGCGATCCGCCGCTTCATCTCCGGCCAGTGCCGGGCATCGAGCTGGTCCGGCAGCTCGCCGTCCAGTTCCAGTAGCTCGATGAACTCGGAATAGAAGTACGGTTCGATGGCGCCCACTGCCATGAAACCACCATCGGAGGTCTCGTACACCTCGTAGAACGGAGCACCGGTATCGAGAAGGTTGACGCCACGTCGGTCGCTCCAGAGGCCCATCGCCCGCATGCCGTGGATCATGGTCGTTAGGAGCGCAGATCCGTCGATCATCGCCGCGTCGATCACCTGGCCAAGCCCCGAGCGTCGGGCTTCGAAGAGGCCGGCCACGACGCCGAGCGCGAGGAGCATCCCTCCCCCACCGAAATCGCCCACCAGGTTCAAGGGTGGCACCGGCGGTTCGCCGACCCGACCGATCGTGTGCAGGACACCGGAAAGCGCCAGGTAGTTGATATCGTGCCCGGCTAGGCCGGAGAGGGGTCCCTCTTGACCCCATCCGGTCATCCGGCCGTACACCAGGCCGGGATTGTGTTGACGGCACGGGTCGGGTCCAATGCCCAGCCGTTCCGCCACCCCTGGCCGGAAGCCTTCGATCAAGGCGTGTGCCTGCTCCACCATCCGCAGCACTATCTGAGTCCCCGCCGGGTTCTTCAGGTCGACGCCAATCGAGCGTTTGCCGCGGTTCATGAGCTCGAGCGACGGACCGGGGTCGGCCGACCGCACCACTGCGTCCGCACGGTCGATTCTCACGACGTCGGCCCCGAGATCCGCCAGCATCATCCCGCAGAACGGCCCCGGCCCGATCGAGGCGATCTCGATGATCGTTACATCATGTAGCGGCCCCATGACTCTCCCCTTCGACCACTCCAACAGCCTCCTAGTCCTGCGCCAGGACGCTCTCGATCACCTCGTGTTGCTCCAGGTACGTGGAGATGAACGCCTGGATGATGGCCGCGGTCGGCAAAGCGATGAGAGCCCCGATCGCTCCGAGCGAAGCGGCCCCGGCCAGGACTGCTCCAAAAGCGAGGGCCGGATGCAGCGCCATGGTCTTGGCTGTGATGCGCGGCTGTAGCACGAAGTTCTCGATTTGCTGGTATGCCACGAGTGCCACCAGCACCCATACCGCCTTGATGGGATCCGTGAAGAGAGCGACAAGGATGGGGGCAATGGCCGCCAGATAGGTTCCCACCGCCGGGATGGCCTGGGAGACGACCCCCACCCAGAGCGCCAGCGGAACCGCGAACGGGACACCGACGATCAGCAGCACCAGATAGGTGAACGCCGCGGAGGCAAGTGCCAGCAACATCCGCGAATAGACATATCCGCCGGTCTTCTGAATCGCCACCTCCCACATCCTCAGCACCTCGTGCTGCACCTCGGGCCTCAGCGCCGACAGGACTGTGCGACGCAGTTTCGGACCGTCTGCAAGCAGGTAGAAGGTGAACAGACCCGTGGCCAGCAGGCCCAGCACCGCACTTGCCGCAGTCGAACCGAATCCAATCACACCCCTGCCCACATCGTCGGCGTACCCCTGGATGAGGCTGCCCAAGCTATCGAAATCCTCGAATGCGGCGTCCACGCTGAGCTCGATCCCGAACCACTCGTCGAGCCGCGACGAGAGGTGTTCGAGCCAACCGGGGAGATTGGCGAAGAAGCCGCCGGTTTGGGTGAGCAGCGGAGTCAACACGGCGGCCAGGAAGGCCAGGCCGAGCAATCCGGCTATTAGGAACACGACGGCAGTGGCGGTGCCCCGCTTCCAGCCGCGCCGCTTGGAGAGGTATTGCACGGCCGGTTCCAGTGCAAACGAAAGGAAGAGGGCGAGCAGCAGCACGATGAGCAGTCTGCCCAGCTTGCGTACCACCCAAAGCATTCCCAGGGTGGCGAGGACGGCAACAACCGTCATCAGCAGGGCTCGGGGGAACCAGGCGGGTACCTGCTCACCGGGACGCCGGGGCGGCACAAGAGGTGGGTTGTGGTCCTGCTTCGAGTCCATGTGGTGAGGACGATACCTGTTCTTCCTGCCATCATGTCAACCGCCGGCAGAGTAGACTTCGCTAGACGCAGGAGGGGCGAAGAAACATGTCCGGAGTCCGGTTCTTGATGGTGCTAGTTGTGGTGGTCCTGGCCGCGGCCGGATGCGCCAAGGCGGCAGAAACGACAGTCGAACAGGCCATCGAGCGCCAGCTGGAAGAACAAGGCTCTGGTGACGTGAACGTCGACGTTGACGAGGACGGTGGCTCCGTCTCCATCGAAACCGAAGAGGGTTCCTTTCAAATGGGCGGCGGTGAGATTCCCGACGATTTCCTGCTCCCGGTCCCCGATTACCAAGAGATCAGCAACGTGCTGACCCAGACCGGCGAAAGCGCCGGCACCATGGTCACGCTGACCTTTGACCCCGATGACTTCGACGATGTCGTCGACCTGTATGAAGGCTTCTTCAACGATGAGGGTTGGGAAGTCAGCCGCACCGAGTCGAGTGCGGACAACCAGCGGACCGTCGTCATCTATGGGACGAGCGATGAGGTGAGCGCCTCGGCGATCATCGGATACACCGACGGCGAGGATGCGGCCACCCTCACCGCCCAATACAACAACAATTAGGCGCCGGGCCGAGGATCACCAACCGGCCGCCCGGGCGTTTCAGCCGCCGCCCTGGACGGCGGTGACGTAGTCGATCACCCGCGAGATCTGGTCGTCCGTTAGCGACGACCCGAACGACGGCATCCTGCCTTTACCGGTGGCGATCGTGATCTCGTAGTATTCGAGCGGGCGGTCGACCGCTTCCGAACCGGGGCCTAGGGCGGGCCCGATGCCTCCGCTCAGGTCTTTCCGATGGCAGGAGGCGCAACGGGCGTTGTATATCTCCTCGCCGCTTGCGGTATCGTCGAGACCCGCCCCGCACCCCGTCAACAAGGCTGCGCTCAGGACGGCGGATACCAGCAGGGCTGCTGTCAACGGCCGGCGAGCGAATGACCCGAGCATGCCCGGAAGAATAGTGATGCGCTAGGTCGCGACGAGCAACGAACTGCCCCCCTGCCAGAGCAGCGTCACGATCACTCCGGCGATCATTACGCCGACGGCGATCAAGCCAAGGGCTTTCCGCCGCTCCACGCCAAACACGAAGGCGGCCAGCGCTCCGCTCCAGGCGCCGGTAATGGGCAACGGGATGGCTACGAAGGTGATCAGGGCCAGATCCCGCAACCGGTCGAACCGGGTGGTGTGGCGACGCCTCGTGTGGGCGAAGAGACGTTCGAGGAATCGATGCAACCCGGCCCAATGCTCTTCCGCCCAGATCGTAACCGGGCCGAGGAACAGCAGGATGAACGGCACAGGAATAAGGTTGCCTACAACCGACAACACGTACGATTGCCATACAGGCATGTCCAGGACGCTGAGGGCAAAAGGAATTGCCGCGCGCAATTCGAACACCGGTAGGGTGGCAAGCAGCATCACCGCCAGCGGCTCCGGGAAGTCACGAACGAACGATTCAATCGATTGGCGCATCGAGTTGGCAGTATTGCAGGGATCCCGCTCCCACACCGTTGCAGGGCCAGGCAAGCACAGCCGGGAATCTGGGTGATGGTTGCCGGTCGACCTTGACACCCCCCTACGGCTCCACTTAGGATCCGCACGTACCGGGGCGGCTACCGTCCCCGGAACAAGCCCCCAAAAGGGCAATGGGTCACGAGTTCGGACTCCCTGGCACCGGCTCGACAAACGGCCCTCCCGGGCTCCTCTTCGGAGGAGCACAAACGAGGCTCCGGCTCTACCCCCTTGCCGGAGTCTCGTTTATGTGGGGAACAATCGATTGGAGATTCGGTGCAGAGCCCCACGACCCCGGGGCTTTCCGCCGCCCGTTGCGTGGCACAGAATCAGATCAGAACAGCGACCGGAGATCGCCCGGACGCGGAACGCGGTTCCCCCACTTGGGCCGACCATGGAGGATGGCATGGGCGATGTCGAGGGCTGGCACGACGTATCTGCCTTCCGCGATCAGGCGCGAAAGCACTTCAAGACGCTCCCGGCGACTAATCGTTTGAGGCGAGTCGCCGGTCAGGGTATCGGTCGATTCCATCTCTATCTGGCATCGGCATCCAAACCCCCGCAACTTGAGGAATCTGGCTCCTCGAACCCGGCTTCTGCCAGGAAGGCCCCGGCTATTTGGTCGGCGGGAACGTGATAGCGGCCCGCCTCGACCAGTAGCCGTATCTCCTGTACAGCCAACCGCCGGGTCGCTCGATCGGCCCATGGTCGGATGCGATAGCGATCACCGGTCACCCACTCATTATCACACTGAGAACCTGACCACGATCACGTCACCTTCTGCGACCGTGTAGTCCTTGCCTTCCACCCGAACGTGACCGGCCTTCTTGGATTCATCCCATCCGCCATCGGCGATCACGTCCGGTATGGGCGCAACCTCCGCCCGGATGAACCCACGTTCGAGATCGGAGTGTATCTTGCCGGCCGCTTCTGGGGCCTTGGCACCCTTTCGCACCGTCCAGGCGTGGGCTTCCTTCGGACCCAGCGTGTAGAAGCTGATCAGGTCCATGGCCGCGTAGGCAGCCCGGACCACCTTGGCGAGTGCCCCCTCCCCCAGACCGAGCCCTTCGAACAATTCCCGCCGATCCTCCGGCGGGAGCAGGGCTCCCTCCTCTTCGAGCTCGGCCGATACCACCACCACCGTGTCACCGTCGGGTACCAACGCTTCCAACTCGCCGACCAGGCCGGCCACTTCACCGGTGTCCTCATCCACGTTGACCACCCAGACTGCCGGCTTGAGGGTCAGCGGCGCTAGGTCGCGAAATGCGCTGAGCTGGTCACGTTCCCACCGCTCGGCCCGGAGCTGCCTACCCTGCTCGAGAAGGGCCGTGGCACGGGTGATGGCTTCGGCGGCTCCCTTCTTCCCGGCATCGGCGGTTGCCTCTTTGACGATCTTCTCGCGGCGCCTTTCGAAAACGTCGAAGTCGGCCAGGGCCAGCTCCAACAGCAGCTCTTGGGCCTGGGCTACCGGGTCGGTGCCCGACTCGTCGGACGGGACGGCATCATCCTCGAATGCCCGCAAGACGACGGCCAGTGCCTCCATATCGCGTAGCCTCCCCAGAAACTGGGCGCCGAATCCCCCACCGTGCCCCGGTTTGGCCATGGCGGGTAGGTCGAGGAGTTCCAGGGTGGCGTGCACGAGTTTTGCCGAACTCTCGACCCGGGCTGCCTCGTCGAGGTCGGCGTCCGGTACCTTCGCCACGCCCAGGTTGGGCTCGGTGGTCGAGAAGGGGTGGGCAGCGGTGGGCGCCTCCAGCCCGGTGAGGGCGTTGAAGAGGGTCGTCTTACCAACGTTGGGGAGACCGACGATGCCGATGCGTGCCACAGGAATGCCAGTGTAAACCCTGTCTTCCCCCTGGAAGTGGGAGGTACGCCGGCGGAGGGAGGGGGATGGGGGTGGAGCCGTGCCAAACGGCCCGGCGGCAACTCTCGACACCCCGCGACGGCGGTCGAGGGGCCGCCGCCTCACTCTCTGCCCCTCCAGAGGGGAGTGATAGCGTGCATGGGGAACTCAAAGGAGGACATCGTGAGGATCGCCGTGATCGGAGCCGGCTGGTGGGGAACGGCGGTGGCATGCCTGGCCGCCCAGCGGCACGGCGCCGTTCTGTGGGCGCGACGGCCCGAATTGGCGGACTGCATCAACGACGAGCGGCGAGAGAAGTCATCGCCGGGAAACCAGCCGCCACCGTCATCGCCATGACCGATCCCGACCGGTCCCAAACCCTCCAACAGGTGTTCATGTCGCCTTCGTTCCGTGTGTACACCAACACCGACGTGACCGGTTGCGAGATCGCCGGCGCTCTCAAGAATGTGATGGCCATTGCGGCCGGGATGGCCCGGGGACTCGGGT
>Ga0209341_10003350_pt1 | contig 14993 bp, 4 predicted proteins | sample RifCSP13_2_FD_184020 | JGI IMG/M metagenome (GOLD analysis project Ga0209341, IMG submission 184020) | Soil microbial communities from Rifle, Colorado - Rifle CSP2_sed 13_2 (SPAdes) (version 2) | ecosystem: Environmental > Terrestrial > Deep subsurface > Rock core/Sediment | place: Rifle...
GAACAGCACGCGGCCCACGGTCGTTTCCACAAAACGCGTGTCGAATTCAGGCAGACGGTTGTTGTTCTCATCGAACCAGGTTTGGACGCGCAGGCGGATCGGAGTGTGTAGATGTACTCCGCCAAGGTGATAAGCCATTTCGACTTCGTCCATATTGGAGTAAGTACGCGGTTTCTCTCCATCTTTTAGCCGCTTCGGTTCCATGGTCAGATAATAAACGCCCAGCACCATGTCTTTCGAAGGCCCGATGATCGGCTCGCCGTCAGCAGGCTTTAGCAGGTTGCGCGTGGACAGCATTAATTCGCGCGCTTCCCACACCGCCTTACGAGACAGCGGTACATGCACGGCCATCTGGTCACCGTCGAAGTCTGCGTTGAACGCCGTGGTGACCAGCGGATGCAATTGGATCGCAGACCCTTCGATCAGCACCGGTTCGAAGGCCTGGATGCCCAGGCGGTGCAGCGTCGGGGCGCGGTTCAACAGCACGGGGCGTTCTTTGATCACTTCCTCCAGAACTTCGTACACCTCTGGGCGGTTGCGATCGATAATGCGCTTGGCGCCTTTCACATTGGCGGCATAATTTTTCAACACTAACTGCGAAATGACGAAGGGTTTGTAGAGTTCCAAGGCCATGCTCTTAGGCAGGCCACACTGAAAGAGCTTTAGTTGCGGACCCACCACGATCACGGATCGCCCGGAGTAATCTACGCGTTTGCCCAACAGGTTGCGACGGAAGCGTCCCTTCTTGCCCTTGAGCAGATCGCTCAGCGATTTGAGTTCGCGGCGGCCGCGACGTGAGAGCGCTTTGCCGCGTTGCGAATTATCGATCAGCGAATCCACTGCCTCCTGCAACATACGCTTTTCATTGCGCACAATAACATCCGGCGCACCGAGTTCCAACAAACGCTTGAGACGATTGTTGCGGTTAATTACACGTCGATAAAGATCATTTAAGTCGGAGGTGGCAAAGCGCCCACCATCCAGCTGCACCATGGGGCGCAGATCCGGCGGGATCACCGGCAGAACGGTCAGGACCATCCACTCGGGACGATTGCCTGAGCGGCGGAAGGCCTCCACCACTCGCAGGCGATTGGTGGCCTTGCGGCGGCGCTGCTTGCTGCGTGAGGTGCGAAGCTCGTGCCACAGTTCTTCAGACAGTTTGTCGAGATCCAGACGCTCCAAGATGTCGTAGAAGGCTTCGGCGCCCATATCGGCGCGGAACACTTGGCCCCACTTAGAGCGCAGTTCGCGATAGCGATTCTCACCCATGAAGGTCATGGGTTTGAGGTTCTCGAGCTCTTCGCGCACGCGCAGTTGTTCTTCCTGTGGGGAGCCGGCTTGCTCTTCCAACGACAGGCGCAGTTGGTTCATTGCCAGTTCGGCCTCCGCTTTGACACTAGCGCGCTCCACGGAAATGCGGTCTATTTCCTTTTGCTTCTTTTCCCCAAACTGCGTTTCTTTTTCTTCCAGGAATTCTTTCACTGCCTGCTGGACTTTGGCGATATGTTTGTTGCTGATGGTTTCGCCGGCTTTGACAATGGTGGTTTTCGTCGATGCCAGTTGAATCGCAGCGCGCGGCGCTTTGCCAAGCTGGTCTTGCAGCTTGGCTTCGATGCGCTGGCCTTCCTTGATTACGGGATCGATCTTGGCAGCCAATTCATCTTCATATTTCTTTTCAATCGCTTTGACGCGCGCGTCCAACTCAGCGAGCTTTTCATCGCGTTGCTTCTTGTTTTCAGCGATCTTGGCATTAATGGCGGTGGCTTGCTGCTTTTCCGCGTCGCTGATCTCTTCATCCAGGCGAGCTAAGGCTTTCTTGCGCGCCTCGTCGTCTACATAAGTCACGACGTATTGAGCAAAATAGAGCACGCGGTCCAGGTGGCGGCGGGAAATGTCTAGCAGGAGCCCCAAATAAGAAGGGACGCGGCGTGTATACCACACGTGCGCGACGGGTGCAGCCAGCGAAATGTGCCCCATTCGCTCGCGGCGCACGGAGGAACGAGTGACTTCCACTCCGCATTTGTCGCAGACGATGCCTTTGTAGCGGATATTCTTGTACTTCCCGCAATAGCACTGCCAGTCGCGCGTGGGACCGAAGATGGCTTCATCGAACAAGCCGTCTTTTTCCGGGCGCAGGCGGCGGTAGTTGATCGTCTCCGGCTTCAGCACTTCGCCATAAGACCAACTGCGAATAGTCTCCGGCGAGGCCAAGCTGATGCGGAGTGCGTTAAGTCCCTTGGTTTCCATAAATGAGGCCTCCTACAGGTGAATACGAACCAGTCTGTGTTTTGCGATGCAACAGCAGGCTGCCCCCATTAGAAGATTCTGGTTTCCCAAGTGCGAAACAATAAATAACCAGTTTTTATGAAGATTTTCGAACAAACGTGCTAGTGACTAGACAAACGAAACAAGCGCTGGAGAACTATTTTCTCGAGCGCTTGGCATGCAAGCAGCCTATTCGATTCACTGCAGAATTATATCAGGCGCATCAGGGGTGTCAAGGAAATTGGGGAAAATTAGCCTTTGCTAACCTGCGCAAGCGGAAACTCGAGCCGGAAGGTACTGCCAGTTCCCAGCTCGCTTTCCACCCATGCCCGGCCACCATGTCTATCTACTACTGATTTGACGATGGCCAATCCCGCGGTAGGCAGGTGGGACCCGCGGCTTCGGTCGAATATCTGCGGCAAATCCACTGGGGCAATACCTGGGCCGTGATCAGTAATCGAAATTACGGCCTTGTCCTCCGAATAATCGATTTGGATATCCACTTCCCCGTCGCGCGGGCTAACTCGGATCGCATTGTCCAGTAAGTTGTAAAGAGCACGCTGCAATAGGGTTGCATCAGCTTCTATGACCGGCGCTTTCCTTTCAGCTTTAGGCAGCACCAGCGCTATTTTCTTCTGCCTTGCGCGGGGTTCGAGTTCCTGGGCAGTATCCGCCAGTAAGGGCAGCAAAGAAATCTTTTCTATTTGCAAGCCGCGGCTGTTTGTCAGACGCTCCATGTCGAGCATGTCTCCGGCTAGACGCGATATGTTGTCGATATTACGCTCGATCTTCTCGGTGTAACGGGCCTGTTGCTCGTTGAGATCCCCCACCATGCCAAGCATGTTCAGATAGCCTTTGGTAAGCTCCAGGGGATCGCGCAAATCATGGCTTAGCGTGGCAAGCGATTCCGTGCGCGCTAGGTCAGCCCGCTTGCTATCGCTTACATCGCGTAGGATCAGCGCGCGGCCCAATATATTTTCATTTTCCTCGATCACTGAGTAGTTGGCAATGTAGGTACGTCCGGCGATGGTCGCTTCTGTGGTGCCGTCCCCTTTGCCGGATAGCACCATTTCGAACAGTTCAGGCTGATGCAGCATCTCTGTCAGCGATGCCCCAATGAGATTGCCATCGCCGCTGCCGAACAGATTTGCCGCAGCGGGGTTGGCGTACACAATTTGCCCGTCCTCGTCCGTCAGCAATACAAGGTCAGGACCTGCTTTCAACAGCGCCTCGAAGCGGCGGCGGGCGCTGTTAGCATCAACATAAAGTCGCGCGTTTACCGCTGCTTTGGCAGCTTGCTCCGCCAGAATTTCCAGATAGCGAACCTGCTCCGCTCCAAAGGTTTGTGCCTGCTCGAAGGCTAACCACAGCGCGCCCAGGTATTCATTACGATGGCGCAGCGCGAATGCCGCCAAAGCAGCTGGTAGATTTGTGCCTTTTTCGATTTTCAGTCGCGCGCGTGCGGGATTAGTCAGCAGCACCTGGTTTTGCTTTTCGTTGAGTGCCAGCATTTGCGCATCCAGGTCTTTGTGCAGTTTCTTTTCTTCGCCGCGTCCAAATATGGCTGGCTTCTGCCGCCCTTCGCCGCGAAAAACCAGCCTCGCAGAGGTCGCGCCACTGGCCAGCGCCGCATCCAATATCGGGTCTATTTGTGAGCGAACATCCAGCGTTGAACTGATTCCCTGGCTCACCACCAACAGGCGCTGGACCTCTTCCATGCGCGCCTGTAAGGTTTGGCGCATCTTTTCGAAGGCTGCACCCAGGCGACCAACCTCATCGACGCTCTTGGTCGCCAACGGCGCCTTGAGATCCCCGGCGGCTATGCGCTGCGTGTCGGCCACAAGTTCTTGTAATGAGTTTGTAACCGTTCGCAAGCTAAAGCGAAGCACCAGAAATGCGGCGATAGCCAATGCGATTAATATGCCCAACATGGGTAATGCGATCGATAGTGCTAATCCCTGCGTAAGTCGCACGGGCCACTGCACTACGACCGCCCAATTGCTGCCTGTTACCGGCTGATATTGAATCTGGCGACGTGCTCCATCTGGGCCGATGTCATTGTAATGGAGCGCAACATCTCCTTTGCGCCCGTTGTAGGTCTGCAGCAACAGTGCCGCAGACTCCGGGGCCAAGACGATACGGCCATCGCCATCCACCAACAACCCCTGCCCACCGAGAGTGTCGATGCTTTGCAGACTCTGCACAATGGGCTGGGCGAACGGGTTGGTATCCAGATTTGTACGCCCAATCAAAATCCTGCGCACCTGATTATTGCTATTGCGTACCGAAGCCACAAAGACCAGTTGGGCAGCCTGCCCACCCTCACGAACAGGTGGAGTAGTGAAATGCTGCAACGAGAGTCCCTGCAGCGCCAAACCCACGGCCTCGAGCTCCTGCGGGTCCGATTGCTCGCCAAATTCTTCAGAAAGTGGGAAGGAAACGATGGTATTGCCGCCCGTATCCAACAACACCAGTTGCTCAAAATACGGAACCGCTCGCAAATGGCTCTGCAAAACTGCCAGAGCCTCTGCCGACGAAGCATCCGCCAACTCAGGATCCCCCGCCAGTTGCAGCATCAAATTCTGGCCAGCCTCTAGCAGGAAAGGTACCGAATCTGCGGCCAATTCCACGCTGGTCGAAATTCGCTCAAAATAAAGCTGGTCGGCCGCCCTTCCAGCCGTCCACCATCCCAAAGCAGCTAGGCCCAGAAAGGCCACCAGCACCACTGGCCCCAACGTAAACAGAAAGCGTGCCTCCAGGCTGCGCTCAGTGGGCGCAGGTTGCCTGGTTGCGGACCCTGCAACAAACTGTGGAACTCGCCAAGCGAGAACCTGCAGAATCAATGTCCCAAGCAGCAGCGGTCCGGCAAAGCCAATAAACACCCATGCTACCCGGGAAAGGGAGAAATCCAGGCTCGCCACCGCATCTTCGGATGCCCAAAAAAAACCGGTTGCTATGAAAAGGAGAGGAAAGATAAGGGAGCAAACCACTCCGGCGACCAAAGGTTTTCTCAGCCAATCAAAAAGGCGGGTTCGATAGCTCTGGCTAAGCAACGCTCCAAGCAAGGCAGCCATAAAGGCAAATTCCACGAGCGTGAAAGGGCTACGGGTATGCCAAAACCCAATCAATAACCCCGAAAGGGCCGCCAGCAAAATACCTGGCAGCGACCCTAGCCGAATCAAAGCTAATACCCAGGGAATAGCGGCGAACACTGACAATAGCTGACCGAGTATGGGCGGGTTCGGCACCACGCCGTCTGCAGGCAGTCGCACTGTGACCGTAATAATCGAGATGGGAGTTGCAACGATCAGCGCCAGCAGCCAGATCCAATCTGTACGGTCCCAGGTAAGCTGGCGGCCAGGAAACCGTCGTACCAGCCAAATGGTCCCCGCGATCAAAATGATCCAAACCAGCCATCCCAAAATTCCATTGGGGGAGAGTAAGGATTGCAGAACTGGTATTTCAAAAAAAGAAATGAGCATCGGATTTAGATGGGTCTATACAAACCCCAATATTCTTCCGGCAACTGTGCGGCAATGTGCCGCATCACCAAGTCGGCGTTAGCCTGCCTGCCGGCACGGCGCTGTTCGCCACTGCCCTCGATGAGCGGCAAAATGAAGGGTTTGCCGATGCGAATTTGCAACTCAGGCCGCTTGCCGCGCAAGGCTCGTTTGGCAAAATCATCACTGGTGCCGGAGATGCCGACAGGCAACACCGGAACGCGGGCACGGTCCATTATATAAGCCACCCCTGCAAAACCGCGGCGCAGCCCGGGTTTGTGGGACCTGCCGCCTTCGGGAGCGATCATCAAGGGTCTACCCGCCGCCAGCACACGCATCATTTCCTGGATCACCTGGCGGTCATATTCTCCACGGTGTATCGGAATCACGCCGTAGCCGCGCACCAAAATCCTTTGACCAGGCCGATCTAAAACATCCGCGCCGGCGACCGCCTCAGGGAAAGTAGGCCAAAATGCGAGCAACAATGGGGGTTCAAAAAGCGAAATATGGTTGTAGGCAATAATGTAAGGGCCGGATTTTGGAATGTTCCCCTTTCCTTCGATCCTTACCCGACTCAAAATGAGGAAGACCAAGCGAAAGAGCGGCGCAAACGTGGCGCGAAATAGTCGAACACCGAGTGGATTTTGATAGCCGGCTTCCTGGGCGCTATTGCCCTTTACGGCTTGTCGTTCTCTCGCCAGTTTCAGCGCCAACTCAAGCACCTCCTCGCGGCTCAGCCCATTGGACTTTAGTGTAACTGCATCATCCGCGGGGCGCAGGGGCGCCACGATCCGACCGGAATCGATCTTGTCGCGTTCGCGCAAGCCTTCCAAAATTTGCTCGAACGAAGGTTGGATACCACGCTCGATCAGCTCTGCATGTCTCCGGCGGGCACGCTCCTCCAGCGTGGCATCGAGATAGATTTTCAATTCTGCGTTGGGCAGCACCACGGTACCAATATCACGGCCAGCCATCACCACGCCGCCGCGTTCACCCACGGCGCGCTGCTGCTCCGTCAGTGCCTTGCGAACCTGTCGAAATGTCGAAACCGAAGAGACATTGTTGTCCACTTCTTTACCGCGAATGGCGAAAGTGGAATCAACCCCATCAATGAACACATCGCTTAGCCTTCCGTCTTTTTGACTGGCCGGCTTAAGTTCAATGTTGATTTCACGAGCTATTTTTTTCAAGGCGTCTTCATTGGTCAAATCCACGCCTCTATTCAAAGCAACTAAGGTCACCGCACGGTACATCGCGCCAGTATCGAAATACAGGTAACCCAGGCGCTCAGCAAGGGCCAGAGCCAATGTGGATTTCCCCGACGCAGCCGGCCCGTCTATTGCGATGGAAATCGGTTTGGACATTTCCTACGGATTTGCTTCAGGCGATGTTGAACTCTGAATTTGCGCATCAGGGAACAAGTCTTCCTTCGCCCAAAGCACGATCTGCGCGGTTTGGATCGGCGCTTGGCGGTAGAACAACCAGGCGAAGAAATTCGGCGGCCAGCCTTGCCAAGCGCGCTGCACCCATGCGGCAAAGCTCTGACCGCGGTATTCGGCAAACTCGCCGGCCTGCGCGTCCGCCGCGGCCATAACGACCAATGGTGGGGGCTTTTCTGCGCTTAAATCCGCAACGGGCAAATTCCGCAACTCCCAATTCAATACGGCGCTGTCACTGCGCAGATCGACCGCTAGTTCATTGGCCTGACCCTGCTCGAGCACCGAGAGCTCATGCAAACTCTCAGCTAGCGCTCGACTGCTGCCCGCCGCCGGACCAGGCGACCAGAGATCGTTAGCATCGGTGCTCTCTACCCGCAGGAAGCGACTGCTGGCAGAAAGCATGAATAGCGCGGAAAATAAAAGAAGCGCCCACGCAACACCATACTCGGCGCCAACTCGCGACCAACCAAAGGCGATAAGGATGGTTGCAAGTACCGCCAAGCCCAAGGTGAAAATGGCCACAAAAACAAAGCCGCTGTAATTAGACGCTATTTTGGTGAGCGCAATGCCAAAAAATATTCCCAGGAGCAGGATCAAACCGGATTCTCCAATTGCCACACCGATATCTTTTCGCGGCAATGAAACGTAGCGAGCAACCTGCGTGGCCGCCAGCGTCCAGAGCGCCACAATTACCCAAAGCAGATCAGCCACCTGTCGCCCGGGGTACACGAGGATTAGCAGCAGCGAGAAAAGCGCAAATAGAGAAACCACCCTTCCTACGGAATGGTCGTTTCTCCACGCATTTACCGCGCCCAGTAAGCCCAAAATCGCTGCGGGCAGCGTGTAACCCAACAAAGCCAAACCAACCTCCGTGATTGGAGTCCCTGACTGTGTAAACCCACCCAGGAAAGACGCCACAGTTGAACCTAGGCCCGCAAGCCCTTCAGGAGCACGCAAGAAAAGCGTGCCGCCTAAGATTAGGGCGATAACAAGCGCCATGAAAAATCGCCCCAATTGCTGTGAACCCCATTTGGGTTTGGATTGAATTGTGAGCAAAACAAGAACGGCAGGGACCAACCCCATGAAAATCACTGGCGAAGCCAACAAAGCAATTGAGGCCAAGATCCCGGCAGCGATCGGACTGGAATGTCGCCACGCGGTCAGCGCCATAAAACCCGCGCCGACCGCTATCATGTGCCCAGAAGCCAACCGTGACACGGCGACCATGCCGGGGTCCAGTGCCAGTGCAAAGGAGAGCAGCAGGGCCGCTTTCTGGCCTAGCAAATCACGCCAAAAGTAGGGAAGCGCCACCAGCGCTAATCCGAATATCGCGGGCAGAAATCGGGCCACGAATTCGTTGCTACCTAGCAGCGAGAAAACCGGACTGGCGAGCAACACGTAACCCGGCTGGTCGCCCAATTCACTGGATCCTCCATTAGCTAGGGAACGCGCAGCCAGAGCATTTTGCGCCTCTAATTCTGTCAGCGGCGGTTCGCCCAGGCCAGCAGAACGCAAAAACAACGCAAGCAACAGAATTAGTAAATGGAGGAGGGTTTCGAAGCTAAATGTGTTCCGCGGCACCATGACTTACGTGATTATAGTCGAGCGTGTAATTAAGCCTTGCAAAGCGAATGGGTTGCTCTTGGAGCTGAGGCGGCATTCAAGTCCGACCCATTCATTTCGCTCAGGTCAGGCTCTTCGCCAGGCTGCAACTACGGTACTTCATAAATTGTCACGCTGCCGTTCTGAAAGGCAACGGTCAAGTTCTCCTCAAATTTAGCTTCATTCAGCGTCATTTGGTCGGTGTTGTATTTGTATCTTTCCCACTCCCCGACCACGATATATTTCACGTCATAGGCGACGATTATGCTATGCGCGACGAACCAATCAGATGTTGTGTACAAGGTCTGGATCTGATCGATGCGCGCCACATCATAGTTGCCTCCCCGCCATTGCCCCTCGTGCCCCGGCCAGCCCATCAATGCCGGCTGCCCGCTGTGGGCAGAGTAGCGCGCAAAATTGGCATCGTAGCTTCCGCCCACCGCTTCCACCAGCGGGCCCAGCGGCGCTTGTCGCAGCCACTGGATCGCTTCCACCGCGTTCGCCGACAGGTAGCTGGCGCCATCCAGGCTTAGGGTTGTGTGCCGCGTGACATCGGAAAACGCGAACAGCGGGTAGATTAGCCCTGTGCCCAGTAGCAAAGTGAGGAGTGCGACAAACAAAACACGGCCAATACGGCGCAGCTCATAAAACAGGATCACCACGGCAACTGTGGCGGCCACGCTCCACATCTGCCAGGCCTGGAAATAGAATTTGAACACCGTGTTCATGCGCGTGCCGAATTGGTCGCGCAGGTAGACAAATTCGGGGGCGATGACCAACATTAAGCCCACAAAAACCAAGATCAGTACGAACGTTTGCGCCTGATGGACTTGCGCGCCCGCTTTCTCCTGATCGCGTTTTTGCCTGGAGGCAAAGAGCAAGCCTAGTATCAAGCCAAGCAGCAGAGTCATAGTGATCCAACCACCCACGGCACTAAAGCGCCTGCGCAGCGATTCATTCAACAGGCTGCCCAAGTCCGGGGCGCCCAGGCCTGCGAGAATGACTTGTCCCAAGCCGCTCCCTGATAGCCACAGCGCGTATATGCCGGTCAGTAAAAGTGAAAATCCCCACAGCGCGGCCACCAGCACAAGGCCGAACAACGATATTTTCAGCAACCGAACCCAATTCCCATCACGCTTCCGTAAAACCAGCAAATAGAGAGTGATCGGGGTCAGCGGCGTGGCGAACATAACCCACAACTGGACTCCTCGCGTGGGATTGAGCAAATTGGGCAGTATTCCGCCTGCCTGTGATGTGAATCCAAGGTAGAAGGGCAAATACAACAAGAATCCAGCCAAGCTAAGCAGCAGGCCCAGTTCCAGGAAATCCTGGAGGCTCTTCCATGTCCACCCACTGATTTGAGCTTCGCGCACTGAGTATGCCAATGCAAACAACCCAACATAGATTGGGAAATCCCAGATATTTAAAAATCCGAGTGCCCCCAGCAACACAGCGGCAAACAAAAGCTCGTCAGGGCGAATCCGCAAACCAAAGAACAAAGGCGGTCCGCGCTTTTTAGCTCCGCATAAATAGGCATTCAGCGCCAGCCCCATCGCCAGCATGACAAAGGGCATCGAGAGCACATGGGGATGAAGGTCACCCAACACGAATGAAAATGCCGGAAACTCGTCGATTAGTTCTTGCTCGCCGCCGCTGAACGTACGGTCATTGATCACCCGCGAAGCGCGCCACCACCACCAGGAACCAGTTCCATAAAGGCGTGGTGTCCATTTGGGCGGCTCGATCGGTGGGTTCACCAGTTCCTTGATATCCATCCAGGCCCAGAACTTCGACGTCTGCGCCCCGTTGGCATCAGTGCTCCAAAAAACATGCCGAGCATGCAAAATCTCAAGCAGCCCTTCCATGTTTCCGAGGATCAACACAAAGATGGGAGCCAAGGCTGCCAGCCACAGCATTGCACGGCGCGCCTTGGGCAGATACAAAGTGAGAAGGTTGTGCGCCAACCCATAGGCACCCGCGGCTGCCATGGCAAAGATCGAGATGAAACCGAGATTGAACGCCACGGAGCTAATCACGCCCACCAGCTTGGCCAGCAAAGCCACCATCACATAGCCAAAGTAGTAATACGAGATCGAATAGCCGGAAAGCCAGGGGTCTTGCGGCGGCATGGTCGGCGAGCGCATAATGGCGCTGATGAACGCCAGCTCCATGGGTTGCTCAGTGTGATAGATGCCCGGCTGCGCTGCGCGCACGTAGGTCATGAAAAGGAGGGCCAGCAAGAAAACGACCTCCACGGCAATAATGGTCGATCGGTTTTCCCTCATCCATCGCCGCATCTCCTCTTGCGGAGTTTGCCGCCAGCATAGCCAACTGAGTGCGGCTAGCAGCAAAATCGCGGTTAGCAACCCGCCGGTATCGTTGCGTAAAAATCCGTAGCTACTCAGCAGCCAAAAGATGAAAGCCCACAACAACAGACCCAGGGGCCGCACAAAGGCCACGCCGCGGTTGGGCAGCGCGCCGAGGTAGCGATACGCGATCGGAAAACTCAGCCAGCCAATGGCGGCCAACAGCAGATACCAAAGAATCGCATCGAAGATTTGATCCATCACTGAGCGGCTAATACGGAATTGGCTACTTCGTAAATCACGGTCCCGTCATTCCGGTAGACCTCGTGCCATAGGATTCCATCCTGCGCTTCGAACTTATCCAGCCCGGGGCCAAAAAAGTAAGCTTGCTCCAACTGCCCAACCACGATATAACGCACGTCGTATTTTTGCAAAAAAGCTCGCGCCAACTCCAAATCTTCGCCCGTGTAGAAAGCCCTGACTTCGCCTTCACGCCCCCAAATATCATTGCCGGGCACGAACTCGCGCTGCTGCCGCTGATGCCAGTTCCATCCCAGCACCGTCGGCAGTCCGGTGTAGATGGTTATACGCGAGCCCCAACGGTATTCGGGGATCTGCGCCTCTGCGATTACGGGCGAACCTTGGATATTCTCTTGCATCCAGCGTATGGCGTCATAATCGTAGCGCAATTCGATGATTTGTTCTTGATCGTAGGTGACAGCGGTCTTCATGTACTCCATCCCATCCAGCGACCAGGGTGGATCCTCTGACATGCGATCGCGCATCTTGCCGGTAACACCGAACAACATGAACAGCATGCCACACAGGATGAAAAAGAAAGAGGTCAATTGCCATGCGCCGCGCCAAGATGGCGACCAGTACCGCAGCGCGTCCAGCGCCCAACCGAAGGCGAACGCCGCTCCCAACGCCAACAGCACCCAGGCTTGCATGTAAAACTTGAAGACAGTGTTCATCCGCGAGATGTCGCCTTGCAGCACAATGACTTCGACCATCAATGTTAGGAACAATCCGGTGCCTACCAGAAACAAGATCAGTCGTTTGGCTTCATCTTGACCGGGGCGAATGAACAGCAACCCAGTCCACACGAGGAGCGGCAACACGAGCCAAGTAATCGCCACCCCCATCAGTAGCAATGCAAAGGCAACCGCGATAAAAACAACTACGCCCAAATAAAGCAGGAAGGCAGATTTTTCCAGTTTACGCACCGAAGACAAGGGAGTGTTCGCCATCCACTGTCGCGTCTCCCAGACGAGCCATGCAGCAATGAAGAACAGGAATATCGCCCAGTGCACCATATACGACGCGCTGGGCGTCAGAGCGCCATCCCAGAGCCGGATACTGGTGTAACCCTGCCTATACCAATCGGTGAATGGCTTGTACGCCAGCACACTGATCAGCGCCAGCACAACCGGCGCCCCAAGCACCCAGTGCCACGCAGGGTGCAGTTTGCGGTCCTCACCTTTGACCCTCGGCCCATGGCGCCAAATCGCATATCCGGTCGCTAGCATCCCGATCACCAAATAGATAGGAAAGTCCCAGGTATTGATTGGTCGCAGGCTGCCAATAACAATGGCGCCTAACATCAGCGACGCGCCCACCTGCCATTTATTCTTCAGCCCGTTCCAGGCGCGGCTCAACACCGCGGACAGCGCCCAGGCTAGCCCGAGAACGGTCACTGGCAGGGCAATCATGTGCGCATGCAAGTCCGCGTAGGTGAAAGTGAACAGAGGGAACTCGGTGATGGGCGCCGATTCGTTGGGCGCCGGGATGATACGCGTCGGGTTCCAATACCACTCACCCAGCCCATAGGGCAGCGCCTGCCCGCCCAGCGACATGAGCATCCCGCGCAGCATCCAAGCAAACTGCGTAAAGAATCCGGCCTCCGATATATATACGCCCTCGGCCCCCAGCCGCGCCCAGCCCTCGAAGATCATGGCAATATTGCCCAGGTTGCCCAGTATCAATACAGCCACCGCCGCTGCAAACCCAACGACTTCGGGTGAAATCCGGCTGCCCTTCCCCTCCCGCGAACTCCAAGCAGACCACAGGTTCCAGGCAATGCTGTACCCACCCAGCGCCAACATAGCGAACAGACTGGGCAAGATCAGGTTGTACGCCACAGATGGCACGATACCCAGCAATTTCACCAACGAACCAACCAGCACAAACCCGTAATAATAGTAATTAATGTAGCCGCCCGCGAACCATGGGTCATATGGCGGAAACGAAGTGCTCTTCAACACGGCGTTGAAATACGCGAAGTCCATGGGCTTTTCCCCGCCCTTGGCAGGATGCCAGAGGTCGGGGTTTGCAACACGGATAAACAGCATCAAAAGGAAGAAAGCCAGGAAAAGAAGCTCGATCCGCAAGAACTGCGCACGTTTGTTCTTCCACTCAGCCTTCAATTCTTTGCGCTGCACCCAGGCTGCAATGGCACCGGCAACGACCAATAGGATCGCGAAAGCCGCCAGCCAGCCGCGACTGAAGCTAAGCCCAAGCGAGCCGCCCATCCAGGCGAAATAGGCCAGCAGCACCAGGCCCACCAGTCGTGCAAAAGGATAGCCGCCGTCCCGCAGCCCGGGCAGCAGCCAACGCACTAAGGGGTACACTGCAATCCCCAGCACCATTAACGCCAAATACCAGACCGCCGCACTGGCCCACGGCGAGCTGTTGATCCAGCTATCCCTGTCGAACAATTCGGACCAAGTGCCGCCGGCTTGCTGCTGCTCAAGCCGTTCAAGTGGCAGCATCAGATTGGGTGGGATTCGCCCGGAGGCTTGTTTCGGCGTTACGCGCACAACTTGCGCAAGATCGACCTGCCCGAATAACTCCACCCATTTCGCCGAGTCGTAATCCGCCGTTTTGTGGAAGATCAATACTTTGGGATGGTCGTAGACTGTGTAGGCTTCCTCGGCTCCCTGATCATTGATTTGCCATGAACCCAACCGCGGCGCGTTCTCAAATACTCGCACCAATTCGAATCCGTTTTCACTGCTTACCGAGCCAACTTGGGCGTTGATGAAACAAGACTCGATGGTCTGCTCTTGCGGGCAGCCGATCAGGGCGCGATAATAAGAAACCACTAGCGGGAAACGCTCCGGGGTGCGCGGCAGGCTGCCCCACTGCCGGCTGGAAGAGATAAAGATGTACTCTGTGCGATCGAGGATGTCCATGAAACGAGCGACCTTGTTGGCGTCTTCGTCCCAATACAATTCAAAATTCAGATCGCCTTGGTAGACGCCGCCGAAACCGTCGTAGCCATCAATGCGCAGCGGCAACCCATCGTCCCAACTGGTTTCGTTAGCCACGGCAGTGCCCAGCAAACTAATTGCACCAGCCGATTCCATCGACAGTTGCAGCGTCAGCGCCTGGCCTTCTTGCACTGCAACACCAGAGGGCAGCTGAATGGTCTGCTCAGTCCCCAGCGCGCTTTTGTTCGTCGCGGTCTGCAGGCTGATGCTCTTTTCTGCCAACACGGCCCCGGACCCGGCGTCCGTCAGCGCGAGATGCATTTCAACTGGCGAGAGGGATATTGGATCCACGGCCACAAGTGAAAGCCTCAAGCGATCCGGCGCAGTTCCTTGTAGCATCTGCAAATCTAGCGCAAAGCTTTCACCCATTTGCACTTCGACCGCTTCTGTCAACAAGGGTTGCGCGGGTAGATCAGGCGTTTGTGAACTGCTCAGGTCGGCGCTCGTGACCAGCAATCGGCCGCGCCCGGCAGGCAGTGCAACCAGGAATTGATATTGAGCCGTGGGATCGGCCAGCAATTCGACCGGAAAACTGATGGTCACCTCGCGTAGTTCGCCAGGCTGCGTGGAATCCAGGTTCACGACTTGATTTATTCTTGTCAGGGGGAT
>Ga0209341_10003351_pt1 | contig 14992 bp, 15 predicted proteins | sample RifCSP13_2_FD_184020 | JGI IMG/M metagenome (GOLD analysis project Ga0209341, IMG submission 184020) | Soil microbial communities from Rifle, Colorado - Rifle CSP2_sed 13_2 (SPAdes) (version 2) | ecosystem: Environmental > Terrestrial > Deep subsurface > Rock core/Sediment | place: Rifle...
GTTGTGTCCTGGGCGCGATAACCGGCGGCGCCATTGGGACATCCTCTTGCGACACCGGCAAGACGAGCGCCGGCGACCAGTCCTGCCACCCTTCCTTGTAGAACCGCCACTGACCGGACGGCGCAGGCCCGAGAGCGACAGCGCCCTGGTCAAGCACGTGGAACGCCTGCACGCGAATGGCGGCGCGTGCCCGATTTCTTAGCGTCGCCTGAAGCACCGCGAACGGCTGACCGTCGTACACGGTGATTGCCAGCCGGATCTCGGGCTCGTGTTCATCCGCCTCCCTGAACAGCGAAAGCGCCAGCCCGCTGCCGTGCCCGTCTGCGACTGCCGTCGCGCCCTCGACCGTCAGCCCAGCCCCGCGGCTCGTGAACGAAGGTCCGCCGCTGAGGGCAACCAGGGTGGCGGCAGCGGTCACTGAGACGCCGCCGTCGGCCGAAGTAATGCCGAACGTACCCCGGTTGAGCTGGACGGCAACTCGCACCAGGCCGTTTTCCAGGACCGGCCCGTCATTCCCTTCCACGAGCTTGAGTTCAGACATGCGACACCGTCAGTCCGTCCGCCGGTCGGCAAAGGAACATCTCAGCCGATATCCCGGTCTCCGCGTGGTAACGATCAAGCACCATGTGTTCAAACAGTCCGATTGAATCTCCCCGCACCATACTAACGGTGCAGCCTCCAAACCCGGCGCCCGTGAGCCGGGAACCGAGCACATCGGGCATATCCATCGCCAGCGTCACGAGCAGGTCCAACTGCGGACACGAGACCTCAAAATCGACCCGCAGGCTCACGTGTGACTCGTACATGAGCTTGCCGAAGCGCTCAAGGTCGCCGCTGCGCAGAGCATCCACAGCATCGACGACCCTTCGATTCTCGGTGATAACATGGCGGGCCCGCCGCCGGAGCGGCTCGGGCAGGAGGGCAAGACCCGCCTCATCGGCATCTCGCAGCGAGCTGGCGCCCAGGATTCGCGTCGCCTCTGCACATTCCTCACGCCGCTGGTTGTACGGCGTCTCTGCCAGCCGTCGCGGCAACTTCGAATCGACGACGACGAGCGCAACTCCGTGCTCCGCCAGCGGCAACGGCACGGGCTCAACCTGGAGCGACCGGCAGTCGATCACCAGCGCGTGCCCTGCCCGCCCCAGGGCCGATGCGAACTGGTCCATGATCCCGCATTGCACTCCCACGAATTCGCTTTCTGCCTTCTGGCAGAGGAGGGCCAGTCTCTTCCGCTCTATTTCTACGCCAGAGGCGGCGCAGAACGCCCCGGCCACCGCCATCTCCAGCGCCGCCGACGAGGATAGACCCGCTCCTTGAGGCACGTCACCGTCGATCCAGACATCCGCTCCGAGGAGGTCGACGCCCGCGTCCAGCAGCGCCCAGGCGACGCCGCGGACATAGTCCCGCCACTCCTGTCGCCCGGTCCGCCGGGGGGCGTCGACTCTCCACTCGTCTCGCGCGTCGAACCTCCGGGAGTAAACGCGGATCACCCGGTCCTCCCGTGGGGTGGCCGCGGCTATGACCGTACGGTCGATCGCCACGGGTAAAACGAGGCCGCTGTTATAGTCCGTGTGCTCCCCTATCAGGTTCACTCGTCCCGGAGCCCGGCAGATGACAGTCGGCGCTCTGCCGAACGTGCCAGGAAACTCCTGCAGGGCTAGAGAAAACGGGGCCGTCATAGCTTCGCCAGTATAGGCGCACCTGTTGCGCCACGATACCTGCGCCAATACGATATGTGCCACTATGCCCCGCGCCCTCGAAGGTCTGCGAGTCCTCGAAATCAACGCCACCGGCGCGGCCTCGTACGCCACCAAACTGATGGCCGACCTCGGCGCTGATGTGGTCAAGGTGGAGGAGATTAGCGGCGACCCGGACCGGCAGCTCGGTCCGTTCCCCGGCGGGAAGCAGCACTCGGAGATGAGCGGGACATTCCTCTACCTCAACTGCAACAAGCAGGGGGTCACGCTCAATCTTCACAACCCGGCGGGGCGCGACCTGCTCGACCGCCTGTTGGCCGGCGCCGACGTGCTCGTCCACGACTACGCACCGCCGGCAGCCGCTGAGCTCGGCCTCACCTACGAGCGGATCGGTCCGGCCAACCCTCGCCTGGTGATGACCTCTATCACACCCTTCGGGCAGGATGGACCGTACCGCGACTACAAGGCGTACGACCTCACGACCCTCAGCGCCGGCGGCTGGACCTGGCTCAACGGCTGGCCGGGCATCACTGAAGAGCCGCCATTGAAGCCGTTCGGCCGCCAGAGCGCGCTGCAGGCGGGCGCCAACGCAGCTGTTGCCACGATGGGAGCGGTCTTTGGCCGTTTGCGGTCGGGTAGAGGACAGCACGTCGACGTCTCTGCACAGGAGTGCATCACGTCCATTCTCGAGTTCGCTTTCGAGCTGTGGCCGTACATGGGAGTGCCGACCGTGCGCTGGGGCCAGCGGCCCTTGCAGCCCATCGACATGTTCCAGTGCAAGGACGGCGGCTGGATATTCGCCCTCTGCATTGAAGAACATCAGTGGCAGGCGCTCGTGGAGCTAATGGAGACGCCGGAGTGGACGCAGTGGGAGGTCTCCGCCAACCGGTTCGTGCGCGCCTCCAACTGGGACGCCCTGCGGCCGTTCATGGAGGAATGGGTAAGCCAGTGGAACACCGACGATCTCTACCGGGCCGCCCAGGCTAAGCGCGTGCCCTTCGCCCCTGCCTCCACGCTGGCCGACCTCCTGGACTCGAACCATCTGAAGACGCGCGGCTTCTTCGTCGAGGTCGCACACCCCGAAGCCGGGGTCTACAAGTACGCTGGCGCACCGTACAAGCTGAGCCAAACGCCCTGGGAGATCCGCTCGCCGGCGCCGGCGCTGGGCCAGCACAACGAGGAAGTGCTGGGGCCACTCGGAGCTGACCTGGGCGCTCTGCGCGGGGCGGGGGTGGTCTGAATGCCCGGACCGCTGGCGGGCATTCGCGTCGCCGACTTCACCTGGGTCTGGGCAGGGCCCACGTGTACCCTCCAGCTCGCGCACATGGGTGCCGAGGTCATCCGCATGGAATCAACCCGTCGCATCTGCGCTTTACGGATGCTGCCGCCCTGGCCCGGGGGGCAGCCCAATCCCAACGCTTCGGGCTACTTCAACCAGTACAACCAGGGGAAGCGCGGAATCCTGCTGGACATCTCGAAGCCGGAGGGTGTCGACATCGCGAAGAAGATCGTGGCGATGAGCGACGTTGCTGCGGAAAACTTCGCCGGCGGTATCATCAACCGGATGGGCCTTGGCTACGAGGAGCTTCGCAAGGTCAAACCAGACATCGTGATGATCAGTATGTCCGGGTACGGCCAGACCGGGCCGGACTCGGGCTTTGTCTCCTACGGGCCTGCCCAGGTCCCCCTTGCCGGCCTCTCGCAGCTCACGGGCTACATCGGCTCGCCGCCCATGCACGTGGGCATGTCATACGGTGATCCGAATGCGGGACTCCACGCCGCCTTCGCCGTGCTCTCTGCCCTCATCTATCGGGAACGCACCGGCGAAGGACAGTACATCGACATGTCGCAGTGGGAGTCCACGATGGCCGTGCTGGGCGACGGGATTATGAACTACACGATGAACGGAGAGCAGCCGCCGCGCATGGGCAACCGGGCGCACGACATGGCGCCCCACGGAGTATTCCGCTGCGCCGCGGGCGAACCACCCGCCCCAGGCCTCCCGGAGAACGAGCGCTGGATCAGTATCGCCTGCGGGAGTGATGAGGAGTTTCAGGCGCTCTGCGGCGTCATGGAACGGCCTGAACTGGCAGACGACCCGCGCTACAGCACCCTCGCCGTCCGCAAGGCGAACGAGGACGCACTGGAAGCCGCCGTCGAGAAGTGGACACTGACACAGGAGCCCTTCGATGCCATGAGAAGGCTCCAAGCGGCCGGAGTCGCCGCGTTTCCGCCGCTGATGAACAAGGAGCTGGCGGAGGACCCGCACCTCAACGCCCGGCGGTTCTTCGTGGAGAAGGAGCACGCCCACCCCGAGGTGGGTGTCCGCATGCACGCCGGCATCCCCTGGCGCATGTCCGGCACGCCCTGCGAAGTCTGGCGGGCTGCCCCCGTCATGGGCCAGGACAACGACTACGTCTACGGGGAACTCCTCGGCATGTCCACGCAGCAGATAGCGGACCTGGTCGAGCGCGAAGTCATTCGCTAGCCTCTCTCCTACCTTCAGTGCATCCGCATACCGCATCTCGCCCTGTGCTACCATAACCAACGCCATGAAGTTCGGCATCATCCACGAACTCTCCGTATCCAAACCCTGGCACCCCCTTTCTGAGCACGAGGTCTACCACAACGCCCTCGCCCAGGTGGAGCTCGCCGACGAGCTCGGCTTCGACCAGTCCTGGGCGGTGGAGCACCATTTTCTCGAGGAGTACTCCCACTGCTCGGCGCCCGAGGTCTTCCTTGCCGCCGCCGCCATGCGCACGAAGCGCATCCGCCTCGGTCACGGCATCGTCGTCAGCCTGCCGCCCTTCAACCACCCCGTCCGCTGCGCCGAACGGGCCGCCGCGCTGGACATCATCTCGAACGGCCGGCTGGAGTTCGGCACGGGCCGCTCAGCTACCTGGACCGAACTCGGCGGCTTCCGCTGCGACCCCGACCTCACCAAGGAGATGTGGGACGAGGCGCTCCACGCCATCCCGAAGATGTGGACCCAGGATACGTTCTCGTGGGAAGGCAGGTTTTTCTCGATGCCCGAGCGACCGGTGCTGCCAAAACCAGTCCAGAAGCCGCACCCGCCCCTCTGGGTTGCCGTCTCCAGCCCGGAGACCGCGATCCAGGCGGGGGAGCGCGGCATCGGCTGCCTCGGCGTCTCCATAGGCACGCCGCAGGAATACAAGCAGCGCGTCGAGGACTACCGTCGGGTCATCAAGACCTGCGAGCCGGTCGGGGAGTTCGTCAACGAGCAGGTCAACGGCGTTACCTTCATGTACGTGGACGAGACCGACGAAGAGGCGCAGACGTGGGGCACGAAGCTGGCCTACTCGTTCTCACACCTCGCCGCGCATCTCGTCGGCATCAGCTCCGTCTACCCAACGCCCGCCTACAAGACCCCGGGCCTGCTGTTCAGCGTTCGCCAGGCGGCTGGTCAGGAGAAAGCGCCCGGAGGAGGCGGCGTGATCCGCGAAGGGATGGCGATCGGCAGCCCGCAGACCGTCATCAAGAACCTCAAGATGTGGCAGGAGATCGGCGTCGACCGCATGGTGCTCATCATCAATACCGGCGAAGTGATCCCGCAGGAGCGCGTCCTGCGCTCCATGCACCTGTTCGCCGAGCAGGTGCTTCCGGCCTTCGACAAAAAAGCATCGATTACACTTGTCACCTCGCCGGCAACCGAGTTGGTCGAGCCGGCGATGCCCTGACTCCATGCCCGATCAAGGTCGCCTCACTCAGGAGCGGCTTCCCCACGCCTCGCCGGTAGCCTCCCCCCTCTATCCGAAGCCGCCCTGGCGCCTTCCGGGCGCCCGGGTTCTGAAGCTGGTCTACGAGACTGATGCCGAGCCCGTCCTGGCGTGGCTACCTCCAAAACTAACCCGATCGTCGCCGCCTTACGTGGTACTCACCGTCGCTCATTACCCCGAGAGCCCTGTTGGCCCCTTCTCATTGGCCTCCCAACATATTGGCTGCCGCGCCGGCTTCTTCATCCGCGCGCTCACGTATCACGCAGTTACCGATCGAATCGCTGCCCTGGCCGCATTGCGAGAGGTCTGGGGCTTCCCCTGCACTCTCGGGGAGATCACCCTGGACGCGAAGGGTCAGGTTGTGACCGCCAGCGTCGCCGTCGGCGGGGAGACGGTGGCAGTCGCGTCGCTGTCAGATGCCTCACCCATCGAAGGTGGGAGTGTCCGCTTCGATCCGGTCCTCAACGTGCGCATGACGCCCTCAATGGAAGAAGGCAAACAGCATGACCTGCTCCAGCTCGTGCAAGTGGACCCCGATGCCGAAGTGAGGAAAGCGCTCCGTGGCCGCGGTGCGCTCCGGCTCACGTCAGCGTCTGCGGTAGCCCCCTGGCACGTGCTGCCGGTGCGCTATATGGTCTCCGCGGTCTACTGCACGGTCGATACCGAGCTTCCGCTCGCCCGCTTCGTGATGCCGTACTAAGCCGACCCCTCATTTGACCCATCTCTCAGGCCGGTGCTACGTTCCTCTACGAGCCGTTGTTCTAGCGGTTGCTCAGGAGGCGACACACGGCACCTAGACTGACCGAAAACGCCAAGCGTACTCGCCGCGGCCCGCGCACCCGCCAGCAGATACTTGACGCTTCCCTGAGGCTCTTCTCAGAGCGGGGGTTTGCGCGCGCAACGGTCAGGGACATCGCCCGCCAGGCCGGCATCACCGACGCCGCTATCTACTACCACTTCGGGTCGAAGCGGGAGCTCCTCGAAGCGCTCGTTGAGGAACGAGGGTTTGTAAGCAGTCTCCAGAACCTCGAACGCGTCACCGCCGACCTTCCCCTGGACGAGATGCTCATCTGGATGGCCCGTGGCGCCGTTGAGATGATGGACGAGAACCGGGAGTTCCTACGCTTGATCATCATGGAGGGTCTGGGTGGGGATGACGCCGCGCTGGAGCAATACCGCCGGCTAATTGACCTCTGGGAGAGCGCTCTCACCACGGTGCTTGACCGCTACCATGATAGGGGCGCTATTCCAGTGGATGCCCCGGCAGCGATATCGCGACAGGTCATCTACCTGATCCTCATGGCGTTCGTCGAAAGCCTGCTGGGGCGCCACGTCTCGCCGGACGCCGACGCCGCCGAGCGACGCGACGCCCTCTCGGCGTTCGCCGGCGAGGCGCTTCGCCGCATCGTTAACGGCGCCAATCGCGACCCCCGGTGACTCGGCTCGGGATCGGCCTGATCGGCTGCGGCTTCATCGGCCGTTTCCATTCCACCGGCATCCGCGCGGCCATCCGCCGCGGCCTTGTCGACGCGGAGTACGTGGCCGTCTGCGACGAGGACATCTCGCGGGCGCGATCATTCGCGGAGATCACGGGCGCCCGTCTGATCACGACGAATCCAGCCGAAGTGATCGACTCCCCGGATGTGAACGTCATCTACGTGTGCGTGCCCACCTCCGGGCACAAGTCACTCGTCCTGCAGGCTGCGAGGCGGGGCAAGCACGTCTTCTGCGAGAAGCCGCTGGCGACGTCGCTCGCAGACGTCGAAGAGATGGTCGCCGCTGTAGACACGGCGGGCGTGCAGGCCGGTGTCGGCCTCATCCTCCGGCACTCCCCGGTGTTCACCGTCCTCAAGTCGCTGGCTGAGGACGCCACCCTGGGACGGCTGATGGTGATCGCCTTCCGGGACGACCAGTTCTTTCCGATCCGGGGCCACTACGGCAGCGAATGGCGAAAGGATCGCTCCATAGTCGGTGCAGGGACGCTGCTCGAGCACTCGATCCACGACGTTGACATCCTTCGTTGGTTTGGTGGTAAGGTGCAGGCCGTTCGCGGAACTGTCGGCAACTTCGCGGGCTTCGAAGGCGTCGAGGACCTGGCTACGGTGCACCTCGAGTTCGAATCAGGCGCAATCGCAGAGTTGGTGTCAGTTTGGCACAGCATACTTGGCCGGCCCTCCACGAGGCGCTTTGAGATGTTCTTTGAGAAAGGGCTCTTTTACGTAGACCATGATTTCATGGGTCCCATCCATTACCAGACGCATGCACGAAGCGCTGAGACGCTGGCGGAAGATGAGGTCCGCCGCCGCTACCTGGAGATCGTCGGTCTCGACGGCGCGGATTTCGAAGCGGCGCTCCGGTACTCTTTCGAAGACTACTTCTTTCTCAGGGCCATCGCCGAGGACAGACCGGTGTACCCGGACTTTCGGCTTGCCCTTGCCGCTCATCGCGTAGTCGATGCGGCCTACCGGTCCGCTGGGAGCGGTGGTCAGGCGGTTCGCCTTTCCGAGGCGATGCCAGATGCGCCTTAATCCCCTCGCCCTCGGCGCCGCGTCCTGGGTGGTACTCCTGGCGCTGGCGTCAGCGTTGGCTGCGCTCGCCTCGACTCATCAGACGTTGCCCGGTGATGTGGACATCGCTCAATGGGTACAAGACCTGCCGGTCCCGGGCCAGGACCTGTCCGATCTGGTGAGAACAGTCACGGAGACGGAAGTTGTCCTGGCTACTGGCGCCGCCGTTGTGCTCGTACTCTGGCTACGCGGCTACAGAAGGCAGGCGGTCCTACTCGCCGCCGGTCTCCTTGTCATGGGCGTGCTCGCCGTCACGCTAAAGGAGATCGTGGACCGGCCCAGGCCCGACCCGCAACTCGTCGATCGGCGGTCCGGGTTCGATAGCACGTCGTTTCCCTCCGGCCACGTACTCTCCGCAACGGTCTTGTACGGCACGCTCATCTACTACGGATTCTCGCTGCCGCTGGCGATGGCGGCCCGCGTTGGTCTTGTCCTGGTGTCTTTCCTGCTCTTGACCCTGGTCGGTCCGGTCAGCATCTGGTTGGGCGCGCACTGGCCCAGCGACGTTCTCGGCAGCTGGCTCTGGGCACTTGCGCTGGTGGTGCCGATCGTGGTGGTCGATCAGCTGGAATCCTCCGCCTGAGCTGACGATTTCCCTGAACGTTTACTCGGTGCGCTCGTGCGCGGGCGTCTCTGCCTCGTCTTACCTGTTGAAGGTCACCAGCGCCCGCGGTGACCACGGAAGGAATTCGATGCACAGGCTAATCGCTGCATTTGCAGAGATCCGGAACCGGGAAACAGGCCAGGACCTGGCCGAGTACTCGCTTATCCTCGCCTTCATTCTCGCCGCGGCGGTGGTCGTCGTCACGGCCTTGGGCCTGGCGATTGCCGGCGGGTTCGGGAGTGTCCTCGGCTCCTTTTAGTTCCCGCGTTGCACATCAGAGCCCGCACCTGGAGGAAAGACCCTCACAGGCCCGGGCTCTGGCCAGTTATTGACCCGTCAGGTAAGAGCCCCACTCCTCGCCGCGGCTCCAGTCCAGCATCAGCACTTCCACCTCATCTCCCTGCTCCACTACGTCTATACCGGCCGGAATTATCGTCAGCGCGTTGGCTCTCATCATTGAGGTGAGGATCCCCGAGCCTTGCTCCCCGGTGAGCGACGCGTAGTACTTGCCGTCTCGCTCGGTCACGAAGCAGCGCGCCAGGAACACCCGCGGATCGTCGCGATTCACGATTTGGTCCTGGGCGATCGCCCGCAGGACCGGTCTGCGCCAGTCTTGCTTTCCGGCCATTTTCATCATCGCCGATCGTCCGAAGAGCTCAAAGGTCACCATGGACGAGACCGGGTTTCCGGGCAGGCCTATGTGCGGAACTCTGCGACCATCCTTACCCTCCGGATAAAAGCAGCCGAACGCCAGCGGCTTGCCGGGCTTCATGGCCACCGTCCAGAAGTCTATCTCGCCCTCGCGCGCCAGTACGTCCTTCACAACGTCGTAGTCCCCGCGGGACACCCCGGCGGAAGTCACCAGCATATCGGCGTCGAAGCCCTCGCGGATCTTAGCAGTGAGCGCTTCTTCCGTATCTTTGGCTATGCCCAGGAGCCGTGGTACTCCGCCGTAGCGAAGCACAAGTGAGGCCACGCTGTGGGCGTTTGCATCGTAGATGCGCGCTCCGGAACGCGGCTCTCCCGGAGAGAGTAGCTCGTCCCCGGTCGACAGCACCGCCACCTGTGGCCGCCGGATCACGCGGACGGAGGCGCGACCGAGAGATGCGATGACTCCCACTTCGGACGCTCTGAGCACCGTCCCGCGCCTCACCACAACCTGGCCCGTGCGCACGTCTTCCGCCGCTCGCCTGATGTTAGCGCCCGGTCGCGCCCCTTGGAAAACGCGCACCGTTTTCGCCTGTAGCCGGCGGGTTCCCTCGGGCGCCCGCTCGAATGGCTCATCCGTCTCCTCAAACGGTACCACCGAGTCAGCGCCCCTCGGCATGGGAGCGCCCGTCATTATCCGCACCGCTGCCCCTCTCGTTACCTCCCCCGCGAAGATGTACCCGGCGGCGACCTCACCAATTACCTGCAACTCAGCGGGCGCATCCGGCCGCGCGGCGGAAGTATCGGCAGCCTTGACCGCGTACCCGTCCATCGCCGTGTTGTCCCACGGGGGGATGTCAAATTCGGCCGAAATGTCTTCGTCCAGCACCTGCCCTAAAGCGTCCAGGAGGAGCTTCATCTCCGAGGGAAGGACATCGACGTAGCCGAGTATGCGGTCCAATGCTTCTTCGATAGTGATCATTGGCAAAACGTAGCTATTCTCCGGCCGCGAAGCTCGCGACCTCATGGCGCCCCGAGGCGCGGTAGCGTTGGGTGGTTACTAGCCGAGCCTGACGACGAGGCAGGTTGTCGTGCGCTGGACGCCTTCGACTCGCTGGATGCCATCTGTGATCGCGCGCCCCAGCTTATCCAGGTCGTCAGACTCCAGCATGGCGATGACATCGAACGGTCCCGTCACAGCGTCCACTGAAATGACTTCCGCGTCACTGAATTTGAGTCCCTTGACACCCTCGCTAACGTTGTTGGCTTTCCCCACTGCCGACTCGATCAGAACGTAGGCGCGCATCATTATGAATGTCTCCTCCTGCTCGGAACATCTGCGGTATGGTCCGCAGGGCGGTGCGGTATTCGCATCATACATCGAGCGCAGCCGCTGTCAAGTGCGTCATTGCCGGTCTGTTCGGCGGCTGACTATAATACGCACGACCCAACGCCGGTTCTTTCCGCTAACGTATGATTTCGAACGACTCGATCTCTCAACTGGAGCGTGGCGCCCTCACCGCCTTCGCGGCGGCGCAAGACGTCCCGGCGCTCGAAGCCCTGCGGGTTGATTTCCTGGGACGCAAAGGCCGCCTCACGCAGGTCCTGCGAGGCCTATCCTCGATAGCTGACCTCGATGAGCGTCGCAGAGTTGGCGGGGAGGCCAACGCCGCCAAGGAGCGCCTCGAAGCCGCTTACGAGGCGACGCGCGCCGCGCTTCAGCAGTCGCGCCTGAGCCGGGTCATCGAAGGGGAGCGCCTGGACGTAACGCTCCCGGGGACACCGCTGCCGCGAGGCCGCCTGCATCCGGTCACCCAGACGCTGCGTGACGTCCTGGCGGCGTTCCGGACGATGGGTTTCCAGGTCGCGGAGGGCCCGGAGATAGAGTGGGACCGGTACAATTTCGAGGCACTCCGCATCCCGGAGGACCACCCGGCCCGCGATATGTGGGACACCCTCTGGATCGACTACGAACGAGACGGGCGCCGAAGCATGCTTCTCCGTACTCACACCTCTCCCAACCAGATCCGCGTGATGGAGAAGACCCAGCCCCCGGTGCGGGTCGTTGTCCCCGGCAAGTGCTACCGCTTCGAGGCGACCGACCCCACCCACGAGTGGATGATGACCCAGGTGGAAGGTCTGGCTGTAGACGAGGGCATCAGCCTCTCTGACCTCAAAGGCACTCTGGCCGAATTTGCGCGACGGATCTTCGGCCGAGAGCGGCAGGTGGCCTTTCGCTGCGACTACTTCCCCTTCGTTGAACCGGGGATGGAGCTTCGTATAGACTGCTTCATCTGCAGGGGCGAGGGCTGCCGCACTTGTCACCAGACCGGCTGGATCGAGATCCTCGGCGCCGGCATGGTGCATCCGGAGATCCTCACGAACGTGGGCTACGACGCCGAGCGCTATACCGGCTTCGCGTTCGGGATGGGGATAGAGCGAATTGCCCTGCTCCGCCACGGCGTCGAGGACATCCGGCTCTTCTACGCCAACGATATACGCTTCCTCCAACAGTTTTAACGCTCCCGGAAGGACCGCACCTTGCGCGTACCGCTCAAATGGTTGGCTGACTACGTAGATATCACCCTCCCTGACGAGGAGCTTGCGCGTCGTCTCACCATCGCCGGTGTCGAAGTCGGAGATATCATCCGCACCGGCGGCGATTGGGAGGGCATCCGCGTCGCGGCAGTTCTCGAGGTCAATCCCCATCCGAACGCCGACCGCCTTTCCCTGCCCACTATTGACCTCGGCGAGGGTGATAACCGCACCGTTGTCTGCGGCGCGCCAAACATCGCCCGCGGTCAAAAAATCGCCTTCGCCCCGGAGGGCACCACCCTCATCGATGGCCGCACGGGCAAGCCCACGATACTCAAGCGCGCGATGATCCGGGGAGTAGAGTCCGCGGGTATGGTCCTCTCCGAGAAGGAACTGGGGCTTTCGGAAAGCCATGACGGGATCCTTGTGCTCCCTGCGGACGCGCCGGTAGGAGTGCCTCTCAACTCCGTCCTTGGCGAAACCGTCTTCGATCTGGACCTCACCCCCAACCGCCCGGACCTACTGTCCGTACTGGGTGTCGCCCGGGAGGTCGCCGCCATCACCGGTCAGCGCGCCAGGGATCCTTCCGTCGAGCACAAGGCCGCCGGCAAGCCGATCAAGGGTCGCGTCACTGTCGAGATCGCTGACCCCGACCTCTGCCCCCGCTACGTCGCCGCCCTTATCGAGGGTGTCGAAGTGGCGGAATCGCCTCCCTGGTTACGGGGACGTCTCGTCGCCGCCGGCCTGAGGCCCATCAATAATGTAGTCGACATAACGAACTACGTGATGCTGGAGCTCGGACAGCCCTTGCACGCGTTCGACTTCGCGCGATTGAAGGGCGGCCGGATCGTCGTGCGGCGGGCCAGGCCGGGAGAGGTCCTGACCCTGCTCGACGGATCGAAGCGCGGTCTCGCACTGGATATGCTCGTCATCGCCGACGCAGAGAGCGCGGTCGCCTTGGCCGGCGTCATGGGCGGCGAGAACAGCGAGGTCGCTGAGACCACAACAACAATCCTTTTGGAATCGGCGAACTTCAAACCGCCGAACATTCGCCACACCAGCCAGGCCCTCAAGGCTCGCACTGACGCGTCTGTCCGTTTCGAAAAGGGCCTCAGCCCCCGGCTTCCGTTCATTGCCGCCGAACGCGCGGTCAAGCTCATGGTCGAAGTCTGCGGCGGGAAGGCGGCCGAAGGGCTGATCGACGTCTTCCCCGGCAAGGTGAAAGACGTCCGTATCACCCTCACTCAGGAGCGCCTGCACCGGGTCCTTGGCATCGAACTTCCGGCGGCCCGGGTCCGTGGTGTGCTCGATAGCCTCGGCTTTGGTTGCCGCTGGGTCCCCCCGGACCAGTACATCGTCCGAGTCCCTTACTGGCGCACGGACGTCAACATCGCCGACGACGTTATCGAGGAAGTGGCCCGAATCCTCGGCTACGATGAGATGCCCACGACCCAGCTCAGCGGCGAGATCCCCGCTTACGAACCGACACCCCGCATTGACCTGCGAGAGCGCGTCAAAGATGCCCTCGTCGCCGCCGGGATGCAGGAGATAATCACCTACTCCATGACGTCGATCGAGGCGCTTCAGAAGGTGCTCCCGCCGGAGGAACTGGCGACCAATCCGCCGCTGCGCGTGGCAAATCCCATGAGCCGCGAGCACGAGTACGCCCGCACAAGCCCTCGCGCCGCTCTCCTCCAGACGCTGGCGAACAACATCCGCAGCGTTCCCGGTCGCATCGCCCTCTTCGAGTCCGGCCTGGTCTACATGCCGCGCCAGGACGATCTGCCTCAGGAGATAGAGGTCGTCTGCGGAGCTGTCTCCGGGAGGAATCCCGACCGCTGGGGCCAGCCCAAGGGTGACGAATCCGGCTTCTTCGACGCGAAAGCGTGCCTGGCGAGCGCCCTCGCCGCGGCCGGCGTCGAAGGCGAGTACCGCGAGACCGTCGACTTCGCCTACCTCGCCGGTCGCACCGCCGAGCTGATCGTGAACAGCACTCGCGTCGGCCTCGTCGGCCAGGTGCACCCGCGTGTCGCTGCCGCCTTCGAAATCGATGCCGAAGTGGCGATGTTCGAGCTCGACCTCGATGCTCTGCTGCCGCACGTCATATCAGTTGTTCACTACCAGCCGCTCTCACCCTACCCACCGGTCGAAGAGGACCTTGCCGTGACCGTGTCAGAGGAGGTGACCGCCGGCCGCGTGCTTGAGATCATCGAAAGCTTTCCCCTTGTCCGCGCCGCCTCGGTCTTCGACGTATACACCGGCGCGCCCGTTCCCCACGGCCGCAAGTCGCTCGCCTTCTCCGTCTCTTACCAGGCGGCGGACCACACTCTCACCGACGCAGAAGTGGCTCGCCAGCGCGAGCGTATCGTCGCGCGTCTGCGAGCGGACCTCGACGCGGAGCTTCGGGGGTAACGAAAACGGGCGCCCAGAAGGCGCCCGAGGGTTGTGCGACGGATCAGGCGGGCTAAGCCAGCGCCGCCTTCGCCTGCAGTACAATCTGCCCGAACGTTGCTTCGTCGCGGACGGCCAGGTCGGCCAGTGACTTGCGGTCGATCTCGACCCCGGCCTTGCCCAGGCCGTTGATCAGCTTCGAATAGTTCAGGCCGTGCAGGTGCGCCGCCGCGTTGATGCGGATGATCCAGAGCCGCCGGAAGTCGCCCTTGCGATCCCGCCTGTGCTCGTAGGCATAGCGCAGGGCGTGCATGACCGACTCGTTGGCGCGGCGAAAGTTCTTATGGCGGAGTCCGCGATGACCCTTGGCCAGCTTGATTATTTTCTTGTGCCGGCGCCGGGCGAGCGGGCCGCCTTTGACTCTAGGCATGTTTCAACTCCAACCAACTCAGGATACACGAACGGGATTCTAGGCGCTAAACGTCTTTGGGCCAGGTGTCTCGGGGGTCAGGTCTTAACCCGACACCGGGGTCGGGAGGGGAGCACCGAGAGCGCTAAGAGCGCCGCTAGCCCGCGTATGGCATCAGCCTGTGCAGGCGCTTGACGATGTGCGGCGATACCGCCACCTTCCCGGGGAAGTCCCGCAGCGTCTGTCCGCGCTTCTTCCGGCGGAAGTTGTTGATGTTTGTTCGCCGGCGCAGGAATTTGCCGCTACCGGTGACGTAGAATCGCCCCTTCGCGCCCGAATGCGTCTTCATCTTGTACTTGGTCATCGTTCTCCTGTCGCCTTGAGCCTAGGACTCGTTGGTGCTG
>Ga0209341_10003352_pt1 | contig 14988 bp, 15 predicted proteins | sample RifCSP13_2_FD_184020 | JGI IMG/M metagenome (GOLD analysis project Ga0209341, IMG submission 184020) | Soil microbial communities from Rifle, Colorado - Rifle CSP2_sed 13_2 (SPAdes) (version 2) | ecosystem: Environmental > Terrestrial > Deep subsurface > Rock core/Sediment | place: Rifle...
ATCTTCTTGTTGAGGTTAAGGTCAAGGCTGAGGTTAAGAAAAATCTCAACCTAAGCCTTAGCCTCAACCTTTCCTTTTTTCCATAGGCACATATTTCTGGTTACGGAGCCCTATATACTTCTGGTCAGGCCTGTATATCTTGTTTGTCTTCAACTGCTCCAGCCAGTGTGCAAGCCAGCCTGCCACGCGGCCCATGGCAAATATGGGCGTATAGAGCTCTGTGGGGATGCCGATCGCATGTAGCACTATGCCTGAATAGAAATCAACATTGGGATAAATCTTTTTCTTTGCCAGCTTTTCCAAAGCAACCTTTTCAACCTCTTCTGCTATCTCAAGCAGGTTGCTTGCAGCTACGGCACTATCACTTTTGAAAAGCTGCTGGGCGCATATCTGTAAAAATCCTGCCCGCGGGTCCTTTGTCTTATAAACCCTGTGCCCCATGCCCATTATCTTCTCGTGGTTATTAATCATCTTTTCTATGTAGGGCCTTGCATTTTCCTTTGTGCCTATCTCCCTCAGCATATGGACGACCTTTTCATTTGCTCCTCCGTGCAGCGGGCCGCTTAATGTCCCTATGGCAGAAGCCGCAATGGTATAGGGGTCTGCCAGTGTTGAACCTACAACCCTGGCACTGAATGTGGAGGCATTCATTGTGTGGTCTGCATGGAGGATGAGCATTGCGTCAATTATCTTTTCTGTAAACCGGTCAGGGACCTTTTCAAAGAGCATGTAATAGAAATTTGCCGCAAAGGATAAATCATTATTGGGCGGGATTGGCGCATCGCCGTGCCTGAGCCTTTCACAGGCCGCAACTATTGTAGGCATCTTTGCAATAAGCCTTATGATGGACCTGTAGCGCACCTCCTCGTCCATCACATCCCTTGCAGGATAATACATGCCCATGGCAGCCACCACAGACTGGAGATACTCCATGGGATGGCCGTTCTCAGGCAGAAACTCTATCATCCTTAATATCTTTACCTTGAGCCGTGTGTGATATGTTATGTCGCTCCGGAAGTTTTTGTATTCAGCTGCATTTGGCAGTTTGCCGAAAAGGAGGAGATATGCAACCTCAAGGAATGTGCTTTTTTCTGCAAGGAGCTCAACCGGTATGCCCCTGTATTCCAGTATCCCCTTTTCACCGTCCACATAGCTTATGGCAGATTCTGCGGCAAGGATGCCTGCAAGGCCCGGCACAACCTCCATATGTCTCTCTTCCATAGATTCGCACCTCCCTGTTTTGCTTAAATATAGCCCATGGGGAATTATTGTCAAGGACTATAGAACTGCTGGCGGGCTTTACATCAATCAATAAACCTGCTACAATTTTTAACCATGAAATACGGCGAAAAGGCAATAAAAAAGGCAAAACTTGAGATATGGAATAACCCTACCCCTGACCGTGATTATACTATTGACATATCCTATCCTGAATTTACATGCCTCTGCCCCCGCTCAGGCTATCCTGACTTTGCTACAATAAAGGTTATCTATGTGCCTGACAAAAAGGTTGTTGAGCTAAAAAGCCTCAAGCTTTATCTTAACAGCTTCCGCAATAAATATATCTCCCACGAGGCCGCAACAAATGAGATATTTGACATATTAAAGAAAAACCTTAAGCCGAGACATCTGGAGGTTGTAGGAGATTTTAATGTCCGTGGAAATGTGAAGACTGTAATAAAAATCACAACATAAAAGGAGGCTTGGCTTTATGAAAAAACCCTTTCTGATAGTTATAGCAATTGTTTTAATGCCTGTCCTTTCATCTGCGCTTGATTTTGAGGTAAGCCTGAAAGATAAAATAAATTCTTTAAACATTGAGGCATCCGCATCAGGCGGCCCGGACAGAATTGCAGGCGCTCTGGCAATAGAATACGGAATGAAAGAAGAATTTATCTTGAGGCAAAAAACAATAACAGGACTTAGCTGGGGAGACCTTTCAGTAGCCCTCTATATATCAAACAGGACAGGCAAGGATATGGATATAATTGTGCGGGATTACAAAAAGGGTAATGCCTGGGGAAAGGTAGCCAAGGCATACGGCATACGCACAGACGACCTTTTAACCACAATGGGCAAGGCACACGCAGCATCTCAGCACAGCAGAGGGCATGGGAAAATGGGAAAAGAAGAAAATGGCGGATTTAAGGAAAAGAAAGAGCATGGCAAGGGCGGAGGAGGAGGAAAGGGCAAGGGGCATTAAATAAGGAAAATAAATTTGCTTATTCCTGTAACTTACTAATACGAACGCAATAAATGTCTTTATACTGCGTTGGACTCCTGCCTTTACAGGAATGACAACGGATGACTCAAATTATTACTGCAGCATAAAAATAAATGTTGGCCGTATAAAGAAATGATTGAATCTCGTTACTGGAAAGAAGATTTGCTCAATCATGCAAAGCGGCTAAAGCTGGTAAAAAACCTCGTCGTTGGAGTGAAAGGCTTGTCGGTAATTTTGAGAAAGAAATTATTATTTCTTTCTTTTGCATCAGGAAGCTCTTCGAAGCCAACAAGGTTTCCAATAAGTGCGGAGAATATAAGGCTGCAATTTATTCTTCTGCTCCAAGTGGCAAAAAAATAACAAGGCTAAATCAGTTTTCAATTGATGAAGTATATGATTTAGAAAAAGAAAAGATAATAATTAGATTATCATATGCAATTACAATATGCTTACATCCAAAAAAGCCCGGAATATATACAATTTTAATGCTGATTTTTTCCGGACGGACGGACGGATAACCTTTACGGATTATTCTTCTGCCCGAAGGTTTGCCTCCCAGATTTCCAGACATCGTACAAACCCTGTGCCTGCTTCTGAGATATATGCGCTATATTTAATTGATGAGGCCCTGCGCATACTTATACATAAATACATTCTGCAAAATGCTATAGTGATGACCAGGGCCAAAGAAAATGTCCGGGCTAGTCTGGGTGATAAAACAGACGAAGTATTTATAAACTTTGTGGATGAATTCCCTCCTATGTCTGTGTATCTCGGGGATATAACCGCTCAACTGTATTTTACCGGTACAGCACAAGGTGAAAAAATACTTGAAGACATCCTTTTAGTCAATATCACCAATCTTAATCCGGCGATCCAACCCTATAAAGATTTATTTGACGAGACTTCATTAAAGCAAAATGATGCCTACGTAAAGATGATTGAAAAGTTGACTCAATTTTTTAATAATCAGTCTGGATTTGAGGGAAGAGGAGGCGGAGAGACTCTCATCCATGCCTTGCGTAAACCCGCCCTTATTTCTCCCTATTCTCTTGAAGGGCAATTGAATTTTTTAATTCAACGATGGGGATTCCTTCTTGGGGAATCTTTTATTGCCCGTCTTTTACGTGGAATAGATTTTATTCGGGAAGAAATTATCCGCAAGCATACACATGGTGATTTTCCTTTAGATGTTCCCTTGCAAACTTTTAAGAGCCGTGAATATCATGAATATGAACGTTATAGTCCCGACCTTGATTGGATGCCCAGAGTTGTTCTTATAGCTAAAAATTCTTATGTGTGGATGGAGCAGCTTTCACAAAAATATAAATACTGGGTCAAGACACTTGACCAAATTCCGGACGAAGAGCTTGATTTGCTTGCCCGGCGCGGCTTTACCGGCTTGTGGCTCATCGGCCTTTGGGAGCGCAGTAAAGCAAGCCAGCGAATCAAACAACGTATGGGCATGGCAGACGCAGTCGCTTCTGCATACTCATTGCACAGTTATGATATTGCGGCTGATTTAGGCGGCTGGAGTGCACTTAATAATTTACGCGAACGGGCATGGAGGCACGGAATTCGTCTTTCAGCAGATATGGTTCCTAACCACATGGGTATAGATTCGGCATGGGTTATTGAACATCCTGATTGGTTTTTATCGTTAAACAATCCCCCCTACCCTGCTTACTCTTTTACCGGTGAAGACCTGTCCGATGATGCGCGTGTAGGTATTTTTATAGAAGATCATTATTACAATAAAACCGATGCAGCAGTTGTTTTTAAGCGCTTGGACCGTTACACAGGCGATGCACGTTTTATTTATCACGGTAATGACGGCACGTCTTTCCCCTGGAATGATACCGCACAGCTTGACTATTCTCAAGCCCGCGTACGTGAGGCAGTTATACAGGTTATCCTGCATGTGGCCAGAAACTTTCCTATTATCCGCTTTGATGCAGCCATGACTCTGGCTAAAAAACACATCCAACGTTTGTGGTTTCCCCAACCCGGTGAAGGAGGAGCAATCCCCTCCAGATCTGAGCGCGGCATGACTATGGACGAGTTTGAAGCGGCAATTCCGCAAGAATTCTGGCGTGAGGTGGTTGACCGTGTTGCAGCCGAAGTACCGGATACCTTGCTCTTAGCCGAGGCATTCTGGTTAATGGAAGGATATTTTGTCCGCACCCTCGGGATGCATCGCGTTTACAATTCCGCCTTCATGCATATGCTCCGCGATGAAGATAATGCCAAGTATCGTATGGCCATCAAGAATACGTTAGAGTTTGACCCGCAAATTCTGAAGCGGTATGTAAATTTTATGAGTAACCCCGACGAAAAAACCTCGGTCGAGCAATTCGGCAGTCATGACAAATATTTCGGGGTATGTACCATGCTGATAACCCTGCCCGGCCTGCCTATGTTTGGACATGGACAAATAGAAGGTTTACGCGAAAAATATGGGATGGAGTTTCGTTACCCGCGCTTAAACGAAGCAACGGATGAAGGCCTGTTACGCGGGCATGAATGGAAAATTTTCCCGCTTCTTCACCGCAGATACCTGTTTGCCAACGTGGAAGCCTTCCTGCTTTTTGATTTTTACACATCAAATGGTCACGTAGATGAAAACGTATTTGCTTATTCAAATTGTTTTGGCGATTCTTTGAAAAATTCAGGGCAAGTAGAAAGAGGATTAATAATCTATCACAACAAATTTGCAGAAACGCGTGGGTGGATAAAAATTTCTGCGGCCTGTATGAGTAAAAAATCAGGCCGGATGTTACAAAAATCATTATCTGAGGGTTTGAATTTGCCACGCGAAGGCTATATTATCTTCAAAGATTATGTAACCCACCTGGAGTATATTCGGTCCTGTGGTGAATTATGGGATAAAGGGTTGTATGTAGAACTCAATGCTTATCAATGTCATGCATTTATGGATTTCCAGATTGTAAGTGGTGAGTATTGGGAAAAAGTATGCCAGACTTTGAATGGGGCCGGAATTCAATCCGTAAAAGAGAAATATGATGAACTGCTTGCTGCAAAAGAGAAAGAGGTAAAAAAAATAAAAATTGTTAAACCCAAACCGCGCCAGGCAACGGTTAAGAAAAAAACCGGAAATAAAAAAGGCGGGAAAAAAAGTAGTGAAGTTAAAAAAACCGTTAAGAAGGTTAACTGGTAATTATGCTGTTGCGGTATAATAGTGCTATAGATAACTTTTTGCTGCACAATTAGTCAAAACTGAAAATATTGCAGTAAATAAGTTGATAAAATAACTGGCTTGGAATATGTACCTTAGTAAATTGTTGTAACAGTATAAAAATAAATGTTAGGCCTAAAAGATAAATGAATAAAACATGATTAAACCTTTTATCTTTTAAACAAACCTCTGTTGATGTTGTATGCTGTTTGGCGCTTTTCTATTGAGTAGAGTGAGTAGAGGGACACTTCCCGCATTGTTTGCTTTACTTCGCACCATACAAAAGCTCTAAAAATATGGGAGGTGTTGTCCCCAGAATTTCTCAGAATTTCTTGGTGTTAAAATAGTTGATATGCTTTTTTTTAGTGATATAATAGAAAAAAGTATTCAGTATTAAAAAAGCCAGAATATCTTGAACAATCTTATGCTATTGGAACTAATTTAAAGGATTTATAGAAAAAGGGGGTAGATTAGATATGTTAAAAGTAGAAGAAATTGAGGCTGTAATTGAATCCCTCTCAGAAGAGGAATACGTCCGCATTAGAAAGTGGTTTTCTCAAAAGGATTGGGAAAAATGGGATAAACAGATTGCAACAGATTCAGAATCTGGAAAGTTGGATTTCCTGATCAAAGAGGCGCTTAATGAAAAAACTAAGGGGAAACTCAAGGAACTCTAAATGCATCGGACAACTACTCGTTTCTGGAAATGCTACGAGAACCTTCCTGAACCTATTCAGCAGATAGCGAAAAAGAACTTTGAACTACTTAAGGCTAACCCTTCGCACCCATCCCTCTATTTCAAAAAAGTCGGTAAATTTTGGTCGGTCAGAGTCGGACTCAATCATAGAGCACTTGCGGTTGAGGATGGAAAAGACTTCATATGGGTTTGGGTTGGCACTCATGATGAATACGAAAGAATGATTAAAGAAATGGGCTAACAAGACAACCCAGCGGACGCGGATTAATCCCGCTGCTGATTTCAATCGTTAGGCCACACACTATGATTGTTACGGACATTAATCACATAGAGTATCAGGTTTCAATGACCGCTTCTTTCAAGAAGGCGATTGAGTTTTTGCGACGGCCGGATATTCATAATATGGCTGATGGCAGGGTGGATATAGACGGACAACATGTGTTTGCCCTTGTCCAGCGATATGAGACAGTAAAAACGGACGCTCCGAAATTTGAATACCATAGAAAATATATTGACATCCAGTATATTGTTTCAGGCAGGGAGGTTATCGGCTGGATTCCTGCCGAGCAGATGACTATTACTGAAGCGTATGACACGGAAAAGGACATCTGCTTTGGCATAGCGCCAAAGAAAGAAATAACTATAGTGCATCTTCACGCGGGGCAATTGGCAGTTTTCTACCCGGAAGACGGCCATGCCCCCAAACTGGCTGCAGGCTCGCCATCTCATGTTATCAAGATTGTTGTTAAAGTTGCCGCAAAATAGAGAAACCTCTCTAAATCTTGACCCTTCTTAACCTAATATGCTATTCTGCCTGTCATGCACCCTGTTATAAGCTAACTGTCAAGAAACAGTGTGCTTTCTCCGGGGTTGTCCCTCTTTAGAGATTGCTTTGGAGCTATTGCTCCTTGCAAAAACAGGAAAGAGGCGCTTTTGTAGTTGCTCAGCTTATTGAGTGCATTTAAAGACGCCGATAAATCGGCAAACTACAATGCCTTGCATACGGGCAATTTTTGAGCGTAAACCTATAAGATAAAGTTTAGGAGTCATATCGTGAAAAAGGTCTTTTTAAAAGATATTAAAGAAAAGGACAGGCTTGATAATATCTTCCTCGTTGCAAAAAAGGAAATGGGGCTTAGCAGGAGCGGAAAGCCCTATCTCAATATAAAGCTCATGGATAAGACAGGGGATATAGAGGCGCGGGTATGGGATGATGCTGAGGCTGTTTCAAAAAATTTTGAAAAGAATGACTTTGTAAGGATAAAGGGAGCTGCCGTCGCCTATCAGGGCGGCCTTCAAATAAATATATCTGAGATAGCAAAAACAGATAGGGATGATGTATCCGTAACAGATTTCCTCCCTGCCTCAAGCAGAGACCCGGATGAAATGATGGCAGAGCTTGAAGGAATAGTGGCGGATATTAAAAATGTTTACATCGGAAGGCTCCTTACACTTTTTCTGAAAGATGCAGAGATTAAAAGGCTTCTCAAGATTGCGCCTGCTGCAAAATCCATGCACCATCCCTATCTTGGAGGCCTGCTTGAACATATTCTCTCCCTCTGCAGACTCGTGGATGCTGTTGCAAAACACTACCGGAATATAAACAGGGACCTTCTGATTGCAGGGGCCATACTCCACGATATAGGAAAGATACACGAGCTTATGTTTGAAAGGGCATTTGACTATTCAGACGAGGGGAGGCTCCTCGGCCATATAACCATCGGCGTTAACATGATAGATAGGAAACTCGAAAAACTCCCTGATTTTCCCAAAGAGATGGCCATGCTTTTAAAGCACATGCTCTTGAGCCATCACGGCTATCTGGAATTCGGCTCGCCCAAAAGGCCAAAGACCGTGGAGGCGACAATACTCTATTATCTGGATGACATGGATTCAAAGGTTCAGGCCATGCAGGCCCTCATTGAAAAGGAGAAGGATATTGATTCCAATTGGACAAGCTTTCATAAACTTTATGAGAGATATATCTACAAGGGAAAACCCCAGGAAGAACAGAACCGCCGCACAGAAGAGAGCACCCCTGATATTGAGCCCGAGCTTTTCAAAAAATAAAACTGTTCACCCCCGCACCAAAATTATTCAGGAATTAGTTTTTCTTTACCTCTGCCTGTTTATATTTTTATTGTCTTCTCATACAATCTTGTGATAAAGATTTTATGTGGAAATGGCCGTTGAACAGAAGAAGGTGGCGCAAAGAACAGAACCAGAGAGGCATATTCTCGGCAGACCCGTAGTCTATCAGGTGGGGGCTTGGGGCATAGGTTATCTCCCAAAGCGCCTCTCTTACTGGTTTGCAAGGAGAATAGCGGATATAAGCTATCTCTTTTATAAAAAGGCAAGACTCAATGTAAAAAACAATCTCAGGAAGGTTTTCCCTCAATTGACCGGAAGTGAGATAAGCTCCCTTGCCCTCAGCACATTCAGGAACTATTCCACCTATCTTGTTGATTACGGAAGGTTCAGATTGCTTGAACGGGACTCCCTTGCCGGTATTATATCAATAAAAGAAGGTAAGGAAAATTTAGACCTTGCACTTGAAAGGAACAAAGGTCTTATAATCGTCACAGCGCACCTCGGCAACTGGGAGCTCGGAGCGATATTTTTCGGAAGACAGGGCATGAAGATAAATGTTGTAACCTTCCGCGACGGCATAGACAGGATAGACGAACTGAGGGAAAGCTACAGGAGACACCATAATATTAATACGGTAATCCTGGGAGATTCTCCCTTTGCAACCATAGAACTCCTGAATGCCCTGCAGAAAAACGAGATTGTGGCAATGCTGGTGGACAGATACAATGGCAAGGAGGACAGCATCGACGTTGATTTTTTTGGAAGACCTTTAAAATTTCCAAAAGGGCCGCTTGTGCTCGCAAAGATGACAGGCGCTGCTATTGTCCCTGCTTTTGTAGTAAGAAACGACATGGCATATCATGCAATTTTTGGAAAACCTGCCATCGTTAATGACAGCGATATGTTAGAAAAACACGCTCAGGAAATTATCGGGATATTTGAGGATTGCATTAAAAGATATCCTGACCAGTGGTATAACTTTGTGGAGATATAAAATAGCTCATAGCTCATGGTTCATGGCCTATAGTAGTTGCTATGAGCTATAAGCTATCAGCTAATTCGGAGGTTTATTTCATGACAGCATACGAAGTTGCTCCTTCAAGAGAAAGAGAGTGTTCTGACGACAGATACACATTTTCTGACACATATACACCGCCAATTACAACAGGGCTTCCTAAAACAATAGAGTCTATATGCCCTGAATGTCTGAGGGTCATACCGGCTGTTGAGTATATAGAAGATGGAAAGGTCTTAATTAAAAAGGAATGTCCTGAGCATGGGTTTTTTAAGGATATTATTTTCTCAGATGCAAAGCTCTTTCTTCAGATGGAAAGATGGCATTTCGGCGATGGCCAGGGCTTTTTAAACCCCCATGTCACAGGCGCCACCAGATGCCCAAGCCAGTGCGGCATCTGCAATATGCACACAACCCACACATCCCTCGGCAATGTGGATATAACAGGGCTGTGCAACATGTCGTGCTCTGTGTGCTTTGCCGATTCCAATACAAACCAGTACCAGCCTGATTATGATGATGCTGTAAGGATGCTGCAAAATCTGCGCAACACAAAGCCTGCGCCCAATGACGCTGTGCAGTTTATGGGCGGCGAGCCCACCATCCACCCGAGGTTTCTGGATATCGTAAGGGCTGCGAAGGATATGGGCTTTAAGCATATACAGGTGGCCAGCAATGGGATTAAGCTCGCTGACCCTGACTTTGCCGTCAGGGCAAGAGAGGCAGGTCTGCAGTATATCTACCTTCAGATGGACGGCGTTGACGACGAGGTATTTAAAAAGATAAGGGGAAGGGCATTATTGGAAACCAAGCTTAAGGTGATAGAATCCGCAAGAAAAGCAGGCCTGCGGATAATATTTGTCCCCACCCTTATCAAGGGCATAAACGACCAGCAGCTCGGCCCACTCATAAATCTTGCCTTTGAAAACCTTGATGTGCTCACAGGCATTGCAATCCAGCCTGTTGTGTTTACAGGGAGATATGCAGAGGAGGAAAGATTCAGCAAACGGTTTACGCTGGCGGACATGATTCATGAGGTCGGCAGACAGACAAGGATTACAAAGAGTTATGAGGACTGGTTCCCGCTTAGCGCAGTCTCGCCTTTCATAAAGTTCGGCTCAGCCCTTTCAGGCCATGCCCTTACCAATCACACCTGCCACCACCACTGCGTCATAGGAACGCTTCTCTTTGTTGATAAGGACAAAAATGCTGTGCCTGGCACGCAGTTCCTTGATTTCCACGGTGTCTTAAAAGAGATAAACGCGCTTGCACAAACTACAAAAAAGAAGAGGTTCAAATTTTTCTCAGGGATAAGGGCGCTGAGTATAATAAAAAAATATTTTAATGCACAAAAAGCCCCCGCCGACTTTACGTTCCACAAATTTTTAAAAACACTGGATGGCTATTCGGACAAAAAGTATTCCTGGTCATCCAAATACAAGGGTCATACATACAAGACATTTTTTATACTTGGAATGCACTTCATGGATAATTACAACTATGACCTTGAGAGGGTCAGGCGCTGCGCTGTTCACTATTCCGCACCCAACGGCATGTTGTATCCGTTCTGCACATACAATGCCGGCCATACATTCAGAAATAAGGTGGAAAGGGCCTTTGTCAGGAAAAAGGGGATGGGGGAAGAAAAAAATGCAATATAGGATATTTTTATACGTTGTCGTATATCTCTGCCTGATTGTTTTCGCGCCAACTGCATCAGGCAGCAATAATAATGAAGGCAGCCTGCCTAAACCGCTTGGAAACCCTCTTACATCAGAAGAAATGGCAGAGGCCATAGGCAAGATAAAGGACTCTCAAAAGAATATAGACGCCATAAGCGCATCCGTATCCCAGACAAAGAAAAACCCGCTTTTAAATAAGGAGATTACAACAGAAGGGACCATCGTTTTAAAAAAACCGAATCTCCTCCACTGGGATATCGCAAGGCCTGAAAGGCTTACGACAATAGCAGACGGCAGGATATTGTGGATATATCACCCTGATTCAAAAGAGGCGCAGAGGTTTGTAATTGCAGAACAACTCATGGCAAAACAAACAATGGAATTCTTTTCCTCCACAATGAACATGTCTGTTGAGGAAATGGGCAAAAAGTTTGAAATAGCAGCATACAGGCCTGACAAAAACCTGATATTAGAGATGAAACCCAAATCCAGCATTACTGCAAAATATCTTGCTGCAATATATGTCTGGTATAAAGAGGATAAGGCAGTGCCTTACAAATTTGAGGTGATAGGAAAAAAGGGGAGCTCCACTGTTACTGAATTCCAGAATATCGTGCTGAACCCTTCCGTAAAAGAAGATATCTTCCGCTTTGTTGTCCCTGCAGATGTTACAATCACCAATGCCGATGAAAGCCGGGGCTACTGAATTAAGCCCTTACAGAAATTTATGAAGACCTCTGTATCAGATGATAAAATATCATCCCTTGCAGTAACAGGGCATCATCGATTCCTTTCTGCCTGCCTGAAAGTGGCCGCGCTGGTGTTGCTGATAGCGCTTGCATATAAATACATTCCGTTTCATAACCACGACGAGATTAAATCATTTATAAAAGGCTTTGGACTTGCCGCACCCGCTGCATTCATCCTTATTTGTATAATAAAGCCGCTTTTCTTCTTCCTTCCGTCCATGGGGCTTACGATAATTGCAGGAACCCTCTTCGGCCCGATGTACGGAACTTTTTATGTGGCCATTGGAGGGGCCGGTTCAACAGCCGTGGGCTTTTATATGACAAGGTTGCTCGGCAGGCAGACTGTGGAACGGCTTCTGAACCGGAGTGAACGAATACTTAAAATAGATAAAAAAATGGAAGACGCAGGTTTTAAAACCGTCCTCATGCTAAGGCTGTTCAGCCTGCCATGGGATATGATAAGCTATTCAGCAGGCCTTTCAAGGGTAAAGTTCAGGGATTTTTATACAGCAAGCCTCGTTGCCATTGTGCCTACAAGTTTTGTCTATACATACTTTGGCAGCACTGTCCTTAGGCCGTTCAGCATTGAATTTATCGCCTCTTTTTTGGCCATAATAGCATTTGGCAGTATTCCGTATATTTTAAAAAGGCTTGGATGGAAGACGATATGAAAGGAGGTCTAACGGGGTGAAACTCCTTCTTATCTCCCCTTTAACAGCGCACAGCCTTCTTGGCGGTGATTTCTATTTCCGCCTGCCGGCCCTCGGGCTTTTAAAGATAGCTGCCTTGACACCCCCGGACTGGGAGCTCAAGATACTTGACGAAAAGGTGGAAAAACTTGACCTTAACGAGCAGGCAGACATTGTTGGCATTACTGCCATGACCCCTGCTGTTAACCGCGCCTATCAGATCGCCGACCATTACAGGGCAAAGGGAATAAAGGTGATTATGGGCGGCATGCATGTGTCAAAGCTGCCTGACGAAGCCATTAAACACTGTGACAGTATAGTCATAGGAGAGGCAGAAGGACTGTGGCCCAGGGTTCTGGATGATTTCAAAAAGGGTGCATTACAGCCTGTTTACAAGCATGAGACGTTTCCATCCCTTGCCAACCTGCCCATACCGAACTGGGACCTCTACAGGGACAAAAACTATCTCCCTGTCCATTTTGTGGAGACAACACGCGGATGCCCCCATGACTGCGAATTCTGCTCTGTGACAAACTCCTTCGGCGGTAAATTCAGAAACAGGCCTGTAGACGAGGTGGAGCAGGAGATACAGGGCCTTAAACCGTTTGAGGGGAGGTTTACCCTTAAAAATGTCGTCTTCTTTGTTGATGATAATATAATCAGCAATAAAACATATGCAAAGGAATTCCTGCGGCGTATCATCCCATATAACCTGAAATGGCTCGGACAGACATCAGTCAACATAGCAAGGGATGATGAAATACTGGACCTGTGCAGGAAGAGCGGCTGCATGGGGCTTCTCATAGGGTTTGAATCCCTCTCCAGAGACAATCTTTCGGGGATGGGGAAGGGCTTTAACAAGCCTGATAATTATTTTGATGTTATCAAAAAGGTGCATGATTACGGTATCGGAATTAACGGCGCCTTTGTCTTTGGTTTTGACCATGATGATGAAGGGGTTTTTGATAGAACGGTTGACTTTACCATCAAGGCAAAACTTGAGATATCCTATTTTTCTATACTTACACCATACCCCGGCACAGGCCTTTACAATAAATTGAATTCCGAAAACAGGATAATAGACAGCGACTGGTCGCGGTATAACACAAACAATGTGGTTTTTAAACCAAACGGGATGAGCCCGGAAAAACTTCTGGACGGGTATCATGGCGCGCTGAAAGCTTTCCATTCCTACTCCTCCATATTCAGGCGGCTATGGGGGACAACCTCCAAGTGGAACTTCTTCCTGCCAATGAACTTCGGTTTCAGACAGACTATCAAGAAGACAGTAAAATACGGTTTTGCAGCCGGAACCGCAGACCAGGGCCTCCAGCACGTATTCCATGAATAATGAAAACATCATTGAAGTCGCAGGGCTCTGTAAGACCTATCCGGGCGCTGACAGGCCTGCTGTAGACGGCATTAACCTCGCAGTAGGGGAAGGGAGTTTTTTTGGACTGCTCGGCCCCAACGGTGCAGGCAAAACCACCTTCCTGTCCATGCTCGCAGGCCTCCTTAAGCCAAGCTCCGGCAAACTGCTGATTGCAGGGCTTGATATACAGGGACACCTTGATGTTATAAAACAGCGCATAGGTCTTGTCCCCCAGGACATCGCACTTTATCCAACCTTGACCGCAAGGGAAAATCTGGCCTTCTTCGGGAGTATGCTGGGGCTGTCTGGCTCCCGTCTGGATGCAAGGATTGAGGAATGTCTGGATATTGCAGACCTGAACAATTTTGCCGGCTCCAGGGTGGAGATATTTTCCGGAGGGCTGAAACGGCGGCTGAGCCTTGTAATAGGACTTATCCACAATCCTGATATCCTTTTTCTTGACGAGCCGACTGTGGGCATAGACCCGCAATCAAGGCATTTCATCTATAACAGCCTGCGCAGGATGAACGCAGACGGCATGACCATTGTCTATACGAGCCATTATATGGAAGAGGTGGAGCAGCTTTGCAATGACATAGCAATAATAGACCACGGCCGCATAATTGCACGCGGTGGGGTAGAAGAGCTGCTCTCGCAGCATGAATACAATATCATAAGGGTGCGCACAGCAGATGAAATCCCTGCCGCCCTGCAGGAGAAGATTATGGCATTGCCTTATATACAAGAATCCCGCCTTAATAAAAACGGCCTGACCATTAAAAGCAATACACCGCAGCAGGCATTGCTGGAACTGGTAAGCATATTACAGCAAAACAATATCAGTATCATATCCCTCAGCGCGGGGATGGATAACCTTGAACAGGTGTTTCTGGCCTTAACCGGAACTACACTTCGGGAATGACAGAATAGCTATGCATAGACTCCTGGCCTCAGTATGTAAGGAAACAAAGATAATCCTTCGCGACAGGGAGGCGCTCTTTCTCCTCTTTGCCATGCCCCTGGCATTTGTTCTAATCATGTCGCTGGCCATGCGTGATGCATTCAAGGAACAGGGGGAAGGGATAATATTCCCTGTTATAATAGTTGACATGGATAAAAATAAGGTGGGCCGGAGCGTCATAAGCGCCTTTTCCGTCATCAGACACTTCAAGGTGGATAGTGCAGCAAGCAGCGGCCGGACAGATGAGGCAGCAATCAAAAATGATATAGCTTACGGCAATCACAGGTTCGCTATTATTATCCCTCCGGGAAC
>Ga0209341_10003355_pt1 | contig 14984 bp, 17 predicted proteins | sample RifCSP13_2_FD_184020 | JGI IMG/M metagenome (GOLD analysis project Ga0209341, IMG submission 184020) | Soil microbial communities from Rifle, Colorado - Rifle CSP2_sed 13_2 (SPAdes) (version 2) | ecosystem: Environmental > Terrestrial > Deep subsurface > Rock core/Sediment | place: Rifle...
GCTGCGCGGGAAGCGGAGCGAGCCGGCATGCGTGGTGGACGCGGTGCAGTGCATCGCTGATGTCCGCGGTTCGACCTTCCAAGAGGTGGCAGAACGGACGGCGATTTCCGCGGCGTGGCTTTTCGGACTGGGCGACATCGGCGACCCGGCGGCGCAGGCCGCGAGCGACGTCCATTGAGGACGCGCGATTTGTACGGCACAGTACAGGGTGACCTGGCGCGCGTCGAGGCTCTCTTCGATTCGATCAAAGAAGTCGACTACGGGCCGCTCGGGGAGATGCTCGGGATGGTACTCGGTGGGGGCGGGAAACTGCTGCGGCCGGCGCTGGTGCTGCTCAGCGGCCGCTTCGCCCACTATAACCTCGACCTGTTGGTCCCGCTGGCGGCATCGGTGGAACTGCTGCATACGGCGACTCTCGTGCACGACGACGTGATCGACGCCGCAGACACCCGGAGAGGGCGCCCGACGGTGAACAGCGCGCACGAGAACTCGACGACGGTGATGGTGGGCGATTATCTCTTCGCCCACGCCGCCGACCAGGTAGTGAAGACGGACAACCTGCGCGTGGTGCGCCTGTTCTCGGAGACGCTGATGACCCTGGCAACCGGCGAGATACGGCAGGACCTGGCGGCCTACGACAGCCGCCAGACGATCCGCGACTACCTCCAGCGTATCGGTGGCAAGACCGCCGCGCTCTTCTCCTGCGCTTGCGAGGGTGGGGCGGTGGTGAGTGGCGCGCCCGAGGAGTGGATCGCAGCACTGCGGGACTACGGGTACCACTTCGGGATGGCGTTCCAGGTGGTCGACGACATCCTGGACTTCACGGGCGACGAGTCGGAGATGGGCAAGCCCGTCGGCAGCGACCTGATGCAGGGCACGCTGACGCTGCCGTCCCTACTGCTTGTTGAGCGCCACCCGAACGACAACCCGGTGCAGGAGTACTTCGTCCGGCCGAAGCCGGAAACCCTGGCGGAGGCGATCGAGATGATCCGGTCCCAGGGTATAGCGGAGGAGTCGTATGAGATGGCGCACGACTTCAGCCGCCGGGCCGTGGAGGCGGTGGAGGCGGAGTTACCGGACGTAGCGGAACGTCAGACTCTGGTGGACCTGGCGGAGTGGAGCCTGGCGCGGCGGAGTTAGGTTCGTAGCGCCGGGGATCATACTCGGTGGGCTCATAGCTCGTCGCGAAGGTGATCAACGGCGTAGCCACCAGAACTAGCAGGCCCGCGACGAACGCCGCCCGCGTCAGCATTCGCTCGACGCTAGCACTCAGCATCGCACGGAACGTCCATCACGATCTCGAACGCGTACCAGATAGCTAGCGCCAGCAGGAACACTGCGATCAGGACCGCTGCGTTCACGATGATGCGCCTCATACCGGTAAGAACGCCGCCTGGACGCCTGGGATGCGGACTGGCTTGAAACGCCTAGCGCTTGGCCGCCTTCCCTGAACCCACAACCTTACGTTCCGGCTTCGTCGACTTCGTCTTGACGGTGCGGAAGCCATCTTTGTCGATGCCCCAGCGGTCGCGGTAGAGGGCGTCCGCCCGTTCGGCTGTCCTTTTATCGCGGTCGATGGTGATATCGCCACTGGTCCTGCGCTCAGGCGGCTTTGGCTTGGCGAGTTCCGGGTGCTCAAAGCCCTTCATGCGCTTCGCCCGCTTTTTCACTTCCTTGCCCATGTGCCAGTAGGTGCCCTTGTCTGGAATACGGCGCGGGTAGCCCTCGCGGAAGGTGAAGGCGTTGAAGGTCGACATGATGCGCGCCGCATCACGGTTGCATTCGAGGCAAGGGACCGGCAATGAGGCCTCGCGCATAGGGCGAATCGCCTCCAATATGCCGTGGCAGTTTTCACAGTAGTACTCGTAGAGTGGCATCGTTACTTTTTCTTTGCTCCTGTCTTTCGGCCGCGATTCGGTTCGGAGGCCGGCTTGCCCGGGTCCTTAGCTTTTACCCGCGCTATCGTGGGCTTCTGCTGCTCCCCGCGCACGGAGTGGTGGTGGTAAGGGACGCGCTGCTTCCAGCCCTGCGTGCGAGCCATGGAGGCGAACGTCGTGGGCATTATTCGGTCAGCCTGAGCGCCGCATTTCGGACAGGGCGCAGGTTGATCCGAGGAGGCAAACGGACGTAGCGCTTCGAAGACCTGGTCGCAGCCGTCACAGTAGTATTCGTAAAGCGGCATCCTAGACCTCGATGGGGCGGCGGCTACCCTCCCGCCGCAAACGCTCGATGAAGCCGGCGGCGTTCACATCCCGCTCCAGCACGCAGACGATGTAGCTGCGGAGGTGGCGCTCGATTTCGATTGCCAGCTCGTCGCCCACCTTCAGGCGCGCAACATCGTTATAGGAGCCGCGTTGCAGCAGCCGCAACACCTTCAGGGCGTTGAGACTGAGTACACGAGGACCGGCCACCCCGGTGGTGCAGGCGCGGCAGATCACGCCGCCGCTCTGCGGAGCGAAGAAGTTCTGCTCCGGCGGAAGCGCCGCGGCACAGCCCACGCAGAGATCGATCTGGGGGCGGAAGCCGCTCTGGTCCAGAAGGCGCATCTCCATGCAGCGCAGGACCATATCAGTCTGATCCGACTCCTCGAGCCGTCGCAGCGTGTCGAGCAATAAACGGTAGGTCACGTAACCGGGCACACGCTCCGGAATAAAGCGGTCGATCAGCTCTGCGGCGTACATGGCGCGGCTGAGGCGGTCGAGGTCCTCGCGGAGCCGGGGAAAGCTCTCCATAGTCTCGCAGCCGGCGATTACGTCAGCGGAGTGGCCCTGGGCGAGCTGGAGCATGCAGCGGGTGAGCGGCTGGAGGTGACCGGACATACGACTGGTAGTCCGGCGAACTCCACGCGCCTTCACATCCAGCTTCCCGTAGGTGGGCGAGTAGATGGTGAGGAAGCGGTCAGCGTCGGCGAACCGGCGCTGGTGGAGGACGATGGCCTCGGTCTTGTAGAGACGGTTAGAAGGCATCAGCCGGACATCTCCTGGCGGCCCTCCATGGCACGAGCCAACGTGACGTCGTCTGCATACTCGAGGTCGCCTCCGACGGGCAGACCACGGGCCAGGCGGGTGACCTTCACTCCGAGCGGCTTCAGAAGGCGGGTGAGGTACATAGCAGTAGCCTCCCCCTCAAGGTTGGGGTTCGTAGCGAGGATGATCTCGGTCACCTCGTCTGAGCGGAGGCGCTGGAGTAGCTCGCTGACCTTAAGGTCTTCGGGCCCAATGCCGTCCATCGGCGAGATGGCACCATGCAGCACGTGGTAGAGGCCGCGGTAGGATTGAGAGCGCTCCAGCGCCAGGATGTCCAGCGGCTCCTCAACCACGCAGATGATGCTGCGCTCGCGGCGGTCGTCTGTGCAAACACGGCAGGGGTCTACCTCAGTGACGTTCTGGCAGATGGAGCAAAGGGTGACGCGCTCCTTGACCTCGAGGATGGAGGCGGCGAGCGCCTGCGCCTCTGCGGGCGGCATGCGAAGGAGGTAGTAGGCGAGGCGTTGCGCGCTCTTGGGGCCGATGCCGGGGAGTTTGTGGAACTCGTCGATGAGGCGAGCCAGAGGGGCGGCCGTTGCGGAGGTTGTTTCGTTCAAAGCGGCGTCACTTAGCGGAGCTGGCCCCCGTTAACCCGTCAAACCAGGGATATTCAGACCCGGGATGTTGAGACCTCCGGCGAGCCCTGTGAGCTGTTGCATCTGGCCGGCCCGCACCTTTTCCAGCGCCTCATTCATCGCAGCGAGGATGAGGTCCTGTAGCATTTCGACCTCGTCGGGGTCGATGACCTCGGGCTTGACAGCGATGGACAGCAGTTCGGGCTTAGCGTTCATCGTCACACTGACGGCGCCACCTCCAGCCGAGGCCTGGATCTCGGTCTCTTCAAGGGCCTTCTGCGCCTGGGCCATCTTGGCCTGGAGCGCCTGTATCTGTTTGAGCATCTCGTTCTGGTTAGCCATAGTCCTCTCCTCCGTCATGTACAACTCGCGATATGGGGCGAGCGCCCAGTTCTTTCGCGGCCTCGACAAGATGGCCGCCCCGAGTGGACGCGGACCCGCGTTCGCGCGGCGTGTGCTCGAACTTAATTCGCACCGGCCGGCCGAGAGCGTCCGAGAACAGATTCGCAAGCTTGCCGGAGTTAGGCTCGCCTTCGGCTCGTTCCAGGTGAAACGTATGATAGAAGCTGAGGACGATAGTATCACCGTCAATGGAGGTCACCTCACAGGAGCCGTTCAAGAGCGCCGAAAGAGTCTTGTCCGTCTCCCGGCAGGCCTGGCGGACACGATCGAGCAGGCCCCCGTCTGACACCGCAGGGCTGGGAGACGCCTCACCGGTGGGCGGCGGCTCCTCGGGCGCGCCGAAGCTGGTGTTTGCCACGGTGCTCGCCACATCATCGAGCTCGGCGGCGGGGATAGAGAAACTCGGTTCGGGCTTGGCAGCGGGCTCTGGCGTTGCCACCGGGGACGGTGCAGTCCGCTCCTGCGGAGTCTCTACGGGGGAGGGCTCGCCCAACGGCGCCCGGACCGGTTCTGCGGGCGCCTTCGCAGGCGAAGCAGCGTTCGAGACAAGCTCCAGGACCGCGAGCTCAAGCGGCAAGGGTGAATGGGGATCTTCGCGGAAGTCGGCGCGGCCAAATGCCTTAAGGGCACGCACGATGTCACCCCTGTCGCGCCCAACGGCCTGGGTCTTCACCTCAGCCGCGATCTCTTTCGGGAGATCGAGGGCCTCCCGGGCGCCCGCCTTGGCAAGTAGGAGGCCGCGGAGGTAGAGCGTCGACTGCTTGCCGAACTCCTTCATATCCAGGCCGTCGTCCCGGACCGCCGCTATCAGGTTCAGGGCCCCGCCGAGGTCACCGTCGAGGACGGCTCGCACCAGTTCGCCACTACGGGCGTCCATCGCGAGGCCAAGGGCGTCCTGCACCTGCTCGTAGGTGGGGGAGGAGCCATAGTGGGTGACGACCTGCTCGAGGCCGTTTATGGCGTCGCGCAGGCTACCGGTGGAGGACCGTGCTAATGCGTCGAGGGCGGCGTCATCAAGCGAGAGGCCTTCTTGTTCACAGATGAAGGCGAGGCGCCTGACGACAGCGGCGTTTGAGATGCGCTTGAGGTCGTACCGCTGGCAGCGGGAGATTATCGTTGAGGACATTTTGTGCGCTTCCGTTGTGGCGAAGACGAAGATGATGTGAGGGGGGGGTTCTTCCAGCGTCTTAAGGAGCGCGTTCTGCGCGCTGTTGCTCAGCATGTGGACCTCGTCCAGCAGGTAGACCTTGCGACCGCCTGCCATGGGAGTGAGGGCGACGTTCTCGCGGAGCTGGCGGATGTCATCGACGCTGTTGTGGGAGGCGGCGTCCTGCTCGACGAAGTCCATGGCACGGCCGTCAAGGAAGGAACGGCAGGAATCGCAAGCATTGCAAGGCTCGCCCTCGACGGGTAACGCACAGTTCGCAGCCTTCGCCAGCAGGCGGCCCAGAGTGGTCTTTCCGGTGCCGCGCGGCCCACAGAAGAGATAAGCATGAGCGAGGCGGCCCGACGAGATGGAGTTGCGCAGCGTCCGCGTGACGGCATCCTGCCCGACGACTTCGGAGAAAGACTGGGGACGCCATTTGCGGTAGAGGACCTGGCCGGCGCCGGCAGAGGGAGCTTCGCTTACCACGCAGCCATTATAGGCGGGCGGCGGCGGGAGTTACAGGCTGAATGGCACGCCGCAAGAAGCGCAACTCATGGAGACTCGCCTCGGCGATGTCTCTAGCCGGAATGCGCGGCCGCATCTTCCAGGAGGTCGGTCTCCCGCGCTCGCATTGTCCGCTCCGCCTCTGGTTCGGTGTGGTCGTAGCCGAGGAGGTGCAGGATGCCGTGGACGAGGAGGTGGGCGGTCTCTGCGGCGACGGGGTGACCAGCGGCGGCGGCCTGGCGTTCGGCGGTTGGATAGGAGATGATCACCTCTCCCAGCCGTACCAGGTCATCGGGGGAGGCGAACTCCTCGCCCTCGCGTAGCGAGAACGAGAGGACGTCCGTGGCGTGGTCGTCACCGGCGTAGTCGCGGTTGAGCCGGCGGAGAGTGTCATCGTCCGTGACGACAATGCCGAGTTCGCACGGTGCGACGTGTTCGGCCTGCAGCACAAGAGCGGCGAGAGATGAAAGATAAGCCTCTGCAACGGCAGACGCAAACTGACCGTCGATAGTGATAAGGACTTCGTGGGCCGGCGCCGCCATGCCATCACGTTAGCAGCGGCATCGTTCACCCGGCAATGCCGGTTCGCGTTAGTATTGATGTATATGCGCGTCCTCGTAATCGGCGGCACCCGCCTCAGCGGACCTGATGTGGTGGCCCAGCTCATCGAACGCGGCCACGAGACTGCCGTGCTGCACCGCGGCCAGCAGGAATATAACTTCTCGTCGCGAGTCCAGCACTTCCACGGTACCCTGCAGGACCTGGAGTTCCTGCGCTACGTCGGCCGCGAGTACTCGCCGACGGCGGTCGTCCACATGTGGGCAATGCACCCTGCGGACATTGATCGCTGCGCGGAGGCGTTCAGCGGGATGCTGGAGCGCTTCGTGATGATCAGCTCAGCCGATGTCTACGCCGCCTTTGAGGCGCTGGAGAAACGAACCCCGGGTGTGTACCCCATGCCCATAGGTGAAGACGCGCCCTTGCGCACGGGCGCATACCCCGAGTACGAGGGCCCTGACTACGACAAGATAGGCGCGGAGCTGGCGGCGCTGCGGGCCTGGCAGGCGCGGCGGCTACCGGCGGTCATCGTCCGGTATCCCGGAGTCTACGGGCCGGGCCCGGTGCGCGAATGGTACTGGGTGAAACGCGTGCGTGACCGGCGGAGGCAGATCGCGCTGCCGGACGGCGGCCTCACCTTCTTCCACCGCGGCTTCTTCCTCAACCTGGCCCACGCCGTGACCCTGGCGTTGGAACTGGGTAAGCCCGGCCGCGTGTACAACGCCGGTGACGATGTCCAGTTCAACGTGCGGCAGATTACGGAGATGATCGGCGCAGCGCTCAGCCACGAGTGGGAGATCGTAAGCGTGCCGGCGGATGCCTGGCCGTGGGGCACGCCTTACTCGCTCTACCACGGGCACCTGCTCCTCGACACCACCCGCATCAAGGACGAACTTGGATATCGCGACATCGTGACACCGCAGGAAGCGCTGCGCGTGACCGTTGAATACCTCGCCTGCCGGAAACCGGGAATCGTCCCGCAGATCTGGTCGCGGGGATTCGATTACACAGAAGAGGACGCCGTCATCGAGCGGTTCCGGGTCTAGCCCAGCACGGCCACGGCGGACTCGGACGCTTCAAGTAACGCGTCCGGGAAAACCCCTACGGCGAACAGGCCGATCACAGCGGCCCCAAGAGCGAAGCCGAGGTACGGACTTGGCTGGAACGCTTCCTCGGTGGGGGGGTCCTGCGTGTACATGTTCAGCACCACCTTCAGGTAGTAATAGGCAGAGATGACGCTGTTCAGGACGCCGATGACAGCCAGCCAGACCAGGTCAGCCTCGATAGCGGAGTTGAAGACGTAGACCTTGGCCCAGAAACCGGCGGCCGGGGGGATTCCGGTGAGGGAGATGAGGCACGCGGCGAGACCGAGGGCGAGCCAGGGGGACCGCCTCGCCATGCCGGCGTAGTCACTGATCTCGTCGGAGTGGATCTTCCCAGAAATCGCAATAATCGCCACGAACGCGCCGAGGTTAGTGAAGGCGTAGGTGCCAAGGAAGAAGACGACGGAACTGGTGCCGAGGAGGAGTTGCGGATCTTCGGCGGCGACAGCAGCGAGGCCGATGAGGAAAGTTCCGGCCTGAGCGATGGAGCTGTAGCCGAGCATGCGCTTGATGTTTCCCTGTACCAGAGCGGCGACGTTGCCCAGAGTCATTGATATCGCCGCGATGGCAGCGAACATGTTGGACCAGTCGCTGGAGATGGATCCATCGCCAAGGCCGACGACGAAGATGCGCATCACCACGGCGAAGCCTGCTGCCTTGCTGGCGACGGAAAGGTAGGCGGTGACGGGGGTGGGTGCCCCCTGGTAGACGTCCGGCACCCACATCTGGAAGGGAACCACGGCCATCTTGAAGCCGAGTCCGGCAGCCAGGAAGACAGCGGCGAGGACAAGTCCCGACCGAACGCCCGAATCGGCGCCGCGAACGAAGGCGGCGATCTCTTCAAGATTCGTGGAGCCGGACAGGCCGAACAGGTAGGCCATGCCGTAGAGCGTGAGGGCTGTACTGATGGCACCGAGCAGGAGGTACTTCAACGCGGCCTCTCCTGATCGCGCATCCTTTTGAAAGCCAACCAGCACGTAGAAGCTGATCGCCTGGAGTTCCAGGGCAACGAAGATCGCGATGAGGTCTACGGTGCTCGCCATCAGCATCATGCCGACGGTGGAGGCGAGGATCAGCGCGATGTACTCAGCCGGGAAGCGGCTGCGTTCGAGGAAGTCCATGGAGGCGAGGATGATGACAGCAGCCACAGCGGCGAAGAGGAGATTGAAGAAGACGGCGTAATCATCGGTGACGAGCAGACCGTCGAAGGCGGGCCCCTGTTCATCCGTAAGTACAAGGAGCAAGGTCCACAGCGCCGAGATTGCGATGCCGAACATCGCCAGCCCGGCAGCAATGTAACGGCGATTACGGACCAACCGGCGGTCAGTCAGTGGAATCAGGGCGTCGATGACTACAATCAGCCCGCCCGCCACCAGCAGCGCCAGCTCGGGCCCGAAGCGGTTGAGGTCACCCACTAGCCGAGCCTCTCCGCTATAGGCCGAACGCCGGTCTCGAAGACGTCCATCATCCAGGCGGGGTAGATCCCGACGGCGACGATTACCGCGGTCATCGCCAGTAATGGGCCGCGCTCCCACCAGGCGGTGGCATCGGGCAGGCTAGCCCAGCGCTCGTTCGGCTCGCCCCAGAAGACACGCTGGATCGTCCAGAGGATGTAGCCCGCAGCGAAGACAACACCGACAACGCCGGCGATGGTGAGCGCCTCGTGCCTCTCGAACGTCCCGAGGAAGACCGTGACCTCGGAGACGAAGCCGGCCAGGGCCGGGAGGCCAAGCGAGGCCAGACCGGCGACCATCATCATGACCGTGAGGAACGGCATACGGTGAGCGAGTCCGGAGAGTTCCGGGATTTGCCTGGTGTGCGCGCGATCGTACACCATTCCGACGATCACGAAGAGCATGCCGGTGATCAGGCCGTGTGTGAACATCTGCATCGACGCGCCCTGGAGGCCGACGGTGCCGAGGGCGGATGCACCGAGGAGCACGTAGCCCATGTGGCTGACGCTGGAGTAGGCGATCAGACGTTTGAGGTCCGTCTGGATTAGGGTCATCACGGCGCCGTAGAGGATGCTGACGGCGGCAATGATCGCCAGGTAGAGTGACGCGTCTTCGGCGACATCGGGCATGATCGTCAGGCTCATCCGCAAGAGGCCGTAGCCGCCCATCTTCAGCAGAACGCCTGCCAGAATGACGCTAACCGCAGTCGGCGCGTCGGTGTGCGCGTCCGGGAGCCACGTATGCAGAGGCACAACCGGCAGCTTAATGAGGAAGGCGACGCTGATCAGCCCGAAGATAGCCCAGGCAGGGAGGATCGCACCTTCGATCGCGCCGAGTTGCGCGAGCTCGCGGAGATCAAATGTCCCGGCGGTGAACCCCAGGACGAGAATCCCGACGAGCATGAACGCTGAGCCGAAGAATGTGTACAACACGTATTTCCAGGCCGAGTACACACGGTTGCCGCTGCCCCAGATGGTGATCAGGAAGTACATCGGCACTAATTCGATCTCCCAGAATAGGAAGAAGAGCACGAAGTCCAGCGAACTGAAGACGCCGAGCAGGCTCGCTTCGAGCACTAACAGCCACGCATAGTATTCCCTGGGCCGAAGGTCTATCCGCCACGAGATGAGGACGGAGATAAGCCCAAGGAATGCGGTCAAAAGGACCAGCGGCAGCGACAGCCCATCCAGCCCGACCGCGTAGTCGACGTTGAAGCTGCTGAAGTCCGACGAAAGCCAGGATGTCTCGTTGACGAATTGATACCCGGCCTCGTCGCGATCGTAGGCCACGAAAAGGCCGATTACCAGCGCGAACACCGCCGTCGCGGCAGCCGTGGCGACCCACTTCGCCCAGTCCTGCCGTTCCTTCGGGGCCAGCGCAACGAACAGGGCACCAGCCAAAGGGAGGAAGATCGCTAGAGTCAGCACCGACACGCCCTCAGGGGTTCACCACGAGGATCCCGGCGATCGCGCCTATGACGCCAATAACCATCGCCGCTCCGTAGAGCTGAACCTGACCCGCCTGAGAAAGCCTAACCTGATCCGAAGTCCAGCGCGCGGATGCGGCTACCCCGTTCACCAAGCCGTCGATAACGTAGCGGTCCCAGAGGTCAACCACAAAGGCCACGCTGCGCAGGAGGCCCTCCTTTAGGAGGATCTCCTCGTACAGGTAGTCCAGGTAGTACTTGTTCTCGATGAAACGGGGGATCGGCTGAATGGCCCTACGAATGCTTTCCGAACTAACGAGGCGCGCCCCGTAGACGACCCAGGCTACGAACAGCCCAGCCAGGCCAGCCGCACTCGATGCGGCGGCGATCCAGAGCTTGAACTGGCTCTCGGTGATCAGCTCTTCGGTCTCGCGTGGTAGCCAGCCCGCGACGAGGGTGTGCATGTCATCGTTGACGTTTGCGAACCCGGCGATTGCCGCCATGACAGCGAGGATAACCAGCGGGACCAGCATCAGCGGCGGGGACTCGTGCGGCTCGGAGGGCGAGTTGTGTGTCGTCGGCGCGTGCTCGTTCGCCCCGGGACCGTGTTCGGGCACGTCACCGCCCTTGTACTCCCCGCCGAAGGTCATGATGAGCATTCGCCCCACATAGAGGGCTGTCATGAAGACGCCGGCAAGCGCGATCCAGAACACCCATTGGCGGTCCTGCCAGGCATCGGCCAGGATCTCGTCCTTGCTCCAGAAGCCGGCGAGGGGGAACAGGCCGACAAGCGCCATGCCAGCGATCGTGACCGTCCAGAAGGTGACCGGCATGTAGCTCCGGAGCCCGCCCATCTTCCGCATATCGAAGGTGCCGGTCGCATGGCTGACTGAACCGGACCCGAGGAAGAGGAGCGCCTTGAAAAAGGCGTGTGTGAACAGGTGAAAGATGGCGGCAACGATACCGCCGACACCGAGGCCCATCATCATATATCCGAGCTGGCTGATCGTCGAGTAGGCCATCACCCGCTTGATATCGGTGGCGACGATACCCAAGAGGGAGGAAATGATCGCGGTGGTTGCCCCGATCGCGGCGACGGTGACGAGTGCGTCCTCCGACTCCGCGAAGACCGGAAAGAAACGGGCGACCAGATACACCCCGGCGGCAACCATAGTTGCGGCGTGAATGAGGGCGGAGACCGGAGTCGGGCCTTCCATGGCGTCGGGCAGCCATACATGCAAAGGGAACTGCGCCGACTTCCCGGCTGCGCCAGCAAAAAGACCGAGCGCGAACCAGGTGAGCACGGTGGAGCCGATGGCGCCGGCGGCAGCCCGTTCGTGGATCTCCCCAATATCCAGCTCGTTGGTCTCGGACCAGATCAAGAGAATGGCGATCAAGAAGCCAACGTCGCCGATGCGTGTGACGAGGAACGCCTTCGTTGCTGCTCTCCGCGCCGACTCTTTGTAGAACCAAAAGCCGATCAGCAGATAAGAGCAGAGACCGACCAGCTCCCAAAAGACGAACATCTGAAGGATGCTCGACGCAAGAACGAGCCCCAGCATGGAGGTGGTAAACAGCGACATGAAGGCGTAGTAGCGGCTGTAGCCGGGGTCACCCCGCATGTACTCCTGGGAGTAGACCTGTACGAGGAGCGACACTGACGTGACGACTACCAGCATCAGAGCCGTGAGGCCGTCAAGGGTGATGCCTACGTTTATGTCGAGCGGCTCTACGACGACCCACTCGTGCGGGTCGAAGCCAACGCGCGCTCCATCAGCGTCCAGGGCGCCGTCCAACGCCCAGAGCGAAAGGAGAAACGAGAGAGCGATGGCAGTTATCGTGACAAGGCCGCTGTACCGCGCCGGCCAGGCGGCCGCCCGCCCCTCATCGCCTCGAGTCAGTCCCAGCAGCGAGACGAGGCTGATCAAGGAGAAGGAGCCGAGGGGCAATAGCATGATCGCCCACGCGGCCCCCTCGGGGATGCGGTCGAGCCCGATCACCTATATCTTCCTCAGGATCTCGGTGGCAACATGGAGTTTGCCCCACGGCACGTATAACGTATGGGGCTCCAGTTCCGCTGCGTTAGCCCAGCCTGAAGCGGGAACCACTCGCACGGATAGCGCCTCGGCGTTAAGTAGCTCCTTCCAGAGCTCCGCCGTGTAGGCGTTCTTTGCGTCCATCAGCTTTACCCACATAGCGACCTCACCACCTCAGCATGTCTATCTCGTCGACTGAGATCGTGTCTTTCACCCTGTACAACAGCACCGCCAGCGCCAGGGCGGTTGCGGCCTCCGCTGCCGACACCGTTATCACGAAAATGACGAAGACGTGCCCGTCGAGTGGGTTCGGAGATTCCGCGAAGCGCGAGAAGGACACGAACGTCAGGTTCACGGCGTTGAACATCAGTTCGATACCCATAAGCACACCGACGAAGTTCCGCTTGGCGAGAGCCAGATACAGGCCAACGGCGAATAGTACGGCACCGACTACGAGGTAGTGCTCCAGGCCAACCGACACCCTATTCGTCCTCCATGGCGCTGTCCGGGCGCACAAGGACAATGGCGCCGAGCATGGCCACGAGCAACAGCACCGAGGCGATCTCGAACGGCAGTACGTACCGGTCGAGAAGCGCTTCGCCGATGACGGATGCAGTCTCCTGGAACCCCGGGCGGTCAGAGATCACCCATTCGGTGTCCACGGCGACGAATATTAGCGTTACGGCGACAAGGCCCGCCAGGAGCAGCGCCGGCAACCGCAGGAATCCTTCGGCGTTGCCACGCTCCCCCCGCGGCGTGAGTACGATCGCAAACACCATTAGCACCGAGATGGCACCGGCGTAAATCAGGATCTGCGTAACCGCGACAAAGTCCGCGGAGAGCGTTATGTACAGTCCCGCCACCCCCATGAAGCTCACGACCAGAAGGACCACCGCGTGGATCAGGTTGCGCACCGCGGCCGTGGCAGCAGCCGAGCTAATCGTCGCGGCAGATAGCACCCAGAAGGCGATTACGGTACCAGCGTCGTCCATCACGGCCTCGGCGCCGCCTCGCCGTAGAATATCGCGCCCACTTCTTGAGTCAGGATCGCCCGGTGCGCGGTATGCCGCGGCGCCGAGTGACCAAGCGCCGTTGCCCAGCCAACCACCACCGCCACGGCGAAGGCGCCATTGATCACAGCGAACAGAGGAATCGCCAACTGGGACTCGAGGCCAGCCTCTTTCCACAGGAGGACCTCGCTACCGACCAGCAATACGTTGAGAATGGAGATGGGCAGGAGAAACTTCCACGCGAAGGCCATGAGCTGGTCGATGCGCAGGCGCGGCAACGTACCGCGGAACCATATGTAGGTGAAGAAGAAGCCGTACAGCTTGCCGAGGAAGATAAGCCAGCCCGGCACCCACTGCTCGAGCCCGAACAGTGTGTAGCCTCCGAGGTAGAGTGTGACGACCACGGCCGTGATGGCGAACCCGGCAAGATACTCCGCCTGGTAGAAGAAGCCGAACTTGATGCCGCCATACTCCGTGTGGTACCCGGCGACGATCTCAGATTCGGCTTCCGCAATGTCCATCGGGGAGCGATTCATCTCCACCGCTCCAGCAATGATGTAGCAGAGGACCGCGACCGGCTGGAGGACGATCAACCACACATCGTGATCGAGCTGCCAGCCGATGATGTCACCCAGCCGCATGCTCCCCACGAAGAGCACTACCCCAAGCAGCGCCAGTACCTGGATGATCTCATAGCTGATGAGCATGGCGATGGTACGCATAGCGCCGAGGAGGGCGTACTTGTTGTTTGAGGACCAACCGGCTATGAACACGGCCAGCGTGTTGATAGAGGCGATGGCGATGAGGAACAAAACACCGACGTTGAGGTCGGCCAGCACCATCTCTTCTCCGAAGGGGATTGGCGCGAACACGACGATCGTCGGGATAAAAACAAGGATTGGCGCCAGCCAGAACATGTAGCGGTCGGCGTTCGTCGTGGTTATAGCTTCCTTGAGCAGCAGCTTAATGGCGTCGGCAACGGGCTGGAGGAGCCCCTGGGGACCGACCCGGTTAGGGCCTATACGGTTTTGCATGAGACCGACGACCCGGCGCTCGATCCATATGAAGGCGAGGACGCTGAGGACCGCCCACAGGAGGATGCCCACGATGCCGATCAGAGTCGCTGCCACGTAAGGCACCCAATCGGGCGCGCCCCAGTCGCGAATCTGATCGAGCAGCGCGCCGACAGCGTTACCGATGTCCCGAAAGTCGTACCACTCAGTCAAGCGAATCAGCGATCCACCTCACCCACCACGATGTCGACGCTCCCCAGGATGACGATGGCGTCTGCCACGGTGCCCCCGACGCTCATCAATTTGAGCGGTGTGAGGTTGATGAAAGAGGGAGACCGTATGTGAAAGCGGAACGGCGCCGGGCTCCCATCGCTCACGATGTAAAACCCCAATTCGCCGCGCGGTGACTCGATGCGCGCGTACGCCTCACCCTCGGGAGGGCGGATGGCCAGGGGTCCGACCGGGCTACCGATCGGCTGCACCGAGGCCCCGGCGAAGGCCGCGTGCACCGGGCCCGCAGGCATCATCGCCACGCACTGCTCGACGATGCGCAGGCTCTGTCTCATCTCCGCCAGCCTGACCACGAAACGGTCATACGCGTCGCCGTTGGTTCCGACCGCGACATCGAAGTCCACCTTGCCGTAGGCCGCGTAAGGGTCGGCCTTGCGAACATCCCAGGCGACGCCGCTGGCCCGAAGCATGGGACCGCTGACGGAGTGGGACATCGCTT
>Ga0209341_10003356_pt1 | contig 14983 bp, 12 predicted proteins | sample RifCSP13_2_FD_184020 | JGI IMG/M metagenome (GOLD analysis project Ga0209341, IMG submission 184020) | Soil microbial communities from Rifle, Colorado - Rifle CSP2_sed 13_2 (SPAdes) (version 2) | ecosystem: Environmental > Terrestrial > Deep subsurface > Rock core/Sediment | place: Rifle...
TCTCCTCGCGCGCCGCGGTGACGAGCACTTCCTCGGCAAGGCGGGGCGGTTCTTTCGCAGCCTCGTCCTGGGCCGCCACCGACACAGCCCCCGCGAGCCAGGCGGCGAGCGCGGTGCGCAGCGGGCGGCGCGCGATCAGCGCACCGTCACCGGAATCAGGATCTCGACGCTGCCGCGCCGGCACCAGGCTTCACGCGTCGAGCAGTAGAAGTAGACGACGTTCGCCTTCACCTCGTGCTGGCCACTCGTCGCGGCCTTGGACAGCGCCACAGGGAAACGCACCGGCTGGCTCGTGTCGAGATAGCGAGCCGTCGCCGGATCGAAGTCGGGCACCTGCTGCGGCGCCTGCGGCTGGCGGTCCTCGAGCAGCGTCTGCGCCAGGTCGAGCTTGAGCCTGGGCGCGGGTGTCTCGTTGACCTTCACGTCCGGGTCGAGCGCCCGAAACGTCACCGCGATCGCTCCCTCACCGCCGGCTTTCTTCGCCGGCTCGAACTCCCCGATCACGTCGAAGTGCCGCGCCGCCGGAGCGAGCGCCAGAAGGGCCAGAAGCCATCCGATCCGCACCATGCCTGATGATAACAACCGGAACGGGGGGTCTGGGGGTGCTCCGCACCCCCCAGGACAAGGAAAGCCAGAAACAGGCCGTAAGCCTCGTTGCGCCCCCAGTCCTCACCCTGATGGACGACGGAGGCGTGCCCCGCGACGCGTCCCTGATCGCGCGCTTCATGCTGTCGGTCAAAAGACGTGAAGGCCGGTAAGCCCCAGGGCACGCACTGTAAGATTGATGGCTGTGATCCTGGATCTCCAACAGCGCCTCTCGGGGGCGGTAAAGCAGGCCGCGCGGGCCGCTTTCGACATCGATCCGGGCGCCGTTTCCTTCCAGTATCCGCCCCGGGTCGAGCTCGGCGACCTGGCCCTGACGGCGCCATTCGACCTGGCCAAGACGCTGCGGCGCAAGCCGCGCGAGATCGCCGAGCGGCTCGCCGGAGAGCTCACGGCCTCGAGCGACGTCCGGCGCGCCGAGGTGGCTGGCGGAGGCTACTTGAACCTGTTCCTGCACCGCGGCAGCTTCGCCGCGGGGCTGCACCGCTCGCTCGCCGAGCCGTCCCCGGCCGCGCGGCGTCCGGGGCACGTGATCGTCGAGCACACCAGCATCAACCCGAACAAGGCCGCCCACGTCGGCCACCTGCGCAACGCCTGCCTCGGCGACACCTTCGTGCGGCTGCTGCGCCACCGCGGCTTCGACGTCGGGATCCAGGACTACATCGACGACACCGGCGTGCAGGTGGCCGACGTGGTGGTGGGCTTCCTGCACCTCGAGAAGAAGACGCTCGCCGACGTCGAGCGCATCCCGGGCAAGTTCGACTACTACTGCTGGGACCTCTACGCGCGCGTGGGCGAGTTCTACGCCGCGCGGCCGGAGAACAAGGCGCTGCAGGCCGAGGTGCTGCACGCGGTCGAGGCGGGCGGCAACGAGACCGCACGGCTCGCGGAGCACGTGGCGCGCCGCATCGTGGACTGCCACCTCGCGACGATGGCGCGGCTCGGGATCCGCTACGAGCTGCTGGCGCACGAGAGCGACATCCTGAGGCTTCACTTCTGGGATCGCGCGTTCGAGCTCCTGCGCGAGAAGGGTGCCGTCCGCCTGGAGACCGAGGGCAAGAACCAGGGCTGCTGGGTGCTGCCGATGGCCGAGGGCGAGGCCGAGGCAATCGACGAAGACAAGATCATCGTCCGCTCGAACGGCACGGTCACCTACACCGGCAAGGACATCGCCTACCAGCTCTGGAAGCTGGGCAAGCTCGACCGCGACTTCCGCTACCGCGTGCACACAGTGGCGCCGGACGGCCAGCGCCTGTGGACCACCACGAGCGGCGAGGGCGTGCCCGGCGCGCCGCACTTCGGCCACGCGAGCGCGGTCTACAACGTGATCGACGTCGGCCAGTCGTACCCGCAGCGGGTAGTGCGCGCGGGCGTCAAGGCGCTCGGCCACGAGCAGGGTGCGGAGGGCTCCCACCACCTCGCCTACGAGAAGGTCGTGCTCTCCCCCGCCACGGCCAGGGCGCTCGGCTACGAGGTCAAGGAAGACGACGCGTCCGTCAAGGTCTCCGGGCGCAAGGGGCTCGGCGTCAAGGCCGACGATCTGCTGGACGCGCTCGTGGCCAAGGCCCGCTCGGAGGTCGACGCACGCGACCCCGAGCGCGACGCCGCGGGGCGCGAGGCCACGGCGCGGGCGGTCGCGGTGGGCGCGCTGCGCTACTTCATGCTGCGCTTCTCGCGCACGCGCATCATCACCTTCGACATGGAGGAGGCGCTCGCCTTCACCGGCGAGACCGGCCCCTACCTGCAGAACGCCGTGGTGCGCGCCCGCAACATCTTCGGCAAGCTGAAGGCGGAGGGGCACGACAAGGCGGCGCTCGTCGCCCGTGCGCGCTCGCTCGACCTCGGCGCGTTCCTGACCGGCGAGGAGGGCGACCTCGCCTGGTCGCTGCTGCTGCTGATGGCGCGCAGCGAGGAGATCGCCGAGCAGGCGATCGCGGCCTGTGACGTGGCGCTCGTGGCCAAGCACGCCTTCGCCGTGGCGCAGGCCTTCCACTCCTACTACCAGAAGCCCCAGCACTCGCTGCTGCACGCCGCGAGCGAGGACCTGCGCGCCTGCCGCACGCTCGTGGTCGACGCGTTCGTCTGTCAGATGGAAGTGCTGCTCGAGCTGCTCGGTATCCCGGTACCGGAGCGGATGTGACGCGCGCGGTCATCGGGATCACGCTCGGGGACGGCGACCGACCCGGCTACCACTCGATGCGCGCCGACTACGTCCGCTCGGTGGAGCGCTCGGGCGGCCTGCCCCTGGTGCTGCCGACGCTCCAGGCCGAGCACGCGGAGGCCCTGCTCGACCGCCTCGACGGCCTGCTGCTCTCGGGGGGCGTGGACGTGGATCCCGCGCTCTACGCACGGTCGCGGCATCCGAAGCTTGGGCGCGTCGACCGCGAGCGGGACGAGTTCGAGCTGGCACTCACGCGCCATGCCCTGCGGCGCGACCTGCCGATCCTCGCCATCTGCCGGGGACAGCAGGTGTTAAACGTTGCGCTCGGGGGAACGCTCGTCCAGGACATCCCGTCAGAATTAGAGGGAGCGGTGACGCACGCGGCACCAGGTCGGCGGACTCGTCGGTCACACCCGGTCGAGGTGGTCGGAGGATCGAAGCTCGGCGAGATCCTCGGGCCGGGGCCGCTCGCTGTGAACAGCTTTCACCACCAGGCGGTGGATCGGCTCGGCGACGGCCTCACGATTTCCGGCCGCTGCCCCGCGGACGGAGTGATCGAAGCGGTGGAGATGAAGGACCGCTCCTTCGTACTTGCCGTGCAGTGGCACCCAGAGTCGTTCTGGAACGAGCCGGCATCCTTCCAGGCTCTCTTCGAAGCGCACGCCGCCGCTTGCCACGCCGCCTCCCTGGTGAGGTCGCGATAGCGCGATGGCCTCCCCGCTCGCCCTCGCGCTGCTGCTGGCCACCGCCCCGGGCGAGTCGCCGGCGCCGCCGCTCGTGGCGATCCACTGGGAGAAGAAGTTCGACGAGGCGCTGAAGAAAGCCCAGCGCGCGGGAAAGCCGCTGGTCGTGGACTTCTGGGCCGAGTGGTGCGGCTGGTGCCACCGCCTCGACCGGACCACCTACGCCGATCCCGCGGTGGTCCGGCGCGCGCAGGAGTTCGTCGCGGTCAAGGTGAACACGGAGGGCTCGCGGCGCGAGCTGCAGGTCAGTGCCAAGTACGGGGTGCGGTCGCTGCCCACGATCCTGTTCCTCTCGCCCCAGGGCCGACAGCTCTTCCGCGTGAACGGCTACCAGGGCCCGGGTCAGTTCCCGCGCACCCTCGACGCCGCGCGCCACGTGGCGGGCCGAGTGATCGCCTGGGAAACGGCACTCGAGGCCGACGCCGACGACGCGGCCGCCGCTCTCGGCCTCGGCCGGCATCTCTACGAGCAGGAGTACTTCGAGGAGGCGCAGGCCCTGCTGCGCACCGCCGTGGCCCACGACTCGGACGCGGGCGTCGGTGGGCGACGCGAGGCGCGCATGCTGCTCGCGATCCTGGCACACGTGACCCGCGACTTCGCCGAGGCCGAGCGCTTGGTGAAGGAGGCGCTCTTGCTCGGGCCCGATCCCGAGGAGCAGCCGCGGCTCCTGTTCGTGCTGGGCCGCACCTACGTATCGTCGGGCCGCCACGAGGAGGGCGTCGCCACCTTCGAGGTGATCGTGCGCCAGTTCCCCCAGAGCCCGATGGCTCAGATGGCCAAGGAGACGCTCACGACCCTGCGCCACCGGCGCTAGCCTTTCGCAGCAGGCCGATCTGGCCGCTGTGGTAGACCGTGTGGCGGATCGCCGCGCGTATTTGGAACTGCCCGTCGAACGGCCGCCCCGGGATCGGTGCGGCGAGCTCCGCAGCGGAGAGACGAGCGACGCGCGACGCGAGCGCTCCGTGCACCGCGAACAGCGCCTGCGTCGCCTCCGCCCAGGCGTGTGGCGTGGGCTGCGGAGTTGCTGGGAAGTCCCCCACTTCCGGCTCCTCGATCGCCGTTCCCTCCAGCCGGCGCCGGAACACGTCGGTCCACGCGGTCACGTGGAGGACCAGCTCCCAGATAGTGTGGGTCCCGGGGAAAGGACGCGACGCGGCGGCTTCCGCCGATACGCCGGCCAGCAGCTCGCGCAGTGTTGGCCCGTGCCAGTTGTCGCCTTCGGCCAGCGTCTCGAGCTCTCGGGCCAGCTCCTTGGCCTCCGCGCCGCCCGAGTGCGGCCCGACCTGCGCCACCACTTCGAAGTGCGTGACGTGCGGGTCGAGCGTCTTGAGGAAGCGCTGGTCCTCCGGGTAGTAGCGGGCCCGCTCCGGATCGTCGCCGGCGAAGCGACGTATCCCGTCCATCGAATCCCACAGCGACAGGACGCGAAAGCGCGCCACGTCCCCTTCCCTGCGCCGGAGCACGTAGACGCCCCGGTTGCCGGCCGTAGCCGCCAGCTCCTCGACCCCGGTGCGCTGGACGTAGTCCGCGTACGCGTCCGCCTGCTCGGCCTGCGTGAGGCCGTCCCAGCTTCTCGCGATCATGGCCCGACCTCCGTTGCTTTCTGTAACTACCTAACTAGTCTTAGATAGTTACAAGCTAACGTGCGCCTGGTAACCTGTCAAGGCTGTTTCGTGGGTTACCATGGGAGCACGCATGGCTACATTCGCCTCCCCCGCGGGAACGATGAAGCTCGTCGGAGGGGATCCCTGCCTCGACTTCGTCAACACGGTCGGGGGGCGGGTGCCGCTCGCGGACGGCGCGCGGGCGCGCGTCCGGGCCGACAAGCTCGCGTCCTACCCCGACCTCGTGGCGTGGAGCGTCCACGCGGGCCTCGTCGGCGAGAGCGCGGGCCGCGGCCTGCTGCGATGCGCCGCCGCGCGCCCCCGCGAGGCGAACCCGGCGCTCGCCCGGGCGCTGGCCTTCCGGGAGGCGCTCTACCGCGCGTTGCGGGCGCTGATGCGCGACCGCGCTCCGGCGCCCGCCGACCTGGCCCTGCTCAACGTCGAGCTCGCCGCCTGCCGCAGCCGCGAGCTGCTGGTGGCGCGACACGAGGGACTGGCTTGGGAGTGGCGCGACGCGGCCCGACGACTGGACTCGCCCCTCTGGCCCGTGGCCCGCGCCGCGGCTGCGCTGCTGACCTCCCCAGAGCGGGCACGCCTGCGCCAATGTGGTGGTGACGACTGCGGCTGGCTGTTCCTGGACCGGAGCCGCAACCACAGCCGCCAGTGGTGCACCATGGAGGACTGCGGCAACGTCTCGAAGGTGCGGCGCTTCCGCGAGCGGCACGCCCGCCAAGGACCTCTTGTCTGGGGTCCGCTGAAGTAGCCCCACACCGCGAGAGTTGCGGCTTCCTCGCGAACGCTACCTTCTACTCCTGGCGCAGAGCCGTCATCGGGTCGATTCGGGCAGCGCGATGAGCGGGCACGTACGCGGCGGCGGACGCCAGTGCGAGCAACAAGGCCGTGGCAGCAGTGAGGACAAGCGGGTTGGCCGGGTCTAGACCGTGAAGCTGGCTCTCTACAAGGCGGACCCCCGCAAGCGAGCCAAGGACCCCCGCAAGCGCACCGATCGCCACCGTCAGCGAGCTGTCTCGCATCACGGTCCAACGAATGTTCGAGGGAGGCGCTCCGAGTGCCATGCGCAGGCCCAGCTCCGGAGTCCGTTGCCTCACCGCATCGGTCATCAGGCCGTAGAGCCCGATGCAAGCGAGCAGCAGCGCAAAGCCGCCAAAGTAGCTGGCGAGGAGCGCCAGCAGCCGTTCCCGTGAGAGCGACTCTTGGGTCTGGACCTCGAGCGTCTTCACCCGAAACGGTGTCAGTTGTGGCTCGACTTGGCCTACGGCCTCCCCCACGCGATCCAGGAGCTCTGGCAGCGGGCCCGAGAAGCGGACCTCGAACGTGGGCGAGTAGTCCATGCCTTCCGGCCTGGCCTGGAACATCGGCAGGTAAGCGACCTCGCGGGGCGCGTTCTTGATGTTTGCGTAGCGAGAGTCCTTCGCGACTCCCACGACCTCGCGCAACTCGTTCCTGCCCAGTCGCATCCTCTGACCGACCGCGTTCCCGTCGAAGTGGCGGGCCAACTTCTCACTGACGATGACGACTGGCGGTGAGTTGCCGTCGTCTCGACGGTCGAAGTCGCGGCCCCTGACGAGAAGGATGCCGAGCGTGGCGAAGTAGCCGGGACTGACGTTGTTGAATGCGATGCGTAACGGTCGATCGTCCGGCAGTGTCTTCTTTCCGACACTCGTGACCGTGCTGATGAAGTAGTAGCTGTCGGTGACGGGCCTGACGGACGAGACACTCGCCGCCCGCGCACCGGGCAAGCCGGCCAGCTGATCCAGTAGCCGCCGATACGTTCCTGGGATGTCCCTCCCTCGTTTGCCCGCGAGGTGGGCATCGACAGAGAACATGAGCACGTTGCTCCGGTCGTAGCCGGTATCGACCTTCCAGAGGTTCTGGAGGCTGCGGACGAACAGTCCGGCGAAGACGAGCAGCACCATTGAGAGCGCCACCTGGGAACCGACGAGCACGCGGTCGACGAGCCGCCGTTTCCAGCTACCGATCTCGCGCGTTGCTCGCCCCGGCCCCAGGGCCGTCGACCGTAGCGCGGGCAGGACTCCGACGACCAGGCAGCTCAGGCCCGAGACCGCCGCCGTGAAACCGATCACGCTGAGCGAGGGCCCGAGATCGAGGGGGAGCGGCACGGAGTTGGGCGTCGCCAGGCCCAGAAGGGTCCGGCTGCCCCACCAGGCCAGCACAACGCCGAGCGCGCCGCCAAATGCAGCGATCAGTCCCGCCTCGGTGACGAGCTGCCTCACGATGCGCCAGCGACCCGCGCCCAGAGCCAAGCGTGTCGCGATCTCCTGGCGGCGCGTCTCCGATCGCGAGAGCAGCAGGGTGGCCACGTTCAGACACGCAAGGACGAGCACGACACCGAGCATCGCGAGCAAGAGACGGAGCCAACTCTCGTAACCATGGCGCAGGTTGCTGAAACCGCCCGTCGAGCCCGACTCGAGCCTGAGGTTCGCCTCGCGCGCGACCCGCGCCGCAAAGGAGTTCGTCGGTACGGACTGTGCCGCGTCGGCGTTCACGCGCCGGAAGGTCAGGTTCAGATCCCGTTCCGCTTCCTGGACAGACACCTCGGCCTTGAGGCGGCCCATCACCTCGATCCATGTCGCAAAGGGCTCGTCCCAGGACGCCGGGTGTTCGCTGAGCAGGTCCCGAGCTCGAATCGGGAACGTCACGTCGACCGATGAGCCGACCGTGACGCCTCGGAAGCCGGCCGGCTCCACCCCGACCAGCATGAAGGGAACTTGGTTGATCGTGATGCCGTGCTCGAGAACGGAGGCGCTCCCGCCAAAGCGGCGTCGCCAGTAGCCGTGGCTGATCACCGCGACCGCGGCGTGCCCTGAACGGTCGTCTTCAGGCGTGAGCAATCGCCCGAGTGCGGGCCGGAGTCCCAACGCCCTGTGATACTCGCCAGTGACACCCACCGCGGCGGCGAGCTCTGTTCGTCCCTCGAATCCCACGCTGATGCGCGGGACGGTAGTCCAGGCGAACAGGCCGTCCAACGTTCGCGCCTCGCTGCGCATTCGCTCGAAGTGTGGATAGGGAAGGTTCGAGTTGGGCGACTGGCCTGGCAGCGTGAACGACAAGACGACCAGCCGCTCCGGCTCGCGCACCGGAAGCTGGCGCAGCACGATCGCATCGAAGAGCGAGAAGACGGCGCTCGTGGCGCCGACTCCAAGGGCCAACGAGAGGACGCTGAAGACGGCGAACGCCCGGTCTCGCCTGAGCAGGCGGAATCCGAGGCGGAGATCCTGAATCAGGGCTTCGAGCGTCGGCCAGCCCCAGGTGGCGCGGGTGTCCTCCTGGGTCAGCGTTACGTTGCCTAAGGCACGCCGCGCGGTGTAGTGGGCCTCTTCGGGAGGCGTGCCGGCCTCTAGCTGCTCTTCGACCTCAGCCTCCAAGTGCGAGCGCAGCTCGCGCTCGAGGTCGGCTTCGCGACGCTCGCGCGTCCAGAGCTCTCTGAACTGGCCCACCCAGCGCTTCACGCTCGCGCCCCTCGCTCAGCCCTCGGCCCGTTTCAGAACAAGCCCGATCGCCCGGCAGACTTGCTCCCATTTCGATTGCTCGGTCGCCACTTGGCTTCGTCCAGCGGTCGTCAGGCGATAGAACTTCATCGGCCGTCCCTTGGGCGCGTCTTGCCATCGGGAGTCGAGCCAGCCCTTCTGCACCATGCGATGGAGGGCGGGATAGAGCGAGCCGTGTTGGACGAGCAGAAGATCCTCGGAGTTCCTCTGGATGGCCTTGGCGATCCCGTGCCCGTGCATGGGCGCGAACAGGAGTGTCCGGAGGACCAGCAGATCGAGCGTCCCTTGGAGAAGTTCGACCCGATCGGGTCGCTTCAAGCGCCGCATGGTAGCCACTCTACCATCTATGACGCTCTACCACAACGGCCTGTTGGATGAGCTTGCCTTGTAAGCCCATCAGTTCGAGTCCAGGAACTCGAGTACCAAGCGCGCCACCTCGGCGGGCTTCTCCTCCTGCGGCATGTGGCCGCAGGCCGGGATCACCAGCTTGCGCGCGCCGGCGATGCCCTCCACGAACCGGTCGGCGTGAGCGAGCGGGATCCAGCGGTCGTCGTCGCCCCAGACCACGAGCGTCGGGGCCGTGATGTCGCCGAGCACCTCGGCCACACGCGAGCGGCCGGCGTCGAACGAGGCCCCGAGCGAGCGCAAGGCAAGGAAAGTGCCCGGCCGTTGCGCCGGCGCCAGGTACTCCGAGACACGCTCCTCGGTCACGAGCGCGTCGTCGTGGAACACCTGGCGCAGCGATCGCTCCACGAGCAGGCGCTTGCCGGGCAGCAGGCCCAGGACGGGCGCCGCCCACGACGTGGTGAGCCGGACCATGAAGGGTCTCGCCTCCGGCTCCATGTTGAAGTTCGCCGCGTCGAGCAGGACGAGCCGGCTCACGCGCAAAGGCGCCGTAGCGGCTACGATCGCCGCGGTCGCTCCGCCCATGCTGTTTCCGACGAGCGCCGCCCGCTCGATTCCGAGGCGGTCCATCAGGCCGATCACCACCTCCGGAAAGGCCTGCAGCGAAAGGTCGGCCGGGCGGGCCGATCCGCCGAAGCCCGGCAGGTCGAGTGCGACGACGTCGTGGCGCGCCGCGAGGGCCGGGATCACGTCCTTCCAGGTGTAGATCGACGAGCCGAAGCCATGGATCAGCACGACGCTGGAACCCGTGCCCGCGCGCACGAGGCGCACGCGCTGCGTGGCGACGGTCTGGTAGCGAGCCAGAAGGCCTGCGGCGGCCAGCCAGGAGCCGGGGGTGACCGGCGGGCGGTCGTACCGGGCGGCGGCACCGAGAGCGACGGCCAGGAGCAGCAGGACGACGACGAGCGTCCGGCGCACCCGACTCACTCCCCGATCAGGCGCCGCAGCTCAGCAAGCCCCGCGACGAGCGCTTCCTCGCCGGCCGCGGCGAACGACGGGATGCGCGTCGGCCGCATCCAGCCCGACTCGCCGATCGCCGGCGAGATCACGAGATCGGCGCCGACGAGCTCCGAGCGGGTCCGTCCGCGCACGAGCGTGAGCCCGGCCCGGAGAGCGATCGCGATGAACGAGTCGGCCGCGGGCCAGCGTCCGCCGGCGTTGCAGTCGATCGCCACCACGACGCCGTCGTCTCCCGCCAGCTCGCGCGCGAGCCGGACGGGCACCACCTCGGTCACGCCCCCGTCCACGAGCCGCCGGCCGTTCCACACGAAAGGCGGAAACACCCCGGGGAAGCTGCACGACGCGCGGACGGCGTCGCGCACGCTGCCCTCACGGAACACGACGCCCTCGCCCGAGTCGACGTCCGTCGCCAGCACCACCAGCGGCACCCGCAGGCCCTCGAAGCTCGCCACCGGGACGAACTCGTCGATCAGCGCCCCGAGCCGGCTGCCGGAGAGCAGCCCGCCGCCCCAGCCGCGCACCCACATCCACGGGTGCAGGCGCGAGGCCTGGTCCACCAGCCGGTCGAGATCGGCTCCGCCTGCCCAGGCCGCGGCTACCAGCGCTCCCCCGCTCACGCCCGCGACACCGGCCACGGGTACCCCCGCGCGCTCGAGCCCGAGCAGCACTCCGGCGTGGGCCGCGGCATGCGCGCCGCCCCCGGAAAGCGCGAGGTACAGGGGTTTCACGCCAGGACAGCTTTCGGGAAGAAGCAGCGATTCACAGGCAACAGGCTGCGGAGCGTGACGGATTCACTCCGGCACGCGCAGCGGGGGGTCTGGGGGGCGTGACGCAGCGCCCCCCAGAACAGGAAAGCCCGCGTGAATCTCCTGCAGTGACAGCACGTCGGTCGTGTTCTCGCGCAGCGCGCGGATCGCCTGCACCGTGGCCGCCGTGGCCGTGAGCGTCGTGACCACCAGCACGTTGTGCAGCGTCGCGCTCTTGCGGATCGCGCTGTCGTCGTAGAACGACTCGCGCCCGAGCGGGGTGTTGAAGACGATGCGGATCTTGCCGTCCTTGATCTGGTCGACGATGTTGGGACGGCCCTCCAGCACCTTGTAGACCATCTCGGCCCTGACGCCGTGCGCGTTCAGGTACTCGGCCGTGCCGCGGGTCGCCACGATGTGCAGGCCCATCTCGTCGAGCGCCTTGGCGTGCGGCAGCACCCCGGGCTTGTCGAAGTCGTTGACCGAGATGAAGACGGTGCCCGAGGTCGGGATGTGGTAGCCGGCGGCCTGCTGCGACTTGGCGAACGCGAGCCCGAAGTCGTTCGAGATCCCCATCACCTCGCCGGTGGACTTCATCTCCGGGCCGAGCAGGATGTCGGCGCCCGGGAATTTCAGGAACGGGAACACGGACTCCTTGACGAAGATCCGTTCGACCGTCAGGTCCTCGAGGAGTCCCTGCGCCGCGAGCGAGCGGCCGGCCATGATCCGGGCGGCCACCTTCGCGAGCGGCACGCCGGTGGCTTTGCTCACGAACGGTGTGGTGCGCGAGGCGCGCGGGTTGACCTCGAGCACGTACACCACGTCGTTCTTGATCGCGTACTGGACGTTCATCAGGCCGCGCACCGACAGCGCCAGGCCGAGCTCGCGCGTGTAGCGGCGGATCGTCTCGAGGTGCTCCGGGGCGATCTTGTACGTCGGCAGCACCATCGCCGAGTCGCCCGAGTGGATCCCGGCCTGCTCGATGTGCTGGAGGATGCCGCCGATCACCACGCGCTCGCCGTCTCCGAGCGCGTCGACGTCCACCTCGAAGGCGTCCTCCAGGAAGCGGTCGATCAGGATCGGGTGCTCGGGCGAGGCCTTGACCGCCTCGCGCACGTACTCCTCGAGCCGGCTCGCGTCGTACACGATCGCCATCGCGCGCCCGCCGAGCACGTACGAAGGGCGTACCAGCACCGGGTAGCCGATGCGCGCCGCCACCTGCTTCGCCTCTTCGAGCGACACGGCCGTGCCGCTCTCCGGCTGACGGATTCCGAGCTGGTCGATGAGCGCGCTGAAGCGCTTTCTGTCCTCGGCGATGTCGGTGGCGTCCGGGCTGGTGCCGAGGATCTTCACGCCCGCCTCGTGAAGCGGCACGGACAGCCGCAGCGGCGTCTGCCCGCCGAACTGCACCACCACCCCCTCCGGCCGCTCCTTCTCGATCACGTTCATCACGTCCTCGAACGCGAGCGGCTCGAAGTACAGCCGGTCGGAGGTGTCGTAGTCGGTCGAGACCGTCTCGGGGTTGCAGTTGATCATGATCGTCTCGAACCCCTCCTGCTTGAAGGCGAAGGAGGCGTGGCAACAGCAGTAGTCGAACTCGATGCCCTGCCCGATGCGGTTGGGGCCGCTGCCGAGGATCACCACCTTCCTGCGATCGGTGGGCGCGGCCTCGCACTCGCGCTCGTAGGTCGAGTACATGTAGGGCGTGAAGGACTCGAACTCGGCCGCGCAGGTGTCGACGCGCTTGTAGACGGGCACGATGCCGGCCGCGAGGCGCGCGGCGCGCACCTCCTTCTCGGTCTTGCCGGCGATCTGCCCGATCCGGACGTCCGAGAACCCGAAGCGCTTGGATTCGCGGAGCAGGTCGGGGTCGGCGAGGATTCCCTCGCCCATCTTCTTCTCGAGATCGACTATCTGCTGGATCTGGTCGAGGAACCACGGATCGATCCCGGTCATGCGGAACACCTCGTCGTGGGCCCAGCCAAGATCGAGCGCGCGCTTGACGTAGAAGATCCGGTCGGGATCGGGGGTGAGCAGCTTCTCCTTGATGCGCGCGTCGTCGAGGTCGCCGCGCGCGAAGCCGGAGACGCCGGTCTCGAGGCCGCGCAGCCCCTTCTGCAGCGCCTCCTTGAAGGTGCGGCCGATCGCCATCACCTCGCCGACCGACTTCATCTGCGTGCCGAGCGTGGGGCTCGCGTCCTTGAACTTCTCGAACGCCCAGCGCGGGATCTTCACCACCACGTAGTCGATCACCGGCTCGAACGAGGCGGGCGTGACGCGCGTGATGTCGTTGCGGATCTCGTCGAGGTGGTAGCCGATCGCGAGCAGCGCCGCGATCTTGGCGATCGGGAAGCCGGTCGCCTTGCTCGCGAGCGCGGATGATCGCGAGACGCGCGGGTTCATCTCGATCACGGTCAGGCGGCCGCTCGCCGGGTCGACCGCGAACTGGATGTTCGAGCCGCCGGTCTCGACGCCGACCTCGCGGATGATCGCGCGCGCGGCGTTGCGCATCACCTGGTACTCGCGGTCGGTCAGCGTCTGGGCGGGCGCCACCGTGACCGAGTCGCCGGTGTGGATGCCCATCGGGTCGAAGTTCTCGATCGAGCAGATCACCACGAAGTTGTCGGCCTTGTCCCGCATCACCTCGAGCTCGTACTCCTTCCAACCGAGCACGGACTCCTCGATCAGGACCTGGTGGACGGGCGAGAGGTCGATGCCGCGGCCCGCGAGCTCGATGAACTCCTCGAGGTTGTACGCGATGCCGCCGCCGGTGCCGCCGAGCGTGAACGAGGGCCGGATCACGGCGGGCAGCCCCGTGAGCTCGAGCAGTTGCTTCGCCTGCTCGAGGTTCGTGGCGAAGCCGCTCTTCGGCACGTCGAGCCCGATCCGGGCCATCGCTTCCTTGAAGAGCTGGCGGTCCTCGCCCACCTCGACCGCCCGGCGCGAGGCGCCGATCAGGCGCACGCCGAGCCGGTCGAGCACCCCGCGCCGCGACAGCTCGACTGCGAGATTGAGCGCCGTCTGGCCGCCCACCGTCGGCAAGAGCGCGTCGGGCCGCTCGCGCTCGAGGATGGCCTCGACCGCCTCCGGCGTGAGCGGCTCGATGTAGGTGCGGTCGGCGTACTCCGGGTCCGTCATGATCGTGGCGGGGTTCGAGTTCACGAGCGAGACGCGCAGGCCCTCCTGCTTGAGCACCTTGATCGCCTGGGTGCCCGAGTAGTCGAACTCGCACGCCTGCCCGATCACGATCGGCCCCGAGCCGATCACCAGCACCGAGCGGATGGAAGGGTCCCTGGGCATCGCTCGTCAGGCCTCGCGGCGCGCGCGCATCATCCCCACGAACTCCTCGAACAGGTAGTGGCTGTCGTGGGGGCCGGGGCTCGCCTCGGGGTGGTACTGGACGGAGATCACCGGCCGGTCCGCGAGCCGGAAGCCCTCGACGGTGCCGTCGTTCAGGTTCTTGTGTGTCAGCACGAAGCCGGGCTTGTCGAAAAGCTCCGGGTCGACGCAGAAGCCGTGGTTCTGGGATGTGATCTCGACCTGGCCGGTCTCGAGGTTCTTCACCGGGTGGTTGGCTCCCCGGTGCCCGAACTTGAGCTTGTAGGTCCGGCCGCCGCACGCGAGCCCCAGGATCTGGTGGCCGAGGCAGATGCCGAATGTGGGCAGGCGGTCGACGAACACCTTGGCCGCCTCGATCGCGTAGCGGCAGGGCTCCGGGTCCCCCGGCCCGTTCGAGAGGAAGATGCCCTCGGGACCGAGGGCGAGCGCCTCGCTGGCGGGGGTGGTCGCCGGCACCACGGTCACGTCGCAGCCCGCGGCCGCCAGGTTGCGCAGGATGTTGTGCTTCAGCCCGAAGTCGTAGGCCACCACGCGGAAGGGCCGCTCGCCCGTGCGGGGGCGATGGGCGTCGGTGCCCTTCAACACCGGGACCAGGTGCCCGGCCTCGCTCTTCGCCTCCGCTCGCGGATCGAAAGCCCACGGCTTCGCGCAGCTGACCTCGCGCGCGAGGTCGAGACCGACCATCGAGCGCGAGCCACGCGCCTTGCCCACCAGCGAGTCCCGGTCCGGGTCGAGCGCCGAGACGACGCCGCGCTTGGCGCCGTGCGTGCGCAGGTGCCGGGTCAGCGCGCGTGTGTCGATCTCGCTGATCCCCACGATGCCGTGCTGGTCGAGGTAGCCGCCGAGCGTGCCCGAGGCGCGCCACGACGAGACCACGGCCGAGGCCTCGCGC
>Ga0209341_10003357_pt1 | contig 14981 bp, 12 predicted proteins | sample RifCSP13_2_FD_184020 | JGI IMG/M metagenome (GOLD analysis project Ga0209341, IMG submission 184020) | Soil microbial communities from Rifle, Colorado - Rifle CSP2_sed 13_2 (SPAdes) (version 2) | ecosystem: Environmental > Terrestrial > Deep subsurface > Rock core/Sediment | place: Rifle...
TAACATGCCTCAAGTAGAGTGGATTCCGGGGACTCACCAGCTGGCATTCACCGCATACAACTACTTTGTTCAGGCCGAAGGCGAATCCCACGCCTTCCCGACTGGCTTATTCCTTGTGAATGCAGATACCGCTGAACTCAAGGTGCTCGTTCCCGCCGGCACCAGCCTCAAGTTCTCGCCGGCTCCAGACGGCCAACGAATTGCGCTAATGTCTCGCACTGGTTTCGGATTTCTAGCCACCGACGGGAGCGGGCCATACCAGGAACTGTTCGCTTATCCTGAAGTTGGTTTTGGCGGGGCAGCCTTCCCTTCCGGAGTCTGGACACTGGATGCAAGTGCCTTCCTCCTGGTCGCTGCAGGGGAGATTCGGCGAGTTCCAGTTGACGGGTCTCCTGTTGAATTACTTGCCACATTAAATGATTCGCACCCGGATTCCGTTGCCTTTTCGCCCAATGGAAAGCATGTGTCGTATGTCATGGGACAGAAATGGTACGTGGCTGATCTAGCGGGCAGCGCGCTCCCCGTGGCTTATGCACCGGGTGCGTATTTCTTTTGGCACAAGATCCTCTGGTCGCCGGCCGGGATCGCATATTCGCTGGACGGACCCATCCTGGTCGAACTTTGCCCGGATGCGACCCGGCAATCGGAGACTTGTGGCAGGGAAATCGAGCTAGGCCAGTCCGCCGTTGTGAACGGAAGGGCGGATATGCCGGCCGATATCGCCTACATCGAATGGATTGATTCCAGTCGGTTCTTGTTCACCACCTTCGAGCCTGGCGATCTGTATTACGGGAACCTCGATGGTGAAGTGATCCCGATATCCACCGAGTCGGTTTTCTTTTCCGCCATGCCTGGGACTTGCACCAACAACGCCGAGTTTGCCCCCGGCGGCGAAGCCCCGCAGGTCCTCTCTGTAGCCCCCGATATCGTCTTTCAAATCAGCTGGCGTCTGCGAAACTCAGGCACCTGCACCTGGGACGATTCCTACCGGCTTGCTTATTTGGGCGGTGATGTGCTGAACGCCACCGCAAGTATTTCGGTCAAGCAGGATGTTACTCCAGGTGGTGAGGTCGACCTTTCCATCACGTTGAGTTCCCCTGCGGAAGCCAGGGCTTTTCATGGTCTATATCGCCTTTTCGGGTCAGATGGCATCCCCTTCGGGCTGCCGCTGCCCGTGGAGGGTCTGGTTCCCACTTACAGCTTAATGGATCTCCAAACGGACCAGATCCTTGCCAAGATTCCATCCATCATGGGTTGGCTCGCCACAGGCGATGACGCCGTGTGGGCACTTTCTGCACTGGACATCAGGATTTCGCGGATTGACTATGCAACAAACCAGGCCGCTGCGCCAATCACGGCCGGCAATCTGCTGCAATCCATTGCGGTGGGATACGGGTCTGTCTGGGTCGTGGGCGATGGCGAGGATCTGATACGAATAGATCCGGCTACCAATACTGTGAGCGCAACCATCAGAGTCCCGCTCGAAGAATTCAATAATCTCAACGGGGTGTCTGCTGGAGCGGGGGCGATCTGGGTATCGAGTACGGATGGAAGTGTTTCCCGCATCAATCCGGAAACCGAGCAAGTGGAGGCTAAGATCGCCGTGCCCTGGGCTGGGAAAATCGTTGCGACGGAAAACGCGATCTGGGTCACGAACCAAATTGATTCTTTGTTGACGCGCATCGACCCTGCCAGCAACCAGGTAGCCGCTGTCATTGAACTTGAGTGCACACTGTACAGCATCGATGCAAATGACTCTGCGGTTTGGGCTGGTTGCATTTCGGAACCCACTCTGTTCCGCATCGATCCGGCGACTAACCGTGTCGTTGCCCGATTTGCAGTTGGCACTAATCCGAGTCCAAAAGACGTGGCTTTGGGTCCCAGCACTGTGTGGGTTACAGCCCGCAGAGGTGGCATATTGATGCAGATCGACCCGGCCACAAATCAGGTGGTTGCCGTTTACCAACTCGGTCAGAATACCTTTGACCTGGCAGCCCGCGGGGATGAGGTATGGGTCTCTGTGCAAGGTGACGGCGCAATTTGGAGGATTAGGCCCTGACCGGAGGGACATTCTGAGTTGCATTCTCAGCCTGGCGCCGTGTCACGCTCTGGATGCCACTTACGACCTCTCCTAAGCAGATTCGCTGTTGGCCCCAACCGGGTTTCCCCGCTAAGATAGAATGCTAGCATGCCCAAGCGGCGCGCCGATGAATTGCTAGTGGCCCGCGGCCTGGCCGAAAGCCGCAGCCAGGCCCAGCGCCTGGTGATGGCCGGCCAGGTGCGCGCCGCCGACCAGGTGGTGGCCAAAGCGTCCAGTATGCTGTCTCCCGAAATCGATTTAAAAGTGGACAGCGGCCCGCGCTTTGTGTCCCGCGGCGGAGAAAAGCTGGCCTCTGCCCTCGCCCAGTTCGGCATCTCGATTGATGGCCGCATTTGCGCCGACTTAGGTGCCTCCACCGGCGGCTTCACCGATTGCCTACTCCAGCACGGCGCCTCTAAAGTCTACGCCATTGATGTGGGCAAGGGGCAGCTTCACTGGAAGCTACGCCAAGACCCGCGGGTCGTGGTGCTCGAAGAGACCAACGCGCGCCATGTGGCTAAGCTCCCTGAGCCGGTGAATTTCGTAACCATTGACGCATCGTTCATTTCGTTAAAGACGCTGCTGCCCGTGGTGCGCAATTGGCTCTCGGAAGGGGGCGCACTGCTGGCCCTGATCAAGCCCCAATTCGAAGCAGGCAAGTCCGAGGCGGGTAAGGGCAAAGGGGTCATCCGCGATGCGCAGATACACCGCCAGGTGCTGCGCGACCTGCTGGGCTTTGCCCAAGAGCAGAGGTTCAGCCTTGCTGGCCTGATGCGCTCTCCTCTGCTCGGCCCGAAAGGCAATGTGGAATTCCTGCTTTGGGCGACCAACTCGCCGCCCAAAGATTTCAAGGTCAGTCATTTCATCGAACCTTTGTTTGCAAATGAAACCGGGGGCAGAACCTAATAAGCCTTCCCGTTTAAACGAGCTTAATAAAGAATAGAATCCGGGGTCAGTTATACTTCGCAGGTTATGCAGCAGATCCGCAACTTTTGCATCATCGCCCATATCGATCACGGTAAGTCCACGCTGGCCGACCGCATGCTGGGGCTCACCGGCACCATATCGGCGCGCGAGATGACCGAACAAGTGCTGGACACCATGGACCTGGAACGCGAAAGGGGCGTCACCATCAAGGCTTCCGCGGTGCGCATGCAATATACGGCCAATGACGGGCAACCCTACGAACTTAATCTGATCGACACCCCCGGACACGTGGACTTTGGCTACGAGGTCAGCCGCGCCCTGGAAGCCTGCGAAGGCGCACTGCTGGTGGTGGATGCCACCCAGGGCGTCCAAGCCCAGACGCTGGCCAACCTCTACATGGCTCTGGAAGCCGGCCTGGAGATCATCCCGATCATCAACAAGATCGACATGCCCGCCGCCAACCCCGACGGCGTAGCGCAGGAGATCAGCCAACTCCTGGGCACGCCGCCGCAGGACATTTTGCGCATCTCTGCCAAGTCGGGCATCAATGTCGAGGCCGTGCTGGAGGCGGTGGTGCAGCGCGTGCCTGCGCCCAAAGGCGACCCGGACGCGCCGCTGCGCGCCCTGATCTTCGACTCGCATTACGACGCCTACAAAGGCGTCGTCGCCTACATCCGCGTGGTGGATGGTCGCCTCGCCGGAATCGACACCTTGCGCCTGATGGTCACTGGCGCCGAACTGAAGCCGATCGAGGTTGGCACCTTTTCTCCCGGCCTGACTCCTGCCAAGGCGTTGGAGGCCGGCGAGGTAGGCTATGTAGCCACCGGGCTCAAGACTGTCTCCGAGTGCCGCGTCGGGGATACCTTTACCTATAAAGCCCGCCCCGCCGCGGCTCCGCTGCCTGGCTACCGCCAGGTGAAGCCCATGGTGTTTGCCGGCATTTACCCGGTAGAGGGGGATGATTACCCCGAATTAAAGGAAGCCCTCGAGAAACTACAGCTCAACGACGCCTCGCTGGTCTATGAACCGGAGGTGTCCCAGGCCCTGAACTTCGGCTACCGTTGCGGCTTCCTGGGCATGTTTCATATGGAAATTATCCAGGAACGCCTGGAGCGCGAATATGACCTGGACATTATTGTCACCGCCCCCTCGGTGGCCTATGAGGTCGTGCTGCAGAATGGCGAGACCGTTGCCATCGCCTCGCCCGCCGCGCTGCCCAATGAAGGCCTCATCGCCGAAGTGCGCGAACCCTGGATGGATATCCAGATCTTTACTCCCACCGCTTACTACGGCCCGGTCATGGAGTTGGCGACCAAGCGCCGCGGCATCTATGTTAAGGAAGAGTATCCCGCCCCCGAACGTGTCCAGCTGCACTTCGAGATCCCCCTGGCCGAGATCATCGTCGACTTTTTTGACCAGCTGAAATCGTATTCGCGCGGCTATGCCTCCCTCGATTATCAATTCAAGGAGTACCGCGCCGACGAGTTAGTCAAGCTGGAGATCCACGTGAACCAGGAACCGGTGGATGCCTTCACCACCATTGTGCACAAGGACGCGGCCTACTCCAAGGGCCAGGCGGTGATCACCAAGCTCAAGGACCTCATCCCGCGCCAACTCTTCGTGGTGCCCATCCAGGCAGTGTCCGGCGGGCGGGTCATCTCGCGCGCCAACGTGAAGGCCATGCGCAAAGATGTCCTGGCCAAATGTTATGGCGGCGACGTGACCCGCAAGCGCAAGCTGCTCGAAAAGCAGAAGAAGGGTAAGAAGCGCATGAAGATGGTGGGCAGCGTCGAGATCCCGCAGGAAGCCTTCCTGGCCGTGCTGCGCCTGGGCGATGAGTAAAACCCCCCAGCCCCCGTTCCCACCGGGCGTTACCTTGGTGCGCATGCTGCCCGGTCTGCTGGTCACCGTGGTTGCAGTTGCAGCACTTTTGCTGGTAGTCGACCTCCAGGAACTTCGGCAGGCCTTTTCTGAACGAGACTTTCTAACTTTACCCATTGTCGTCGTGCTCTTCTTGGGTACTGTAGCGTCCCGGGCTATGGCCTGGCGCACTTCGCTTCTTGAGCAAACTAGCTTCAAGGACTCTTTCTTTGTCCTCAATCAGGGTTACCTGCTGAACAACATTTTGCCTTTTCGGTTAGGTGAATTGGGGCGAGCTTTCCTGCTGGGCGAGCGTATCGGCTTACGTTTCTGGCGCGTGCTTCCCACTATTGTGCTCGAGCGCGTCTTCGACCTGGGATTTGCTGCCGCCTTGTTATTTACCTCTCTTCCTTATGTGATCGGCGCCGAATCGGCCAACTCGGGTGGGGTAATCGCGCTACTCTTCGTTTTAGTCGTTTTTCTGCTCCTTTTCTCAATGGCAAGTCGACCTCAATGGGCCCTGAAATTAGTCAGCGCTCTGACCCGCCCCTGGCCGAAGCTGCAAACCTGGCTGCGCGAGCTACTGGACCAATTTCTGCAAGGGTTGTCTCCGCTAAGGCAACCTCCCCGTTTCCTGCGCATCGCCTTTTGGATGCTGCTGACCTGGTTGTTCAATCTGGCCTGGTATTACGTTTTGATGCGCATCTTTTTCAACCAGGCCACCTGGCTTTGGGCCGCCTTCAGTATTGCTGTAGCCTCGGTCGGCGTCGCCCTGCCCTCCACTCCCTCCTACATCGGCGTGCTTGAAGTTGCTTTGGTGGGCTCGCTCAGCCTGCTTGGCGCAAACGAGAACGTCGCCCTGGCCTATGCGTTGGTAGCCCACGTTATATACTTCGTCATCACCGGCATCCTGGGCATTATCGGCTTCTGGCAGCAAGGTTCCTCTCTGGGCGCCATTTACAAACAACTGCTCACCCGTTCTCCGGCAAAATAAAATCATGGCTGACCGTTATCTGATCACCGGGGGCGCCGGCTTCATCGGCAGCAATTATGCCGACCACCTACTGGCGCGCGGCGCACAGGTTACTATTTTCGATAATCTTTCGCGCCGCGGCGCGGACAAGAACCTGGCCTGGCTGCGCGAGCAGCATGGCGCCGATTCCTTTGAGTTGCGCGTCGGCGACGTGCGCGACCAGGGCGCCCTGGAGGACGCTGTGGCCGGCGCGGACATGATCGCCCACCTGGCCGGCCAGGTGGCCGTCACCACTTCGGTCATCGACCCGCGCAGCGATTTTGAAATAAACGCCCTGGGCAGCTTCAACGTGCTGGAAGCTGCACGCAAAAGCGGCCGCAAACCTTTTGTCATCTATTCCTCCACCAACAAGGTCTACGGCGAGATGAGCGAGCATCGCATCCTCGAGCAGAAGACCCGCTATCGCTACGCCAGGCTGCCCCACGGGCTGCCGGAAACCCAACAGCTGGATTTCCATTCGCCCTACGGCTGCTCCAAGGGCACCGCCGAGCAGTATGTGCACGATTACGCCCGCATCTACGGCATCCCCAGCGTGGTGCTGCGCCAATCCTGCATCTATGGCCCGCGCCAGTTTGGCATCGAAGACCAGGGCTGGCTGGCCTGGTTCGTGATCGCCGCCGTGCTGGGCAAGCCCATCACTATCTACGGCAATGGCAAGCAGGTGCGCGACATGCTGCACGTGCGCGACCTGATCGCCGCCTATGACCTCGCCGTGGCGCGCCGCAAAAAGATGGCCGGCCAGGTCTACAACGTCGGCGGCGGGCCGCAGCACACGCTCTCCATCTGGGCGGAGTGCGGCCCGATGCTGGAAAAGATCCTGGGGCGCAAGATCGCGGTGAAGCGCGATCAGGTGCGCCCCGGCGACCAGATGGTCTACATCAGCGATATCCGCAAGGCCAAGAAGGACCTCGGCTGGGCGCCCAAGATCGGCGTGGGACAAGGCGTACGCGAGCTGGTGGATTGGGTGCAAACCCACCGTAGCTTGTTCGATTAGCTTCGGCTAAACTCGGGCAGTGCGTATTCTGACCGTCCTCACCTATTACCGACCCCATACAAGCGGATTGACCATATATGCCGAGCGCCTGGCCAAGGCGCTTGCCCGCCGCGGCCACCAGGTGACCGTGCTCACCGCCCAATTTGAGCCGGACCTGCCGCTGGAGGAAACGCAGGACGGCGTGCGCATCCGGCGAGTGCCGGTGCTGGCGCGTATCAGCAAAGGCGTGATCATGCCTGCGCTGGGGCGCATCGCCTCCCGCGAGCTGCGCCAGCACGACGCGCTGCTGCTGCACCTGCCCCAATTCGACGCCGCCGGCCTGGCGCTGCGCGGCCGCCTGTGGAAGAAGCCCACGGTCATCATCTATCATTCCGACCTGATCTTGCCGCCCGGCATCTTCAATCGCGTGGTCGGCTTCGTGGTGTCTCTGATGAACAGCCTGGCAGCCATCTTCACCCATCGCATTTCTTCGTATACGGAGGACTTCGCCAGGCACTCGCCCTATTTGCGGCGCTTCAAGAAGAAAGTGCGCGTCATCTCGCCGGCGGTGGAGCTGCCCGAGGCGCCGGCGGCTGAGGTGCAGGCTTTTGCGGCGCAGCACAATCCGCAGGGGCGCCGGCCGGTGATCGCCATGGCCACGCGCTTCGCCGCCGAGAAAGGCGTCGAGCTGCTGCTGGCTGCGCTGCCAAACGTAGTAGCGCAGCACCCCAACGCGCTGGTGTGGTTCGCCGGCCAATATCAGGATGTGCTGGGCGAAGAGGCCTATCGCGCCGCCTTGTGGTCGCAGATCGAAGCCTTGCAGCAAGCTGGACATTGGACCTTCCTGGGCACGCTGAGCATGCAGCAGTTGGCGGCCTTCTATCCCAACATTGACCTGCTGGTGGTGCCCAGCACCAACGCCACCGAGACCTTCGGCTTCGTGCAGATTGAAGCCATGATGAATGGCAAGCCGGTGATCGCCTCCGACCTGCCCGGCGTGCGCCAGCCTGCCCGCCTGACCGGCATGGGCAAGGTGTTCCCGGTGGGGGATGCCGCCTCGCTGGCCGCCAACATGCTGGATGTGCTGGGGCATCCAGAGAAATATCGCGGCGAGCCTGGCAAGCTGCGCGCCGAATTTAGCCCGGATACCTGCGCGGCGCGGCATGAGCTGCTGTTCGCCGAGATCGCCAAAGAGCTGGAGGGTTGATGACTCAGCAGCGAAAGGAAAACCGCTTTCTGTGGCCGATGCTGCTCAGCCTGCCCTATTTCCGCGCCCTGCTGCGCGCGGTTGAAGCCGATTTCTATGGAGAGTTCGAATTGGCCGCGCCGGTGCTGGACCTGGGCTGCGGGGACGGGCTTTTCGCCAGCCAGGTATTCAAGCGGCCCATCGACGTGGGCATCGACCCGGCGCTGGCCTCGCTGCGCGAGGCCAAGACCCATGGCGCCTATCGCCTGCTGCTGCAAGCTTTCGGTCACCGGCTGCCGTTCGCGGCTGGCACCTTCGCCTCGGCGTTCAGCAATTCGGTGCTGGAGCATATTCCCGGGCTGCAGGCAGTCTTGAACGAGACCGCCCGGGTGCTGAGGCCGGGCGGGCTGTTCCTGTTCTGCGTGCCCAATCATCGCTGGCAGAGCGCATTGTCGGTGAGCGCGTTCTTGAAGAGCATAGGCCTGAGCCGTTTTGCTCAGGCCTATGTACGCTTCTTCACGCGCATCTCGCGGCATATCAATATGCTCTCCCCCGAAGAGTGGCAGGCGCGGCTGGGGCAGGCGGGCTTCAGCCTGGAGCGCTACTGGCACTATTTCCCGCCGGCGGCGGTGCATTCGTTGGAGTGGGGTCATTATTGGGGGCTGCCCAGCTACCTGACGCGGCTGCTCACCGGCCGCTGGATCCTGGCGCCCGCCCGCTGGAACCTGGCGCTCACCGAGCGCCTGGTGCGCCGTCACGCCCAGGTCGGCGCGGATGAGCAGGGCGCCTATACCTGGGTGGTGGCGAGAAGGAAGTGAAGATAATGGTGTTCGGTTGAAAAATGTGCCATAGTACAATAACGTTATAAACAAGCCAATCGTCCCTTTTGAGTGTTTTCTCGAAAGTCGGACTAGAAGACGAAAAGAGCCAAAGGAAAAACCTGCCAAATAAGGCGGGGGAATCCCATCTATTATTGACACCGTCTTGTTAATCGTATATAATCATGGTAATAAATCCGCCAAGCCTCTGTCGAAAGATATGCTCAAACGTGGCGGATTTTTTCTTAAGGAAAAAGGAGCCAGGCTTCAAGAAGCCGCCACTAAGTTTCGGCGATCAGGCAAAGTTATTATTGAGCAGGGGTTTAATAGCGGATGAAAATGAACTGACTCATGCCTTGACTCAAATAAACTATTATCGATTGAGCGGTTACTTATATCCGTTCAAGAGGGAGGGCGAGGAAAATTTTGTTGACGGTGTCACTCTTCATGAAATTCGAGATAGGTATTTACTGGACAAAAAGCTTCGATTATTGATATTCGACGCAATTGAAATTATCGAGATTTCAATATTGCGATCAAGATTAGTGGAATATTTTGCCCTAAAGTACGGAACCTTTTGTTACACGGAGGCTAAAAACTTCAAAGACAGAGAGCACTCCCCACCCTCATTCCATGACGATTTATTAAGGTCCGCAAAAGACATCCTGGGGAGCAATATAGATTACATAAATAGATACAAAGAACACTATCCAGATTCCAAACATATTCCGTTTTGGATGCTGGTAGAGAAGATGACGTTTGGGGAGCTAAGCAGGTTTTTAGGAAACATGCGAAGAGCAGACAGAATTGATCTGGCAAATCAGTTTGATATTCCTTACGGAATATTTGTTTCGTGGATGCACGCTATCGCTCACGTTAGAAATCTTTGTGCTCATCACGAGAGATTGTGGAATCGGTACATCTCTGTCACACCAAAGATACCGGATTATAAGAATTTACCAGAATTTCATAAACCAGTGAACATATCCAAGGCTAAGTCAAAGATATTTCCAACCGTCGTCGTCATTCAATTCCTGTTGAATAAAATAGACCCGATGAACGACTGGGGAAGGAGACTTAACACCTTAATAAATGGTTACGTTCATTTACCCATTCGGAAGATAGGCTTTCCAGAGAATTGGAGACAACAGGCATTCTTTGGCTTGATTAAAGATGACGAGCCGGAAAGCCACCCCCTTTGAGTACGCTGTATTCAATCTAGAATAGGTGACCAAGTCCTAGCGGTAAAGGCTAAATTAGAGAGCATATTTTTCTGCTAGTTGTTCCGTCAGCCAAGGTAATACGTTTCGTTTTCTTGCTTCTTGGAGAATATGCTGCCAGCTACACTTGCGCAACATTTTAGGTTCCAATAAGGCTAACTTTACTTCTGAGTATGCGGTAAAGCCATCTCCCCCTTTTTGAAATGCTGGATTTCGATTATCGTAAATTAGAATAGCGTGGCCCTGATTGGTTGTTGGCTTACCATTTGGCTGGACGTTTATTGCAAGAATATTGCGTACCAATTGATAATTCTTATTTAGTGGACATGGATTTAGATCAACGTCATTTGACCAGTTGAATATCTGGGGAACGTACTGCCAGTATCGGGCACCGATCTCAGTTAAAGAGCACCTTTCACGACGCGCTCTCTGAATTGTAAACGATCCATCACACAGTTCGGTTTCATAGTTGGAAGCACTTCGACGTAACGTTGGACGTGAGCAAGCCCCCACTTCCTTTTCAGTAAACTTACATTCGATTGCTATTTGGTACGATCCTGAAAAATATCCATCTAGGCTAGTAGACCGCCTTTCGCCAAGGTGATTAATTCTATACTCCATGGAAAAATTTTCTGGCGACAGCCTCTCGGTTCCAAAAAGCGGATCTCCATCATCATCGGTGATTTCTCCCAGCCATTCCATCTGATCATAAATCGCTAAATTGCCAAACAAGCTTTGAGCAAGCGCTTGCGAACTGCTCATACTCCGGAACCATTTATGTCTTTCCCCCGGCGATATGAGGTTCATTATTTTTGCGACTTCTCTTTCAGGTGCTTCTGGTTTGGTGATTACATTGTTATCGGCTTGGTTTTTTTGAAATACCGGAGGCCGAGGCCAACGATAAGCAGATCTAGGCCCGTCAAAATATTTTTCGACCTGAGGATAGTGATTTTGCTGATAATCCCAATATTGATCGATAAGCTTGTTTCTATAGGCTGCGGTTTTGCATAACATTGAAGTCAGATTACCATCATACCAATATGGTCGAAGTTATATTCGGTTCGCTTGTTAGACAACTTATATCCTTAGGCAATGCCTTGACAACTTGCCCCAATTGCCCGCAAACCCGCCTTCTTCTGCTACATTCCCACCTCTAAAATCCAAAATCGAAAATCTCACTTGCCTTTGGGGGTTCCCATGTCCGACCCAGCCAGCCTGGCTCCTTACCTTCTCGCCCAGCTCATCGAGCACGGCTCCGTCCCGCCGCTCCGCTTTCAGTTGCCCGAAGCGTGGCAGCCCGTTTTCGACGCCGTCAGCCGTTGCCGTGGCGACAAGATCGCCCGCCAGCAGGCCTTCATGTTTGCCGTCCGTGACCTTCCCGATGGCAACGATATGTTCTACGCCGTGCGCACCGCCAGCCTGCCGCCCGCCGAATCCGCCCGCCCCGAGCGCATCGTCCACGACGCCGACGAAGCCCTCCCCGTCCCGCCGCCTATCGATTGGTTCGTCCAAGGCCTCTTCACCCGTCCCAGTCTCAACCTGCTCGTCGGCGCTCCCGGCACCAAAAAGACCTACTCCGCCCTCGATCTGGCTGTCTGTGTCGCCCTCGGTCAGGATTGGCTGGGCCGTCCTACCCGGCTTTCTCCTGTGCTCATCGTGGACGAGGAAACTGGCCACGCTGGGCTGTTGTCAAGGTTGCACGCAGCCCTTCACGCCCACCGGGCTCCTGCAGGAACCCTGCTTCATTTCATCTGCATGGGCGCTTTTGACCTGCGTCATGCCGGCGAGGTCGAAGAACTGGCCGAAAGCGCCCGCTCCGTAGCCGCTGGCCTCATCATCATCGACGCCCTGGTAGACATCATCGGCGGTGGCGACGAGAACAGCGTCATCTCCATTTATCCCATCCTCGCCAACCTTCGCCGCCTCGCCCATGCTTGCAACGCCGCCGTCCTGCTTATCCATCACACCAACAAGAGCGGCATCTTCCGCGGCTCCTCCGCCATCTCCGGCGCTGTGGACCTCATGCTGGCAGTCGAATCCGAATCCGGCGATACGCTCATCCATTTCCGCCCCCTCAAAGCCCGCACCGCCCTCCCGCTGCCTTTCAGCGCCCAGGCCCACTTCCAGAATGCTGGGTCTGGCCTTGGCGAACGCTTTTGGCTCACCTACACCGAAGAGCAGCCTTCTCCTAAACTAAGTCACTATCAGCTCTCGGCGGCAACCGCCATCCTGGATTTCTTGTCACAAAACGGTCAGGCCACCTCTGCCCAGCTCATGGCGCAACTGGATTCAGGCGCCCCAACCACCATTCGCAGCGCCATCTATCAACTAATGGCTCAAGGCTTGTTGAATAGGACCGATGGCGGCAAGCGCGGCAAGACCGCCATATTCCGCCTCTCCGATAAAGGTCGTCATTACATGCACACGATCAAGGACTTGGGAACGGAGTTGTAGTTGTTATACGCCTTAAGCCTCAGACCACTACAACAACAACTTTTTTGGCCATGCGTAGGTGCATGGCAATACGCATGTCGGCTTATGTAGGGGCGAGGTCTCCTCGCCCGCTTTTGGTTCGCTTTCATCTGCGGGCGGGGGAACCCCGCCCCTGCCATTTCATCGCCGATATTTAAAAACGAAATTAGGACCCTACTGAAAGTCAGCCGTATTTGACCCTCACTCAAATTCAACTATAATGAGAGCCTCGCCCTGGATCAACAGTTCAACGTCCGAGTTATGAGCGAAGAAACCCAACCCCAACCCCGCCGAGGCTGTTGGCACGTTATTAAGCTCGGCTGTCTCGGCCTCATCGGCCTCATCGCCGTGGTCGTCGTGGGTGTTTTAGTCGTGAATGCCTTTTTCAGCGGACCCGATGCCCGCGAAGTGTATTCCGGCACCCCCGACCCCGTAGCTACCGCCCGCCTCAACCAGGAGCTGGCCAACCACGGGCTCACCGGCGCCAGCGCCCTGGTCATCCCCATCAAAGGCCAGAACGGCCAAATCGCCATCTTCACCCTGGATGAATCCCAGGGCTTCCAGGGCAGCGGCCAGGCTGGCTTGGATGCGTTCACCCGGAGCCTGCTCACCGCCAACAGCGAGGGCGGACACAATATCTCCCAGGTGGCCGTGGATTACCGCGGTCCCGATGGTGAAAACTTATTCACTGTAGCCACTGACCAGGCCACCCTTGAAGCTTACGCCAACGGCCAGATCACCCGTCAGGAGATGCTGGCCAACACGGATGCCAATCTGTCCAACCTGCTGGCCGCCTTCGATATCTACCAGGAAGGTGGCCAATAAAATGAACACCGCCACTCAGCTGCCATCGTTAAAACGCATCGCCATCGTGCTTTTCCTGGTGCTGCTAACCCCTCTGCTCACTGCCTGCGAAGAAGGCTCCGACCTGTTCTTCGATATGGCTTTTGAATGGGCCCAAGGCAAAGAACTGATCACTTGTTCCTCTGGCGATTCGGAAGATTGCGACCTCAATTGGGCGGCTCTTGGCGGGTACTGGCTCGGGGTGGGCTCTGATGCGGGTGTGCAGGCCATGGTGGATACCGGCTTGGTTGTTAGAGACATTAACACTGCAGACGCCCTGGCGGATGAAGGCTTTGCTACCGGCGACATCCAAAAATTACAGGAAGCGTCCAAGATCCGTCCCAACGATTGGTCCTATGATCAGCAGATCAGCGTCCTTCATTTGTCCCAAGGCGACATCCAAGAGTCCAGCGCCGCCCAGCTGGATGCCGAGGCCAAGGCGCAGAATCACCTGGATGCCACCCTGAAGGAGGAGGGCTTGGGTTCCGGCGACCCACAAGCCCACGCCGCCTGCGTCAGCACCTATTTCAACTTGTATAAGCACCGTGAGGAGGCTCTGATCGCGCTGATAGACCAGGAGCCTAACGCTGAGAATCTCGGTCTCTTGATCGGACAGCTTGATTTGGTGCGCACTCACATGACGGTGCTGGAGGCTGGCGCCGCCAGCCCCTGCGCCGGCTATGGCCCCGGTGGTGGATAAACCGGGTAAAGCTCTATCCCGATAAAGCTTTCACAAGGCGTTATCCCTTTGGACAGGGCGCTTTGCTTCCAGCAACACATGCTGCGCTGGGATCAAAGCGCCAGATCTGTTTCGGAATTTTTCTCGGATATGAATAAAGCTCCGTGGATTTGGGCGGCGGCCCGTCGGATTAGAAGCGCTGAAAGCCAGCCAAGCGTGGAATAACCTCAAGAACAGTGCCCGGTCCCGAAAGTCGGCGCATTCCCTCCATCACTTCCTCGCTTGGCTGCCCAAAGATATCAACTCGTGTCGTTGTTATGTACTGCATCACATCACGCATATATGAATCAGCTATTTTCCAACTGGCCAAGATGGATTCGGAATCGCGGTGGACCTGGAGGCTGCGGGCTCGCATATTCTCCTCATCAATAAAAATTCCGACCATAAGCTGAGGCCCGTTTTCCTTCAGGAAGGCAACTGATCTATTAACGGCTTGCTTGTATGCGTCCAGCTTGCCCTGTTGAATCTCCAAGGTAAGGGTAAACACGATGGGGTCCATAAATCATCTCACTCCTTTCAAGAAAGCTTTCCCATTTTAACAATCCAACGCCGAGATTGAAAGCTATGTCAACAAAGGTAAATAGTTAAGTACACTTATTGCGCTGGGCGGATACAACCTCGAACCAATAATTCATTTTTATACAGCCGCCATAGAAATAAGTATAAATGATACGTTAAGTAATTGTTCAGTTTGCCTGGAAAGCTGCCATGTGTTGCAAGAAGGGCTGCATAGAAACCAGGTGCGGGGCGTGGCCGCCCGGCAGCTCAATACCTTGTGCCCTGCAGTTAGGCAGAGGGCGGCGGCAGCAGCGGCCGATCTGGGTGCCAAC
>Ga0209341_10003362_pt1 | contig 14972 bp, 10 predicted proteins | sample RifCSP13_2_FD_184020 | JGI IMG/M metagenome (GOLD analysis project Ga0209341, IMG submission 184020) | Soil microbial communities from Rifle, Colorado - Rifle CSP2_sed 13_2 (SPAdes) (version 2) | ecosystem: Environmental > Terrestrial > Deep subsurface > Rock core/Sediment | place: Rifle...
GGTGTCGAACCGGAAGGGACCCGTGCCGATAACATCGGCGTCCGTCATCGCCCAGCCCTCCGCCGCGGGGTAGCTATAGGCCGCCGTGCAGCCCGCGGGCAGGTCGCTGGCTCCGGACGGGATCCCGGTCCCCTTCTTCGTCGTGTCCGTGTAGGCCCCGCTCGCCGTCGGCGGGTAGATCAGGCAGCCGAAGTCCGTGTGGATGTTCGTGGCGTACGGAGTGACCGGGGCGTCCCCGCGCTGGCCGGTCTTCTCCCACGCGTGCTGCGGGAGCAACCCGCCGTTCAGCGTGGACTCGTAGAACAGCACGAAGGGCTCGTTCATTACGAACTTCAGGGAGGTGCGGAGGGCCGCGCTCGCGCCCGCGGGCGGGGCGTCCGCCCAAGTCACCGGGGGGACGGAGGTGGCGTCGACGACCGCGATGCCCATCTGGCGGTTGTTCGTGAAGTCGACGTCCATGATCACGCGGAGGTCCGTGTTGTACCGCGGGTTCATCGCGAACAGGTGGTAGGTAAAGAGGAGGTCGTAGGCGTCCGCCTGGGCCCCGTCGTGGAAGTAGACCCCGTTGAAGTCGTAGAAGGCGGTCACTATCAACGCACAGAAGTTCGTGGCGGGGGTGGCGTCGCAGGGGAACCCCTGCCAGTCCACGGGGTCCCTGTTGAACCGGCCGTACTCGTCGCGCTGGAAAGCCCCGTCGCCGTCCGCGTCGACCCCTTTGATGATGTAGGGGACGGGCTGGTCGGTGATGGGATGCGCCTTCCCGACGCTGTCGTAGACGCGGTCCAGGACGTCCTGGGTCCAGACGTCGTTCGCGATCGCCGGCAGGATGTTGCGGATCTTCATCTCGTCCTGCCCTCCGACGATCAGGGTGAGGTCTCCCTGGGTCGCCTCAGGTCCGCGCTCCACCGCCACGATGGGCGTTGCGAGGACAGCCCCGACAAGGAACGCCAGCGCGAGAACCCGGGGGCTTCGCTTCATGGTCCCACCTCCCCGCGGTCAGGGGGTTTCTTCGTTTCGCCCGCGCCCTTCTCCCCTGTCCTCGCGGGTCGTTCACGAAGGCGACGCAGGAAGGGCTCAAGGAGGAGACCGACGAGGACGCCGGCGAGGAGGGCTGCCACCACCCAGGCGGCGGAGTCCCCGGGAGCCTGCCCTGCCGTGACGCCGCCGGGCGGGACCGACGTGAGGAACGCCGTGGCCGACTCTGCCCCCGTGGTGATAGTCACGGAGATCGTCCCCGCGCCCGTGGCGGTGAGCGTCACCGCGTCGCCGGTAGTCGCCGAGAGGACCCCAGGCCCCTGGACAGACCACGTGACGGCGACCCCAGGGATTACGCGGCCGTTGGCATCGAGGGCCAGCGCGCGCATGGGCAGGTTGCTCCCTGCGACGACGCCCGCCACACCCGGCACGATCTCAACGCGGTCCAGCGCACCCGGCCCCTCCGGGACCACCACGAGGGTGGCCGCTCCGGATTCCCCCGCTGCCGTGGCGGTGGCTGTGAAGGTCCCGACCGCGGTGGGGGTGAAGGTGACCAGGGCCCCTGTGGTTGCCGAGAGAGTGCCTCCCCCGCTGAGCGCCCAGCTGAAGCTGAGGTTCCCCACGGAGTTCCCCGCCACGTCGAAGCCCAGCGCCCGCAGATCCAAGGTGCCTCCAACCGGAACCGTCGCCGAGTCGGGAGAAACCTCGACGTGATCGATGGGCCCGGGCCCGCCCGACGTGGCGGTGATGTCCGCGCTCGCCGACAGGGCTGCTGAGGTTGCGGTCACCGTGATGGCGCCCGCGCCGGTTGCCGTCACGACGACCGACTCGCCCGATCCGGCGAGGGTTCCCGGCCCGGTGACTGACCACGCAAAGCCGAGGCCGGGAAGGAGGTTTCCGTACGCGTCGAGTCCGAAGGCCATCAGCTGGAGGGTGCTCCCGACAACGAGGGTTGCGGCTGGGGGAGTGATTTCGAGGTGGTCCAGAGGTCCCGGGGTGACGACGACGGGGGCCGACGCCGCCAGGGGGCCGGAGCTGACGAGGACGGTCCCGGAGCCCACAGTGGTGGACGCAGTGAAAGCGCCGCCGCTCGTGATGGTCCCGATCGTCCCCACCACCGACCAGGCTATGGGAGCGGAGGGCACGCGGTTCCCGTACGAGTCCAGGGCCGTGGCGGTGAACGAGGCGGTCCCTCCGGCGGGGACGGCGACCACGGCGGGGCTAACCGTCAGGGAGGCCGCGGGGCCGGGGGCGACGGTGACGGCGGCGGTGCCCGGCCCCGCCAGGGCGGAGGCCACGGCGATACCGGCATCCCCCGCCGCGGTGTCCCAATAGTCGAAAGACGCCGTGCTTGAGCCCGCGGGGATGGTGACCGTGGCGATCCCGGTGGAGGTGCCCACCGCCCGGAACTCCCCGGACGCGTTCGTGAGCAGGGTGACGACGAGGGGGGCCTCCAGGGTGACCGGCTGGCCCGCGGCGTTGAGCACGCGGACGTCGAAGGTGTGCTGGCTTCCCGCGGGGAGGGTGTCCGTTGCGGGGGTGAGCTCCAGCACCGCGGGAATGAACACGGCGGCTTGGGCGTCTGCGGTGGCGGGCGGGGCCTCCGGGTTTCCGGCGCGATCCCGCGCCACGGCATAGAACTGGTAGTAGCCCTCCGCCGTGGCATCGAAGAGGAAAGTCCCGGCGAGGAGGGAGCTCCCGCCGGCGGCTTCGGTGCTCGCGGGGGTCCAGGCGCCCCACGTCACGCTGTCCGCGCTGTACCGCGCGTAGAGGGTCACGGTGTCCAGGCCGTCGGCGGGCGTGGGGTCGGTCGCGGTGAAGTCCACCGCCACCGTGGCGGTGTTCTTCCAGTAGCCGCCTGCGATGGAGGCGATCGAGGACGGCGCCGTCCCGTCCAGGGGCTGGAACTCCGAGGCCTGGTACCCGGACGTGTTGAACCAGTCGGAGTCGAGCTGATTCCCGGTGGCGTCGAGCAGGTCGAGGGTCACCCAATAGGGGCCGTCCACGCCGAGCTGGTTGATGAGGTGGCCGTCGAAGTCCAGGGAAATCGGGCTCCGCCCGAGCGGGAGGGTCGCCGCGGCGCTCGCGATATCCATGAGGCCGAGCGGCCCGTCGAGGCGGCCCCGGACGGAGAACACGCCCGCCTTGGTCACGTCCACGTAGGCGTCGACCCGGAGCCAGTCGAAGTACCCGTCCGGCGGGCTCGAGGTGTCGATCCCTGCGCTCGCGTGGGGCGGGGAGAAGAGCCCCGGCGGCGGCTGGAACTCGTCGTAGGAGTAGTAGTTCGTGTAGTAGAGGTCGGAATCCATGGAGGAGTTGGACCCGACCGGGAAGGCGTCGAGGTACACCTCGAAGTTCCCGCTGGCCCCGGACTGGTAAATGTCGACGCCGGAGAAGTCGAGGTCCACGGTGGCGGGACCGATCCCGAGCGTCGCCGTCGCTGAGGCGAACCCAAGGAACGGGAACCCGAACGGGCCGTAGAGGCGACCGTCGATGCGGTAGTCCCGGGCCTCGGACACGTCCACGCTCGTGGAGACGCGGAGCCAGTTGAAGAGGCCGTCGGGAGGGACGTCCGTGTCCACCCCCGCGTCGCCGTGCGGCGGGCTGAACACGATGGGCGGCGGGTCGAATTCCGTGTAGGCGTAAGGGCCAGTCTGGTAGCTGTCCGAGTCTAGGAAGTTGTAGAACGTGTCGTAGAGTCGCATCTCCACCGAGTACGGGCCATCCCTCCCGGAGCTGTAGATTGCCGTGCCGGAATAGGCGACCGGGATTGCCTGGGGCCCGAGGGGCAGGGTCACCGGGTTCCAGGTGGAGGCGACGTAGAACCCCAGGGGGTCGTACAGGTCCGTGGTGAGGAAGTAGTTCCCGGCCTGGTTCACGGAAACCCCCGCATCCACGCGGAGCTCGTCGAAGAGGCCGTTCGGCGGGATGTCCGTGTCCACGCCGGTGTCGCTGTGCGGGGGGTTGAACAGCGCCGGGGGAGGCTCGAACTCCGTGTAGAGGTAGGCCGCGGTGTAGTACGTGTCGTTGTCCTGGAAGCCGCCGAAATCATCGTACAACACCAGCTCGACGCGGTACGGCCCGGAGATTCCGGAGTTGTAGAGGGTGTTCCCGTCGAAGCCGAGGGAGAGGACCTGCGGGCCCGGGGTCAAGAACCCGCTGACGCCGCGGAACGTGATGAAGGTCGAGCCGCTCTGGTCGTACAGGGCCGCCGAAGTGCTGTAGGAGCCGGCCTGGGAAACGCTGAGGTTCGCATCGACTCGGAGGAGGTCGTAGAAGCCATTCGGCGGGAAGCTCGTATCAATCCCGACATCGCTGTGGGGCGGTGCGAACACGGCCATCGGAGGCTCGAATTCCGTGTAGAGGTAAGCCCCGGTGAGGTAGGTTTCGTTGTCTTGGAGGCCGAACGAGCCGTCGTACAGCGCCATCAGGGCGAGGTACGGTCCGTCAATCCCGGAATTGTAGACGGGGGTGCCAGGGAACTGGAGCGTGAGGACGTTGCTCCCTATCGGGAGGGACACGAAGGTGAACGCGGATGTGAACAGCAACGAGCCGTTGGCGTCGAAGAGCCCTCCAGCCAAGTAGTAAGAACCCGCCTCGAAGACGTCGACGCTGGCGTGGACCTCGAGGAGATCGAAGTAGCCGTTCGGGGGGAACGAGGTGTCCAGCCCGTTGTCAGAGTGGGGCGGAGAGAACGCCGCCTTGCGGACGCAGACGGAGAAATCCGAGGAATCCCAGGTCCCGTCGAGGGAGCTCGTCCCGGTCACCCGCGTCGTGGAGCATCCCGTGGCCGCGGGAGGGACATCCACCTTCACGATGATATCCACGGAGGCGCCGCTCCCCAGGGGCCCCGTGTCAGGAAGGGTGTCTGTGTCCGTGTCCGTGAGGGGGGAGGTTCCGGTGGAGTCCCAGAGGCTGGCCGGCCAGAGGGAAGCGAGGGTGAGGTCGATGGTGTCAGAGACCGCTCCGAGGTTCGTGACCGTGAGGTTGAACGGGATCGTGTCGCCCGGGATCCCATCCGCGGACGCGGAGCCAGGAGTCAGCAGCACAGACACGGTCCCCGGCGCGAAGCCCAGGTTGAGGTCGCCGTACTGCGGCGGGCTGACGAGGGTGGGGAGGGGCCACGCGTCGTACCGACCTGTCGTGTAGTCGAGAACCCCCGGGGACGGGTAGCTCCCCCCGAAGAACCCGATTGTCTCCCCCGGCGCGACGCCGATGAGCCCCAGGGGGACCTGGAACTCGTACAGGCGGTGGTCCCACGCCCCCGCGTCGCTGGGGCCGAATCCCCACCCCCCCGCGAGTCCCGCGTGTCCCGGGAGGCCGGGGTCGAAGGGCGCATCGTGCATGGTCCAGTTAAATCCGCTGTTGACGATGTGCGCGGTCGGGGTCCCCGCCCATCCGCCGAGGACGAACTCGTCCTCCTCCCCGTTGCTCGTGACCCCGTCGTGGCCCGTGTCCACGCCGAAGGAGGCGGAGTCGGACGAGTCGTTCGTGGTGTCCCCCGTCGCGTCGTAGGCCACCCACAGGAACGTGTCGTTGTTCTTCACGAGGAGGAAGGCGGGGAGGGGGTTTCCCGGCACCGTGGTCAGGTTGAACACAGCGGCGTCGGCCCATTCCCCGGGGCTCATCGCGCCATCGATGGACGGCGCGGACGGGGACCAGGGCGACTCGAGGATCGCCCAAGGCAGCGTGGAGTGGGCGCCCGCCCGTCCGCTTAGACCTGCGAAACCTGCCCCTACGACCAGCAGCCACGCCACCGCCGCCACATAGGTTCGACCCGCGCGCATCGACCGCTCCTCCGGGGTGCGCCATCTCCACCGATGGCGCGGCGGCCAGATGAGGCGGGGCCTACTTGAGTGTTCTGTTGATATGTCAGAACGACTCGTTCGCTCACTTGTTCAGGATGTGGATGGCCTTCCCGAGGGCGGCTTCCGCAGCCTCAAGAATTCCCTCGGGGAACGTGGGGTGCGGGTGGATCGTGAGGGCGATGTCCTCCGCAATGGCACCCATCTCGATCGCGAGGGAGAGCTCGGAGATCACGTTGCTCGCCTCCGGGCCGATGACCTGGGCTCCGAGCACGCGTCCGCTCGCCGCGTCAACGATGAGCTTCGCGAAGCCGTCCAGCTCCCCCGCGGTGAGCGTGCGCCCGATCGCGGCGAGGGGCACCTTCCCCACCTTGACATTCAGCCCCTTCGCGGTGGCTTCCTCCTCCGTGAGGCCCACCGTGGCGATCTCGGGGTCCGTGAAGATGGCGGCCGGCATCGCCTTGTTGTCGAACGCGCTCGGCAGCCCGCAGGCCACCTCCGCGGCGACGATGCCCTCCCGCGACGCCTTGTGCGCCAGGTACGGCGGACCGCGAACGTCCCCGATGGCGAGGACGTGCGGCACGTTGGAGCGCATCTGGTGGTCCGTGGGGATGTGACCGCGGTTGTCCGTGGTGACGCCGACGGCACTGAGGCCCAGGTCGTCCGTGTTCGCCTTTCTTCCCACCGCCACGAGGACCTTGTCGCAGAGAACTTCGATTGGCCCGTCCGGGGTCTCGCCTTTCACGAGGAGCTTGTCCCCGCGGAGCTCCAGAGCCTTCGCCTGGGACTTCACGTGGACGACCATCCCGAGCTTCTTCAGGGACCGCAGGAGGACGCGGACGACGTCGTCGTCCACGCCGGGGACGCCGGGGAGGAGCCGGTCCAAGAGCTCGACCACGGTGACCCGCGAGCCCAGTTTCGCGTAGAAGGTCCCCATCTCCAGCCCGCTCACACCGCCCCCGATGACGAGGAGCTCCTTCGGCACCGCGGTGAGCTCGAGGGACTCCTTCGTGGAGAGGACGCGCGTGCGGTCGAAGCGGAACGCGGGGAGGTCGACCGGCCTCCCGCCGACCGCGACGATCACGTTCGCGGCTTCGAACGCCTCCTCCCCGTCGTGCGTCTTCACCGCCACGGAGTGCGGCCCGGTGAACCGCGCCTCCCCGAAGACGACCTCGACGTTGTTGCCCTTGCACAGCGTCGCAATCCCGCCGGTGAGCTTCTCGACCACGCCGGACTTCCACGCCTGGAGCTTCGCCATGTCCACGGTGAGGCCCGAGGCGGAGAGCCCCATCTCCCCCGCCTTCTCGATGCAGCCGTAGTTCAGGCACTCCCCGCCGAGGCGGTCGCGCTCGACGAGGATCACTTTCTTCCCCAGCTGCCCGGCGCGGATCGCGGCGACGTACCCGCCCGGCCCGGCGCCGATGACGAGGAGGTCACAGCTGCGGGAAGCCATGGGCGTGACAAGTGCGCTCTTGATAAAAGGGTTCGCGGAGGACGGATCACTCAGGAGGCCGGAGGCGCCCTCGCCTTCCGCCGGAGGACCACAAACCAGGCGACACAGGCGAGCGTGGCCGTGGTGATGGTCACGCCAGCGAAGGCAAGGAGGAGCCAGCCGATTGGCTCCGCGGTGGTCTCGACTATCATCTCATTCACCCGCGAGCCAAGTTCGTCCTCCACTTCCGAAGGGCTCCACGCAGTCCCCTGAACGGTCCACTCCCAAGCCACTTCGCCTTCCAAACCAACGAGGACGACGGTCACAACAGCCGCCACGCCGTAGGCCGCCGTGACGTTTGCGGTGTCTCTCGCGATCGCCCATGGGATTTCCCTCGCTGTCTTGTACTCCTCAAGCACGCTGAGGGGCTGTGTGGGGATGATTGAGATGCCTAGGATTGCGAACCGTGCCGAGGTGGCACCGTCGTTCTCGAACCTCCAATGCACCCTCTTCAGGGACGGCTCCAGCAGCTCGTAGGACGGGGCGCCGGGGAACATGAACACGAGGACCACGGCCTCGCTCCGGTGGTCGGCGAGATGGAACGCTCCCCCTCCGGTGGTCTCGAGCGTGAAGTCCGGTGCGGGCGTCGGCGCGGTCGCCAGGGTCGCCGTCAGGGTCAGTCCGAGGACCGTTGCCGCGGCGAGACGCGTCAATCTACTCGCAACCAAAGCCGTCACCGTTTCCATCGAAGTTGTGCGGGTCGGGTGAGAGCACGCGGAAGTTCCGGTACGAGATCTCGCCGCAATCGAGGTCCGGGGGAGGAGGGGGGATACAGACGTCTGGGTAGGCAGGGTCGCAGTTCCCCGGCGGTGGCGGTGGGGGAGAGTCGCACCCCGTCCAGGATTCGTTCCCGAACTCGCTCCTCGAGCAGAAGGTGTAGTAGGTTTCCGCGTGACCGGAGGATATCAGGGCGCCGTTGGCATTCGTTCCCCCACAGTGGACGACCGCGAGGACGCGACTGTAGGGGTCCTCCCCGATCTGGAAGTCGTCCTCGTCGATAAGGGCGCGGGCACCGAGGCAGAGGCTCGTCAGGTAGGTCCGGGCCTCCACGCCCTCCGCGGTGTCCAGCTCCGCGGCGTCCACGAGCACGAGGCGGATGCGGAGGTTCCCCTCGACATCGAGGGTGTCCCCGTCGATCACCCGCGTCACGGTGCGCTCGATGCAGAGGCCCACCGTCCGCGGGCACAGTGAGGGTGGCGGAGGCGGTGGCGGCGGGGGGTTGCCGCCGGTGGGCGTGGAGGACCCCGGATTGGAACGCAGCGTCACCGCCACCGCAGCGGCGATGACGAGGATCGCCACGCCCACGGAGATGAAGACCGCCATTTCCCCCCGGGGAGACATCGACCCAGGATGGACCGGGGGCTATTTGAACGCCCGCGAGCCGGTCCGGTCAGCCGTGCATGAAGAGCAGCGCCGGGTGCTCCAGGTACTCCTTAAGCGTGTGGACGAACGCCGCCCCGACGTGGCCGTCGACGACGCGGTGGTCGAAGGCGCAGGAAAGGTACATCATGTCGCGGATGACAATGACGTCGTCGCGCACCACCGCGCGCTTCTCGATCTTGTGGATGCCGAGGATGGCCACCTCGGGAAAGTTGATGATCGGCGTCGCGAAGACGCCTCCCATGACCCCGAGCGAAGTGATCGTGAACGTGCTCCCGGAGAGGTCCTCGAGCCGGATCGTCTTCTGCCGCGCCGCGGTGGCGAGGCGGTCGATCTCTGATCCGATCTGCCAGAGGTCGAGCTTGTCCGCGTCGTGGAGGACGACGACGGTGAGCCCCTCGTCCGTCGCGGTCGCGATTCCGACGTTGTAGTACTTCTTCACGACGACCTCGCTGCGCGCCTCGTCCAAGGTCGCGTTCAGGAAGGGGTGCTGCTTCAGCGCAGTGACGACGGCCTTCACGATGAAGGGGAGGTAGGTCAGCTTCACGCCGCGCTTCGCCGCGGTTTCCGCCGCCTTCTGCCGCAGGTGGATCACCGCGGTCATGTCGACCTCCTCGACGTAGGTGAAGTGCGCCGCCGTCGTCTTCGACTTGTGCATCTTCTCGGAGATGCGCTTCCGGAGGCCGACGAGGGGGACGCGCTCCTCCACCCCGCCCTTCGGGGCATGGGCTGCGGGGGCGACGAGCTCGGTCACGCGCGCCGGGGCCGGAGGAGCCCGGGCTGCGGGAGGGGCCGACTTCGCCGCGCGCACGTCATCGTCGGTGACCCGGCCCCCCGGGCCGGAGCCCCGCACCGCGGTCAGGTCGACGCTGAGCTCGCGCGCGAGCTTGCGCACCGCGGGTGTCGCGAGGACCTCGCCAGCGGGGGCGGAGGTCGAGGGTGGCGCCGCGGTCGGTGTGACCGGTGCCGGCACCGGGGCCGGTTTCGCCGCCGCGGTCGTGCCGCCCACCTCCTCGATGACGATGATGGCGGCGCCGGTCTTCACGATCTCGCCCTCCTTCGCGAGGAGCTTGGCGACCTTGCCGGTCCACGGCGAGGGGATCTGGACGGTGGCCTTGTCCGTCATCACCTCGACCATGAGCTGCTCCTCCTTGATGGGGTCGCCCTCCTTGACGAGCCACTTGACGATCTCGCCCTCGCTGACCCCTTCCCCGATGTCGGGGAGGTGGAACTCTTTCGTCATGCGCGTGCTCCCGACAGCAAGGTGTGCGGCGTCAAAAAGCTTCCCGCGGCCCCGACTCCCTTCCGCCCCGGCGGTCCCGGCCGTCGCACGCGGTCTTCCAGGAGGTCCGTCCGCCGCGTGATAACCGGAGGGGATACCCAGCACACAACCGCGAAATACCCGCACCCGGGCTCCGCGAGGTAGAGGTGTCCACGTGCGCGTCAACGCCCTGAGCATCGCAGGCGGCATCCTTGGTCTCGTCTCCGTTCCCTTGCCCTGGCTCCTGGCGACGGGTCCTGTCGCGGGGGCTTCGACCGGCGTCGGGGCCTCCGGGGTCGACGTCCTCCTCGGCTTCGGCAGCCTCGGCGCCTTTGGGGCGCTCCCCGCGGGCGTCGACACGGCCCTGCTCGTGGTGTTCGCCGGGGTCGTCCTCAGCCTCGCGGGGTCCCTCGCGGCCCTGGTCGATCCCTACGGCAGTGGCTTCCTGATCTCGGGCGGGGCCTTCGGCCTCGCAGGCGGGCTGCTGGTGGGATCCGCATTCGCCGCCTCTGGGGCCGGCAACGTCGGTCCCTCCTCCGGCCCGTTCTTGGCGGTCTCCGGCGGGGTGCTCTCTGCGGTGGGCCTCGCGGTGCCGATCCCCCGTCCGAAGAAGCAGCGGCGTCACCTCAAGGACTACACCAGCGCGGACTGGGAGGCGGGGACGCCGGACTACACGCAGCCGAACTGGCCCCGACCGGTTCGGGCCGAGGAGGCTCCGCAGGCCCGCTCCGTCCCGACGTCCACGCCGACGGTCACGGAGCCGGGTACGGAGCCCGCGATGGCGCCCGGGGAGTGGGCGGTCTCCGCGGAGGAGATCGAGGAGGAGCCGACGTACTTCTGCCCGGTGTGCGGTCGGAGGATGGCGGAGCGATACTGCCCCGTCGACGGATCGTGGACGAGGCGCCTCGTGGCTCCCTAGGCCCGCCCGTCACGCCGAGGCGCCCGGCCCAAGTGACCCGGGGTCTCGTTTCCGGCGATGATAACCAGGTCAGAAGCCCGAAATACCCCCTTCCCGGGTCGCCGCATGAGGTGTGCAACATGCGCATCAACGTCCTGAGCATCGTGGGTGGCATCCTCGGCTTCGTGGCCCTGCCGCTGCCGTGGCTTGCCGTGAACGTGTCCCTAATGGGGTACTCGACGAGCATCGGCGTCTCCGGGTTCGACGTCCTGTTCGGCCTCGCGAACCTGGGGGGCCTCGGCTCGCTCCCGGCGAGCCTCGGCACCGCGGTGCTCCTGATGATGGCGGGGGTCGTCCTGAGCCTCATCGGGTCGATCATCGCGCTCCTCCACCCCGCGGGCGGCGGCATCCTCCTCCCCGGCGGGGTCCTCGGCATCGCGGGCGCGTTCATGCTCTCCGGGGCCTTCTCCGGCCTCGGCGCCGGCGTCTCCATCGGACCCTCCTTCGGCACCTTCCTCGCCCTGATCGGCGGGGTCCTCTCCCTCATCGGCTTCGCGGTGAAGATCCCCCGGACGGCCCCGCGCCCGACCCCGGGCGCGCCCACCGCGTGGCCGAACCAGGCCTACGCGCCGAACCCCGGCTACCCCCAGGGGACCTACGCCCAGCCCAACTACGGGAACCCGGGGTACGCCCAGCCGAACTACCCGCCGACAAACCCCCAACCGAGCAACGCCAACCCGAACTACGCCAACCCAGGGTACGCGCAGCCGAACTACCAGTCCTCCCAACCGAACTACGCGCAGAACAACCCCCAGCCGACCAACGCGACCCCGAACTACGGGAACCCGGGCTTCGCCCAGCCGAACTACCCGCCCCACAACACTCAACCGGGCAATGTCAACCCGAACTACGGGCAGCCGTACTCCACCCCGGCACCGAACCCGACCGCTGTCATCGTCCCGACGACTCCCACCGCGACACCCTCCACGGCGGGATGGAACCCCTCCAACCCGACGAATCCCGGCGGGAGCGGGCCCGCGAACGTCTGCCCCGCCTGCGGCCGACGGACCTCGGACACCTTCTGCCAGACGGACGGCACGCCGACGAGGCTCCACGCCACCGCCTAGAGCTCCTCCAGGTCCGCGCGGACGCGGCTCGCGATCGCGAGCGCCTCCCGGAAGTCCGCGTGCGTGAACGCCTCGCGCGCCCGGGCGAAGCCCTCGAGGAACCCCCGCACGTCGACGCCGCCCGCGCGAGCCTCCTCGATCAGCTGGGCGGTCTCCCGCAGGGTCTCTGAGGCCTGTCTGTGAAGGGCCCCGAGGGCCTGGGCCCGCGCCTCCACCGCCGCCAGAGCGGCCACCGCGCCCGCGGTGTCGCCGGAACTCGCCCGCGCCCTCGCGCGCTGGATCTCTCGCCGCATCTCGGCGGTGTCCAGCCCGAGCGCCTCGCACGCGGACACCTTCGCCATCGCCGCGGCGACGAGCGCGTCGATTGCGGGGTCCGCCCGTCCGGCGCTCAGAAGGCCATCACCTTGTCGATCCCGCGGAGCACGCGGTCCGCGTTCGGCATGTACACGTCCTCGAGGGTATAGGGGAAAGGCGTGTCGAAGCCGGTGATCCGGACCACGGGGCCCTTGAGGTACTCGATCGCCTTCTCCGCGGCGAGGGCGGAGATCTCCCCGCCGAACCCGCCCGTGCGCGGGGCCTCGTAGACGATGACGAGCCGCCCCGTCTTCCGCACGCTGTCCAGGATGGTCTTCTCGTCGAGGGGCACGAGCGTCCGCACGTCGATCACCTCGCAGTCCACGCCCTTGGCCTTCGCCTTCTCCGCGGCGTCCAGGCACACCTGGTGCATGTAGCCCCAGGCGACGAGGCTCACGTCCTTCCCCTGCCGCGTGACTTTTGCCTGGCCGAGCGGCACCGTGTAGTCCCCGTCGGGCACCTCCTGCTGGAACGCGCGGTAGAGCTTCTTCGGCTCCAGGAAGATCACGGGGTCGGGATCGCGGATGCTCGCGAGGAGGAGGCCCTTCGCGTCGTGGGGATTGCTCGGCGTGACGACCTTGAGCCCGGGCGTGTGGCAGAAGTAGGCCTCTCCGGACTGGGAGTGGTAGTGGCCGCCCTTGATGCCCCCGCCGTAGGGCGTGCGGATGACGAGGGGGCACGTGTACTGCCCGCCGCTGCGGTAGCGCATCTTCGCGGCCTCGCTCACGATCTGGTCGAACGCGGAGAAGATGAAGTCCTGGAACTGGATCTCCGGGACCGGCCGCAGGCCGTAGAGGGCCATCCCGATCGACGTGCCGATGATGCCCCCCTCGGAGAGCGGGGTGTCGAAGACGCGGTTCGGGAACTCGTCGATCAGGCCCTCCGTGCAGCGGAACACGCCGCCGTTCTTCCCCACATCCTCGCCGAGGACGACGACGCGGTCGTCGCGCCGCATCTCCTCGCGCAGGGCGCTGTTCACGGCCTTCACGATGTTCAGCTGGGCCATCTATCCCCTCCCGATTTCCCGGAGCTGCTTAAGGATATCCTCGCGCTGCTCCGCGAGGTGCGGGGGCACGGTCTCGTAGACGTCGTCGAAGAGTGTCTCCACCGCGGGCGCGGGCTCCTGCTCGGCCTCGCGGATCGCCGTCGAGATCGCGGTCTCCAGCTCCTCGTTCACGCGCGCCTCGTAGGCGTCGCTCCAGATCCCCTTGTACTCCAGGTAGCGCCGCATCTTGTCCAGGGGGTCGCGCGCCTTCCAGGCCTCGAACTCCGCCTCCGGCCGGTACCGCGAAGGGTCGTCTGAAGAGGAGTGCGGGCCGAGGCGGTAGGTGAGGGCCTCGATCAGCGTCGGGCCGCCGCCCTCGTGGGCCTTCAGGCAGGCGTCGCGCACGCTGCGGTACACCGCGAGCGCGTCCATGCCGTCCACGCGGATCCCCTCGAACCCGTACGCGCCCGCCTTCTGGGCGACCGTCGCCGCGGCGGTCTGGCGGGAGAAGGGCACGGAGATCGCGTACTGGTTGTTGTTGCAGAGGAAGACGCAGGGCGCCTCGAAGACGCCGGCGAAGTTCAGCCCCGTGTGGAAGTCCGCCGTGCTCGTCGCCCCGTCCCCGAAGTAGGCGAGGACGGCGACGTCGTCCCCGCGGATCTTCGCGGCCCACGCCGCGCCCGCGGCCTGAGTGATGCGCGGGCCGACGACGGAGGAGATGGACACGAAGCGGCCGTCGCGCCAGGTGTAGTGGCAGGGCATCTGCCGCCCGTGGCCGACGTCCCCGGCGTTCCCCATGAACTGGCAGATCATCGTCTTCAGGGGCAGGCCGCGGAGGAGCGCCGCCCCGGTCTCCCGGTACTGCGGGAAGATCCAGTCCTGGGGCTCGAGCGCGAAGGCGGCGCCGACGATGGTGGCCTCCTGCCCCGTCGCCGGCCCGTAGAAGCCGATTCGCCCCTGGCGCTGCAGGGACAGCATGCGCTGGTCGAGCAGGCGCTCCAGGAGCATGAAGCGGTAGAGGCGCTCCAGCGGCTCGCGCTTCAGGTCCGGCTCCCAACGGTCGTCCGGCGTCCCGTCCTCCTGGATGATGGCCAGCGTCTCCGGCATGGGCCCTCTCGATGGCACGCGGAAAAAGGGACGCGCGCGTATAAGGAATCGCCCGCTGCCCGACCTCGGCCACCGTGCCAAGGGCCTACTACAATCGTTAAATACTAGCGCCGGTCATCGACCGGCCCGTTGCGGCGAATGCCGCATAGATGGTGCCTGCTGATGAGAACGAGCCTTGTTGCCGCGATTGTCGCTTTGCTGATTGCCTCGACCTTCATGGTCACGCTCCCCGGGAGCGTCGCCGTGGGCGCCCCCGTCGAGGCGTCTACTAGCGCCGTCTCCGCCGGATTGGAACCCGACCGGCAGATGGTGTCGGCGGAGGTCGCGACCGCCCCCGCGCTGCCGGACGGAGTGTCCATGCCGTCCCCGGAGCCGACCGGGTCGCCGCCCGGGCAGACCCCATACGGTGACCCCGGCTCGGGCTGGATCGCGGACCGGTTCGCCGGCAGCGGGTACGCGGTGGACATCGCCGTGGCGGGGAACGGGACCCTGTGGGCCGTCACGAGCTGGTACGGCTTCTTTGGCGGGAACGGCTGGTCCCTCTACTGGTCCCAGGACGGAGGCTACACCTGGAACTTCGCGGACTCC
>Ga0209341_10003363_pt1 | contig 14972 bp, 10 predicted proteins | sample RifCSP13_2_FD_184020 | JGI IMG/M metagenome (GOLD analysis project Ga0209341, IMG submission 184020) | Soil microbial communities from Rifle, Colorado - Rifle CSP2_sed 13_2 (SPAdes) (version 2) | ecosystem: Environmental > Terrestrial > Deep subsurface > Rock core/Sediment | place: Rifle...
CCCGCGGACGACCACCGTGCCGTCCTCGTCCTGAGACACGTGCAGCGCCCGGGCCTTGTGCCGCTGCGCGTCCTCGCGGGCCTCGGCCTGCCGGTCCATCCGGCGCCAGCCGCGCACGATCCGCTCGACGTGGGCGGCGGTGCCGGCCTGGCCGACGGCCAGCAGCCGCTCTTCGGTCTCGGGGGTGGCCACGCGGGTCAGCGCCCGCACCTTGGCGTACGACAGCTCCCCGCGGGCGAGCGCCCAGGCGAGCCGCGGGAGCGTGCCGAGGGCGTGCGCCACCCGGACGCGCTCGCGGGCCGCGCCCGGGTCGAGCCCCACGCGCCAGGCGAGCCAGGCGGCGCAGGAGCGGAAGCCGGTGTTCCAGCCGCCGCGGGCGTCGAACTCGCGGATCAGGTCGAGCAGGGGCGCGGTGGCGGCGTCGAGGTGCGCCGACAGCTCGGCGATCTCGTCACCGAGCCGATCCAGCGCCGCGTAGGGTCCGAGGGGCGAGGGCGTGACGAGTTCCATGGGCGAGTCCCCCTTCTGCTGGGCCGACTCTACACCCAGGTTTTCGGGCTGCCGTGGAGCCTGCACGATGGACGATCGCGCCGCGATCCATGATTTTTTCGTACGGACGCGGCGATGACGGCCTCGCCGGGCAGCGCACGCCGCTGAGCCCGCATCTGCGCGAGACTGCCGGAACGCGGCCATCCCCCGCGCTGAATGCTGTCAAGGGGGAAGTGCAGGTCGGTGGTGGGCGGCGGAGGGATCGAACCTCCGACCTCAGCCTTGTAAGGGCTGCGCTCTCCCAGTTGAGTTAGCCGCCCGCGTCCCGGACGGCGCTATCGTAGCACCGCGCGCGCGGCCACCGAATGCGCGCCACAGGCGCGCCCGCGCCAGCGCAAGTGGGCGGCCGTCGATCGCCGCGAGGCCCGCGCCGATCAGGGCCATGCCGGCGACGTGACTCGGCTCGAGCGGCTCGCCGAGGAGCGCCGTTCCGAGTAGCAACGCATCGGCCCTCCCCTCGCTGCGGGGTATACGCGGGAGGACGGCCGGCGGGTGGAAGGGCCGGTCGAAGGCTACTTGGACGGGGCTAGGCGGAGCTGACGGGCGCCGCGGTCGAGCGTGATCGTGTAGCGCTCGAGAAAATCGGTACCGAGCAAGCCGTCCACGTTGGGCGCGGTGGGTAAGACGTCGAGGACGCCGATCTCGAGGTCCTCCGCGGCTGCCCCGCCCACTTCGAGCCGCGCGAGCGAGACCAGGGGCACATCAAGCTGCCGGCCGCCCAGGACCGATAGCTTCCCCCGCCGCCCACCCGCCATCGGGCCCAAGCCGAGTTTGCGCGCCACCGCCGGCGTGAGCAGCGTGCGCTGCGAGCCCGTGTCGAGAATGAGGGTCACGCCGAGCGCCCCGTTGAGCGTCGCCGGCACGAGGACGATGCCCTCCACGATCTGCACCGGTACCGCGACCGGCGCCCGGAGTGTGCTCGGCCTGCTCGTCGACGCCGGGGGCGATGCCGGCTTCGTGGCGGCGCCACCCGCGGTGGATTCCCCGTGCTCCCGTTCCGGGGTGACGGCCCGGGGCGCCGCCACGGCGGCGGCGCGCTGTACGCCCCGCTCGGCGTAGAAGCGCAGGAGGCACGCCTGCAACTCGCTCACACCGGCGTTGCTCGACACCCACATGAACCAGATCTGCCCATTCGGATCGATCCGGTCGAGGCGGACGTTCGGGGGCACAGGGCAGCTCTGCCAGGCGCCCCACGCGAGGTCCTGGGCAGGCGTGTTCCGAAGGCTGGCGCAGCCGGCGAGCGCGAGCGCGACGCCGAGAAGAGCGCGCTTCACGGCGCCCTACTCTAGCCCAGGTCACCCAAAGTTGTCCAACCACGGATGGAGGGGGGCGTCGCGGGTAGGGCGTCGTTCCCCGAGCTGCCCCTCCGCCGCCCGCGCCGGGAACGCGCGTGGGAGCCGGCAGGTTCCTGAGAAAGGAGGTGCCGCATGACGCGTCTGCTGGTCCTCGCCCTGCTCGCCCTGGTCCTCGCCGGCTGCGCCAAGGAGACGAGCGACAAGCCCGACGAGACGTCGAAGCCCCAGGAGCGCCGCGAGCCCTACCGGTACTGAGCGTCAGGCCGAGAGGTCGAGGGCGGCGAGCCGCGCGGGGGTCGGCACGCCGTCCGCGTCCCAGCCGCGGAGGGCGTAGTACTCGTCGAGCATCGCCGAGAGCTCCGCGGGCGGGCAGTACAGGCCGGCCGAGGGGCCGTCGGGGATCGGCTCGTGCATCACCCTCCAGGGCAGCGTGTCCTGCGCCCGGCGGACCCCCTCGCGCACGTTGAACAGACGCTCGAGGTTGACGATGCGCTCGCCCGTGCGCTCGAGCTCCTCGACCGTCACGTCCCAGCCGGTGACGGCGCGCAGCATGCGCGCGTACGGCTCCTCGACGAAGAGGCCGAAGCCGCGCTCGGCCGTGAAGCGGCAGAGGACGAGCGAGTCGCCGACCGCCGTGAAGTGCTGGCTCCGCGCGGCGAACAGGGGCTTGCCCGCGGTGCCGCGGCGGTCGAAGGCGGGCGCGTACTGCGGCGTCGGGCGCGTGTCGTGGTGGCTGCCGCCGCGCGTGGCCGTCGCGTAGCCGATCGAGAGGCCCTTGAGCGCGCGCGCCGAGTGCGCGGGCAGCTCCAGGCCCTTGACCGCGTAGACGAGCCGGGTCCCCTCGGGGTGCACGCTCTCGGCCAGCCGCCAGGCGCCCTCGGCCAGGCGGGCGCCGAAGCCCTCGCGGCGCGCCGTCCGCTCGACGAGCGCCAGCATGCCGCGCCAGTCGCCCCAGCCGAAGGGCACGCCGACCTCGGCCTGCGTGAGCCAGCCGCGCTCGAGCGCCTCGCAGACGAACGCGAGCGTCACGCCCATCGAGATCGTGTCCATCCCGAGCAGGTCGCAGAGGTCGTTGGCGAGGATGAGCGCCTCGGGGTTCGCGATGCCGAGCATCGGGCCGAGGGCGAAGATCGTCTCGTACTCGGGCATCTTGGCCCGCCGGCCGGCGAACTCGCCCGAGGCGATCGCGTACTGCTTGCCGCACGCCACCGGGCACTTGAGGCACGTGGTGTCGCGGTCTCCGTAGTGGGCCTTCATCTCCTCGCCGCCGACGGCGCGCGCCTCGGCGAAGACCTCCTGGCGGAGGTTGTAGCTGCCAAGCGCGCCGAGCGCGTTGATCGGGCCGACGAGGAACGGCGTGCCCCAGGTCGAGAGCGCCTGCGTGCCCTTCTTCAGGGGCTCGCGCGTCTCGTCGACGAGCGCCCGGAGCGCCGCCGGGTCGGCCACCTCGGTCTTCCGCGTCCCGCGCACGACGACGGCCTTGAGGTGCTTGGCGCCGAGCACGGCGCCGATGCCGCCCCGGCCCGCGACGCCCTCGCGGTTCTTCCAGTAGTGCGCGAGCGCGGCGAAGCGCACGCGCGCCTCGCCCGCCGGGCCGATCGCGATCGCGTCGGCCTCGGCGCCCTCGGCGGCGACGAGGGCCTCCACGGTCTCGCGCGTCGAGCGGCCCCAGAGGTGCGTGGCGGGCTTCACGGCGGCGCCGTCCTCGGTCACCAGGAGATACGACGGCGCGGCGGCGCGCCCGGTGAGCACGACCGCGTCGAAGCCCGTGCGCTTGAGGGTCGCCGGGAAGCGCCCGCCGAGGGTCGAGTCGAAGAAGAGCCCCGTGAGGGGCGACCGGGTCGCGAGGCACGCGCGGCTGTTGCCGGGCACCGTGGTGTCCGTGACCGGCCCGACGCCGAAGACGACGGCGTTGGCGGGCGCGTAGGGGTCGGTGCCGGCGGGCACGTGGTCGTAGAGCAGGCGCGCCGCGAGGCCGTTGCCGCCGAGGTAGGCGCGCGCCGTGCGCGCCGCGAGCGGCTCGACCCGCGCGGCGCCGCTCGCGAGGTCCACGAAGAGCACGCGCCCGCCGTAGCCGTTCAGCGCCCGAGGTCCCTGAGGCCCTTGCGCGCCGCCTCGGCGAGGTCGGCGGGCACGTCGGCCTGCGCCAGGAGCTTCCGGTACACGGTGGCCGCGGCGTCGGGCTGCTTGAGCGCCAGGAAGCTCCACGCCGCGCCCAGGAGCGCCCGGCGGCCGGCCGGCGAGGCGGGCGCGACGTAGGCCGCGGTCATGAAGTACTCGGCGGCGGCGAGCTGGTCGCCCTCGGTCTGCCAGGCGTCGGCGATGCCGTACGCCCCGCGCGCGACGAGCGCCGGGTCCTCGCTCCCGAGCAGCGGCTCCAGGAGCTGGCGCGCCTCGCCGAAGTGCCGGTCGTCCACGAGCAGCCGGGCGAAGCCGAAGCGCGCCTCCAGGCCGAGCGTCGCGCCCGCGGTCAGCGCGCGCGTGTACGCCTCGAGCGCGCCCGGGCGGTCGCCCGTCGCCGCGCGCGCGCGCCCGAGCGCCGCCCACCCCCGCCCCGCCTCGGGGCCGGCCGGGGCGGCGGCCAGGAGCGGCTCGAGCTCGGCGCGCGCCTCGGCGGCGTGGCCCGTCTCCAGCGCCGCCTCGGCCAGCACGAGGCGCGAGGGCTCGACGAACGGGCTCGCCGGGTACTGCCGCCGGAGCAGCGTGTAGGCCTCGTACACGGCCGGCCACGCGGGCGGCTCGGCGGCCGCGGCGGCCGCCCCCACGCGCTCGAGCGCGTCGTCGGCCGCCGCGTCGCCCGGGAACTCGCCGAGCAGGCGCCGGGCGAAGGCGAGCGCCTCCTTGAAATCGCGCGCCTCGACGGCGACGCCCGTGAGGGCGTAGAGCAGCCGCGGCGCGGCCGGGCCCGTCGGCGCCGCCGCGAGCGCGGCGAGCGCCGGCTGCCTGAAGTCGCGCACGGCGCCCCGCTGGAACGCGACGACGGCCAGCCCGTACTCCGCGGCCGCGACGACGGCGGCGGTGCCCGTGTCGCGCGCCTGGGCGAACAATCCGGCCGCCGCGTCGAGCTGCCCCTGCGTCAGCGCCGTCGCGCCCAGCCCCAGCGCCGCGGGCCCGCCGACGCCCTCGAGCTGGGCGAGCGTGAACGACCGCGCGGCCTCGAGCGGCCGGCCCTCAGCCAGGCGCGCCACGCCGAGCGCCAGGTGCGCCCGGCCGAGCAGCGGCGGGAACGGCGCGCGCGCGATCCAGGCGGCCAGCTCGGGCGCCGCCCCGTGCGCGTCCCCCTCGCGCAACTGTAAGATGGCGCGGTTCAGGCGCGCGAACTCGGCGCGCGGGTGGCCCGGGTGCTCGGCGAGCAGCCGGTCGAGCAGCCGGCGCGCGCCCTCGCGGTCGGCGGCGAGCTTGAGCGTGAGCTCGGCGGCCAGCTCGAGCGCGTCGGGCGTGGACGGGTCCGCGGGGAGCGTCTGCACGAAGTCGAGGAACTCGCGCCGCGCCTCGTCGGCGCGCTCGTCGCGCAGCGCCGCCCAGGCGACGCCCAGGCGCGCGGCGGCGGCCTGCGGGCGGTCCGGGAACTCGACCAGCACGCGCCGGAAGGTCGCGCCCGCCGCGGCGTGGTCGCCGGCGTGGTACGCGGCCTCGCCCGCCAGGAGCAGCGCCGTCAGGCGGACGTCGGCGGGCACGCTCGCGGCGAAGACGGGCGCCAGGTCGCGCGCCGCCTGCGCGAACTCGCGCATCTCGTAGTTGGTGCGCGCGAGCCGGACCGTCGCGACCCAGCCGGTGGCGCCCGCGGCGTTCCGGGCGAGATCGTACTGGGTGCGCGCCTCGTCGCGGCTCCCGTCGCGGCGGAGGGCGTCGCCGTTGAGCAGCAGGACCCAGGCGCGCACGTCCGGGGCGAGGGTGGCGCCGAGGAGCTGCTGGATCAGCGCGCGCGCCTCGCTCCCCTGGGCGGCCTCGACCAGCACGCGCGCGACGCGGAGCTGGAGCGGCAGCGCGAGCGGCGAGGCGCGGCGCTCGAGGCCGCGGGCCGCCGCGCGCGCCGCGTCCACGTCCTCGGGCAGGAGCGCCAGCGCGAGCCCGGCCTCGGCCCAGTCCTGCTCGGGCTTGACCGGCGACGCGGCTGGCGTCGCGGGCGGCGCGAGATAGGTGCGGAACGCGGTCACGCTCTCCGCGTGGCGCCCGGCGCCGAGGCCCCACCAGCCGAGCCTGAGCCAGCCCGTCTCGAGCAGCGGGTGGGGGCCGCCCTGCACGAACCGGGCGAGCTGGTCCGCGGCGGGCCCCCCGCGGCCCACGCGGCCGAGCGCCTCGCCGAGCCAGAAGGTGACGTCGCGCGCGAGCGCCGCCGGCGGGCCCGTCGACACGAGCGTCGTCCAGCCGGCGAGCGCCTCGTCGTACCGGCCCAGGGCGTACTCGGCGAGGGCGAGCCCGTGGCGCGCCCACGGGCCCAGCGACGCCGGCACCGGCCCCGTGAGCAGGGCGTCGAAGGCGTCGCGGGCGCGCGGGAAGTCGCCGAGGCGGAGCGCCGTCCAGCCGCTCGCGTGCCGGCTCCAGACGATCCAGTCGCTGCCCCGCGGGGAGGTCTGCACGACCTGGCGGAAGAGCCAGTCGGCCTGCTCGCCGCGCCCGAGCCGGTCGTACGTCTCGGCGAGCCAGTAGCGGGCCTCGGCGAGGAGCTCGCGCTCCTTGCCGCCGCGCACGGCCTGGTCGAGGGCGCCGGCGGCGTCGTCCCACTCGCCGCGGGCGAAGCGGGCGCGCCCGCACTCGAGGGCCTTGGAGGCGATGCCGAGCCAGGCGCCGACGCACGGCAGCGTGCCCGGGGGCGCCAGGAACGCGGTGGGCCTGGCCACCGGCGGCACGACGATCGGGGCGGGAGGCAGCACCGGCAGCTCGGCCGGCGCCGGCGGCAGCGGCAGCTCGGGCGCCTCCGCCGGGGGCTTGTCGATGGGCGCGGCCGCCCAGGGCACGAGGTGCGCCAGCTCGGGCAGCGGCGGCGCGAACGGCGCGACCCGGGCGGCGGCCGCGCCGGCCGGCGCCGCCAGCAGCAGGAGCAGCGCCGCGCTCGCCCGGATTATTCGCAAACGGCGATGGCGCGACCGGGCGGGTGGCGCAGGGTGCGGTCCCCGCGGGGACGTGCGCTGTGGGCCCCCTTCGTCCCGTCCGCCGCGCGCAGCGCGGCGTTCGGGCGAATGGGTGACGGCGCCGGCCCCGCGGGCGGCCGCACCCTGCGCCAGGCCCTGCCCGCCTCGCGCGATGACCGTTCGTGAATAATGCGGGCTAGCGGGCGCGCGTCGCATTCGTCCGTCCCCGCACGGCCTTGGCGCGGTCTTGCGCCCAGTCGCGCAGCGTGGCGTCGGGGCTCTTGCGCGCGACGGCCTCGTACGCCTCGAGCGCGGCCTTCCAGTTCTGCTGCTGCTCGCGCGTGAGCCCGAGGCCGGCGAGCGCGCGGTAGCGCACCCCGGCCTCGACGCTCGCCACCGCGCCGACCGCCTCGAACGCCTTGGCGGCGGCCGCGAGGCGATGGAGCTTCAGGTCGGCCTCGCCGGCCAGCAGGAGCGCCTCGGCGCGCACGCCCCCCTCCGCGGACGCCGCCGCGGCGTGCGCCTGCGCCGCGGCCTCCTTGAAGTCGCGGCGCTTGAACGCGGCGTTGCCGAGCTCGAGCGCCGCGCGGTGCGCGAGCGCGTGCGCGGGGAACTCCGTGTGCAGGCGCTTCCACGCCGCCTCCTGGTCGCGGCGCCGACCGAGCCGGCCGGCGATCGCGCCGGCGTCGTAGAGCGCCTCGGCGGTGGGCGGCGTCTGCTCGAGCAGCGCCTTGTAGGTGTCGAGCAGCTCCTGCCGGTCGCCGTAGCGCGTGAGCGTCTCGGTGATCAGGCGCTGCGCGCCCGGCGCGAGCGCGTGCACGGGGTGCGCGGCCACGAACGCGCGCAGGTCGGCGACGCCGGCGCGCGCGTCGCCCGCGCGCACGCGCGCCAGGCCGAGCAGGTACTGCGCGTCGGGCGCCAGCTTGTGGTCGGGGTGCCTGGCCCGGAAGTCGGCGAGCAGCGGCTGCGCCTCGGGGTAGCGCTTGAGCTCGACGAGCGTGCGCGCCAGGTAGAACGTCGCCGACGGCGCGAGCGCGTGCGCGGGCCACGTGGTGAGCAGGTCGCGGAAGGCGGTGACGGCCGGCTCGGGGCGCTTGAGCTCGAGCTCGCTCCACGCGAGCCCGTAGAGCGCCTCCGGCGCGTGCGGCGAGGCGGCGTCGCCCCGCAGCACCGCATCGTACGCCGCGCGCGCCTCGGCGTGGCGCTGGAGCCGGAAGAGGGTCTCCGCCTCCCAGAACTTCGCCTCGAGCGCCGGCCCGCCGGCGCCGTCCGGGGGCGCGGCGCGGCGGAAGGCCTCGAGCGCCGACTCCACGTCCCCGAGGGCGAGCCGCGCCTTGCCGAGGAGCAGCAACGCCGCGGGCCGCCGGGCGTCGGCCGGGTGGTCGGCGACGAACCGCTCCAGCACGCGGCGCGCGACCGGGTAGAGGCCGTCCGCGAACGACCGCTCGCCGACCAGCCACAGCCGCTCGCCCTCGTCGAGCGCGGCGGCGGGAGGGGGCGTCGGGACCGTCAGGAGCAGGAGCGCGAACGCGGCGAGAACCGGCAGTCGTCGCGTCATGATGACGAAGGCTATCGTAGCACGGCTGTGGTACGGTCACGGCGTGGGCCTGTGCGTGTTCGACCTGGACCACACCCTCATCCGGACGCCGCTCGACCTCGCGGCGATGGCCGCCGACATGCAGGTCCACCTCGAGCGCGAGCGCGGGCCGCTGCCGGCGCGCGACGAGCGCTGGCGCGTCGGCGAGCTGATCGCCCACTGCCGGGCGGAGGCGCCGGCGCTCGAGGCGGCGCTCTGGGCGATCGCCCTCGACCACGAGGCGCGCGCGATGGACGCCGCCGTGCTCGAGCCCGGCGCGCGCGAGGCGGTTGCCGGCGCCCGCGGGCTCGGCCTCGGGACGGCCCTCTGGACCAACAACGCGCGGGCGCTCACCCTGCCCGCGCTCGCCCGCCTCGGGCTCGCCGCGCTACTCGACCTGGTCGTCACCCGCGACGACATGCGCGCGCTCAAGCCGGACCCCGACGGCTGGCGGGTGATCGCCGGCCACTTCGGCCCAGCCGGCGCCGCCGCGAGCGTCGCGCGCGCGGCCGTCGTGGTCGGCGACTCGTGGGTGGACGGGCTCGCCGCGGCCGCCGTGGGCGTGCCGTTCGTGGCCTACCGCGCCGACCACGCCTCGCTCGCGCGCTTCAAGGTGACGCCGGCCGCGCACCTCGCCGAGCTCGCGCACCTGCCCGCGTGGCTCGCCGCGCGCGGTCCGGGGGGCTAGCGTGGACCTCTTCGAGGAGCCCGTCCCCGCGCCGCCGGCCGGCGCGGCCCCGCCGCCCCTCGCCGACCGGATGCGCCCGCGCACGCTCGACGACGTCCTGGGCCAGCCGCACCTGCTCGGGCCGGGGCGCGTGCTGCGGGTCGCGCTCGAGAGCGGCGAGCTGCACTCGATGATCCTCTGGGGCCCGCCCGGCTCCGGCAAGACCACGCTCGCCTCGCTCATGGCGCACGTCACCGGCGCGCGCTTCGCGGCGTTCTCCGCGGTCCTGTCGGGCGTGAAGGAGATCCGCGAGGTCATCGCCGAGGCGGCGCGCGACCGCGCCCGGCGCGGCACGCGCACGATCCTGTTCGTGGACGAGATCCACCGGTTCAACCGCGCGCAGCAGGACGCCTTCCTGCCGCACGTGGAGCGGGGCACGCTCGTCCTCGTCGGCGCCACGACCGAGAACCCGTCGTTCGAGGTCAACGGGGCCCTGCTGTCGCGCTGCCGCGTGTACGTGCTGCGCGCGCTCGGCGCGGACGACCTGCTCGCGATCATGCGCCGCGCCCTCGCCGACGCCGAGCGGGGGCTCGCCGCCGAGGCGCCCGCGGTCACCGACGACGCGCTCCGCCTGATCGCGGGGATCGCGAACGGCGACGCGCGCACGGCGCTCAACGTGCTCGAGCTGGCCGTGCGGCTGGCGCCGCGCGAGGCCGGGCGGGCCGCCGTCACCGACGCGACGGTCCGCGAGGCCGCCCAGCGGCGCACGCTCCTGCACGACCGGGCGGGCGAGGAGCACTACAACCTGATCTCCGCGCTGCACAAGTCGCTGCGGGACTCCGACCCCGACGCGGCGCTCTACTGGCTCGTGCGCATGCTCGAGGCGGGCGAGGACCGCCTCTACGTCGCGCGCCGGCTCGTCCGGTTCGCCTCCGAGGACGTCGGCAACGCCGACCCGGGGGCGCTCGCGCTCGTGCTCGCGGCCAGGGACGCCTACGACTTCCTGGGCACGCCGGAGGGCGAGCTCGCGCTCGCGCAGGCGACGCTCTACCTGGCGCTCGCGCCCAAGTCCAACGCGGCCTACGTCGCCTACGGCGCCGCGCAGGCGGACGTGCACGAGCGCCCGGCCGAGCCCGTCCCGCTGCACATCCGCAACGCGTCGACCCCGCTCATGCAGGAGCTGGGCTACGGCGCGGGCTACCAGTACGCGCACGACGCGCCCGAGGCGCGGGTGGACCAGGAGGACCTGCCCGACGCCCTCCGGGGCCGCGAGTACTACCGGCCGACCGACCGGGGGTTCGAAGCGGAGCTCGCGCGCCGGCTCGCCGCGTGGCGGCGCTGGCGGGCGGAGCACCGGGAATCTGGGAGGTAGCGCATGCGGTGGTTCGAGTGGTGGCGCTGGCGCCACACGCTGCTGCTGATCGCGACCACAGGGTTCCTCGCCGCCTACTTCGGGCTGATCACCTGGGGCCACGTCGAGCAGGCGCTCGAGCGCCTGGCGGCCGAGGGGCGCATCGAGGCGTTCCAGAGCCCGATGGGGCGCGGCGAGGCCATCTTCACGAGCTTCATGTTCGTGATGCTGTCGCCGCTGGCGGCGCTCGCGGCCTTCGGCCTCTACACGTTCTGCGGCGCCGTCATCGCCGGGCTCCTGCGCACGCTGATCCCGAGCGCGGCCGTGCCCGACTGGCTCCTGACCATCGCGGGCTACGGCACGCTCGTCGGCACGGCCTCGTACGTGCACCCCGTGTGGTTCCCGTACCTGGTGGACGTGGCGGCGCTGATCGCGCGCGCGCTCCTGATCGCGACGCGCGTCGACTAGTATTCCGTTCTCGAAGAGCACGTGGAGTCCGGGCCGCCAGGCGCGGGCGGGAGGGGTCGACGGGACCACGCGGCACGCGTCCGCCTGGCCCGTTGTGGCGGGGCTCCATCCGCGCGCTTGGGGCCCGCCGCCCACGTGGCGGGAACGGATTCCCCACGTCGTGTCAAGCCCCCACTTCGGCGGCTCGCAAGCCACGCCGGGTCGGATCGTACTCCGTCTGCGTGACCAACATCGCCACGAGCACGCGCAGCAGGCGATCGACCACGCCCCGCACCGCGCGCGCATGATTGTGCCCGCGCGCGCGGAGGCGTTCATAGTGCGCCCGACTGACGGGGTCATGTCGGGCCGCGGACTGTCCCCAATGGTGGACCGCTTGGCGCAACCGCGGATTGCAGGCCGAGCGCATCGCGACGAGGGTGCGGCGCCCGCTCTGACGGGTCACGGGCGCGACCCCGGCGTGTGCCCGCAAGCCGTGGTAGTCTCGCGCTGCCAAGAGCCGCGAGGCCTCGGCGAGCATCGTGGCGGCGACGACTCTCCCGACGCCCACCACGGACCGGAGGATTGGCACGTCACGATGCTCTTGACTCTCCGCCAGGCGTTCCAACACAGCCTCGATCAGCCGGGCGCACTCGGCGTGCTGCTGGTGCACCAAGCGCAGGCGTGGCAGCAGCACGGCCACGTGATGCTCGGCCGCCTGCACCGTCCCCGCCGCGACCGGCAACGCGGGCGTCCGGAGCGCGGCGAGGACGGCGGCGACGTCCAGGCGCCGGATGCGATGGCGGGTCAGGATCGTCCGGACGGCCGCGCGGGGCAGGTGCTGCGCCGCGCTCGGCGTCGGGGCCCGTTGGAGCAGGGCCCAGAGCCAGGGCTCGTCCGCGGCGGGGACGAGCTGCAGGAGCTGCGGATAGTAGCGGTGCAGTTGCTCGCGCAAGCGGCTGGTCAGCCGGCCGCACTCCTGCTGCAGGTCGTCTTCGAGGCGGGAGAGCTCCCGCAACTCGATGATCAGCGGATGCTCGGGCTCGAGCCGGCGGAAGGCCGGCTGATCGGTCGCCAGGGCGGCCGCCAGGACCTGAGCATCGCGCCGGTCGTCTTTGGCGCCCGCTACCGTGTAGCGATCGCGGAAGCGGTCGAGCTGTTTAGGATTGAGGGCGAAGACCTGGAAGCCCCGGGCAAGCAGGGCGTCGACGACGGCGCCGCGCGGGATCTCCAGGGCGACGGCGACGTCCCTTGGCGCCCCGCCGGCCACGTCCCTCAGCCACTCGGCAAACGTCTCGAGCGCCGCCCCCTCGTGACGGACACTCCGCTCGTGCATGACCCGGCGTTCAGCATCGAGGACCACGACCTGATGGGCTTCGGTGGCCCAGTCGATTCCCACGTAGAAGCGATAGGCGGTCATCGCACCCCCTTTCGCCGAGCAGCGGGACCACAGTGCCGCATCACACCCTGTACTGGCGCTCGTAGCGCAATTCCCCACCGGACGTGCACTGTGGCGGCCTTGCCGAGGCGCAACTCCGTTCCAGGCGCTCTGAGCGCTGGGTCCCGTCGGCACTCTCGGCAAGTCGCCTTGCTCGGACACTCTGCATCGTACAGGGTCCCTTCGACCCCTCCCGCACCTGCCCGCCCGCCCCGGGGCCCTGAGGGGTCGACGGGACCACGCGGCACGCGTCCGCCTGGCCCGTTGCGGCGGGGCTCCATCCGCGCGCTCGGGGCTCCGCCGCCCACGTGGCGGGAACGGGTCCCCGTTGACCCCTCCCGCCCGCGCCTGGCGGCCGGTCACGCGGCGACCGGTCGCATGAATTCGTGGACGGCGACGACCGAGAACAAAGTCAGGCGACGGTCCCTGGAGCCGCCGGCGCCGCGTCGCGGGCGACGACGAACGGGAACGCCATCACGACCAGCACGAGGTCGAGCACCTCGGCGTCGCCGAAGTTGTACTCGAAGAGCCCCATCACGAGGAACCCGGTCACCGCCGCGAGGCTGCCCGCGACGAGCGCGCGGTCGTCGGCGCGCGCGCGCGGCAGCGCGCGGTAGATCCCGGCCGCGCGCCGGTAGAAGGCCACCCAGATCCAGAGCCACGCGGCGAGCCCGAGGAGGCCGCGCTCCGCGGCGATCTGGACGAGGTTGTTGTGGAGGTGGCTCGTGTGCGTGCGCACGCCCTCCGGGTCCTTGTACTCGGGGTAGTGGCGGCGCACGGCGCCCGGCCCGAGGCCGAGGAGCGGCGCCTCGCGCAGCATGCGGCCGCCCGCGCGCCAGAGATGCAGGCGCTCGCGCGCGGTGCTCTCCGTGGGATCGAGCGTGGAGAAGAGCCGCGCCTGGAACGGCGAGTGCACGCTGAGCGCCACCACGATCGCGCCCACGATCGGCAGGACCAGCGCCAGCCGCCGGCTCAGGACGACGAGGAGCCCGATCGCGGCGGCGCAGCCGAGCCACGCGCTGCGCACGAGCGTGAGCCCGAGGGCGACCAGCGCGAGCACGGTCGGCGGCAGCGCGCGCCAGGCGCCCCCGGCGCCCTGCGCGAGGCGCGCCAGCGCCAGCGCCAGCGCGACGGTGAGGGTCCCCGCGAAGGTCATGTAGATGCTGAAGAAGCCCTTGGCGCGGAACGGCTGCGTGACGCGGCAGTGCTCGAGCCGGACCTTGAGCAGCGCGCCCGCCCAGTCGGGCAGCGGGACGCTCGTGGTGCAGGCCCAGGTCTGCACGAGGGCGTAGGTCGAGGCGACCGCGACCGCGGCGAAGAAGACGCCGAGCGCGCGCCGGACGTGGGCCGCGTCCTGGAAGGCGTCGAGCACCGCCCAGAGGAGCGCGAGCCAGACCACCCCGAGCGCCCGGTCGAGCGCGTCCCACGGCTCGCGCGCCCCCACGGCCGAGGCGAGCGAGACCGCGGCGAACGCGAGCACGGGGGCCGCGAGGGGCGCGCGGAACCGCCGCCGCGCCGCCGGCGCGCGCAGGCGCACGAGCAGGGCGAGGCCGAGCAGCGCGGCGACGATCTGGATCGCCGTGATCGACGTGGCGAGCGCCGCGAGCAGGACGACGAGCAGGACCGGCCGCGCGCGATCCGCGAAGGCGGTGAGCACTGTCCTGCTAGAATACCCCGCATGCCGCGCCTGCGCGTCGGCGTGATCTTCGGCGGCCGCTCCGGCGAGCACGAGGTCTCCCTCGCCTCCGCCGCGTCGGTGATCGCGGCCCTCGAGGCGCACGGCCACGCCGTGGTCCCCCTCGGCGTCACCCGCGACGGCCGCTGGCTCGTCGGCGGCGACCCGCTGCGCGCGCTCGCGGCCGAGGCGCGCGTGGCGCTGCCGTCCGACGACGCCACGGGCGCCGTGAAGAAGGCGCTCGCCGACCGCGCCGAGGCGGTGGACGCCCAGGCGACGGCCGGGCTGGTGCGCGCCGAGCCGGCCGGCGGGCTCCCGGCCGAGCTGCGCCAGGGCCTCGACGTCGTCTTCATCGCGCTGCACGGACCCTACGGCGAGGACGGCACGATCCAGGGCCTCCTCGAGCTGGCCGACGTGCCCTACGTCGGCGCCGGCGTCCTCGCCTCGGCCGTCGGGATGGACAAGGCGATGATGAAGACCGTCTTCCGCGCGCACGGCCTGCCCGTCGTCGAGCACGTGCTCGTGCGGCGCCGCGAGTGGCGGCAGGCGCCCGCGGCCGTCGCGCGCCGGGTCAGCGAGGCGATCGGCTTCCCCTGCTTCGTCAAGCCCTCGAACCTCGGCTCGTCGGTCGGCATCAGCCGGGTCCCGGACGCCGCCGCCCTGCCGGGGGCGCTCGACGAGGCCGCGCGCCACGACCGGAAGCTCCTGGTCGAGCGCGCCGTGCGCGGGCGCGAGATCGAGGTGAGCGTGCTCGGCAACGACGAGCCCGTCGCCTCCCGGCCCGGCGAGATCACCTACGGCGGCGAGTGGTACGACTACGCGACCAAGTACGCCGAGGGCCAGGCGCGGCTCACCGTCCCCGCGCCGGTCACGCCCGCCGAGACCCGGCGCTTCCAGGACCTGGC